>Ga0315274_10015554_pt1 | contig 10778 bp, 4 predicted proteins | sample YL17G02_20_MG_FD_203700 | JGI IMG/M metagenome (GOLD analysis project Ga0315274, IMG submission 203700) | Sediment microbial communities from Yellowstone Lake, YNP, Wyoming, USA - YL17G02_20 | ecosystem: Environmental > Aquatic > Freshwater > Lake > Sediment | place: USA: Wyoming | collected...
AGGCCAAGGTCCATTTCGGCGAGCGCGCGCGCTGGTTTCTCGCGGATAACGAACGCGGCAAGCGGGTCACCGTCGCCCTGGAGGAACGCGAGTTCCGGATGCCTAAGTCCGACGCCGACGGTCATTTTACCACCCGGATCCAGATGCCCGCGGACCCGACGGACAGCGCCCATAGGACAAGCCCGGGAACGCGGATTATCGCGATGCGGGATGCGGGCGGGGCTCGCGGGAGAAGCACAATCGCGGGCGCGGTTCACCTGTGAGTTGGCCCGGCGCTTTCCCAATCAAGTACGACGAGTTCTGATCCGGGATCTGACGGCGGAAGGGATTGGGGCCGAACGGTACCGGAAGGCTTTCGCAGGTTTGTCGTCCGGAGTGGCCGCGGTGTTCAGCAAAGCGAGCGGGATTCGCGGCCCGATCGTGCCGCCGCCGATGCGCTAATCGATCGCGATGCGCTCCATCGGGGTGCGGTTGGCCAGCGGGAGTTCAGACGTTACGGTGACGCCGATGCCGAGCTTGAGCTTGAGGTTCTCAATGAAGGTCGAACGCCGCGTCTCGAAGCTCACACCGCACAACGCATAAACGCGCTGCCAAAAGAAACGGTCGCTGCGATTGATCTTGACCAAATCCAAGTAGAAGTCGTTGAGCTCCCCCCGCCGTTGCTGCATCGCATTGATGAAGTTCGCGGTGTCCAGGGGCAGGTGACTGAAGCTATCCACGAAAATCGCAGCATCAATCAACGGCTTGAGCATCTCCTCCGTGTGGGCGTTGATGTAGTAGAGTTGGGCCATCTGGAGTTTGATGGCCCGGAGGAGGTTGTCTTTGGAGGTGGGAAGGAGATTCGGATTACGCCGGCTGCCGCGTCGGGGATCTTCGGAGAGGAGCTGTTGGTATTCTCGGATGTAGGCTTCGGCTTGCTGCAACGTCATAACCACAAGCGACGCGCAGCGAACCGGCTCATCACGCTCCCCTGGTCTCCCGCGGCAGGTTCAGAATGGAGCAGTCCCCGGATGCGATTGCCCTGATTCAGGACTGATGACCGCCGGTCTCGCGTCGCCCCTGACCTGGAGCAAACCGCTTGCCACCGTCACGCACCGGCGCGGCCGGATGACCCCAACAGATCCCTGGCGCATTCGGGCGCTAGAAACCTCCTTGAGCAGCGTTTGTGACCCCCGAAGCATTGGCCGCCAGCCAACAAACCCGTCCCCTGGCCGTTGCTCTGGCGGTTTGGGTTCGCGGCCGTCCCTTTCCTCACCGATCAGATGATGGTCCCGTGAGGGATGCAGCCGCCCTTGGGAATGATCACCACGCCGTCGCGGATGTAGTAGAGCGGGTGGTCCACTTCCACCGGCTTGCCTGCGGGGGAGATGATGCAGTTGTCGCCGATGCGCGAGTTCTTGTCGATGATCGCATTCTCGATGCGCGTATTCCGGCCGATGCCGATGCGCGGGCGCCCTGCAGCCTCGTTTTGCGCGATGGAGACCAAGGACTCATAGGAGTCGCTGCCCATGACCACCGTGCGATACAGGTCGCTGCCATCGCCCACGACGCTGCGCAAGCCCACCAGGCTGTGGCGAATCCGGGCGTTGTTGATGATGCAGCCATCGGCGATCAGCGAGTGCTCGACGGTCGCCCCATTGACCTTGCAGGGCGGCAGGAAACGAGGTCGCGTGAAGATGGGCGCGGTCATGTCGAAGAAGTTGAACCGGGGGAGCACGGAGGTGAGTTCGAGGTTCGCTTCGAAGAACAAGCGGATGGTTCCGATGTCTTCCCAGTAGCCCTGAAACACGTGGGAATAGACCCGATGGGTCTTGATGGCCCCGGGGATGATGTGTTTGCCGAAGTCCGTGTAGTCGTTGTCCAGCAGTTCCACCAGCACCTCCCGGTCGAAGACATAGATGCCCATGGAGGCGAGGAACAGCTCCTCGTCGGACTGAATGCCGAGCTCACCGTACCATTTCCGATCCAGCCGGAGTGAATCTTGGACCTCCGGCTCCTTGGGCTTCTCCACGAAGCGCTGAATCTGGAAGTCCTCGTCCATTTGCATGATGCCCAGGCCGGCGATCTCCCGGCGCCGGACGGGGATGGTGGCGACGGTCAGGTCGGCCTTCTTCTCGACGTGCTGGGTGAGGATCTGGCGGAAATCCATCCGATAGAGTTGATCGCCACACAAGATCAGCACGTAGTCGAACTCGTGGTCGAGCAGGTGAATCAGGTTCTTCCGTACGGCGTCGGCGGTGCCTTGATACCAGGAAAGGTCGGTGAGGGTCTGCTCGGCCGCCAGGATTTCGACGAAACCGTCGGAGAACTGATCGAACTTGAACGAGGCGGTGACGTGCCGGTGCAGGGAGGCAGAGTTGAACTGGGTCAGGAGGTACACCCGCTTAAGCTCGGAGTTGATGCAGTTAGAGATGGGGATGTCCACCAACCGGTACTTTCCCGCGAGCGGCACCGCCGGCTTGGCCCGCTCCTTGGTGAGAGGGAATAAGCGCGTGCCGTGGCCGCCTCCAAGGATGACGGCCAGCACAGAGTTAGGGTTCACGTGGGTCCGCAGCTCGGCGTCGGGCATAGATTTCCTTTCGTCAGCGATCGAGGACTACTTAACCGCTGCGCCCTGACAAACGCAAGCGTGGGGACGCCGCGGTTCTGATTCTGCCTGTCCGCGCAGCGAGGAAGGCCTCCTGGCCTTGCCTTCGGCCAGAGGCGGGCGCCGTTGGCTGGTCGGGCGACCGGCGCCGATGAGAACGACGCCGTCGCGCCTCAAGGCTGAGTCTCCACTGGTCTGGGGACTCCGAACGGCTTGTCCGCGCTAGCCGTTGCTCTCCGGCGGCACCAAGGGGAGATCGAGCACGAAGGTGGCGCCCTGGCCCGGACCGGGGCTGCTGGCGGTCAGCGTGCCGCCGAGTTCCTTGGCCGCCAGCGCTCCGCTGTGCAGTCCGAACCCGTGCCCCGAGCGTCGCGTCGTGAACCCGTGCCCGAAAACCTTGGTCAGGTTTTCCGGCGGAATGCCCACCCCGTTGTCGGCCACCTCGATCTTCACCCGGTCGTCGGCTGCGGGGGCAATCCGCACGGTCACCCGCTTCTCCGCCGGCCCGCCCTCGTCACAGGCATACTTCGCGTTGCTCAGCAGATTCACCAGAATCTGCAGGACCTTGTGCTTGTCCACCGTGATGGGCGGCACTTCCTCGTACTCCCGCACCAGGTTCACCGCGTGCCGCAGATACGCCCCCGAGTGCATCTTGAGCGCGTCTTCCACCAACTCCCGCACCGGCACCGTCTCCGTTACCCCCGATACCCGCGCATACGATTGCTGCATCGCCACGATTTCCTTGATGTGGTCCACGTTCCGGACCAACGACTCGAGCTCGCGCAGCCACCCCCCCTGTTCTTCCCGCAACCGGCCGGCCAGTTGTTTCAGGTAGGCGGGCACCTGCCGGCCGCGTTGGTCCTCGGTCAGGAACCGGCGCAGATCCGCCGCATGTTCCTCGAACAGATCCGCCAGTTTGGTCACGCTGTGGGCGCGCGAAGCCTTGACCTGCTCGACCAGCAGATTGGTGGAAACATTGATGCTGTTGAGGATGTTGCCCACGTTGTGAAGCACGCCCGTGGCCACGTCCGCCATGCCCGCGCGGCGGGAGACTTCCAGGAGCTGCCGGTGGACCTGCTCGATTCGCTCCTCGGCCAGTTTCAGTTGCGTGATGTCCTTCGAGATGCCGAAGGTGCCGATGATCTTTCCACCCTTGTCGTGCAAGGGCAGCTTGTTGGTGAGCACCCAGGTGACCTGGCCGTCCTGCCAGACTTCCTTCTCCTCCTTCGCAATGACAGGCTCGCCCGTGCGGATGATGCGCTGTTCGTCCTCGAACGCCGGCCGGGCGTGCTCCTCCTGGAAGAAATCGAAGTCGCTCTTGCCGATGGCCTCGTCGGCGTTTTTCATGCCCAGCGGCTCAACCACGGCTTTGCTGCATCGGATGAAACGCGACTGGAGGTCCTTGAAGTAGATTCGGTCGGGCACATGGTCCAGGAGGGTCTGCAGCAGGCTGCTGGCTTGGGCCAGGGCCTCCTCCGAGCGTTTGACATCAGTCACATCTTTGGACATCCCAAACGTGCCAATGATGGTCCCCTGCCGGTCGCGCCACGGCATTTTGGTGGTCAAGGCCCACGTCACCCTGCCATCCGGATAGACTTCCTTCTCCAGCTTGCCGATGACGGCTTGCCCGGTGCGCATGATCCCTTGCTCGTCCTCAAAGGCCGGCCGGGCATGCTCCTCCGTGAAGAAGTCGAAATCGGTCTTGCCCTTCGCCAGATCGGCCTCGGTGAGATGGAACCGCTCGGCTTGCGCCCGGCTGATCCGCACGAAACGCGACTGCCGATCCTTGAAATAGACGCTGTCCGGGATGTTTTCGAGGAAGGCCCGGAACTGCTCCCGCTCGTAGGCCAGTTCCTCCTCAGCCCGCTTGACGGCCGTGACGTCTTTGGTGATGCCGAAGGTGCCGATGATTCTTCCCTGTTCGTCGCGCCACGGCATCTTGGTGGTCAGGGCCCAGCTCACCCGGCCGTCCGAATAAGTCTCCTTCTCCAGCTTGCCCACGATCGCCTGGCCGGTGCGGATGATCTGCTGCTCGTCCTCAAAGGCGGGTCGGGCATGTTCTTCGGTGAACAGATCGAAATCGGTCTTGCCCACGAGGAGATTGGCATCCTCGATCAGGAACTGCCGGGCGACGGCCCGGCTGCATTTCACGAAGCGGGACTGGCGGTCCTTGAAGTAGATCGAGTCCGGGATGCCGTCCATGAGTTTCTGGAACAGGTCACGCTCGTAGGCCAGTTGCTGCTTGGCCTGCTCCCGATCCGTCACATCCCAGAAGAGCACCTGCACGCCGATGATCTCCTCCTTCGCGTCCCGCACCGGCGTCTTCAGAACGTGGACATGCAAGTCCTGGCCCTGGGGGCTATGGTGCTTCTCCACGTCCTCGAAGACCTCCCCGGTCTGCATGACCCGGCGATCATCCCGGCAGTACTTGTTCGCCAGCGGCTCGGGAAAGAAATCGAAATCCGTTCGGCCGAGAAGTTCCTCCAGCGTCTTGCCCATCGTCTGGAGGGCAAAGACGTTTCCAAAGGTGAACCGGCCCTCGCGGTCTTTGCGAAGCACGTTCATCGGCAGGTTCTGGACCAGGGACTGATAGAGGGATTGCGTATTCCTCCATTGCTGTTCGGCCCGTTCCCGCTCCAGGATCTGATCTCGAAGCGCCGCGTTGGCGGTGGTGAGCTCGGCGGTGCGTTCCGCAACCCGCTGCTCCAGCTCACGCAGCGCTCGCTCATGGGCCAGGGCCTCCTCGGCCTGCTGACCTTTCTTCTCGGCTTGGCGCATCTCCGCGAGTTGCTGGCGCAGCCGCCGGAGTTCGTCCACTAGTTGGTCCTTCGTCAGTGTGTCATCGTTCATGGGATTTCTGCTTTCTCCGGCTGGCGGAGGGATGACTGGCTCTTCCGAGGCGGCATGCAATGTCCGGCCCTCATTCCCCGTGTTTGCTCCGAGAGCGTTGATAAGAGCTCTTTCATCATCTTCCTCTGCTTCTGGCAAGCGGGTACCGGCCGAAGTATAGGACCTTCCCCGGTGCCCCTGCACGCTTAAAACACCTAGCAAGCCGCCGATCTGTGGCGTCGCAATTGGCTCAGCAGGGCTCATTTGCGATTGGTTGCAGTTGTGCGGTCTGGTCACCGTTAAGGGGCAACTCCAGGGCAAAAGCCGCTCCCTTCCCCAATCCCTCGCTGTAGGCCGTAAGCGATCCGCCCAGTTCCTTCGCCGCCAGCGCCCCGCTGTGCAGGCCATAACCGTGCCCGCCCTTCCGCGTCGTAAACCCGTGGTTGAAAATCCTCGTCAGATTCTCGATCGGAATCCCAATGCCCTTGTCCTCCACTTCGATCCGCACGCGCTCCGGCCCATCGCTCCGCACCCGCACCGTCACCGCCTTTTCCCCGGCGCCGCCCTCGTCGCACGCGTACTTCGCGTTGCTCAGCAGATTCACCAGAATCTGCAGAACCTTGTGGCGGTCAGTGGACAGGGGGGGCGTCGGGCTGAACTCCCGCACGACCTTGACGCCGTGCCGCAAGTAGGCCTGGGTGTGAATCCGCAAGGCGTCCTCCACCAGCTCGGTCACGGCGATCGTCTCGATGGCTCCGGCCCGTTTGGCGTAGCTCTGCTGCGTCGCCACGATTTCCTTGATGTGGTCCACGTTCCGGATCAACGATTCGAATTCCTCCAGGAGGGTTCGTTGTTCCTGGACCAGGTGTTGAGCCAGCTTGGCCACATACCCGGGCAACTGCCGGCCTCGTTCGTCTTCGGTGAAGAAGCGACTGAGGTCCGACGAGTTCTCGGAGAGCAACTGGGCCAGTTTACCCACGCTGGTCACGTGGGAGGCTTTCACGCGCTCGCTGATGAGGTTGGTGGAAACGTTCACGCTGTTCAGCACGTTGCCGACGTTGTGGAGCACGCCCGTGGCGACTTCGGCCATCCCGGCGCGGCGGGAGGCGTCGACCAGTTCGCGGTGCACTTTCTCGAGTTTGGCCTCGGTGCGCTTGCGTTCCTCGATCTCCGCGTGGAGCAGCTCGGTCTTCTCCCGCAGACTGGCGCTGGTGCGTTTGTGGCCCTCCATCTCTGCCTTCAACTCGTGGGTGCGCTCTTCCACCCGCCGGCGCAGTGCCCGGATCCACCCCAGCGCCCCGAGCAGCACGACGCCCAAGACCCCGGTGACCATCAGCGTGTGCTTCAAGCTCCACCAAGGTGGCCGTTCGAGCACGGCCACGTCCGACGGCGCGTTCAAGAACAGGTCGAACGCCTGGGGTGTGCGCGAGGCATCCACCGCGACGAGGCACACACCAGTCAGCACGACACGGCTCCCGGGTGGAATCGGGTCCACCAGTCCCCGGTTCGTCCCCAGGGCGGCGTGGAAGAAGTGCTGATCGATCTGTAGCGCCAGTTGCTGCTGGTCCCCTTGCACCATTTGGCCGATGAGGCGCGCCTCCATGCGCACCCGGGCCGCGTCGTGGCGCCCTTTCATCAAGTCGTCCAAGGTCGTCAGCTTGGGCGCCGGCAAAGCGGCGTTTCCCACCACCCGCACGAGAGGTTCACTCAACAGGGATGAGAAGCCCTGTGCCTCGGGGAAGCCCACGACTTCAACGCGGTCACCCGGTTTGAGGGAGGCGGCCTGGGTGGAGCGCACGCGCAGGGCACCGGTCTCGCCCTGCAGGAAGAAGAGTTCCTTGTCGGCGCACAGGGTCACCGTGCCTTGCACTTTGACGCGACGGGTCAATGACTTCGTGCCTTCCCACTGCATGAGGTTGGTGATGGCCTGGACGGAGATCGCGAAGGGGTCTGCCGGCGCGAGTCCCAGAACCTCGATCTCTTCGACGTCGGGCACAAACATTCGGAAGCCGATGTTCTGGCGGCGGTCATTCCAGATTGCGCCGCAAACGCCGCGAAGTCGGATGGCCGTGTCCACCGTCAGGTTCGTAGGCAAGGACGGCAGGTCTGGCTGGTAGAAGGTCACAGGGAACTGGCTGCCTCGGCCCATGACGGTCATGGTGAATCGCCGCGGCGGGTCCGGCGACAAGGTTCGGATCACCCCTTCGTGTTCGATCCACACGTTCTCGTTCTGCCCCGTCAGAAGGAAGTCCGCAGACGCCCGCGACGGTTCGGGCAACTTGGCCGGGCCGATGATGGTCCGACGGGTGGCGTTCACCGACGGCGCAAACTCGCCGGGACTGCTCTCTCCCTCCACCTGGATCAGCAAACCGGCGCGCAGACTGAGAAACGGACTGTTGCCGGCACTTACGTACAGCCCCGCCGTGGCGTCCTGCAGGATGGCAGAGGTGTTGTCCTCGAAAACGTAGGTCACCACGCCCCGCAGCCGGACCGGGTACTTGCGGGAGGCTTCTTGGGGCGTTAGGGCTTTCACTTCCTTGACCGTGGTGAGGACCGGCAAGTGGGACGGATTTGCTGCAGCCGCCGCAGCGCTGGCGTCGCCACCGGCCCGACTGGAGGCGATGACCCGGAACCAAGACGCGTCAAGCGTGGGACGGTTCGGTTCTCCTCCCGGCTTGCCCACAATCTCGACCCAGGACGCCGACGGGACGGACAGCCGCTGGGCGGAGTTTGCCACCAAGCGTTGGCCTTGGTCCTCGATGACCAGCGCGTCGCCCAGAGTCTGCTCCAGGAGACGCCCCTGCACCCGAACAGGCGCGTCGCCGGAGCCACGACTGCTGGAAACCACCTGGGCAAGCGGCACCAACGGGTGGCGGGCCCATAAGTCCGAGGCCGGCAGGATCATCGTCAGGTCGGATCGGCGGGTGACCCAGAGGACGCCGGGCACTCGCTCACGACGTTCGTTGAGGCGCACTTCGCACAGGCCGCGCGCGGCTATCCTGGCTCCTTTGTGAACAGTTTTGTCCTCGATGTCTGCTTCCATGACATACACCCTCAGGGCTCCCAAGCCATCCGCGAGCTCCAGACGCAGGCGACCGGGGTGCGGGGTGATGAAATCAACCGTCCCTTCGACCTCCGCCCAGAGGAAGTCGTTGGTGCCTGGGAGAGTTACGTCCGGCTGGAGGCGTTGCGGGCTGGCGGGGGCGTCGTCCAGCGTCTCGAGCTTTGCCTCTGCGACCTGCGGCCCGCCGTCCGCCATGCTCGTTCGGCCCTGCACGTAAACATGTTGCCCCGGCCGCGCTTCGCCCGCCGGCCGCTGCATGGAAAACAGCGTGCGCGAGGCGTCTATCAGACAAAGGATGTCGGATCGGGGTTTCAGTCCCACCACCCAGCCATCGAGTTGCACCGGGAGGCCGCGCCGTGCATCCCGCTCGGAAAGACCGGCGAGCTGGGTCGCGTTGGAAATGGTCGGCGACTCCCCACGCAGATAGCTCCACTGCACCCAACTGGCCCGCGTGGCTGAGTGCTGATTGGCGAAGTCCAGCCACTTGGAGCCCGGTTGGCCATCGAAGAGATTCTCGACAACCTCGTCTGGTTGCTTTTGACCCTGAGCGGTGACGACTGCCGTAACCGCGGGATCGAACAGAGGGGAATCGGGCGGGCTGATGAGTTCAATCTCAGCCAACTGGACGGCGCCGGCAGTTGCCGGCTCTCGCACCGCCTCGATTTGCAGACGGAACAGGCGGAAGGCCGCCTGGTTGGTCAGCGCAAAAACGCGCCGCTGGAGACGGTCGGCGAAGGTAACCCCCTGACGGACGTCGAGAGGAATCCACGTCTGGCCGTCGTCATTCGAGCCCAACAATCGCCAGGCCTGTGGGTCGCGAGCGGGGAGGTCATTGGCGGAGGTGAGAGCATATTGGGTGGCGACAAGCGGCACCCGCTCCTTCGAGGTGTTGCTCTCCTGCGCGTCGGCGCCTCGCCACGCCACGGAAATCACTACGAATCCGAGGAACAACTGCATCCCATGGTGCGCGTGCGACCTGGATTGGCCGTGGGCGTTCACGGGACATTCAGGCGTGGGATGGGAGACAACGACTCCTGGTGCGGCTGATCTGAATGACCCCAATGGAAGAGGCTTCCTGTTCGAGAAACGACTTGGGCGGATCGAGAGTCGGATCGGCTGGGCAGGCGGGAATCATAGGACCATCGTTACGCCACCGCGGCCAGCGCGCGTTCTGCGCCATCGGCGGGCTGGGTGGGTGCCGGGACCGGCAAGGCTTCTCCGTTCGTCCGGGCCTGTCTTTCCGGCAGGGTGATCGAGAACTTCGAGCCTCGTCCCAACTGGCTCTCGGCCGAGATCGACCCGCCATGTCGTGACACGATTTTCCGACACAGGGACAGACCGATGCCAGAGCCCTCATATTCTCCGCGGGCGTGAAGACGCTGGAAGACTTCAAAAACCCGGTCGCGGTACTTCTGATCGAACCCGATGCCGTTGTCCTCCACGATGACTTGCCAGCGCCGGTCCCCATTCCCGGTCTCCGCGCCATATTGATCCGGCGCGGCCACCGTTTCCGCCCGGATCCGGATCACCGGCGGCACTTCCTTCTTGCGAAACTTGAGGGCGTTGCCGATCAAGTTCTGGAACAGTTGCCGCAATTGGGTCGGATCCGCATGGAGCGTGGGAAGCGTGCCGACCTCCACCTTTCCATTCACCTGCTCCACCAGCACTTCCAGGTCCGAGAGCACATCGCTTATTACCGCGCTCAGGTCCACCGGCTCGCAAGGCTTGGCCTGGGTGGTGACCCGCGACAGCGCCAGCAGGTCATTGATCAACTGGCGCATGCGCTTGGCCGCATCCTGTATGCGGTCCAGGTAGCCGAGCCCCTCCTTGCCGAGCTGCCCTTCACACTTGGCTCGCAGCCGGTCCCCGAACGCCGTCACCTTGCGCAAAGGCTCCTGGAGGTCGTGCGACACGCCGTAGGCGAATTCCTGGAATTCGCGGGTCCGCTCGATCACCTTCTTTTCGACCTCCTCGATGTGGGTGCGGGCCTGACGGGTCAGATGCCACTTCTCCGTCAGCGCCTGGGCCATCTGCATGACCTCGATGTTGTCGAACGGTTTCTTGAGAATAAGCAACTGGTCGGAGTGGCCCAACTTCTTGACGATGCCGTCCCACGAGTAATCGGAATAGGCGGTGCAGATGACCACCTGGAGTTCGGGGTAATCCTTCCAGATGCGCTCGACCGTCTCAATGCCGTCCCAGCCAGGTGGCATGCGGACGTCCACAAAGGCGGTGGCATAGGGGCGGCCGCGCTTCACCGCCTCGAGGACCATCTGGTAGCCTTCCTGTCCTTGGGTG
>Ga0315274_10015555_pt1 | contig 10778 bp, 7 predicted proteins | sample YL17G02_20_MG_FD_203700 | JGI IMG/M metagenome (GOLD analysis project Ga0315274, IMG submission 203700) | Sediment microbial communities from Yellowstone Lake, YNP, Wyoming, USA - YL17G02_20 | ecosystem: Environmental > Aquatic > Freshwater > Lake > Sediment | place: USA: Wyoming | collected...
CAGGCCGGAGATCACAAACTTCCAGCTAACTTCTTCCTTGGGCAGAATTATCCGAACCCCTTCAATCCGATCACAAAAATCAGCTTTTCAATTCCGGCAGGCGGATCTGTGAGTTTGAAAATCTATGATCCATTAGGCAGAGAGGTGGCTGTTCTGGTGAATAAGAAACTCCCGCCGGGAAACCATGAAGCGGACTTCGACGCTACTGGTCTTCCAAGCGGAATATATTTATACCGGCTCCAGGTCGGCGGATTTTCTCAGACCAGGAAATTGGTGGTGCAAAAATAGCCCGGCTCCCGGGTGACAAAGTGCGACGCACTTATTAAAAAGCTTTCAATACTTTAAGTGCCTTCAACAAGTGCGTCGCACTTTTGAGATTTCAAAACGGAGTTTTGAAAACAATCACGCTCCAAAACTGAGTTTTGGAGCGATGGAACAAATATAAAAGCCTTTTGCTCCCCTGCCAAGGGGAGCTGGCTCGGTCGGTCCCAGTCTCGTGGTACCGACCGAGACTGAGGGGTTGACCGGCAGAAGTTCTATCCTCTGCGGAATTTTCGCGAAGCGGTTTCCCGAAGTCCCCTCTCCTTCGGGAAATCGCTTCTATCGAAAGAATGAAATTTTTCGAACTCAGGAAGAGGCAAGCTGCGCATGAACCAATTTTAATGATGATTTTATCAGGAAAGGAGGTGGTGTCACTTGATTGGCTATGGGATACATCAATATCCGTGAGTCAATTTTGACACACGTTTACCTTCATCTCAAGGAGGAAATGACCATGAGGAAACTCTTTTGCGGTATTCTGCTGGCAGCGGTTCTGGGGCTCCTAGTTCTGGTTGGACAGGACCTGTGGATCCCCAAAGCAATGGCCAATGCCAATGTAATAATTAAACAAGAGGAAGGCAAGGTGCTTTCGCATGACTTCTCGATGTATGTACCTTGCGCCAATGGCGGAAATGGGGAAAATATTGTAATTAAAGATTACGTAGTTCAATATGTAAATAGGCTGATGGTGTTCAGTTCTGGAAGATTTCATGAGTCCATGCGAGCTCACCCGATACAGGGGGCCACAGCTGTTGGCGAGGTTACAGGTGATGTTTATCGATGCACGGGTGGCAATGGATGGGAATGGAATGGAAACTATGATACATTTCCCTTCATAGTCACCCAGTATATCGAAATCCAGTTTATCAGTCCGGGTTCCGGTGTCAATTTTCGCATTCATTTTAATCTCCACTTAACCGTGAATGCCAATGGTGAAACCACGGTCTTTTTGGTTAACGATAGAGCAGAATGCGGATAAACATCGGGTGAATTTTGAAAGGTTGCAGAGGGTGGCACACCCTCTATCCATTTACGTCTGATCGCGCCAGGACACTGCCCTGGCGCGTATATCACGACGGGCTTCGCCCCCTTCCGGACGCGACAAAACTGCGATTGATTCAGCCACTGGTGTAGGAACCCCAGTGACATCAGGGCAGGCGATCAAGCAAGATTTTTGCTCCCCTGACAAGGGGAGCTGGCTCGGTGGGTCTCGTTTTCATGACGATAAAGTGCGACGCACTTATTTATTTCCCCTCACCCCGTAAAATCCTTACGGATTAACTCCCCCCGCAGGAGTTAAGGCGTCAGCCTTTTATTCTTTCCGAATAATGATTCATCCCCTGCAAATGATCAGGTTTACAAGGCGAACACGTCCGTCTCGGACAGGGTGCTGCACGTGAGAATTTCGTCTCCTTCAAAATCCCCTATTTCCCCCCGTCAGGCAGTGTTGGGGGAATGTTGCCCTCTGCGCCCGCCCAGCCTTTGTTGGGTTTACCGCCCATCCTGAAAACCAGCGTGCCACCCTTCAAGATGTCTTCATGCCGTATCCAGCTTTTATCCAAAGGCCGTCCGTTCAACGCAGCGGACTGGACGTATCGGTTCTCCGGAGACTGCTTTTGTACAAGGATGGTAAACACCTTTCCATCGCCCGCGTCGATCACGGCCCGGTCCACCACCGGCGACCCGATCGCGTACACGCCGCCGCATGGATTGACCGGGTAAAACCCCATCGCGCTGAGGACGTACCAGGCGGACATCTGTCCGCAGTCCTCGTTGCCCGCGATGCCGTCGATCGTGTTGTCGTACTGGGTGGCCATGATCTCACGGACGAAGAACTGTGTCTTCCAGGGCTCCCGGGCATAATTGAAAAGATAGGCGATGTGATGGCTGGGCTCGTTGCCGTGTGCGTACTGACCGATCAGGCCCGTAATATCGGACTGCTGCCCCTCCATTTCCGAACTCACGCGAAACAGGGAATCGAGTTTCACGACGAACCGCTCCCTTCCACCCATCAGCCGGATCATGTCCGGCACGTCCTGGGGGACGTACCAGGTATACTGCCAGGCCGTGGCTTCGGTGTAGGAGCTCCAGTCGATGGCATATGGATTGAAGGGCGTCTTCCATGAGCCGTCCGCGTTTCTGCCGCGGAAGAATCCGGTGGATGGATCAAAGAGCCTGCGATAGGACAGCGACCTGTTCAGGAAGAATCGATAATCATCCGTCTTGCCGAGTCTCTTCGCCATTTGGGCCGCGCACCAGTCGTTGTAAGAGGCCTCCAAAGTCCTCGAGACGCTCTGCGCTTCCCTGTCGGCCGGAAGGTAACCGATCTTATCGTAAAGCGTCCATGGAGAAAAGAAATGGTCTTGGGTCAGGCTGGTTTTCACTGCCTGGTAGGCCGCTTCACGGTCAAATCCGCCGATGCCCTTGAGGCATGCGTCCGTGATTACCGGGACCGAATGGTTGGCGATCATGCAGTTGGTTTCGTCCCCCCAGAGCGTCCACAGGGGTAGAAATCCATTCCCCTTGAAGCTTTCAAGGAAAGAATTGACCATGCCCGGCACCTTGTCGGGATGGATGAGGGTGAACAATGGATGGTTGGCCCGGTAGGTATCCCAAAGCGAAAAGGTGGAATAAAACACGCCGGAATCCGACTTTCGCACCTTATGGTCCGGGCCGATGAAATTTCCCCGGTCATCGGCGATTTCGTTGGGAGCGATCATGGTATGGTAGAGGGCCGTATAGAATATTTCCTTCGTTTTCTTCGTGCCCTGGATTCGGATCTTGCCCAGCTCCCGGTCCCAGTCGGCCCTGGATTCTTTTCTGACCCCGTCGAAATCCCAATGCGGTATCTCCGCGTCCAGCGCGCGTTCGGCCGCCTCGCGGCTCACCGAGGAAATGCCGACTTTCACGAGGATGGCCTCTCCCTTTCCGGTGCTGAAGGACACGATACACCCCATGCCCCCGCCGGCTTTCATCGCCCTCAGGGCGATCCGACTGTCCGCCTTTCCCTCGCTGTCGCGGGTGTAAATCGAAGATTCCGAGAACGGCTTGGAGAATCGCGCGAAAAAATAGACGAATCGCAGGGGCGCCCAGCCGGACGTGCTGCGATACCCGGCAACGGTCGAATCGTTGACGATTTTAATCTCGCTGTCCTTCACGTCCTCTCCGTGGATTTTATGGTAGAGGTCGATGGTGATATGCGCCCGGTCTGCCTCGGGGAAGGTGTACCGGTGAAATCCGGCGTTGGGCGTGGCCGTCAGTTCGGCCTTGATGCTGTAATCCTGCAGGTCGACCCAATAGTACCCAGCCTCGGCGCCTTCGGCGTCATGCGAGAAACGGGACCGCCATCCGGATCCCGGTTTGGTCTTTTCACCGGCCTGGTACCGGATTTCGCCGACCGTCGGCATCACGAGCACGTCGCCCAGGTCGCTCGCGCCCGTTCCGCTCAGGTGCGTATGGCTGAATCCCATGACCGACAGGTCGCCGTAATGATACCCCGAACACCAGTCCCAGTTTTTGTTGTCCGTATCCGGGCTGAGCTGCACCATGCCGAAAGGCGTCGTCGCGCCGGGGAACGTATGGCCGTGTCCGCCGGTCCCGATGAAGGGATTGACGAAATCGACTGCTTTTTCGACGGCCACCGGAGAGGGAGCCAAAGTCGTCTGGGATCGCCCTTCGTTTGTGATCACGAACAGTCCAAACATCAGGGGCAGGCATAAAACGGTTCGATGCATGAAGCCTCCTTTTGCTGTTTTGTTAACAAAGCAAAAAAATATCCGCAACATTAATAGATAACGGACTTTGTGATGGGTCGGGGTGGTAGGATTTGAACCTACGGCTACTTGCTCCCGAAGCGGATTATTTTATTATAACCCATTGTTTTTAATGTTCCAATATTTTCTACGATCACAATTCCGACAACACTTTTCCACTTGATTAACATCAAAATATACAAAATTTAAATTGAAGTATCACTACAAATAAACGAATACTGTTCCTCCAGGGACTACCGACCAGTACCCATAATCTTTCTTTTTTATACCAAATACTAGAAGATAAGAAAGCAAGGCCCCAACATACAAACCAAGAACTTTAGATAAACGTGAAAGGGCACTATAATGTGCATCGATAAAATTATTGACATTTTTGTTAATTTTCTTTCTACTATTCTTGCTGTCATCGTTGGTGCAATCCTTGCTTATTGGTTTTCCAAGAGGTTGTTCGAGGAATCCCGCCGCGTTAATGCGCTGACTGAATTTGTTAATTCTTTTATTGATACAAAGATTTTCATTGAAAACTATCATCCAATCACAAAAGATGGCCCCAAGAATACAGTTTTGATTTCTTTCGGAAAAAGCCTGCATGAATCCTTGATTGGTTTCCGTGATAGCCACAGAAGGGCCATAGAAGTCTTTCGTCATTACATCAGTAAAGAAAAGTATGAAAAAATTTATAAAGAATACGAAAATTATTACAACCCAAGAAACCAAGAAGGAACTCCCGAAACAATACACATTCTTTCGTTTAGTGTATATGATTCGACTAAGAAAGAAATCAAAAAATTGTTTAATAAAAATATTTCCGGGAAAGAATTTGCTCTTGAAAATATTAATAGAATTCTTGATGCCGCATACGAATAATCGGTTGAATATATTACTTTTTACCGTGTGTTTGTCAAGCATATAATTACATAAAAATATTCATGCCATCGAGTTGTGTAAGTTAGGAGGATTAAAAGGGGGAATAGCCTTAGCGAAAAAACTTACTAAAGAACGACGAAAAAAAATTGCACGAGTCGGAGCAATAGCACGATTGAAAAAGAAGAAGGCGAAGTGATGGATTTATTGATGTTTTCCTTATCCCTGTGGCAATCGTGGTAATTGGAGAAGTTGCTGTGGGGGTACATGGCGTACATATCGTTGCCCGATATTGTTCTGAATTATTTTAAAAGCGGGTGATCGCTGAAAAATTTGCAATAAACAATAATACACCCCCATCACCTCGTTATAAATAACCGGATCATCATCAAGTCTTTTAATTTTAAGTAATCCTTCCAGATTTTGATCAATTTCTGTTAGCCCTATTTTTCTCGCATGCGATTTAAATTTTTTATGATTGGCAAAATAGTTAACCACACGCATCGCTCTATTGGTCTTCTCTTTTTTCTTCGATAGATCCTTGAACATATAATCTACGAGCCAATTTCTCACAATTTCTTTTGATAGCCTGATCGCATTCTTGGAATCTTGATATAGAGAAGGGCCGTACATGGGAAGAATTGGAATCCATGCCGGGAGCTTATTTGGATTCTCCGCCAAGTCTTTTTCGGCAGCCTCAAATTGATCTATAATTGCTTGTGCTGCCGATTGATTTATTGCTCCACCGTCTTTTCTGGAAATAATCTGTGGATCGATTGGGCCAAGTTCTGCGCTACTCGCAAGGTAAATTTCATCTCCCGATAAGGCCCACATTGTTGCGGCACTTTTTGCGGTGTTGGGAATGAAAAATCGTATATCTGTGAATTTTAATCTCAGAATATCAACAATCGACTCAGTTGCTTCCAATGATCCACCAGGGCTGTGAAGAATAATATCCAATGGGCCGGATGGAAGTTTCATCGTCGTTTCAACAATTCCATCCTTATCAGAGAGAAGAATCGATATATCGTTACCTGCAAATGCTGCCTTCTGAGTATTAAAAAAATCGACGGCATAAATCAAAATTGGACGATGGGTTTTTTGGAAAAGAGAATCAATGTATCTTTGGGTAATTGTATCAACATCAAATGCGACGGGTTTTCCCTCTTGCTTTGATTTATTCCTTGCTTCTTCCGCTTCTTTATCGAATTCCTTTAAAATCTTGCCCCAAGAATTTTCCTCGTTCTCCATAAGACCTAAGCCGTTACTTCAATAATGTTTTTATTGGAGGTAGTTATTTGGGGTTGCGTAGATTGTAACGCTTTTAGATATTGCTCTTCTGAAATTTTAAACACATCAAGAGCTTCTTTAATTCTTGGATTTGATCTTAAAAATATCTTTATATTTTTTTCTGGAAACGAACTTTTATTTTTCCGTTTCATATTGATAATCCTTCCTATCGATGGGTTGTCAAAATATCACAAAGATTTCAGATAAAGTCAAGTTATAATTTATAACCTTGGTACCTTTTAATTATGTTCTGTTCAGTAATTGGACAACATATAAAATAGATATACAAAAACAATGCCAAGATTGTGCCACATTTTGAGTAGGTTAAGAAAATAAATCCATTAAACAGAACTTTATGTTTGATTCTTCATTCACAAAACAGACAACATATTTTTGAGTAATTTGAATAGAAAAGAAAAACCCTTGATCATAATAATCAAAGGTTTAACTTTAGTCGGGGCGGAAGGATTCGAACCTTCGGCCTCTTGCTCCCGAAGCAAGCGCGCTAGCCGGGCTGCGCTACGCCCCGAATTTGTCATGTCGTGTAAGACGTCTCGGGAGGGAGGGTTAAGACGCCTCAGAGGCGACATGACAAAAACTCTTTATTATTGAATGAAACACGAACCATCGGCGGATCACCGGCGGATTTTCACAGCTAAAGAATGATGAATGATATTATCCAATCCTCTGTATCCGTGTATATCCGTTCCACCTGTCCAACCTGTCCGGGTCACCGGATCCGTGTTCCATTTTTTTTATAGAAACCGCGAAATCAATTTTAAAAACCGCACCGTGTCGTGAAACCGCCGGATGTGGCTGACCTGCCCCGCGTACCGGTTTTCAACGGGGCACCATCCGATCCGGAAACCCATCCTCGAAGCCAGAATCAGCATCTCGGTTTCCATCTCATACCGTCGGGTGATCGGATGCACGCGTTCGAGAATGCCTCTGCGGTACAGCCTGAATCCGCACTGGCTGTCGATGATTCTGCGTCCGGCGGCCAGGGAGGTGATCAGAGAACTCGTACGGTTCGAAAAGATCCGGTCCGGAGGCATTTGTTTCATCCTGAAGGGACGCATGCCGACGACCGCATCGCAACCCGTCCCGGCCATCACGTTCATAAAATCCGGAATCCTCGAAGGATCGTGCTGGCCGTCCCCGTCCAGCGTGAACACCGCCTCGGCATTCATGGACAGGCAGGCCCTGAAACCGGTTTTCAGTGCCTCCCCTTTCCCCAGATTCTCGGGGTGACGGAGGAGCCGGACGCCGTACGGAGAGGCCGCTTTCAGGGTGGCGTCGGCGGACCCGTCGTCCACCACGCACACGTTGTTCCGCGGTATCCATTTCAGCACTTGAGAAAGAACGTCTCCGATTTGACTTGCGGTGTTGTATGCGGGAATCACCGCGCCGATGTGTTTGAATCGCATCATTCCCCGCAGCCACCGTTCAATCCGGCCTTAATAATAAGGAATCTTTTTTGAAAAAGCAAACTTTTTTTTCAGTTCCGGCGGTCGCGGATCACCTCATTGGAATCGGGCGGACGAATCCGCGCGTCCGAAAGCACCAGCACCGCGGCGCCGTATGGGCGAAGGGGCAGTGAAAAACCGTCAAGCCCGCTTTTCCGCACGGTAAACGCGGAGGCGCTAAGGACGAAAAGCTTTTTTATAATATTATCGATTTTCCCCGCGTACTCTGGGTTTCCGCAAACAGGATCATACACGGTCACAGACCGTGTATGATCCTCCAAGCAATCCGTACCGCGTCTTCCCCGTGCGACGCAGGAGAAGGCGTGGGACCGGTTTTCGCGAAAGTCCCGGGTTTCGGACCGTCCGCAGGCGGACCCGACAGCATGCCGGAATTGTCGATGATGTACGATCCGTGGCGTCTCCCGTGATCCCGATGAACCATCCGGTGTCGCCCTCGTCGAATTGCCAGTTCGGCACGAAGCACGTTTCACACTTAACGCTTCACGCTTCACGGCTTACTGCTCACGGTTCACGGTTCCCGAATTCTACTTCACCAGCACCATCTTCCCTCTCTGCACGGAACCGCGCGTCTCGAGGCGGATCAGATACACGCCTGCCCCGACCGGATTGCCCCGTCCGTCCTTTCCGTTCCAGACCACGGTGTGCGATCCCGGATTCTGTCTCTGTTTTTCGGCCAGAACGGCGATTCTTTCACCCATCAGATTGTAGATGGAGAGATTGACGATCTCCGCGCCCGGAAGGGCGTAACGGATGACAGTCGACGGATTGAATGGATTCGGAAAGTTCTGCGACAAAGTCGGAGCGGAAGGCAGAGCCGGATTGCGCGTTCTGATCCCGGTCGTCGCCTGCCTTATGTCAAAATCCCACTCCTTATAGAAATACGGATCGATGCTGCCGAACTGCGCCTCGATCGTGAAATCGGCCGTGAAGTCGTCGATGTTTTCGACGTGGTTGTTGCCGAATCCGCCCTCGTTGTCGCCTCCGCCGATGCCGAACTTGAACTCCTGCCCCACCACGTCGCTGCTGTCCTTGTAGAATCGGAACTGGATCGCGAAAATGCTGTCTCCCGCCGTTCCGTCTCCATGCGTGCCGTCGTCGACCATCTTCTTGTTTTCGAGCGTCATCAAATGCGGCCCCCAGTCCGGTCCTGCGTCGTTGCTCCACGAACCCGTGATGGGGCCGTTGACCGCCAGTCCTAAAATGAATATACTGTCGGGATCTCCGACGGCGAGCGAGCCCTGAATGTCCTTCAGCCGCGCGCCGCCCTGCTTCAGATGGTAATAGGCCGGACGGACGTCGCAGGTCAGGGTCACGGTCATTTCCGGCTGCGCGATCACCGACTGGTTCTTGAACAGCGGCGCCCGCCTGGGGCTGACGTTGCCGGTGCGCACGGTATCATTGGCGGTCACCACGGCCGAAGTGACCGGGATCCGTCTCTGCTGCGCCTCCGACTGGGCGGGACCGGTGTATTCAAAATCGTAGTACACCTCCCAGTTGTCCTTTCCGTTCTTCTTGGCGAAGTAGGAATAGTCCAAGGTGTCCCCGATCGTGGTCAGCACGTCCATGGTCCCCTTGTAGCTGCTCGAATTGCCGACCCGGCGCAGGCGCATTTTAACCATGTCGGCGGCCGTTGTGAAAAATCCGGCGCGCGCCTCCACCGTGTCTCCGTACGAGAAGCCCCGGTTCTGGATGGCCGCGCCGAGGTCCACCAGGCAGTTGAGCTTGATCCAGTCTTTGTGGGTGATTTCACTCCCGCCGCCGCCGAGCCAGATGATCCAGTCTGAACTGGTGTTGTTGTCCCACGCGCTGCCGTCCGTGAACACGAAGTGAACGGTCTTGAAGGTGTCGAGCGTTGCGATGGTGATCTGCCAGGTTCCGTCCCCCATCTTGGTCATCGGCGACTGGATCGCCTTTTTATCCGACCATGCTTTGCTGTCCGGCGGCCAAACGGTCTCGGGCGGCTGCCTCCAGTTGCCGGGGCTGGTCTGGTTGATGCCCCAGTGCAGCTTGATGAGGCTTGCCGATGCGGGCAGTTTGGCCATGCCGTTCAACGGATCGTAAATGAGGGTGAGGCTGTCCCCGGGATTCGGCTCCGTCGGAACCCAGGTGGCCTGATCCTGAGCGAGCAGGCCCCCGGCCAGGATCAGCAATAGGAATGCGTGAACCATCAATCGATTTTTCATAAGAACCTCCATTTTAAAAATATTGTGGAATGGTCCGGATTAAAAATTCACCCCCACCGCGATCATCTGGATGCTTTCGAACAGTCCGTAATCGGCAAACGCATAGTCCACCTTCCATGAAACCGTGCCCTGGATCGGCATGCGCAGGCCGCATCCCATCGTCAGGCCTTCCTCGCTGTCCGTACGGAACAGGGATTTGTATCCCGCGCGGAAAAACAGCCTCTCGTACAACGCCAGCTCCCCTCCCGCCTGGACGGTCTCGGTGTTGTCGCTTGGGCGCAGGGCATCCACCGCAACCGAAATGCGGATCGGATGCGCGTTGACCACCTCGCCCGCCAGGCCCACGCGGAAAAAAAGCGGCAGCGGCCAGGCTTCCGTCTTGAGTCTGGCCGTGATCGCGTCATTGTTCCCGAGGTTGTCGGGGTCGAGGTCGATGCGCCGGAGCAGGTCGCGCCCGTCCATTTTCATATCGGTGCCGAAATTCGAGATGCTCATGCCGAGCCGTACACCGCGGAACGGGGTGAAGAAAAGAAGCCCCACGTCGAGGGCGAACGCCGTGGCGGTCTCGTGCCAGATTTTCTGCTGGATGTACTTCGCGCTGCCGCCTATGGAAAACCGATCGGTCAGATTCCGGCTGTAGGACAACCCCGCCGCGAAATCCGAGGCGCTCCATTTTTCGCCGGTGCCCTCGGGCGCGAGCACCGTGTTCACGTCCTCCTCGCCGTAATCCAGCTGGGTGAGCGAAAATCCGATGGCGTTCGCGCCGTCCAATGCGATCACGCACCCGATCCAGTTGAAACGGGTGCCAACCAGCCAGTTCGTGGTGGATCCGATGAACTGCGACTGCCGGAAACGGGACA
>Ga0315274_10015556_pt1 | contig 10777 bp, 8 predicted proteins | sample YL17G02_20_MG_FD_203700 | JGI IMG/M metagenome (GOLD analysis project Ga0315274, IMG submission 203700) | Sediment microbial communities from Yellowstone Lake, YNP, Wyoming, USA - YL17G02_20 | ecosystem: Environmental > Aquatic > Freshwater > Lake > Sediment | place: USA: Wyoming | collected...
ATCGCAAGCGCAGGGGTGGGGAAGGGACAGCATACCTGCAGGGAGCAGGTATGGTGCGAGAAGAATCCTGGTGGATTCTTCGAGTGGGGACAGGCACTGTCCCCTCCCTATAAATGTAAAACTGGTGGATTTTCACAAACAGTGAAAAATGAGGAGTTCTACAGAGCCAAAAAATATTAAAAGTGATAGTATTATCGAATTTTCACGCGAGGGACGTGCATACTGGTCTGATTACCTTATTTTTTATTTTTTTGTTTGGATTTTACTAGTTATTTTACTAGTGAACTGGCGTAATTTACTGGCGCAGTGAATTTTTTATTTTAATTTTTTGGAATAATGGAATAATGGATTGATACCATTACCCCGGGATTATTCTCTTCGACTTACTTATGCCGCGATCTCTGCGTGCTCGGTGAGCCCGACAGCCTCGGCGTACTTCAGGAATGTCTCAACGGAAGCGATCACGACGCGGGCTTCGATTGCCAGAATCTCAATACCGACGAGTGAAACCCTGACCCATGCGTCCACTACAACTCCCTTGTCCAGGATTCGGTCAATAACCTCGACTAAGCTCGAGGATGCATTCATTTTCTCAACCATGTTCTTTTCCTCCTTTATGGTTCTGGGCTATTTTTGCCCGCAACTACGTTATTCCGTGTGCTGATATACGTTCCCGGAATTTCCGATTCTTGTGTCAAATTTTGGAAGGATGTGCCCGCACGTTTTCAATGGCACAACAAAATCAATGGCACAACAAAAAATAAGACGGCGGGATCCACCGTGAGGAGGATCCGGTCCTTTCGGTGGACCCGGGGTGGGTTTAACTGGCCCCGACAATCCCAACCACGATGCCGACGTATTTTTCTTTGAGTCCGTAATTGTGTACGCCGTCAGAAGTTCGTGTTGCGCGGATGATGCCAATCCGGGAGGCAATGGTGCCGACCATTGAAGCAATCGCCTGGAATGTAACTGCAAACTGTCTCTTAAGTTTTGCGACAAGTTCAGCGATCGTGAGTGATCTGGTTGTAACAAAAAGTCTGAGCACTTCGCGCCGGATCCCGGTCCTGTCCCGGGAAAGGTATGACCGTAACCGCCTCTCAACGGCTCCCTTTTCAGAAATCCACTCGGTAACCATTACGGGGCCCGGTGACGCACTCATTGTCTCATCCATGTTTTCCCCCTCCAGCAGGTTGTCACACCCATGCAGGATACATGACAGGGCAGCACCATATAGGTTACTGGATTTTCTAATGGGTGTCTCAAATTTTGGAACAATTGGCCCGTACCTCTTCAATGGCACGATGGAAATGAGACGACTGGATCACGAAGTGTCCCATCTCCTCACCTGTTTTTGAAAATTCCCGTATGGCAAGAATGGCTGCACGGTTACACACTGCCTCGATCTCTGCTCCGGTGAATCCCCCGGTCTCCTGTACGTAATCGTCCAACACCACATCCTCTGCGAGGGGGCGCTTCATGGTATGGGCCTTGTTCATGGCAGGGACCTTATTCATGGTATGGACCTTAAAGATTTCAAGGCGCCCGGCATCATCCGGAAGAGGCAGTTCGATGAGGAGGTCGAACCGTCCTGCACGGAGCAGGGCTGGATCGATCATATCGATCCGGTTGGTTGCGCCAAGAACGGTGACGCCGTTGAGCTCCTCAAGACCGTCCATCTCGGTCAGCAACTGGGCAATCACCCGTTCCGTCACCCCCGTATCATTCCTGCCGCCCCGCACCGGGGCGATAGCATCGATCTCATCAAAAAAGATGATACAGGGGATCGCCTGTCGTGCCTTTTTAAAAATATCCCTGATCCCGCGCTCGGATTCGCCCACGAACCGGGACAGTAACTGCGGCCCTTTTATCGAGATAAAATTTGACTCTGTTTCATGTGCAATTGCCTTTGCGATCAGGGTCTTTCCGGTCCCGGGCGGACCATACAATAATATGCCTTTTGGGGATTTGACACCCGCATACGCATAGATGTCAGCGCACCTTAAGGGAAGTTCAATTGCCTCCTGGATCTCTTTTTTAATTTCGGCAAGACCCCCCACATCTTCCCACCCGACATCGGGTATTTCGACAAACACTTCCCGAAGTGCCGATGGCTCAATCTCCCTGAATGCAATCATGAAATTTTCTTTTCCGATCGTCAGGCTGGAGATAATTTCAAACGGGATTTCACGCTTGGTAAAGTCGATCTCCGGCAGTACCTTTCGCAGCGCGTGCATCGCACTCTCCCTGCAGAGCGCTGCAAGGTCAGCACCCACATACCCGTGCGTGATATTTGCCAGTTCGTCCAGGTCGACATCTGCCGATAATGGCATTCCCCGCGTATGGATCTCCAGTATCTCCCGCCGCCCGTCCCGGTCCGGGATCGGAATTACAATTTCGCGGTCAAACCGCCCGGGCCGCCGGAGCGCCGGGTCAAGGGAGTTGGGGATATTTGTCGTGGCGATCACGATGACCTGGCCCCGGTCCTTGAGCCCGTCCATGATCGAGAGGAGCTGGGCGACGATCCTGCGTTCTACCTGCTTATCCCCGCCGACATCCTCGCGTTTGGGGGCGATGGCATCAATCTCATCAATGAATACGATCGCAGGGGCATTTCTCTGGGCTTCTGCAAAAACCTCCCGCAACCGTGCCTCGGATTCGCCGTAATATTTTCCGACAATCTCGGGGCCTGAAATAAAGAGGAGATAGGCATCGGTCTCCTGTGCAACCGCTTTTGCAATGAGCGTCTTTCCTGTGCCCGGTGGGCCGTGGAGGAGAACGCCCCGGGGCGGGTCAATGCCGATGCGTTCAAAGAGTTCGGGATACTTTAACGGGAGCTCAATCATTTCCCTGATCTTTTCGACCTGTCCTTTTAATCCGCCAATATCCTCATAGGAGGTCAGCCCTTTTTTTTCCTCTTTTTCTACGGTCTTTTTTCCATAGAGTATGACACTTGTCGACCGTGTGATAAGTCCGATCTCGGGATCGGCATCTTTGATGAGAAAATCAAACTTCCTCCCGAACATGGTAAGGCGGATCTGGTCTCCCTTATTGATCGGTATCTCTTCAAAGAGCCGGCTGTCAACCTCTTTCTGGATGAAACGGTCGAGCGGCTGGAGCACGACCATTTTTACCGGGGGGATGGAGACCGGTTGTATTTCCACGCTGTCATGGAGCCCGACATTTGCATTTTTCCGTACAATGCCATCGATCTGGATGGTCCCTTTCCCCCGCTCTTCAGGAAAGGAGGGCATCACTTTGACACACGTTGTCCTTTTTCCGGCAATCTCGATGATGTCCCCGACACCCACCCCCAGTTCTTCCATTGTCTTAGGATCGAGTCGCGCAATCCCCCGCCCGACGTCCTTGTTCCTAGCTGCTGATACTTTTACTTTCACGGGACATTCCTCCGAAAATATGCTGGAATGTAAATTTAAACTCGTTCAGTTTATGCTTGATATACAGTTTTCCCTTGTCTGTCGGCATATAGAGTTTTGATTTTCCCGATGTTTTTACCTCAAGAATCCCAGCATGCTCGAGTTCATAGAGGATCCCATAAATTCTTGACTGCGGGATGAGAACGTTATGGCGATTATGGATCTCGTGGACGATGTCATATCCTGATAACGGTTTATCCAGGATCGAAAGGACGAGTGGTTCTAAGGACTTCCTGACGATCTCTTCAACAACTGCCTGGGGAACAACCGACACCGATTCCAGAGGATATGACATGTGCGCAATTGAGATGGAGGTTTCGTCTCCTGTGGAGACAATGACCTTAGTGATGTCTTTTGAGAGTTTGTTTATCTGCTCACTTTGCAAATTTTCAATATTTACTGCAATGATTCCCAAAACCGGAAACCCGGACTCCTTTTTGGTGAGGATATATCTTTTTATTGCGAGGATATCGTCAAACTCTTCAGTCTCGGAAAAATCAACAAGAAACCGCCAGCAGCCCGGTGTATCGGATATGGTTGCCTGGTCCCAGTTCTTTTCAAGAGTTTTGAGGAGGTAATCCAGTTCATTCTTTTTTATCCGGTGCGTGATGATCTGTTCCTGCTGGATCTCCTTTAAAAAATACTTGTGGATCGCGGAACGGTAATAGGCATACAGGATGCGGTGTCCCTTTTTTATCCCCTCTTCAATCAGATTTTTATAGAGTGGTTCAAATTTTGATGGAGTGGTATAGAGGAGGAGGAGGATGCCCTGGTAAAAATTATCCAGCAGGATGGCTTTGCTTTCAGGCTCAATGTAATCTCCGGATTCTTCACCTGTCTGTTCATCATGCTCTTCTTGTGCAGGAGACTGCATTTTTTTTCGTTCTCTTTTTGCCAGTTCATGTTTTTCGGTCAGTTTCCGGTAGAGCGCTACTTCCATTGCTGCCTTGAGTTCCAGTTCGTTGAAGGGTTTTACGATATAGCCATAGGGGTGGGCCCGTTTTGCCTCTTCGATAATTTTATCGTCAGCATAGGAGGTGATGAAAATTACAGGAATATCCAGTTCTTCATGGATTACTTTTGCAGCAGCGATACCATTGATCGTTCCGGGCATCACAATATCCATCAGCACAATCTCGGGTTTGAGCACCCGTGCCTTTGTTATGGCATCCTCTCCTGATGCAGCCATGCCGACGACTTTATAACCGATGCGGGTCAGGCGCTCTTCCAGCTGCATGGTGATGATTGCTTCATCATCAACTACGAGTACTTTTGCCATGGTCTGTTTCTCCTTGTGCTAAAGGAATTTCTATGACGACACTGGTGCCGTTTTCACTTTTTATCGTGACTGACCCGTGCAATTGCTGTTCAACGAGCGCCCTCATAAGTTTAAGCCCCAGCCTGTTGCTCTGTTCAATATCAAATCCCCTGGGAAGCCCGACGCCGTTATCACGAATGACAAAACGGAGCTTCGTATAGTTCCTTGATGAGGAGATCTCCACAATACCGCTCCTGCGCCCTTTGAAGGCATGCTTATGGATATTGGAAAGTACCTCGTTTAAGGCAAGGGCACAGGGCATCGCCTGATCAACAGGAAGGTAAATTTCAGCACAATCTAATGTAAAGTCGATCGTGCAGTGTTCATGGCTGTAAAATCCGCTTGTCATATCCACCAGTTCGCTGACCTGTTGTTTCATGTTAATTTTATCAAACCGTTTACTCTCGTATAACCGGGTATGGATGAGCCCCATGGTGTGGATTTTTGCCATAATATCGGTCAGGACAGCGGTGATTGCCGGTTCATGGGTCCTCATTTTTGTCATATCAATGAGCCCGATGATCAGCTGGAGGTTATTCTTTACCCGGTGGTGGATCTCCCGCAGCAGGAGATCTTTTTCATTTGATGCGACTGTCAGTTCCTCCTGCATTGACTTTTGTTCAATGATCTCCATTTTCAACTGCTCGTTTGCACGGATTAAGTCAATTGTCCGCTCATGTACCTGTTTTTCAAGTATTTCCTGCTGGTTTTTCACCTGGTCTTCCAGCATCTTTCTTTGTGTGATATCCCGGGCAACAACCTGCACTGCCTGCCGGCCCTGACAGGTGATGGGGACAGCTGCAGTCTCAATATCAAGTACGGTGCCGTTGAACTGGACGATCTTCAGTTCAATGAGGGGGGTTGGTTTTTTTCCAGTCATTGCCCCGCAAATCCAGTTTTCAAAGGTTTTTAAAAAATCAGGATGCACCAATGAGGTGGCTGATCCTCCGAGGAGCTGCTGAGGACTGGATGCACCGAACAATGTGAGAACGGCAGAATTTATTTCCATGATGTTGGAATCGTTCAGAACAAGGATGGCATCGGGAGACATCTCTACCAGCCCCCGGTAGTGTTCCTCACTTTCACGGAGCGCCTGTTCTGCTTTGATCGTGTCAGTGATATCCCGCCCCACCGACTGGTATTCCTCTACGGTGCCGCTCTCATCAAAAATGGCACGATCATTCCAGCGCTGCCACGGGACCTCTCCGGATGGCATAATAATCCGGTGAACAATATAGGCAACCGGGTTGTCCGGAGTGAGTGCTTTTAAGTGCATTCTCATCTGTCGGTTGTCTTCCGGGGGAAGTACCACAGAGTGCCGTTTCCCGATGCATTCGTCTTGGTTCAACCCAAAATAGCGGCAATATGCGTCATTGACAAACGTGAGCGTGCCGTCAGGGGCAAACCGGCAGATCAACTCGGTCTGGTCTTCCACAACGGCGCGGTACCGGTTCTCGCTTTCCGCCAATTCATCGAGCAGCCATTTATTCAGGGTAGTATCAACACCGGCTTTTTCCTGCAGCGATGACATGAATTTTTTCATCTGATGATCACTGTTCATGTGCGACAGGGGGGGTTGTAGCGCTCCTGCATTTCAGCCATGCAAGTACATCTTTTTTGACAAAATTGCAGACGAACAGTTCGATATCGGGGGAGATATGGTGCACAACGTCATGGGTTGCCCCGATAAAAAGGATCCCGTACATCCCGTCCTTGAGAGATTCGCCGATCCGTTCCGCAATATACCGGTCCCGTTCGATGGTCAGTTCATACAGCCTTTTTTTGTATTTTTCACTGAGTGATTCGCGTTCCGGATCGGTTTTTGCGTTCACGATTGCTTTTACGATCTCATATTCTTCTTTTAAGAGGGCGGAGTTTTCAGTTTTTTCCAGAACGGCTCCCCGCTCAATCATGGATACCACAATCTGGTGGTTGGGGATGCCGTCTTTTGCCCCCATCGCGACGAGTTTTACGCCGATTTCACCGCCGATGGGAATACCGTCCTGATATATTTTTATTGCAGGAGCATCGACACAGTCCAAGATATCATTGACGATCGTGCGGAGGTTTTCCCAGAATAATGCAACATCCTTCCGGTGCTGGTCCCGTTTTTCTTTCCCGAATTTCCGGTCAATCATTTCGGAGATGTCGCTCTTTAACGAACCCATCTCTTTTTCGCTATGGATAATTGGTATTATGAGCAGTTTTTTTACCATATCTGATACCTTCAGCCCGGACCGGGTCATGCAATGCGGTTCCTTTTTTGTTTGAGGTCGTATCTTGGGAAAATCTCATTTACATGTTCTTTTACTCCCATCCTTAAAATGAAAATACTAACCGCGTGAACGCGAGCTACCGTGATGTTTGTCTTTGGAGCGTGCTATCCCTGTTCCAATTTTTGGAACAACGCTCCCGGCTCCCGGTATTGTAATGATTGAAGATCGGGCTTTGTTGGTACACTGTAACATATACCTTGACTTTATAAACATTACGCCAAGTTTCAAAAAATATAAATGATGTTTGAAATGATGGAACACTGAATTTTCGCAAAATCTCCATACTACAATCAGACACTTACAAAAAAATCACGATCCAAAATTGAGACAGAAAAAACCCGGACTTTACGATTCAGGATCGATTTTTTGGATCGCCCCGGCACCGATACATGTTTTCATTGCAGGGGGAGCATACAAAAAACAGAGAGAGGCAAGGGTGGGACCTGGACAACGAAGAAACTACCCCCGCTCATCCGGTATATAGTGTTGAACGCAACACTCTTGGCCATGTGGCTATTTATAATTGCCACTATCCCCTGCCCTGTCGACAACAGGGGATCCATCGTAGCCTCGAAAGAGGCGCAGAAAGTCCCTCATCAAAGATGTGAGACTGTGGCATTTGAAAATTGCCACATGGTTGAATCAAGAAATGGCTGCCTTAATACAACAGCGAAAATCCCGCGGATTTTCTCGTGTTGGTTTCGTTTGACGGAACCCCAACATTGAAGAAGACCCAATAAATATCAAAAGTTGGGTCTTTGACTATATATGGATCGTACAGATACGCGTTGTTTCCTCACTGTGTGTAACGTCACCGGTTCGTCGGGCCCTTTTACAATACGGGGCATATCACCCGCTATAAAACCGGGGATTGTACTTTTAATTTCCGCTGTTTTTTACCACACCGGATGGTTCCGGTGCATTTTTTATTGAACTTCTCTTCACACAGTTCTTTGCAACAATGAATCCATATACCCCGGCATAACAATCAGAGGGATAAGCATACCGGTGTTCAACACACGTCTTTTGTACCGCGGGAGTGATGGTAACTTCTTTATAAAAGCTGTAATTGTTTACCTGTGGGTCAGCACCGGTATCATCCGGCATGGTAGTGATTCCATAAAAGCCATCCAGCATATGCAGCGTTCCGCGTTCAAGTGCCTTTAGTACCTTTTTATCATCCGTAATTGTCACATTTCCCACCTTTCACCTCTTGGTTGGACCGACAGTATCCATTCTCCAGTGATATCACATAGTAATTCCCGAAATTTCCATTTCATGTCTCAAAAAAAGAAAAAACCATGTTCTTTCCGGCATCCGGAAATCGAAGATATAAAATCAGTGTTTATAGGAAATTGCCACAAAACAAGCACCGTGATCTCATTGTATCCAGCCCGCCGGATTATCAGAATGGCAGGATATCCGGAAAGGAAAAACACTCCTGGAACATCTCCCCCCCTAAAAGAAAAACCTTGCATTATACGGTTCTTCGCTGTTTAGTGTGGGTAAATCGATCCTACCAATCGCCCCATGAACAAGGTAATCGAGCCGCCGCGGAGGCGTCCCTTCTGGGGCGGCGGAACCCCTCATTTATGGGGGTTTTTATGGCGAAGTCCCCAATTTTCATGATGCATTTGTAACGAAATTACCCACTCAGAATGACGAAGAGCCCCTTATACTCTATAAAAATTTGGTGATGGATTGGTTTTTTTACTGCCCCGGCATCGTTGCTGCGCTGCTGATCATTCCAGGGAGGAGCGCCGCTGCCATGAGCATGAGAATAATGACCGGAATTAAAACTGCAAGGACAACGGCAAATGCTGCTTTTCCTGTGGATATCTGGTGCATCTCACGGACACTCAGGACATCAAGGACCAGTGTCCAGATGCCGCCGATAAACGGCCCGATAAATGGTATCCACCCGATGACCATGGCGGGGGTTGAGCCATAAGCAAGTGCCTTAACAGTTTGCATATAACCCTTACGCCCGCCGGCAAGGTATACCCAGATATGGAGCCAGACCCCAAAAATAAACAGGAACACCACAGCGAGAATTGCAATTACGATAACAGTAAGGATTGCACCGATTGCCCCAATAAGCGGTAATGCCCAGCCGAGTTGTGCCATGAGCTGGTGCATGGCATTCAGTGTTCCATGTCCTCCCAGGATCAATGCGATCAGCGCAGTGAGGATTGCATTGAACAGGACGATGAGTGTGTAGTACTTGAGGGTGAACTCAATCGGTTCATCCCGCGATTTCTGAAGCGTCTCAACAGGGTTTGTAAGAAACCCTTTAACGGGGTTTACGAAAAACCCTTTTGCCGTGTCATATACATTGACAGACATACCCTCCCCTTTTCTTAAGATATGATTTATACAATTCGCCAGTTTCTAAAATTCAAGACAAAAAAAGACAATTATCTGAAAATCGTCAAATTTTCTTGGGTATTTTTTTCCCCTTCATCTCTGGAATGAAACACCTTTTTACATGAAGGTCATACCAGTTCAATTCGCCCACTCCGGTGGAGATCTCTTATGGTTTACTTATGGATCAGCTTATTTATTACAGGAAACAGGTATAACCGGCATTTGAGGAGTGTAAAGTAACAGGTAGTACAAAAGTTCCAAACCATTTCTGGATTCTCTCACTGGACACACTCCCGGAGAGAGGGGAAAATCTGCATGCAGACCCGGGGGGAAAAAGAGGGAAAATTTATTCCTTTTCCTGCATGACGATATTGAACGCCGTCCCGGCAGTCCGGTCCAGTTCGATCGTCCCGGAAAGCTGTTCCACAAGGGATACCACGAGCCGGAGCCCCAGCGATTTTGCGTTGCGCCAGTCAAAGTCCTGCGGGATGCCGACACCGTTGTCCTTAAACAGGATCGAGAGCGATTTGTTCTCTCGTTTGATCGCGATGGAGATCTCCCCTTCTCTTCCCCCGGGAAACGCATGTTTCAGGGAGTTGGATACCAGTTCATTGATGATCAGCCCGGCCGGGATGGCAGTGTTGATATCGAGGGAAATATCCTTCATATCGGTTGTGAACGTGATTCCTTTTCCTTTCATGCCATAGAACTGGAACAGGCTGTTGCCAAGGAACCGGATATAATTGTCAAGGTCAATCTTCGAGATGTCCTTGGACTGGTACAGTTTTTCGTGGACAAGTGCCATTGCCCTGATACGGTTCTGGCTCTCCCTGATCAGTTGCTGGGTTCTCTCATCCTCTATATACCGTGACTGAAGGTTCAGGAGGGAAATAATGATCTGGAGGTTGTTTTTCACCCGGTGATGGATCTCGCGGAGCAGCAGCACCTTCTCCTCAAGAGAGGCGTTGAGTTTCTCGGTGCGATCCGCAATTCCTTTTTCCAGTTCTTCGTTGAAATGTTTAAGCTGCTCTTCAGCCCGCTTGCGCTCGGTGATATCCGCCACCGCCATGAAGCATTCCTGACCCGCCCCGGCTACGTTAGCTTCAATCCGCACAACGATCGGTTGATCGTTCTGGTTCCGGATCTCCACGTCGCAGGATTGTTTTGTTTTCCGCTCAAACACCGTCTTCATGAACGCGTTGAAGCCGGGAAGGGAATCTTGGCTGACGAATGCCTGGAACCTCCGGTCCACCAGCAGTGAGCGCTCGAGCCCGAGCAGGGTTGTACCGGTGAGGTTCACGTTATGGATCGTCCCCCGGTGGTCGAGCGTGAAGTAACCGATCGGGGCAAAGTCATAGAGATTGGTAAAGCGGCCCAGCAAC
>Ga0315274_10015558_pt1 | contig 10774 bp, 8 predicted proteins | sample YL17G02_20_MG_FD_203700 | JGI IMG/M metagenome (GOLD analysis project Ga0315274, IMG submission 203700) | Sediment microbial communities from Yellowstone Lake, YNP, Wyoming, USA - YL17G02_20 | ecosystem: Environmental > Aquatic > Freshwater > Lake > Sediment | place: USA: Wyoming | collected...
AGCTATTCTTATTCAAAAGCCGGCGACCTCCGCCTCGCGGCGTGGAAGGACGCCGGGCTGGTGGTCGTGCCGGGCGTGTCGGCGTATCCATCGGGCGGCGGGACAATCGCCGAACCGGCCTGCCGCGAGGCGACGGTGAAGGTGGTCGCTTCGCTGCGCGCGGCCATGCCGGTGGATGCTGTCTTTCTGCGATTGCACGGCGCGATGTATGCCGAAGGCGTGGGGCCAGCCGAGACCGAGTTAGTGCGCGAAGTGCGCGGGGTGGTCGGGCCGAAGGTGCCCATCGCCTGCACGTTCGACTTGCACGGCAACATCCCGGCGCGGCTGGCGCAGTTCGGGGACATTCTGGTCGGCCTCAAAACCGCGCCGCACACCGACGGTGCGCAAACCGCCGAGTTCGCTGAACGCATCCTGCTGGACACCCTGGCGGGCAAGGTGCGCCCCGTCGCCTACGTGTTGCCCATCCCGATGATTCTTCAGGGGGAGAAAGCGATGACCACCGCGGCGCCGTTCCGTTCGCTGGTCGAGGAGGCGCGCCGCGTCGAACGCGAAGGCGTCCCTGGTCACGAGGCGAAGATCCTCGCCGCAACGCTCTTCGTCGGTTGTGCCTGGACCGATTCACCTGATACCGGGATGTCGGTCATGATCACGGCGGACGGCTCACGCGCAGCCGCCCGGGCTGGGGCCATTCATCTCGCGCGCAAGATTTGGGAGGCGCGACGCCAGTTCGCTTTTGGCTGCGAAACGGCGGAGTTGGAGGACGGCGTCACTCGCGCGCTGGAGGCGAAGGAATCGACCGTGTTCCTGACCGACAGTGGCGACAATGTCACCGCCAGCACGCCAGGGGACCTGCCGGTCGTGCTACGGCACCTGGTGGAGCGGAAGGTCAAGAGCGCGGTGGTCGCCGGCCTCAACGACCAGGCTGCCACGGCTAAGTGCTTTGAGGCGGGCGAAGGGAAGAAGCTGCGTCTGTCTATCGGCGCCACCATCGAGAAGAGGTTTGGTCCGCCACTGGAAGCGGAGGTTGAAGTGGTGCGTCTGGTCACGAGCCCACGCCTGGCCGTCGGCCGCATTGGCGAGGTGGAAGTGATCCTGGCGGATGGTCCGATGGCGTTCACAGACCCGCGCCAGTTTGAACCCTGTGGCATCGATCCCCTGAGCCGCAAGCTGGTGGTGGTGAAAGAGGGTTATCTTTATCCCGGCCTGACCCGCGTTGCGCCACGCTACCTGATGCTGCTCACGCCCGGCGCGGGCGACATGCGCATCGAGCGACTGACCTACACGCGCCGACGCAAGCCCGCGTTCCCCTTCGAATCGGACACTCCCTTCGACCCGGAAGCGGCCCCGCGTTGAGCGCGCCAATTGCCTGCCTCGAGCTGCAACAGGGAAACGCCTTGCGGGTGCTGGGCTATGTGATTGCCGTAACCACGCCATGAAGACGAGCGAACTCACCGTGACGCGGGTGGGCAATTCGCGCGGCGTGCGGTTGCCCGCCGAAGTGTTGCGCCGCTACCAGATTGGCGACACCCTCATCATGGGCCTCACGCTGCAGCAGACGGCCGATCTGCTGGGCATTTCCCGGCGCACGGCCGACCGCATCTGGGCCTTTGCGCAGGCCTGGCTGTTCCAGGAAATGCGTGGCCCAACCGGGGCAGGAATCTGAGAGACCGTGGCGCAAACCAGCGCGAAACGTCGCCAGTAGAGGTAGAGACGTGCCCTATGAAAACTCGATTCCAAACGAACTACTCGCGGGCGCATCCTGCCACTGCCCCCAAACTGACGCCAGCCCTGCCGGGGCGCGGGTCTTCCGACCCGCAGCGGCGTTCGGGCTTGCAGGGCAGTCTCGGCTGCGGCTCAGAAGAGCCGCGCTCCGGGGGCAGGCGCACGATGCGCTCCCTCTCGCTCCGTCACTGTCCGCGCCTTTGGCGGGTGCGGTTCTTTTGGCCCTCTGCCTCATCTGCCCGGCGCGGTTGTTGGCCCAAGGCAACCTGAACCCAACCTTGGTCGGGAGCTGGCGGGGTTCCCTCGCGGCGTTAGTCAGGGCGTGGCATGCATGACGAGAGGCACTTCGGTTTACGCGTGTGTGGCGACAGGAGCCGGCCTCCAGGTACTCGATATCACCGAACCCTCCAAACCCAGGCGTGTGGGTGGCTGTCCAGTCAGCAACCTCGCCCTCGATGCAGCCTTCTGGATCGCCGTCAGCGGCAACTATGCATACGTGTGCGCCGGACGGTTCAGGCCCCGCCTTGAGGTGATCGACGTCAGCGATCCGGCCCGGCCTGTATTGGTGGGCACCTGCGAGCTTAGCGAGACCCCAGGGGCGGTTACCATCGTCGGCAACTACGCCTACGTGACTGACGCCGAATGGGGGCTCCAGATCATCCGCCTGCGCGATGTGCTCACGTTGAATCTACCGATCCTGTCCGGCGACAAACTCACTCTTTCCTGGAGCGGCGGCCCGGGGATCAAATTGCAGAAGACGACGATCCTGAGTCCGGCGAACTGGCAGGACGTAACCGGAAGCGGCGGCGTGAGCAACATCGAACTGCCGCGAAAAGGCGCCGCGGCGTTCTTCCGGTTGATCAAGCCATGAGCGGCGCAAACCAGACTATCCGTGTTTCACAGGCAGGTGAAGGGCAGGCCGATGATCTGGGGATCGTAGAGACGGGGTTGCGTGTCGTTGTTGATCACCACCCCCAGGCGTGCGCCCTGCTCTCGCACGAAATCGTGCAACCCGCGGAGATCCCGCGCGCCCACCGTGGACGTGTGCTTGATCTCGAACGCCACCCGTCCGAAGTCTGCCTCGATCACGAGATCCACTTCCGCCCCGCCGCCCGTGCGGTAGTGGGCGGCATCGTGTGGGGCTCCCAGCGCGTTCAACTGGCGCAGGATCTCCTCGATGACCATGCCCTCCCAGGACCCTCCCATCTGCGGATGACTCAACAGGGCGTCCAGATCGGGGACACGGATGAGTGCGTGCAAAAGGCCACTATCGCGCAGGTAGCCCTTGGGATGCTTGATCACTCGTTTCACCGCATCGCGGGTGTAGGCCGGAATCCGTCGCCACACGAAAGTGCCGTGCGCGATCTCGAAATAATCCCGCGCGGTCGGCTGCGACACCCCCAGCGCACGCGCCACCTCCGAGTAATTCACCACCCGACCCGAGATCCCGCTCAGCAGCTCGGCAAACCGCCGGAACCGGACCTCGTCCAGGCCGGGAAACAACCGTTTCACATCCCGAAAGAGATAAGTCTGGAGGTACTGGTCGATCCACCGGTTGCGGAATCCGGGACTGCGATCCAGCCAAGGCTCGGGAAAGCCGCCACGAAACCAGAAATCGTGGGCCGCCCGCACATCCTGACGCGGCTCGAGTCCCGCGATCATGGCGGCCGGTGCGGCCCGGGGATCCAGCAGGCGCCGCAAAAAGGAATCGCGGGCGGTCGTCTCGGTGACTTCCGCCCAGGAAAATGGTGCCATCTCGATGATGCCAATCCGACCGGCCAGCGTTTCGGAGACGGCGTGCAACAAGGCAGGCGAACTGGAGCCGGTGATGACGAAGCGACCCTTCTCGGCACGCTGGGCGTCGATCGCCACGCGCAGGGCGGGGAAGATGCCCGGCAACACTTGCACATCATCAATCGCCACCTACCGCGAGTTGATGGAGTCGTTCAGGGCGGACCTCGACGCCGCCAGTCGGCGTCTCGACACCTTTCTCCGGGCCGGTGTGTTCGGGACGTTGCTCGATCAATCGGACCGCTGGCATGACGTCGGGCGCGTCGCCTTCCTGCGCGCCAACGACCGCACGAACCACGCCCGGTTGTGCCGGACCCTGCTGGCCCAGGCGGGCCAAACGCACAATCCCGTCACCCGTTTCAGCACGGCGCTCATGGCCTTGCTCGATCGCGACGCGAAGGACCTGCGCCAACCCGCGATGGTAGCCATTGCCGCGGCGAGCCAGGAAAACTCCGATCCGGATTTTGCCCCGTGGATTGGTCTTGCCGCGGGACTGGCGAACTACCGGGGCGGTGAACATGCCCGGGCGATCGAGGCCCTGAACGATGCCGAGCAATCCACCCAGGCCTGGTGCAAAGGCCCGGCGCTGGCCTATCGGGCATTGGCCTTGCAGCAACTCGCCCGGACCGAGGAAGCCCGCCAGTCCCTGACCCGCGCGCAGGAACTGCTGGCCGAACCGCTGAAAGAGCGCCCGCTCGACTGGCGTCACTGGGCGCCGCTCGAAATGGCCCAGTGGTCCCTGGACGAGGCGGCCGCAACCGTGCCTCCGCAGAAGCCATGAACCTCTGCTCGGAGATGGGAGATGGGATATGGGAGATGGGGGCTCCCGTTTACTGGTTCGGCGTTCCTCCTCCTCCTCTTGGTCTTCCTCTTGCTCTTGCTCTTGCTCTCACACGACCCGTCTTCGGTTCATGGTCCCAACGTGTATCCAGCCACCGGATGAGGGGGCTTTCCCGCAGAGTCGGCGCCCCACAATGCTCGCGAAACGCGAAACGCGGAATCCGAAATCCGAAACCTCAAACAAGCACAACCCCCCAAACCCCCAAAGGCTCCAAACGGCTCCATCAGCTCTGGAGGCCCTCACGGGCTGGTTTTGGGGCTTTCGGAGTTTTGGATTTGGGGTTTGTTTCGGATTTCGAGCTTCGGATTTCGGTTTCCCTTTCACAACCTACCGTGTCCAGCAGCCAAGATATGCGACCGGATCAGTGTGGGGAGAGCGTCAAGGCTCGGCGCGCCGTAGCGTCTGCGCGAAGGCGGCTGAGGGGAAAGGCGACGCACTCCTGTCACCGCAACTTACCTGGGACCTCGCACTCGCAGCGCATCCGGACGCCCACGACCGATTCGACGCCCCGCGGGCTTCGGAGCGCGGCTCTTCTGAGCCGCAGCCGAGGGGAGGCACCCACTCAAATCCGCAACCTGGCGTATTCATCTCGAAACCTGGCGCTGCTCCACGGCCAATCCCGCGGCTCTCGCGCCAGACCGGCCTTTACCGGATTCACCTCGATATACCGCCGCGCTTTCAGCTCATGATCTGCGTTCCGGATATACGTATCCCAGTAATCCTCCTGCCACAGGCACCCGGCGCGGCCCAGCAACCGGTTCGCCTTCCGCGCCGTGCACGACTTCCACGCGCGCACAATCTCGGACATCGACACGGTCGAGATTTGGAACAGGACGTGCATGTGATTGGGCATCACCACCCAGGCACGCAAGTCGTATCGCCTGCCGTGACCGAACAGCAGGGCCTCCTGCACCAACCTGGCGACCTCGCGTCTGCGCAAGCAACATTCGCCCCGCCCCAGGTCGAGATAGGCTTCGAGCCGCCGACGCCGTTCGCGATCCTGTTCGATTTTGTAGAGTGCCTCCCATTCGGAGCGGAGCGCGGCTGGAAAGGCACCGACGAGGCGGAAGGTGACGAACTGAACAAGGCCGGGTTCGTCCCGATGCGGCAGATAACCGCGTTCGTGCCAGCCTCGGAACCCCTTTTGTGCGGCCTCCGGACTGAGCTGCGAAGACCAGCGCTGTTTGGCTTCAATCAGGTCGCGGAGACCGGGATTATGCGGTGGCCCTTTGCGAGGGCTGTCGGGCGAAACCTCCATGCACAGGATTCGATGGCTTCTACTGGTCTTTGGCAAGCCCAAATTGCCACAGCCCAAATTGCCACGGGTTGCTGCGGGTCGGAAGACCCGCGGTCCGGCAGCGCGACTGACGTCCGCACGCACACGGTCGCCTCCAGGGCCGACGGGCATCGGAGCGCGGCTCTTCTGAGCCGCAGGCGAGTGGGTGCACCGGGTGCAGTCCGCTGCGGGTCAGAGGACCCGCGGTCCGACAGCGCGGCCGCTCTTCGGATGCGCGTTCCGGATGCGAGAGGCTTCCGGTTTCGGGGCGCGGTCCCACCGATACAGAGCAATGGAGGATCCCACCTCGTTGGTTCGGCAAACCACGCAGCTCGCGCGGAAGAAGGCGACGGTGATCCGGGGGGCCGGTTCAAGCCAGCTCGCTCAGCAGAGGCCCGGTCGTTTCAGTGCCCTCCATGAACCAGCCATCATCGGTAGGGCGAGACTCCGGTCGAGCCCTGACTTCCCTGGTCGCACGCGATTCCAGGGCTCGACGGAGTCTCGCCCTACCAAGAGCGAAAAACGGTTCATGGTCGCAATGCATGGCCGAAAGGCCGAGGTGGCTTCCCACGATCGACCACAGGAGTTCTCGATGATTCCCGGTGCAAACGGGCACGGAATTCCGCTTAAGGAACGTGAGAGCACGATGACGTGCCTCGGAAAGGCACCAACATTATGAAACCAAAGAACCCAACACTCTGGCGCGGAAGAATGAGAACCCAATGTCGGACTCGTTCACTGATGCTTGCCCTCTTGGCCGTGGTGCTCTGCAGCACGGCGAGCCTTGCCTGGGCCTAAACGCAACCCCTCGCCCTCCGCAGTTGCTGGCCGGGATATCCGAGCAGTCAGGTCGGCGGTGCGGCTCTATCTGGCGACTATGCTTACGTCATGGGCGCTTACACGTTTTACGTCCTGAACGTCACCAACCCCTCCCAACCACAAGTCACGGGCTACCTGGATGGCGTCACCAGTTGGTACTGCCATGACTCTGCCGTCGAGGTCGTGCTTCCTTACGCCTACGTCCGAAGCGGCGACTTGGGCTTGCTCGTTATGGATATCAGCCAGAAGACGAATCCAGCTCTGTTGGGTCACAGCGGCGAGCGCTTGAAGACGTCTGCGAGCGGTTCGTTTGGTCTGGCCGTAGCGGGCCGGTGGGCCTATGTCGCCGACCACACCGCCGGTCTGCGCGTGATCGATGTCAGCGATCCCGCCCTCCCGACCCAGATTGGCCTCTTTCAACCCAAGGATACCGAAATCTGGGATGTCCAGGTCATCGGCCGACACGCCGTGGTGTCGGGTCGCTCAACGGCGGTCTCGCCGAGGCGCGTGATCGCAGAATAGCCGCACCAATTCGAGGGTCGCAGCTTTCAAGACGACATTGGCCGCGTGGGGAGCACCAGCCAAGACCTCGATCCATACGTTGGAATCCAACAACCAGCGCATTATCGTTCGTCCCATTCCCCCCGGACTTGTCGTTCCCATCGGGCAGCATCGACGTCGGTCTTAAGGCTTCCCAGCAGCGACTTGAGTCCTACATGCCCGTGGTCAAAGTCGTGGACGGCTATGCCTACGTCAGTTCGCGTGGCGATCGCACCACCTATCTCACAGTCTTGAGTCTGGCCGATCCAGCCAGGCCAGTCCTGGTAGCCTCGCTGCCGGTGGCCGCTTGGGTTTACCGCATCCACCTCTCCGGCAACCTGCTTTACCTGGCGGGCGTGGATCAGGGGCTGATCATCATTGACGTTGCGGATCCGTTGCAGCCTCGTCAGATCGCCCAGTTGCCCACGAGCAACCCGGCGGCCTGCGCGGGGTTAAGGTATGAGGGCGGGCTGGAGGTCATCGATGTGCGCGATCTCGCCGCGCCGTTCGTGGTCGCGAGTGTTGATTCTGCGGAGATAGTGGGGGGGCTTCATGCGGACGAAGCGTCCGTTTACACCATCGGCTCGGGCGGTTTTAAGGTCATTGACGTCAGCGAACCCAGCGCACCATTCGTTCTCGGCATCGGCAGTTGCCTTGAGTTCACGGGTGCCGTCTTCAGCTTCGTTCAAGTCTCGGGCCGCTATGCCTACATCGCCGATGGGGACGCCGGGTTGCTGGTCATTGACGTGGGTAGTCCTGCGGATTCCCGTCAGGTCGCCACCATGCCGGCCCGCAACAGTTGTGCGGTTCAGGTCGTCGGCCAATACGCTTACCTCGGCCGGCAATACGTCTGGGACGACGATGCCCAGGCTTACCGCAGCCGGCTGCAAATCATCGATGTCGCCGACCCCCTCCATCCGGTGACGGTCGGCATCTACAACACTGAGATCGGCATGTCGCGTCTCAACGACCTCCATGTAGATGGCACCCGCGCCTGCCCGGGCTTCCATGTCGAACAGCCAGAAGGGCCGGCGGTCGGCGAAATCCGGGTCCTCGACGTCGGCAATACGGCCAATCCGGTCGTCATCGCCAGTTGCCGCACCAAAGCCCCGGTATCGATGGTGCAAGCCGTCGGCAACCGGGTGTATGCCGCCGAGGATCGCTGGGGCATGCCCATCTACGAACTGACTCTGTCGGGCTCGCTCAAGCTCAATCCGCCCGTCCTCTCCGGCAACACGCTCACCCTTTCCTGGAACGACGGCGCAGGGGTCAAGCTGCAGAAGACTCTGAGCCTGACAAATCCGAATTGGCAGGACGTGGCCGGCAGCGAGGGTCTGAGCAGCATAGCATTGCCACGAGAGGGAGCCGCGATATTCTTCCGCCTGATCCAGCCATGAATGCGTTTCTTCGGAACGCGGCCCGCGAGTGCGGGATGAGCAGCAGCCAAGGTGCTGCAACTGCTCAAAGCGGCTGCGGGTCAGACGACCCGCGCTCCGAAACCTGGAGGGCATCGAGCTGCCCGTGGGCGCGCGGACGCCGACCGTGCCTTCGGAGCGCGGGTCGTCTGACCCGCAGCCGAGCGGTTGCACCTTCAGGGACAACCCGCAGATCACACCGACGACACAGATCGGCGTCGATTGGTGTGATCTGCGGGCTAAAGGCCTCAAGGTCATTCACCCTGATCGAGCTCCTGGTGGTGATCGCCATCATCGCGATCCTGGCGAGCCTGCTCCTGCCGGCGCTGGGCCGGGCCAAGGCTCAGGCCCACTCCACCTACTGCAAGAACAACCTGCGGCAGATCGGCCTGGCCTTGGTGATGTACGTCGACGACTATCGTTTCTATCCGCTGAGCGGTGGACCCCGCACCAATGATGTGAACGTGTTTTACGCCTTGATGCCCTATGCCTCCTCCAACAAGCAGATCATGTTCCTGTGCCCGTCGCACCGCCCCAGACACAACGGCACCAATGTCGCGGTGCGTGAGCCCGACGGCGAGCCGCGCGTGTTCGGCTGCGTCTTCTCCCACTCTTCTTTGCTGACGTTGCGCGCCTCGTGCTTGAAGAAAAAGGTGCCCTTCTTGTTGCCAACCACCACGTCGGGATACTTGCCGCCGCTGATCCGGCCCGCCACGACTTGTGTGCCGACGCCCGAGTTGTCGTCGATCAGGTAAGGAACAAAATCAGCGCTGTGGTTCGGGCCGCGGACCAGCTTGAACCAGTAAAGGACCGCCGGGGCGTTCGGTTCCGGGTCGCCTTGCGGCCCATGCGCCCAGAAGCGTTTCCCGGTCACGATGTCTTTCAAACCGTCGCCGTCCATGTCGATCAGATCAAAGGCGTGGGGTTGGGTGAACTTGACGCCGTATCGGCTGTCGCTCGGCTGCTTGTTCATGAAGATGTGCGGTTTGAAGGTGATCTGGCCGTTCTCCAAAACGTTCTCGTACCAAGCCAGGCCATAGCCGTGGCAGGCCAGGGCAGTGATGATGTCGTTGCGACCGTCACCATTGACATCGTAAGCGTACATCTGCGCCCCGCCAACCGGCACGCCCTTGTCTTCGGGACAGAAGTTGAACGGGTGCTGCTTCCACACGGGATCGCCCGCCCGCGACGCGGGCTGCTCCCACCAGCCGTCCTTTTCCAGCAAATCCATTCGGCCGTCGCCATTGACGTCGCCGACGCCGAGGCCGTGCTGGTATTTGCCGTACTTGTTGTTGGGTGTGATGGGGTGGAACTTCCACATTCTGGCAGGTTCGTTCCAGTCCGGCTCGGCATAGCCGAAGAAACCACGCGAGTTACAAACCAACTCCGGCTTGCCGTCGCCCGTGATGTCCGCGAACATCGGCGATTCGTTGTCCACGACATCGAAGGCGACGTGCTTCTGCCAATGCCCCGCGCGGCCTTTGGGATTCTCGAACCAGAACGCATTCTCGCTCGGCAGCCCGATGACCAGGATGTCGGGCCAACCGTCGCGATTGAAGTCAGCGGTGAAGGTGAAGAATGCGTCCGAGTAAGCGTTGTTGGTGCCCAACCCGCCCTCATAGCCCTCGATAGTCTCTTCGGAACCGTCGCCCTTTTTCCGCTTAAACGTCGCAGTGGCGGGACGGTACTCGTGCCGCTTCCGAAAATCCGAGCCTTCATACCAGTAAGGGCCGGACACGATGTCCATTTTGCCGTCCCGGTTGAAATCGGCGAAATGGGCGCCTTCGGACCAGAACTTATCGGTGAGCTGAATCTTCTTGAAGCTGTGCAACACGTAGTCTTTGGCCACGGCGGGAAGTGCGCTGGTAACCACAAGCGAGAGCGCCAGGGGAAGCATTTTCATGGGGTTATCTCTGGCAGCATTCGTCCGGAGGGTCAAGCGGGATGGTGAGGAAGTGGTGTCCGGCCAGCACGCCACCCGGCGGACCAGCACCTGCGCCCCGGACCGCCCAGCCAGGGCTGACATTGTGTATCCGGGAGATCTCGCGTCCCCTGGAAGGGGGACACCCACCCGAAGATGCGCACCTGTTGTCCTCGGACCGAAAATCACTCTTGCGCCACAACTCCCTTTCGCGGACGATTCCCCACCATCAGGACACTATATGGCTGAAAAGCGTGATCGGACAACGTGGCTGAAAGGGGGTCAGGCCCAGTGCCCAGACCCGCCCGCGAAAACCGAGCGTCCGCATCGGTTGGTGTTGTTGGGCGCCCCCGGCGTCGGCAAGGGAACCCAGGCGGAATTGCTCTGCGAGGGGCTGGGAACCTGTCATCTTTCCACCGGCGATATCTTCCGGGCAGCCAAGAGTCTGC
>Ga0315274_10015559_pt1 | contig 10774 bp, 10 predicted proteins | sample YL17G02_20_MG_FD_203700 | JGI IMG/M metagenome (GOLD analysis project Ga0315274, IMG submission 203700) | Sediment microbial communities from Yellowstone Lake, YNP, Wyoming, USA - YL17G02_20 | ecosystem: Environmental > Aquatic > Freshwater > Lake > Sediment | place: USA: Wyoming | collected...
GATTTCCGTTAAGGTCCGGAGAAATGATTGAGCCCCCGGAGGAGAGAAATATCGTTGTCTGAAGAAGGGAAGAAATGGTTGCGGACTGTTCCCTTGAAGTTCTCCAGATATCCATTTCAAACCCTCCAGGAGTTGCTCGACGTTCATGAATTGAAAAGGGAGAAAATTGACCATGCGCAGCTTTTGGTCGGGGATGTAAATATCCTTTATTTTATCCATTTCGCTGGTGAGCCAGGCGGGGTCGAAGCTATTTTGGATTTTTTCGCGGGAAATCCAGTCCTTATAAGCTTGGGAATAAAGGCTTGAAGCATCCTGTCCGATATCCATGTGGGCGAGGCAATGGAAGAAGAGATCGACTTGGACCTCGGTCCTAAGGATGACTTCCATCGATTTACTTCCGGAAAAGCTGAGACATTTACCCGAACTAACAAGAAAAACAAGCATGATGAGAAAAAGTACATTCGGGAAATGAAATCCCATTATAAGCTTTCCCTTTCCGGCGGCCGTGTCGTCTTCCGCGCGCATAAGTCGAGCCGTTCAGTCACGCCGGTGCGGGGGCTTCCGACCCCACGCGCTCTTCCATGTACTGAATGTAGAGATCCGACAGATCTTCGCCTTCCAGCTCCCGTCGGGTTTTCAACATACCCAACCGGCCTTTTTTCATGAACCCCACCCGGTCGGCGATGAGCTTGGCTCTGAAGATATCGTGGGTGGACATGAAGATTGATTTTCCCTCGTTCCGCATTCTGAGGAGGAGTCCTAAGAATTCCTGGCCGGACTGGGGATCAAGGCCCGCGGTGGGCTCATCCAGAAGGATGTTGGATGCATCCTTGATGACGGCGATGGCCAGTCCCAGTTTCTGACGCATCCCCTTGGAATAGTTTTTGGTCTTCATGTCGAAAGCCTCTTCCTGCAGGCCGACGGTTTTCAGGGCTTTGATGTAATCGGCCTTGGTAAGGGTGCGCTTCCCGGCCAGTTTAGTGAAATAATCCAAGTTCTGGAAGGCTGTGAAATTCCCGTAGAGCGTCACGTTTTCGGACACGAAGGAAATGTACTCCTTCGATCGCAGCGGCTCTCTGGTGACGTCGATGCCGTCGATCAGGACCGTGCCTTCGGTTGGGGGGATGAAGTTCAGCATAAGGTTGATGGTCGTCGTCTTGCCGGCGCCGTTGGCCCCGAATAAACAAAAGATCTCGCCCGGTACGACCTTGAAACTCATGTGGTCGACGGCCAGATGGCCGTCCTCGTAGCGTTTGGTGAGATTTACGGCTTCTAACATGGGTCACCTCTCAGCGAACATCGTACTTGATAAAGGAGATATAAGCCCCAACGAAGAAAAAGACGATCAGGAAAAGCATCAGCCCGAAGTCGGGCAGAATTCGGCCCAGCGAATTGGCCAGGGATTCGGGCTCGAACTTATGCTGGGGCATGTCGTCCAGGGTCGGTTTACTGCCGATCTCGCCGGTTTGCGTAGCATTGTAATTTATGCTGCGGTACAACTTGGTATTTATCCATTCGGCGAAGGTCGGCTTATAAATTCGGACGGAAGCCAGAAACCTGGCGTGCTCCTCCGGGCCAGTCCGAGCAAGGCTCATCGCCCCGCTCATCAAGGCCGAGGCGGGCGAAATGCGGGAAAGAATTATTGCCAGTTGCTCCTGAGCCTGCTTCTTGACCTGATAATCCCGTTCCAGGGAAGCGTTATAGGAGTCGATTTTGGCCGCATACTCCTTGCGATTGTTCTCCGCCCATTTCTTAAATTGCTCAAATATTTCTTGATCGGTTTGGCCGGTCTTTTTCATGTTCTCCTTTATGTAATTCATCGAGGCCCTTTGCTCTTCGACCAGAATCTGCTGGAGGAAGGCGTCCTTTTTGGCCGTTATCTCATGGACCGAGGGGATGGGCTTGATCTGAGCGGCGGCCATGACGGATACCTTGGGTATGATGGTCACAAAGACAACCCAGATGAACAACAAGATCAGGAAGCTGGTTGAGGACTTGTGCGTCCGGGCCGAGACGAAGAGACCGAGGCTGAAAAAGACCGATAGGTAGAGCAGGAACAGCAGGAACATGAAAATGAGACGAACCCAATCCTGGCCGGACAGGTTGATATGCGGATAAATCAGGAGGATGATCAGGCCGATGATCATCGGGATGACCAGCGGGATGAGGAGGCTGATTAAACCTCCGATGCCCTTACCCAGAATGAGTCGGTTGCGCGGGACGCGGTTGGAGAGAGTCAGTTTCAACGTCCCCATTTCTTTTTCGCCCGCGATCGCATTGTATGTGAAGAGGATGGCGAAAAGACTGAGCACGATTTTGACGATGAAGGTCAGGTCCAGCGCGCCGAAAACAGAATACACGGGATTGCTTTCGTACTTGGAATCCACCAAGCTTGGGTCGGAGGAGGAGTTAACCTTGGCTACCCGACCTACAGCTTCGCTCACACCACTGGCGACCGCGCTCAACACTTGGGGCGGCTTGTTGATTTTCGTCCCCAGACTGCCAAGGGTAAGAAAGTTCGGTTGGCTCTCCATGTTTTTCTTGTTCAAAGCCACAGCCGTGGCGTACTCCTTTTGATCGGCGCTATAGTTGGTGATGCCGGTATAAACCGAAAGCAGGATGAGAATGCTGCAGAGCAGGAATGTGAAGACGAATTTCGCGCTTGTGATGGTTTCAAGAATTTCTTTTTTAATGATATCTCTAAGCACGGTTCTCCTCCTTTATGGAAGTTCCGACTCCGATAAACTTCTTTACGTCCTTCGGCATAATTAGACAATTCAAGAATACAAATAGTTTCATGTCCCCTTAGACCGAATCCTCTTATTTACGTCTTCGCTTCTCGATAGTGCCAGTTGTCTAAATCGGTTTATTCTCAGGCATGCGTTTAAAAACGATATTTTTTACGGAAGGTTCAAAGGGCACTTCTATTCGGACGACGGCGCCCTTTTCGTCCGAGATAAAAGAAATTTTAAACCGACCAAAGTCCTTGCCTTCCGTCTCAAAAACATCATAATAAAGGCGGACGAGAAAGGACGGCAGATTATTATGTGTCAGTTTCAATCGATTGCCTTCCTTTTCGATGGATAAAATGCCATAAGCCGGATGCTCATATTTTCCGCAGTATTTTTCAAGAGGATTAGAAGTTTGATCGCCCTGGCGAAATATCTCTTCCTCGTTACGTTTTGCAGCGGATGCTTTGACTTTTGCCATTCTTTCCTTCATTCTCTCATTCCAATGGATCTCGCTTAAATCCAGCAAACGGTCATAGATCGTGTAGGTGAGAATATAAGGGAGTAAAGAGCCTTCCATATTGCATAAAACAACACAACCGATTTGATCTCGCGGCAATATCGAAACAAAGCATCCAAATCCATCAAAACCCCCGCCATGACTAAGCATCAGATGATTTCGGTATGAAGTAATCCCCCATCCCATACCATAGCTTGAATAAAACATTTCATCGGTGATTCCTCCCGGCAAAATGATTTGAGGAGTGTGCGTCACGCCCAGATTGGCTTCTGAGACGATTTGATGTTCCTTGAATTTTCCCTTGTTCAAATGGAACAAAAGCCAATTGGCCATGTCCGCAAGATTGGAATTAATAGAGCCTGCAGGTCCCATGCCCATTATGTTAACGTCAAAAAAGCGAATTTCTTCTACCTTGCCGTCGTCCTCACGGTAAGGAAGCGCATAATCTGATGTTCTTTGAGATTCGACGACTGAACAGTTGGAATTTTTCATTTCCAGAGGATCAAATATTTTCTTCCGGACGAAATCTTCCCAACTCATGTTCGTCACCTGTTCAAGCAAATATGCGGCTATCATGTAATTGAGGTTGGCGTATTGGAACCTCTCGCGAACGTCTTTACTGGGTTCAAGAAATCGTAATCGCTCCATGATTTCGTTCCGCGTGATATTTCTATTGAAATACATGCGATCATGTTGGGGTAAACCCGAACGATGCGCCAGGAGATCTCTGAGCGTGATATGATTGGTTGCATATTCATCGTAAAGCCTTAGTGAAGGAATGTATTCCCTTATAGGTATGTCCCAGTCCGCTTTCCCCTCATCGACCAACATCGCCAATGAAACGGCGGTAAAAGTTTTGGTGCAGGAAGCGATGGGAAAAAGAGACTGGGGGGTAACTTTTAATCCTCGCTTTACATCCCGCAAGCCGAATCCTTCAGAAAAAACGACTTTTCCCTCCTTGATAACGGCAATTCCAAGTCCGGGAATCCGCCACTCCTTCATGATTTTGCCTATCCATTCGCTGAAGCCTTGCTTGTTAAATTCTTGCTTAGCTTTCTGAGCCAGAAGCGGTGGGCATAAGACGGGATTGCTTTCGTACTTGGAATCCACCAAGCTCGGGTCGGAGGAGGAGTTAACCTTGGCCACAGCCGTGGCGTATTCCTTTTGCTCGGCGCTATAGTTGGTGATGCCGGCATAAACCGAAACCAGGATGAGAATGCCCCAGAGCAGGAATGTGAAGACGAATTTCGCGCTTGTAATGCCTTCAAGAATTTCTTTTTTAATGATATCTCTAAGCATGGTTCTCCCCCTTTATGGAAGTCCCGACTCCGGCAAGATTCTTCATGTCTTTCAACATAATTAGACAATTCAAGAATACAAAAAGTTTCATGTCCCCTTACACCGAATCCTCTGATTCCCGTCTTCGCTCCCCGATGGAACCAGTCATTTTGATGAAACTTCTGTCACACTGGTGAACTCTATATATATGAAGTTCTTTTATGAGGAGATCCGCGTGATTATCCACGGCAATAAGTTTTATTTCGTTTGAAGTCCCTTAGCTAAATATGCGTTGTTCGAAACATGAAATATCGCCTGTTGCGGAGTCTGGGCTGAAAATCGGCGCATTCTCCAGCTCGTAATTCACAAAAGATGAGGAAAGCAATGCACACTCGAAGAAACACACTTTTTTCCGTAATCATCGGCCTGGCGGCTCTCCCCCTCCTAGGGCAGGAGGTCGCTGTGCCTGAACATTTGACCCTCCAGGGCTGTATCGCCCGCGCAATCAAATACAACCTCGGCGTGGCTGTCCAGGTGTACAGCTCCGAGCTGGCCGATCTGGCGGTGTCGAAAAGCGGGGAAATATATTGGCCCACCCTCTCGTTTGATATCGGCAAGGATAGCCAGAACTCGGCGTCCTATTCCTGGACCGACGCGGCCGGCCAAAACTCGACGACTGCCATGAATTATAGCGCATCCCTAAGCCAGGCCGTTCCTTTCGGCGGAAATATTTCGCTGACCCTGGCCTCATTTAAAAACTTGACAAACGCCCGTCTCCAGATGATCAATCCCAGCTATGGGAGCACGCTAACATTCTCGTTCTCGCAGCCTCTCCTCAAGGGATTTGGTTATGAGACGAGCCGGAAAGACATCCTGGTCGCCCGGAACACCCGGGATATCGTCGAGAACGGCCTGAAAAACAAGTTAATCGAGACTGTCTTTTCGGTCGAACAGGCTTACTGGGATCTGGTCTATCTCCACGAATTCCTTAAGGTTAAGCGCCAATCGCTCGCGCTCGCAGAGAACCTTCTGGACAAGTGCCGGAAGGAAGCCGACATCGGCACGCTGGCCCCGAAGGAAGTCGTCAGTGCCCGGGCCGAAGTGGCGAGTCGTCGCGCGGACATTCTTCAAGCGGTGTTGATGGTCAAAAATGCCACCGACACCCTGAAAGGCTTGATTAACCTTCCCCTGGATAAAGACATCGGCGACATCGTTCCTGCCGATACGCCCGTCTTCGTCAAACGGGACATCGCGTTGGAGGAAGCGCTCGCCATCGGATTGAAGAACCGACCCGACCTCCAATCTTGCGCACTCGAGATCAAGAACAAGAAGCTGGATTATTCTTACGCCAAGAACCAGACGCTGCCGGCCCTGAACCTGAACGCCAGCTATTGGAGCCCCGGCATCTCGGGCACACGAATCCTCTATTTGGATAACAACCCGCTGACCGGGATTATCGTGGGGATGCTCCCCGGCGGGCCGTCTTTGGCCATGCGCGATGCCCTGCATTTCAATTACGAAAACTGGTCGGTTTCGCTCTCACTCGATATCCCGATGAACTCGGTCTTTTCGCGCGCGGCTCAGGCGCAGGCGAAAGCCGTCCTCAACCAGGAAATTGCTCGCATGAAGCAGACGGAGCAATATATTTATTTCGAAATCCGGGCCGCCGTCCGGGCCGTTCAAACGTATTATGAGTGCGTCGAAGCCCGCCGGACCGCTTGCGAGCTGTCAGAGCAAAAGCTCGAGGCGGAGGAAGCCAAGCTCAAGGTCGGACTGAGCGATAACTTCAAAGTCCTCACCTATCAGCGCGACCTGGCGGAAGCGCGGACGGCCGAACTCCGTGTCCTCATCGATTACACGCTGTCTCTGGGACAGTTGGACAAAGCCATGGGGATCAGCCTGGAAAAGCGGAACATCAAACTGACGGATGCTCTGGAAATCAAATAATGAAGAAAGCCATCACCGCCCTCGTCGTATTCGTTCTCATTCTTGGGCCGATGACCCATCTCGGAGCCCAAGAGCAATCCCAGACAATGAAGCTGCTGACACTCAAGAAGGCTCAACTTCAGCTCGAGAAGACCAAAGGCGATTTCGAACGCTCGCTCAAGCTCAGGGAGCAGGGGCTGACGTCGGAGCAGGAATTCGCCCAGACCCGGACCACTTATCTTCAGGCTCAGGTCGATTACCAGCAGGCCCTGATCAGTTTCATGGGAAGCGAAGCCCGAATTGCGGTCGCCAGCGCCATGAAATACCAGGACGCGGGCGGCAAGAAGTTCGTCCGGGTCATGCTCCGGTATTCCTCCAAGGAACTCAAAGAACTGGCGAAGCTCAACATCAGCGCCGAGGACCTCTTCCCGCTGGACTTCATGAAGGAGATCAAGGACGTCTCGGTCTCGCTGAGGTCGGAAGGGAAGATCATCTCCGATCCGTATGAAAGAACGATCGCATCCCTGCCTCTGGAATCTCAGAAGGACGTGACGTTTCAATTGCTCAAGGACGTCGAGAGTCTCGACATTAACGTCTTCTATTCCGGCAAGAATGAAAACACCTCGGTCTTCCTCCAGAAGGGTGTAAGCGCCAATATCGTAACCATCAACTCCGCTCAGTTCTCGCAGGAGGCGGACCTGGAGAGCCAGGCCACCTTCGACTTGTCGCTCGAAAAATTCTCGGGCGAGGCCAATATTTTCAAGCTCGAACTCGCGAACCTGCCGCACCAGATCAACTATGAGTTCAGCGACCCACAGACCAGCGCGAGGCTGAGCCAGATCAAGTTCACCGAGGGCGTGACCAGCATGAAGCTCTCGCTCAAGCTCTACCTGCCCAAGAACGCGGACGCGCAGGTCCTGATCGACAAGCCGATCGCCTTCTACGCCCTGGCCCTCGACAACGACCAGGCAACCGCTCTCCGGACCCTGCTCGCGAAAATACCCGAGATAAGCCCCAAGGACATCGAAACGATGAAGGCCGGAAGCGTCAAGCTGGAGCTCATCCCCCGCGGCGTCGGAAAGATCGAGGTCCAGGCGGTCAACCTCTACCACGAGATCAAGGTCGGCGAGCCCGTCACGATGGAGGTCCGCATCCGGAACGCGGGCACGCGGAAGCTGAACAACATCCGCGTCTTCGCCGACCTACCGCTGAACTGGCGGTCCGAGATCCAGCCCGACCTCATCGCGTCCCTCGAGCAAAACAAGGAACAGGTCATCACCCTTAAATTCCTTCCGCCGGCGGACATCGCCGTCGGGGATTACGAGCCCAAGATCAAGACCGAGTGCATCGCCGACAACCGGAAGGTGGAATCCGAGGAGAAAATCGTCCGCGTCCACGTCGGCACGAAAACGAACATCCTGGGTATCAGCCTGCTCATGCTTTTGCTCGTCGGCCTGCTCATTGGCATCGTTGTCTTCGGCATCAAGCTGACGCGCCGCTGAAGTTGAAAAGGAGTCTAAAGAGCTATTTTTTCGCATCAATCATGGAGCGCAACCGGGGAAAGGAGACCTCATGGATCACATTTTACGAGAACTTGAAAAACATGGATTGCGGGCTCGAACAATATCCATCTCTCACTTGGCCGAACTTAAAGAGGCCATCGATAAACGCTATGATAAGGGCGAGTTTTCCGAAGAATTTTATCGGGAACGACTGACCGATTTCCGCTTCGAGCCCCCCGCGTCTTTCGCCGGAGCCCGCACCATCATCATCGCGGCTTTTCCTCAGCCGAAAATTCAGGTCGTGTTCTCTCAAGATGGCAAGCCGTTTACGTTGATCATTCCTCCCACCTATCAATATTTTCCCAACTCGATGGCGGAACGACTCCTCAAGAAATTTCTCAGCCCACCGGGGCATCGGCTGGCACGAACGATCCTTCCTCTGAAGCTTTTGGCCGCGCGGAGCGGACTCGGATCTTATGGGAGGAACAACATCTGTTATCTGCCTGGGATGGGTAGCTATCATCGGCTGATGGCATTTTACTCAGATTATCCCGCCGTTGACGATTTCTGGCAATCGGCGAAACTCATGAAGAGTTGCGCAAATTGCTGGGCCTGCCTGCGTAACTGTCCAACAGAAGCACTTTCGACGGAGCGCTTCCTCCTGCATGCGGAACGCTGTCTCACTTTTCTCAACGAGAAACCGGGGGCTTTTCCCGCCTGGGTGAATCCCGCCTGCCACAATACCCTCGTCGGATGCCTCACCTGCCAGGATGTTTGCCCGGAGAATTCGCCCTTCGGGAAACGGATCGAACTCGGGGAAGAGTTTTCGGAAGAGGAAACCCTCTTGCTTATGCAAGGTGATCGTCCTGAAAAACTCCCGCCCTCAATACGAAAACGGCTTCAAAACGTGGGTCTTATGGAATACGTCGAACTCCTGCCGAGAAATATTCGGTCGGTGATGGCCGCATCCCCTAATAAATTCCACTATCTGGAGAAATGATCATGATCATGAGAATCTGGCATGGCGTCACGAAATCCTCTCGAAGCGATGATTTTTTCAACTCTCTGATGAAAACAGGGGTTCCTTGGTACCGTTCCCTTGTTGGAAATCGCGGAGTTTTTGTTCTGCGGAGGATGAAGGAAGAGACATCAGACTTTCTCCTCTTGTCTCTCTGGGACTCGATGGAATCCATTAAAGGATTTGCGGGACCCGATATCGATAAGGCAATTTATAACTTTTCCGAGGACAGAGATTATCTCCTCGAATTAGAATCCGAAGTCGCTCACTACGAAGTCCTGATCGACTTCATTTCTGGAGAATCCCCCTCGCACGCCGTTGGGAATATTCCATAATCGTATAACTTATTGGCTTTCAGATTTGTTCAAGCTGTTTGGGAGAAGAAGTGCAGCCTCTGAATAGAGAGAAATATCTGAGCTTCAAGGACTGGAATTGAAACTTTATGCAAGGAAGACGCGTCTAACCATTGACAGGATGCTCGATGAGAAAAATGCAGATGATCTCGGCGATCGTAATCCCGTCATGTCTTTTCTTGGGAGGGACGAAGCACGCGGGATCGTATCGAATTGAAAAATTGGCTCAACATCTCTATGCGGTTATCGATCTCTATCATCCGTCGCCGGGCGGAACGGTGAATGCCGCTTTTTTAGCTGCACAGAACAGCCTGGTTTTCATCGACGCGGGCATGAATCGGGATTCGGCCGAGGCGATCTGGACCGAAGCCCACAAGCGATTCCCGGGAAAGACGAAGAATTACCTGATCTTGACTCATTTCCATTGCGATCACACATTCGGCATGGGTTTCTTCAAAGTCAGAGGAACGAAGGTCATCGCCCACAGGGAGATCGATCCTTGGCTTGATCAGGAAAAATTCAAGAAGCGCCTGTTGAAGACGACGGGAAAGGCCTGGACTTTTCCCCAGGTTATCGCTTTCGAGACATATCCCAGCCCGGCGGAAGCGGAAGAAATTCTGGGACAAGTCGAACTCTCTAGCCCCGATGTCCTCATCACTCAGGATCAAGTCATTGAAGTGGAAGAACTGAAATTGAGCATTCTTCATGTACCGGGGCATTCTCTCGATCTCCTGGCTGTATATGATCCTCTCTCCCGGACTTTGATCGCCAGCGACTTGGTTTACAGCCGCCAAGAACCCTTCCTTCACGATAAAACCAGAACCGGTTTCGAAGACTGGATCGCAAGCCTGAAGAGGGTCCGGGAGCTGCCGATCCTGAAGGTTGTGCCCGGCCATGGGCCGGTTAGCGATAAAAAAGTGATCGATGAAAATATCCGAAGTCTTGAACTTCAACTCCAGAAGTTCATAAAATGAGTTCTCTCGAACAAGCGGCTGGACCCGAAAACGTATTTTTTATCGTGCTAAAGCCATCAAACAAAAGAGGAGGTTTTATGCCTTCACCTGCGGACCATTCCGGGCAACCCTTAAGCCGCGACGTGCGTCTTGTATGTTTGCAGGGTGATATTATCCTTAGAAAAGAACGGGCGAAAGGAGTTCATATGGAGACGGTTCGGGTTAGAGTGGAGGAAAAATGAAAATATTCCTGGCGTGGTTTGCTTTAAGCTTGACTTGCGGCGCGGGGGGAATAGCCCAGGACCGACTGCCGACGGAACTCCGGACGCTCTTCGATTACGACGCGAAACTGCTTCTGGACGAACAAAGTCGGGAAATCGCAACAGTCAACCCATCGACTCCCCGGCATGAATGCCGGGGCTTGCTCAGGGTTAACCCTGAGCCTCGCTTCTCGTCCCCGCCTTTAAAGGCGGGGCTTAGCGTCGGCGAACGGGT
>Ga0315274_10015560_pt1 | contig 10774 bp, 9 predicted proteins | sample YL17G02_20_MG_FD_203700 | JGI IMG/M metagenome (GOLD analysis project Ga0315274, IMG submission 203700) | Sediment microbial communities from Yellowstone Lake, YNP, Wyoming, USA - YL17G02_20 | ecosystem: Environmental > Aquatic > Freshwater > Lake > Sediment | place: USA: Wyoming | collected...
ACCGGCTGGTATCCACCGCTCTGCTAACATTAGAAAAAATAGACGCTTGATAAACCGAGAACTGTTGATTAAGATTGGTATTAAAGACTCCCTATATGAGGAGGAGTGTCTAATGGAAAAGAAAGAGTGGGTAACGCCCCAGCTTATCGTCCTGGTGCGGCGTAAGCCGGAGGAGGCGATCCTCGATGCGTGCAAGCTGGATTCACTATCAGGTGGATTAAATAATCAGTATTCTAGGTGTTACAGAAGTGGGTTCCCGATCCTTGCGGGTCACCTATAGAGTGTAGCTCCCTTATCGGAAGTTAAACCAAATCCCTTGGACACTTTGGATGTCATGAGGGGTCGGCATAGGGAAGTTACCCGTGTCGCTTAAATCTTATCAAGACATTCGGCTACCCCTCGAGGGTCACCTCGACCTGACCTACCGCTGCAACAATAATTGCCGCCATTGTTGGCTGAGGAACCCGGCGGGCGACTCGGCCGCTCAAGCCCGCGAGCTCTCCTTCGACGAGATAAAATCCATCGTCGACCAGGCCCGGGCGATGGGCACCCGGCGTTGGTCCATCTCGGGCGGGGAGCCGATCCTTCGGCCGGACTTCTCAGAAATCTTCGACTATCTGACCGGCCGGGCTGTCTCCTACACGCTCAACACCAACGGGACGCTCATCACCCCTGAACTCGCCCGCTTGCTGAAGCGAAAGGGGACCAAGATGATCGCCCTCTACGGAGCGACGCCGGAGACCTACGAGCGCGTGACCCGGCATCCCGGCGGATTCGAGATGGCGAGGCGCGGATTCCGCTACCTGAAAGAAGCCGGGGCGGGATTTATCGTCCAACTCATCCCCATGCGCGACAATTGGGGCGAATGGCCAAAGATGATCGAACTGGCCCGATCCCTGAGCAAACACTGGCGCGTCGGGGCTCCTTGGCTGTATCTTTCGGCCTGCCGCGACCCCGAGCGTAACGCCGAAATCGCCCGCCAGCGCCTCGATCCCAAGGACGTCGTCGAGCTCGATCAGCCGGATCCCTCGCAGGAAGATGGCGGAGCCCATGAATACGAGCGGGGGAAAGGCGGCGACGGGTTGTTCGCCCGCTGCATCGCCGGGCGCCGCGACTTTCATGTCGACCCCTACGGCGGGATGACATTCTGTTGCTTCGTCAAGGATCCGGCCCTGCGCTACGACTTGCGCCGGGGGTCGTTCCGGGAGGCTTGGGATGTTTTCATCCCCTCGCTCTCGGAAAAAGCGCGGGGCGATGAGGAGTACGCTCGACATTGCGCCTCGTGCGAACGCCGGGCCGATTGCCGCTGGTGCCCGGTTTACGGATGGCTCGAACACGGCCGGTTCTCCGCCCCCGTGGAGTATTTGTGCGCGGTGGCCGAGGAGAACAAACGGTTCAAAGAAGATTGGAAGGCCCATCATCGCCGCTATTACGAGATCGCGGGAATCACTCTCCAGGTGGACAGCGACCTCTCCATCGACGACCGGACGTTCCATCCGAAGTTCGAGGCCTTCCGCGTCGACGGTCCAGGACCGGACACGGCGACGATCCGGCATCATTTCTCCCTGCCCGACCTCGAAGGCCGGGATCTCGGTACGGAGCTTTATCGCAAGCCGCCGTGGGCCATCTATCGGCAAAACGGCTCGTATATCTATCTCGGGATTTCGCCCCGGCCCGATGACCCTTCCCTCCACCGCGTCGCGACCTTCAACGCGGAGCACACGAAAGCCCGGATTTACAATGACCGGGAGGAGACTTGGCGGAAGGGCGATCTTCATTCCCTGACTCTGTTTCCCTCCGACCAGATTCTGATCGCCCGGCTTCTGGCCGACCGGCAGGGATGTTACTTGCATTCGGCCGGGGCGATCCTTAATGGGGCGGGGATGCTTTTCGTCGGCCACTCCGAAGCGGGAAAATCCACGATCACCCGGTTCCTCATGGCCTCGGGGGACGGCGACGTCGAGATCCTCTGCGATGACCGAAATATCGTCCGGCGGACGGATGAGGGCTGGCGGATTTACGGGACTTGGAGCCACGGCGACGTGCCGGTCGTATCGTCCGCGTCCGCGCCTCTGCGGGCAATTCTTTTCCTTGAAAAAGCGGCGGAAAACACCCTGACGCCGCTGACCGACCGGCGCGAGGTAGCCCGGCGTCTGCTCGCCTGCCTCATCAAGCCGTTCGTCACCGCCGAATGGTGGAGCAAGACGCTCGACCTCGTCGGGCGGATGGCGCCGGAAATTCCGGCTTACCTCATGCGATTCGATAAAAGCGGGGAGATCGTCCCGAAACTAGAACTGCTGGTAAGGCTGCCGCGGGGAGAGGAGAAGATCAATGAACCTTAAGATGGAAGCCGTTTGCGCCCCTTCCGAGGACATCGTCTATCGGGAGATCGAAGGGGAAGTCATTCTCGTTCCTCTGGTCGCCGGGATCGGAGATGCCGAGGACGAACTCTATACGCTAAATGCAACGGGCCGGGCCGTCTGGGAAAGGCTGGACGGCGTCCGGACGCTGGCCCAGGTAGCGGATTCGATCGCCGAGGAATATTCCTCTCCGGCCGACGCCATCGCCGCCGACGTCCTCGGTTTCGTCGAGGAGATGCTCCGGAGGAAGATGCTGACGGTTCGGGCCTGAAACGGGCGCGATGACGACGATCCCGCCTGAGCCTCGTCCGTCCGCCGGAGAGGTTGCGGACGAGAAGGCGCGGCTACCGCCGCCGGCCGTCAAAGCGATCAAGCTTTCGAATCCCGCTCAGATGGAGATCATCCGGGCGGTCACCGCTCGCGGGGCGATGATCCGGACCCGGGCGTGGGGGGGAAGCATGTTTCCCTTCATCCGAAGCGGGGATGTCCTGACCATCGCCCCGGTCGGAGACACCCGGTTGAGGACGGGCGATGTCGCGGCGGCGCGGATGGCGGGTTCGGGCCGTTTAGCCGTTCATCGAATTGTCGCCTCCCGCGGCCGGGCTTATCTTTTTCGGGGAGACAATTGTTCGGAGAGCGACGGCTGGGTGCCGGCGGCGGACGTTTTTGGCGTCGTCGGGCGCGTCGAGCGCCGAGGGCGCCGGGTTCGATTCGGACTCGGACCGGAACGCTTTTTGATCGCCCTCCTCGGCCGAATCGGCCTCTTGAGCCGGCTGACCGCCGCGGCCGTCCATTTGAAATAAATACGGGGACACATCACTTATCTCCCCGATTTATGGATTTAAGGAGAATTAAGTGATGTGTCCCCGTATTTATTTGATATAATAGCAGTCGTCGAATGTCCCATAAAGAGCAGCAAAAGTTTTTCGAAGACCGGGCGCGGCAATTCGCGGAGGCCTTCGCCTCGGCATCGAAAATCCTCGAAGTCGGCTCCAAAAACATCAACGGCACCGTCAGGGAATACTTCCCGGCCGCGGCGACATACTTAGGCATCGATATCGGCGAGGGCAAGGACGTCGATCTTCTCGTTCCCGGAGAGCTGCTCCAGCTTCCGACGGGATGGGCGGACATCGCCATTTCGACGGAGTGTTTCGAACATGGGAGGGCATGGGTTGAGATATTCAAGAACATGATTCGGATTACCCGAGAGGGAGGCCTCATACTGCTGACTTTCGCGGGTCCCGGAAGGCCGGCCCACGGAACTCTCGACTCCGATTCTTATTGTTCACCGTCCACGAACGACTATTACAGAAATTTGGGCCCAGGCGACCTTCATAAGGCCATCCCTCTCGACCATTATTTTTCCAACTATGCCATCGAAGTCAACAAGGCCTTTTTCGATACCTACTTTTGGGGAATTCGTACGGCAAGCTCCGACGCCGCCGTTAACGACCCGGCGGACCTTGAAAACAGCTTTCCCGAGCGCGGGGACAACTGGGGCAAGCGTGCGAACGCCTGTCGATCGTGACGCGGGAGCGGGATAAAGCCGCCGCGGAGGCTTATCGCGCAAACGTCGAATTAAGGGTCGAGCGAACCAAGATATCCCGCCATACGGTGGCTCTTTTCCGGAAGCTCGCCGCTCTGCTCAAACTCTGATCACCCTATTTTTTCCGTTTGCACCGATTGATTATTTTTCGCAACAAGACAATGCGCTTTAGTCTCGCTTCCATTCTTCCGGGCAAGTGAGCGAACCAGGGGTTTTTAGGCCCGCGCATCGTTTCCCGCGTTTTCTCGATGACGAATAAGAATTTATATTCGCCGATTTTTTCCCGCACATGAGTGATGCGGACGCCTTTGATCTTTTTGAGAACGTTTTTTATATAGGGAGGTCCGAAATCTTCGATTTTACGGTCCGGGCTTGGCGCTTGGTTTGTATCCGAGCAATATCTTTCGTATTTTTTTCGATCCGTCAGCAAGAGGACCAGTTTCCCGCCCTTCTTGACCACCCTGATCCATTCTTGAATGACTTTTCCCGTATCCTCATAAGCTTCGAGGACGTGGGATGAAAAAACGGTATCATAAACATTGCTCCCGAACGAAACGAGACGGCTCGCATCTCCGGCGATAGGTTTTTGTCCGTCATCTCCATAGCCGATCTCAATCCCGTTTCCGTCGGTCCATCGGATCGCCGGATTTCGGAAGCCGGATGTCGCCGGGTCATACCGCTCCTTTCGGGTGAGGTCATCCTTATAGAGATAGTCCTCATACCGAAAAAGATGCCTGTAATAGACATCGATCCCGCAATCCCAGAGGGCTTTATGTTTCGCGCTTTGACGGCTCGTAATCCAAAACTCGCTTTTATGGCGTTCGCTGATGATCGGCGGCACCTCGGAGAGAGGGGGCAATGTTTGAATATAATCGCTCTTCGCCCACCAAAAGTTTCCGGAATAATGCAAGGCGGGTTCGCTTCGCAAGTCCACGCCGCAGGTGTCGTTTTCGATCAAGGCCTGAGTCGCCTCTTTCCATTTTTCAATATTGAAATAAATCATCAGTTTGCGCCAATCGTCGATACAAGCGTTGAGACCGCCGGATAAAACACCTTTGGTGTGAACATATAGAATATTGGCGTCGGACCCGCAGGAACCGGCGTATTCCTTCAATAAGCCTAACGTCTTCGCTTCACCGAGGGTGAGGTCGTCATCTTCGAAAAGGATGTTAATTTTAGGGCGATGCGGCAGAAAGATGGCGCTCGGACCCAGGATGACCAGGTTTAGCGCCTCCAACTCCTCGATAAGTCCGCTGTCGATAAAGGCTTTGAAGATCTCCTGGACGACACTCTGATAATTGTTGATTTTCGCGATATGGAAGAAAGCCGTATTTTTCATGCGTGTCGCTCTCGGTGGAAAAAGGATATGCCCGGCCGCCGATCGATGTCAAGAACCCTCGAAAAACGCCCCCGATCCAGGTATAATTCCTCAGTATACAGGAATTCCGATGCTTGACGTTTGCCTCTGTACGCACAATCCGAGGGCGGATATCCTGCGTCTGGCCGTGGAATCCCTAACGCGCCAGACCGTCGGTCCGAATGCGTTTCGGGTTTTGGTCGTCGATAACGCTTCCTCCCCCGCCGTTTCCGGAAATATCCTCGTCCCTCTTCAGGCCGCCGGTATCGCCGCCCGGATCGTCCGGGAGATGAGGCTGGGAATCGCCCGAGCGCGGTTGAGAGCGATCGAGGAAACGGGCGAAGAGTGGCTTCTTTTTGTCGACGACGATAACGAACTGTCTCCCGATTACATCGAAGAAGGCTTGAAATTTATTTCGGCCCGAGGCGAGGTCGGTTGTTTCGGCGGCAAATTGCTGCTGCCGACCTATTATGAACACCCCGCCTGGACCGCGGCGTTTCTCCCCTATCTTGGCATCAAGGACGCCGGCGACGGGGCGATCATCGGCAAATCGCTCGAATGGGGGAATTGGGAACCGCCGACGGCGGGCGCTTTTATTCGCCGGTGTCTATTGAAGGAGTATCAAACGCGCTCTGTTTCTCATTCGAAAGTCTTCCGGCTGGGGCGAAAAGGGTCGAACGGTCTCGCCTCTCACGAGGATGCTTTGATCATGAGAGGCGCTTTTCGGCTCGGCTTGTCGAATGCCTATCATCCCGGTCTCGTTTTATACCATCACCTCGATCGGAATCGTTTCAAACTGATCTATCTCCTGCGCCTGTTGTACAACTATGGGGCCGGCGCCATTATCCTCGAGTCGATCCTGAAAGGCCCCCGGACGTGCCCGAGGCAATATAAAAACCCGGCGGCTTTCGGCGTGTTGATGCTTCGGGCTTTTGCCGGAAGGGCCGTCCGCGGCGATGTGCGATTCGCTCTCGGCACGGTCGCCAAACATCTCGGCGTCCGATCCGAACATCTGAGGCAATCCCGAAAGACAAAACATGGACGAAAATAAAATCCTTCTCCTCGCCCTCTATCTGCCGCAGTTTCACCCGATTCCCGAAAACGACCTTTGGTGGGGAAAGGGCTTCACCGAATGGACGAAGACAGCCGGAGCGAAGCCGTTATTCCGATCCCATGTCCAGCCGCATCTTCCGGCGGATCTCGGATTTTGTGATTTGCGTGTTCCGGAAGTGCGCCAAGAGCAAGCCCATCTGGCCGCGGAGCATGGATTGACCGGATTTTGTTACTGGCACTATTGGTTTGGAAACGGGAAACGGCTTCTCGAACGGCCCTTCGACGAAGTCCTGGAATCGGGCCGTCCCGACTTTCCCTTTTGTCTCGCCTGGGCCAATGAATCTTGGACCGGAATTTGGCATGGCTTAAAAGACAAAACCCTGATCGAGCAAATGTATCCCGGCAGGGACGACGATCTTCGCCATTTCGACCTTGTCGTGAACGCGTTTCGCGATAAACGGTATATCAAAATCGATCATAAGCCCGTCTTCATCGTTTACAGGCCCGAACAACTGCCCGATCCCAGGTCGTTTACCGGCTTATGGAATGACTTGGCTAAAAAGACCGGTTTCCACGGAGTTTATTTTATCGGCATCGGCCCTCTCGACTGGGACCATCAAACCGCCGGTTTTGACGACAAGACCATCCACTCTCTCCCGCTCTATGTCCAAATGTACGAACGATTCCGGATGAACCGTCTTCGGGAGATCCTCCTCCGGCGTGTTCTCGAAAAAAAGCCGGCCGTCTATCCCTACCGAAAATTAATCGCTGCGTTCGATTTTTCCCTGCTGCGGAACTATGACTTCATTCCCACGATCCTGCCCAATTGGGATAATTCCCCCAGATCCGGCAAGGAGGCCTGCATCTTTCACGAGGCCACGCCGTCCGCTTTTCAAGCCCACCTCGACGACGCGGTCACGTTCGTGCTCTCGCGGGACCGCCCGAAGCCAAAAATCATTCTCATCAAAAGCTGGAACGAATGGGCCGAGGGAAATTATCTCGAACCGGACCGGCAATGGGGGAAAAAATATCTTGACGTCATTTTGGAAGTGATTCAGAAAAGAGGTCTCGCGACATCCTATCATGCGTAACGCGCTTTTTCGGTCCCCGAGTCATCACCCCGGGCTGAAGGCCGATGACGTTGAAGGCAAAATCGTCATCGGAATCATTTCGAACGAAAACATTTTCGTCCGGGATCATCTTGATAACGGCCCGGGAAACGAGGAAATATACAATTTTTCGATCTCGAACGATAAGCTCTCGTTTATCGAAATCATGAATTCCGTATTTTCCACGCCCGGGCGATATGTCATGGAGATTTTTTCCCGGTTATCGTCGTTGCCGCGGAGATCCCATCAGCGGATCGGCACTTTTATTTTCAATCCCCTGATGGAATTGAGCCCGAAGCCGGCCTCTTTCCTTTTTTCGTATATCCGCCGCTATCGCGGTGGAACGGATATCCGCATCCTCGGCGATGCTCATAACGTTCCCCTCGGATATTATTTCCCCGAGGCCGTCGAAAAGGACGAACGTAAATATTTATCGCTTCTATCGTGCGTGGACAGTCGGCTTGACGGGGAATATTTGGGCAAGGTCTTTTTCCTGCCGGTCCGGGAAGATCAAGTGAATGTTCCCGGCGCAAACCCTCTTCAGACGAACAAGAATAACCGGTTTAAATGTCACGATGAATTCAAGGAAATTTATTTATGGACGACAAAATCGGCCATTCGCGTCCTCGACGAAAGGCCGCATTTTAAAGAGAAAGAACGGAACGAAGAAATTCGGGATGCGATTCCCTTCGCCTGGATCATGCCTTATCATGCCGGCGATGTCTTGTTTTTTTCGCTCGCGGCGGGTCAGGTGCGGTCTCATATTTCCGCAATCGTCGTACATGAAGCCTATGCGGATATCGTGGCGAAGTGCGCGCCGCGGCTCAAGCCCATCCTCTATAAACCTGCCGTCCCCCCTCCCGAGAGAGACAGGACCGAGGAAGACTACTTTTTTGAGGTGGTCAGACATCTTCCTGGAAACAATTTTTACGGCTACGGCCGGCCGGCGAGAGATCATAAAGAGACTTTATTTCACTTCGTCGATCAGTTCGCTTTCGCTCTTGGCCGTGATTTTCTAAACGGGGATCTCCTGATCAACACCCTGCCGCACCCGACGGCCTTTCGCCCTTATTCCCCGCCCGGCCCCTTCAGAATATTGCTTCATTTCGGCGGCGGATGGCCGCTCAAAATCTATCCCGAATCGTATCAGGAAGAATTGATCAACCTATTGATTTCCAAGCGCTTTCGCGTCACCGTCCTCCATGACCAGGGCGGAAAAAGATGGAGCCAATGTGATTGTCGCTCTTTCTCCGGGATGCTCCCATTTATCGAACTGCTGGAGACGCATCATCTTCTCGTGGGCATGGATTCTTTCCCCTGCCATTATGCCGCTTTTATCCACGGATTGCCGACCATCTGTCTTTTTGCGAACACGAGACCGATCAACGCGGCGGCGCCTCTATCGGGGCGTCATCTCTATCTCGAAAAAGGCTATTCTTGCCGGCCCTGCCGGTCAAGGAACGTGTGTCCGGCGGCAGAGGTCCATCACGACGGATATTGCGGCAATTTCGTCGAACCGAAGACCGTCGGGGCGACGATCGAGACGATGCTCAAAGATCTTTATGGAAATCCAGGAATAGACGACGATGAATAGAAGAATCGCCTATTGCACCATCGGTTCGGCCAACTACCTGGGCCGTGTTCAAGTTCTCGGCCGATCCCTCCGCCAATACAATCCCGGCGCCGATTTTCATGTTTTATTAGGCGAGCGCCCGGACGTCTGTCGAGAGTTATCTCAAAAAACGGGGATGGACTTTCATTCGGTCGACGACATCGGGTGCGAGGATTGGTTGAAGATGGCTTTCTCCTACACCGTCACGGAATTCAACACCGCCGTGAAGCCCTTTTTTCTTGAAAAACTGATGGAAAAAGACAACCGCGGGCTTTTTTACCTTGATCCCGACATCGAGATATTCGATTCATTAGAAGACATGGAGCGTCTCATCCCCCTCTATGACATTATCCTGACGCCGCATATATGCCGGCCTTTTCTCAATGACGGAAAAATCCCCAGGATGGAAGCCTTTGTGAGAGGGGGACAATTCAACCTGGGCTTTTTAGGGATTTCCAACACCGATATTTCCCGTGACGTTTTGAAGTGGTGGCAGAACGTTTGTCGGGAATATTGTCTCCATCGCAAGGATCATTCTTATTTTTTGGATCAATTCTGGGCGGGTGTTTTTCCCTCGTTCGTAGAAAAAACGTATATCCTGCGCGATTCCGCCTATAATGTGGCGTATTGGAACGTTTTTCAAAGAGATTTGAAATATCGAGAGGATCGCTGGTGGGTCGAGGGGCGAAGACTGAAGTTTTTTCATTTCAGCGGAATCTCGTTGGACGATCCGATGAAAGTTTCGGGGCATCAAAATCGCGTCTCGGCTCCCGGGGACAGCGATTTGTATAGATTACTTTTTCAGTATGCCCGGAAAATCAAGGGCCAGGAATGGTCTGTTTTTAACGACTTTCCTTACTCATTCGGCAGGTACGAGAACGGGGAACCCGTGAAGGACGAAGACCGAAGAAATTATCTCAAGCTTTCCGGCGAGGAAAGGAAGTGCATCCCCAACCCCTTCAAGGCTTATCATAAAATAAAGAAAATCGTCCGCCTCGACGATGGGCCGGGGTACGGACGCTTTTATTATTTTAAATGGTGGTTTCTAGCGAGGTATCAAATTCTCAGGGATCGTCTTCTCCCGCCTAAATCCAAACGGCGGAAGCTCGCGAGTTTCGCCTGGCAAAAACTGACGGCTCTCTTTCGCCGTCCCGGCGGTGCCGGTGCTGCACGTCAGCGTTAAGTCAAAGGCCCCCGCCTGGCTCGAATAATACGTCGTCGCCTCGATCGTATAGGTCCCGCTCGCGTTCAGATTCCTCTGGATCCGGGAGTTCGTCTCTCCCCCGTCGTCGTCGTCCAATTCCTCGACCGTCCCGTTCGGCGCGATCAAGTACAAATACGTATCCACCGCGCTGCTCGAGAGCTCGATCGTCACCGGCGAGCCCGCCGTCCCCGCGAAGGTATAGCGCTTGGCGTATCGTCCCGACCGCTGCCCCGAGACGCAACTGCTCGTCCAACTCCCGTTCACCGTCCGGCCGCAAGTGATCGCCGTCGTGCAGGGATCGCCGCCCCCCGTCAGGGTCAAGCTCCACTCCGAGCTCCAGCTCCCGGTCGCGCTTCCGCAGATCGCCCGGACCTTCCAGAAGATCGTGTCCCCGGCATTCCCGACGTCCGGCTCCGTCCGCGTCGTCCCCGTCAGCCCCGTCCGCGTCACCGGCGTCCCCGACGTCCCCACCTTGTACTGCAGCTCGTAGCTCGTCGCTCCGCTCACCGCCGTCCATTGGAACGTCACCGGCT
>Ga0315274_10015561_pt1 | contig 10774 bp, 8 predicted proteins | sample YL17G02_20_MG_FD_203700 | JGI IMG/M metagenome (GOLD analysis project Ga0315274, IMG submission 203700) | Sediment microbial communities from Yellowstone Lake, YNP, Wyoming, USA - YL17G02_20 | ecosystem: Environmental > Aquatic > Freshwater > Lake > Sediment | place: USA: Wyoming | collected...
ATAACTTTCAAATATTCTTTTACTAAATACTAAATGTGCCTCAGCATAAAGATAATCACCACGTATCCTTACAACTTCATCAAAAGAGCAACCACTGTAACGAAGTAAATACGCAATTAATTCAATGTCTCTTACAGTTAAACTATGTTCTTTTGCATATCTTAAAACCCGCCCTTTGTCTTCTTTCTTTAAATTACGATTTCGTGATATAACATATACTAATGTTGGTGAAAGATGCCCAGTCCGTTGCCCATCTTTCTTTTTTGCATGAAACGACAAATCTCTTTTTATATCTATAGGAATATCAACATCAGAATCAATATCCAACAAATTTTTCACATAAGACTTGGCCACTCCTAATGCAGACGCGACTTCTTCAACCGAATAGTTAAGTTGCATCAACTGTTTTATTTTAATCATATTTTCATAAGGTGATGGATTAGAACGTTGTATGTTTTCAACCAAATTTACAGTTATAAGTTCGTCTAGTGGTGGCGTATCTTGGCGAACAGTTGCCGTTATTGTTTTCCATCCTAATTTATCAGCAGCAGTTAATCGCTGGTGTCCATACATCAAAATATACGTCCCCCCGTCTTTGTAAACCCCAATAGGGTGCAGAAGACCAGTATGCTTTAAACTATTCATCATTTCCGCGATTTCCTCCTGCTTCATTTCTGTTCTTGTATTATCAGACACTTTTATCTTACTAATAGGTATTTCTTCTACATTATCCATATCTTTCAACTCCTTGTCTTTCAGGCTCGCTGGCCATAGTGACTAGGACATTTCATATTCGTGCATACATACTCCGGATAGACAAACAGCAATTCGTGGTGGCAGGTGGAGCAGGCGGGCGGTTCTTCTTTATCAATAAAAAGTTTGTGTTGCATGGGAAGAATCACTTCTTCTTCTCAAACCAAAGAGCAAGAAACTTCTTGCCCTTACTATTTACAGACACCTGAGCGTGGATGATGTGCTTTTCTCTGTCGAACTTTTCTCCCAAATCCTCCTCCATAATAGTCTTGGTGGTGGTGTCAAGAATTGCATAGTGAGAACTGCCCAAGACAGTCGCCTCAATTTCATAATCCCGAATTGTCGTCGAAACCATAATCATAACCTCGCTTGTGTGATGGTCTTTCGCAATACATATTAATAAGCGTATGCTAAGGATTAAGTATTTAAAGACTAACTACATTATACCCACCCTGCTAAAATCTATCGTCGGTGTATTTATGGATGTTCATCAAATATCAAAAGCACATGAAAACGAGGAGGCTGAGAAGATTGGTTATCGTTCTTCTGATTTTAAGTGGTTTGGGGAGAGCGTTCCGGCCTGTGCGAAAGCTGAATGTGTGATGTGTAAAAACAAAGTGGACATACCTATTTCTGATTTCATAACAAAAGGTTTTTCTACAATCTGCCCGCAATGTAATAGAAATAGTTTAAAAATATACGACGGGAAGAACTGGTTAAAATTCACACAATTAAAACTTTGGGAGTTCGACTTATTCTCTGACCAATTCAAAATGCAATACATAGCTTACGACAACGGGAATAATTCGAGGCACATTATAGGATTGAAAGGCGACCAATCACGCGGCCTTCTTGCGTCGCGTGTGAAGAATAAGAGCGAATTGGAAAATTCATTAATGCACTTGTCCGGCCTGTGCTATTCTGCCGCCAATACACACGAGCTACACACCAGAATAGCAAGACACGAAAACCATATTTGGATTGATATGTGCGACGACAAATGGAGAGCTATCAAGATAACACCTAACGAGGACTGGAAGGTGGAAGAAAAACCACCAATCCTTTTCAGGCGATACGACCACATGAAACCATTTACAGCCGAGCAGGGAACAAAGGCAGACTTGGACGCTTTCTTAAAACTGATTAATTTTGGCGGAGAAAACGTGGCGAGGCAGAAACTTCTTTACGCCGGATATTTGGCGACACAATTCTTGCCGGATATTCAGACTGCGCTCTTAATGCCTGTCGGCCCAAGCGGTTCAGCGAAAAGCACAATGAGCGTTCTAACAAGAAGCGTGATTGACCCGACGACTGTGCGCGAGATTACCCTAACAAAGAATACAGACTTGCCAATGACATTTATGCAACACCGCCTGCCTGTGTTTGGGAATTGTGGGTATCTAACACAGGAGCAGTCCGATATGTTCTGTAATCTAATTACAGGTGGAAGCATTTACAAACGAAAGCTATTCACAGACAGCGATAGTGTGCAATGGACTTTCATGCACTCTACAATCCTGAACGGAATTGCCCCACCTTCTCTTGCGCCTGACCTGATGACGCGCACGTTGAAGTTTGAGCTTGACACCATTCCCACCGCGTTCATGCGGGCGGAAAGCGATTTGATGAAAGACGTTGACGCCCTGATGCCGAGAGCTCGTGGGTATCTTATGCAGTTGGTGGCCGAGGCATTGGCTGGCCCGCTCCCACCTGCCGATAGGATGACGCGCTTGGGCGACTTTGGCAGGATAGGCGACTTCTTGACTACTAAGATGGGGTGGGAGCGTGGAGAGTTCCTAAATGCTATAATAGACACAGGAATAGAAAGTTCGCAGGAAGCGGTGGAAGCTGATTATGTTGGGGGCATACTGCTTTCTGTTCTTGACCGAAAAGGTGAATGGATGGACACCGCAGGGGCGTTGATGGATGAAATGGTGGTTTCTGGGCTTGACCCAAAAAACACCAATTCACCAAAAACTACTGCGCGGCTAAGTGATGCGGTATGTGGGAGGTTGAAACCGAACCTTGCCTTGTTTGGTTGGATGGTCGGAAAAAAGAGAGTTGAAGGAAAACGTATTATCTGCATCACAAAAGTTAATCAAGACCAACAAATAAAAGATAATAGTTAGGTGTCGCAGGTGTCGCATAACCATACCTCTTTTAATCCTTTTATAACTCCCTAAAAAAACCCACTACAAGATAGAAGGATGGGTATATGCGACACCGGCGTACAAAATCCATTATAGTTTATGGTAGGTTCATGTATTTATTAGCGGAAGTATGGTTTGCGCGAGTCCGAATCGAACAGACCTAATCATGGTTATGAGCCATGTGGGTTCCCAGAGCCCTATCGCGCATCACGTTTGCTGGTGTCATCTGAACATGTGGCCCATACCTCCACCACAATACCTGAAAAACGAACCACACGCCCATTCCAACCACTCCTTCTACCCAACCCATATAGCTACCCCCTGCTTAGGTTTGAGCGCATCCTTAACCTATCCTGCGCTGTATCTATGGTTAGATTGTTGTCCTTTATTATTTTGTTTATTTCTACCGAGTCCATGTGGTCAAGAATGTTCCAATTTTTGGATGTAAGTGGTTGGCAGTTATTGACTAACCGTTCTTCATGTATGGCGTTGCATTGATTAATCACATTGGCGAGTTTATTGACAGCATCAGGCTCTCTAAAAAATGCCATATAAGTAAACCCAATCAAGGTGACTAATAAAGTTGTTGTTAATAGTATTTCAAGCTTGCTTAATGTGTTTTTCATCATCATTCACCTTTTGTTTCTCTATCTCGGTTTTTATATATTTTTTATACTCGTTCTTTTTTTCTTGCTGCTCTTTTCTTGTCATCCTCCGCCACTTATCAGATGCGGCCCTGAGCAGTTCATCTTTCTTCATAGCCCCAGATTCCATTAAGCGTATAGCCTCCAGCATGTTTGCATAGGATTCCGGCGGAAGCTCACCAGCGTCTATCTTCTCTCTGCATTCTTTTAGCTGTTTTATCTTGTTCATCTCCCATATGAACTCTAAGGTGGCTTTTCCTTGCTGTAAGATGTTTGGCATGCATATCACTCCAAAACTTAGGGTCGCTGGCCGTATAAGCCACGCCAAAGACCGCGAGCATCAAACATATCCCTAAATATCCTGACAGCATCTGGCTTGTAATTGCGTATTCTATCGGACCCATAATTTATCACCATAGCACCGCCTTTATTGTCATCCACGACATAATGAACAACCTCAGTAATAGATACAGGCCAAACACCACGAACATTAACACCCCAATATAGAATGGCACATCATACGCCCCACTAGGTGTCAACCCGAAGATACCAAAGTACATAGTAGCAAGGCTCATCATCCCAAGTGCCGCCAATAAGTTTGATAACGGCGCAAGGAACGGATTGAGCTGGTCCCACGCCCCAACAAAGTAGATGAGTGTTATTGCGATTATCACCAATGCCACGATAGGATATTCAAGTGGCTCTGTTGTAGCCGCAGAACCATCTGCGTTGCACCATGCGGGGCCGTTGCCAATGTTGGTGAAAGATACTGTTTGCGTGGATGCGTTTGTTCCGCTTACTGTAGTCGTGCAGTTCACTCTCCAGTTTGGCGGAGAGCTGACTGGTATTGTGAAATTCACAGAGGCGTTTCCTCCACTGGTTGTCTCTGTTCCGTTTAGGGTATATGTTGAGTTGGCTATTCCATTCCAATTATAGAACCGACAGGTAATTGAGCGCGTGGCTCCTGCTGGTGCGGTATCATTAGTCTGCACAGTTACCAACTGTCTGCACTGTGCCGGACCATAGCTGCTCCCTGTTGGCGGATAGATTATTGCTGTGCTTATTGTCAATGAAGTGCCTATCGTCACACTACTGCTGTTTGTACTGGCAGACCCGCCCCATGTGTTGTTTGAGGCCGTCTCCTCACAGATTATCACATCTGTGTCCCCATAACTACTATTCACCAATGTCTGGTTCACTTTCCCGCTCATCACCGACCCGTTCAGGAACCACCGCCACGAGCGGTTTGATATATTTTCTGTGTCTGAGAATGGGGTTGAGAATACGCCTGGTGTGCAGTTAAGGAAACTGTCGTTCATTATAGGGAAAGCCGGAGTGATAACTGGCGGAGTCAGAGCCGCACTCCCATAAGGATATGTGTTTGATGAGGTCGTGGTATTTGATGTGAGGCCATACGAATCACTGAATGATATGTTGATTTGCGCGGTTCCGGATGTTGTTGAAGTGCATGTCAGATTAATGTATCTTCTGAATCCTGAAACGGAATTAGAAGCATTAACACAAGTCCCTAAACTGATTGACCAATTCCACGTTGTGATGTCTGCTCCCCCATTCGAATCATCCACATAGGCTGACACGTTGAATGAGTGAGTAGTAGTTGAATTTACAAACCCAGAGATGGTCGCATTAGCCGGATTAGAATTATTGAACCAAGTTCCGAAGTATCGTGTATCCGATACGTTCTGTTGTGTGGAATTATATGCAGTCACATTCCATGTGTGTGTCGCGTTGGTAGACGTGTTATAGACATAGGTAGTGGTTGCGTTGCTGGTGCATGGATAAGCTGTCGCTATCACTGTCCCATTCATTGTGATGTTCACAAGATAGCTGGCCGAGTCGCCAGAACAGTTGAATTGCAGAGACACATTCGCGGGAGTTGTGTAGTTGGTTCCGTTGGAAGGAGCCATAAGACTTACATATATCGGGCCAGAGACTGCCGGAGGAGCGGTTTGGTTTATTGTAAAGTCTGCTGCGGAAACAACATCTGATGAAAATCCATATCCATCTCCCGCGTATATACGAATCCTATACGTGGTTAGAGTAGGGTAGCCAGTCACATCCCAATTTGTATCACTAGCAACCACGTTGACCAACAAATACCATGTCGCCCCAGAGTCATTCGACCAATTGACATAATATGTTATCGCGTCTCCATCTGCATCCGTACTCACAGTCCAGTTGACATTGATACTTGTAGTGTTGAAATACTCCCCACCATTTGGCAAAAGATTTGATGGGACGGTTGGCACTGTGTTCCCAATTAACCTTATCGTTGTTCCTGTCCTAGTCGAGCTTATGTCCGTCCCGTCTGAAGCATAACAGTATATCTTAAACTGGTCATGAGAATCAATCGGAGAGACGAGCGCGTAAGTACCTGGGGTTATAAACACAGTTCTATCTGCTGCATCTGTATTATCATGAAACTTGATATAGTAAGTCAGCACGTCTCCATCCGCATCGGTTGAGCCGGAGCACCCACCTGTCAGTGTGTCTGTGATGACAGGAGCGGCAGGCACTAGAGTGTCGGCAGTCGGGACCGTAGGCGCAGAGTTTAATATCGTAGTAAGAGTGGAGTTATTACTTGCACTTGATGTTGTCCAGTTCTGAGCCACAACACTCTCCTTACACTTCACCTGAGAACCTTTCCATCCGGCAGGAATAAGGAACGTTGAAGCTGTCTGCCCACCTATTGCTGTCGTCCCATTATACCACTGCCATGTTCTTGCTGTCAGATTCTCTACATCTCCATCTGCATCAGCCCATGTCTGATTATTGCAAGTAAGTGTATTGCCCACTGTTGCTGTTCCTGTGATAGTTGGGGCGGCTAGAGAAACATTGTTCAGGTCGGGATAGGTATTCCACGATGTTGCGCTATAATTAATCTCGTTTGATGTATCTATAAACGTGATGTTGAAACTAATATATGATGGGTTGGAATAGGTGCAGTTCATTTTTACGGTCTTTCTATTACCTGCCGCCGAATTGGAAACATTAACACAAGAACCACCAGAGATATTGACACTCCATGTGGTGATGTTAGTTCCATTGTCAGAGTCATCAGCGTATGCCGTGAAATTGAAAGTATGCCATGACAGGTTTTGTATGGTTGAAATAGTTGCATTGACAGGCAACGAATTGATGATTGTTCTATTCAGAGAGTAATTAACTCCAGATGAGTTGATACTGTCTGAAGCCCAGACAGCACATGACCAGTTATCCCCCTTACTCGTAACGGTTGAGTTTAGGGTGAGATTGGCGATTAACGCGGTGTTGTTTGCTGCCAGATAGGTGACAGCATAGGCGGTTTGGTTGACGCCATTCTTCAGCCACGAGTAAGATATGTTTATAGATGTTGAGTTGCTGCTGTTCGCAGTCGCGGAGCATTGAAGAGTTGAGATGACATAGGGAGAAACTGGGGTTAATGATAATGCAATGATATTGACATAATCAGCAGAACCCCCGCCTCCCGCCACCGTCACATTCGCACTCATATTCAACACTGAGGTATTGACACTAGACCAAGCAACCCCTGAACAAGACCAGTTATCTCCACCCGTCAAAGATGTGATGTTCCCTAAGATTGAAACTGTGTTGTTTGAGATATTGTAAGTGGCGTTGGTTGTTTGATTAACCCCATTCTTGTAGAACGTGATATTGACAAGCATCGTAGCTTGCACTGAGTTTTGAGCCGTGATATTGCAGGAGAGATTGGTGGTTGGAGAGGTTGGCCAGATTGAGATAGCTGTGATGTTGGTATAGTTGGAAGCAGCCGGTGCTTCTCCAGCCGCGTTGTTTGTCCACGGGAAGAAGTCCGTTCCATAGGCAGTCCAACTCCCGCTAAATGTAGTCGCGTTTATCCATGCGCTCGTGTTGGTGTTCCAGTTAGGCGGGCTGGTTGTGGTCAGGGCCGTGCCATTCGGTGAGACTTGCCACGCTCCGGTGCCGTTGGGATAGTAGTAGATGTTGCCTGAGTTGGAATTGTTGTAATAGTTCGTGTCATTCAGGTCAGTGACCCATTTCGCTCCTGTGATGTTATTGCCAAGGAAGGTGTTGTTGCCTGATGCGACTGCCCATATTCTGATAGCAGGGTTGGTTGTTCCTGCCATTATCAGCGTGTTGTTGATAAATCGGTTGTTTTTTGCGCTGTTCAGATAGGTTGCATATGTGCCTGATGCTGCTGTGGAGTTGAAGGTGTTGTTGGTGAAGTTGTTGTTGGTTGAGGATGAGGAAAGATATAATGTGCCAGTGGAAGTGGTCGAGGTTGAATAGGTTTCTGCATAGTTGTTGGTAAAGATGGAGTTGGTCGCTCCTGAAGAGGATAGAGACACGCCAGATATGTTATAGAATCTGTTCCCAGAAACAGTGATGCCCGACACGGAGTTGGCAGCAGAAAATCCGGTGCCGGAGTTGAATACGTAGTTGTTGGTGTAAGTGCCACTTGTCATAGAGGTTGAACTTGCGAATCCGGCTGCTTGTGAATTTGAGGCATTGTTTCCTGTGAACAGGTTACCGCTGTTGGTTTGGTCCGAATACGCAACCCAATTGGAGCCATACACATTATTATTTCTTATGACATGTGAGGTTGCTGAACTGTAGATTGCCACACCATAACCTGAGCCATCACTCATTATCATGGTGTTATTCTCAACCAGTGCCGAGTCGGCGGATTTGAGGAAGATGGCGACGCATATCCCGTTCTGATTCGAGCATGACGTGCTGTAGCTCATATATAGGGTGTTATTGACGAGAGTGATGTTATCATAGGCGTCGCTGTCGGCAAAGAGGTCTGCCGAGAAGTTGCGTATGACACAATTCCTGACTGTGGTGTTCAGGTTAAGCACGACTCCTTTCGTGCCGGCGGTGTTGTTGCCGATGATGTTGAAGCCGGCGCAGTCGAGGGTTACGTTGGCGGCAAAGATGGTGAAGCAGGTGAGACCGTTGATGCTCCTGTTGCTTGTGAGGGTTGTGATGCTATTCGCGACTGCAAGCGCACCACAATGGGGAGTTGGTCCATCTGCGGTGCCGGAGATGGTGGTGAATGGATGGTAGTCCTGTCCTCCACCAAACCATTGAGGGATGAAAGCCTCCAATGGCCTGTCTGCCCCGCCATCAGCCCAGTTCCCGCTGCTCGCGGTGATATTAAGCACTTGCCATGCGCCTGTGCCGTTGGGATAGTAGTAGATGTTGCCGACACTGGAGTCATTGTAGTAATTCAAGCCGTTGTTATCGGTGACCCAGACTGGGGCGGTGATGTTGTTCTGCAAGAAAGTGTTGTTGGTACCTGATGAATCGATGTAGATGACTATTGTGCTGGCCGTGCTGTTGGAGATGAGGGTGTTGTTGGTGAAACGGTTATTGCTGCCAGAGGAGATGTAGATGACTCTGCCTGCGGGCGCACCTGTAGAATTAGAAACGATGGTGTTGTTCGTGATATTGCTGTCGGAAACGGAACTGAGAGTGAGGGCGGCATACGAGCTGGAGGTGGAGGAGGTCTGTATGTAGTTGTTGGAGAGGGCGTTCGAGCTGGATGTGAGGTAGAAGCCGTAATAGGGTGAGGTGGCGTTGTTGTTGGTGAGGATGTTGTTTAATGAGTTTATGGCGACATAGAAACCATACGTGCTTAGGGTGGCGGTGTTGTTGGTGAGGGTATTGAAAGTTGAGGAATAGAGGTTGATGCCATAGCCGTTTCCACCGGCAACACTCGCTTGCACACTGTTGTTTGCAACATTCGCATAAGACGCGCTCCTGATGAAGATGGCACTGCATAAGCCGGTTGAGGCTGAGCATGAGGCGGTGGTGGTCTGATTGACGGTGTTGTTTGTTATCGTGGAGTAGTTGGCACTTGAAGTATTGATGTAGATGCCGGTTGAGAAGTTCTGGATTATGCAGTTCTTGATTGTGGTGTTTGATGTATTGGAATACACACCTTTGGTGGAGGTGGTGTTGTTGCCGATGATTGAAAAGCCATGGCAGTCTATCGTGATGTTAGACGCATTGACAGTGAAACAGTTTCCACCGAGTTGCGAGACATTGCCGGTGAGGTCGTAGGTTCCTGATGTGTTGTAGATGCCACAGACAGACCAGTCTGGGTCAAAATAAGTAGTGAAATTAAAATGATTCTTTCCCCAAGGCGCAGTAAATGTATAGATGTATTCAGATTGAGAATCCTTGACAACAGAAGAAAGTGGGATAGTATCAAAACTCACCTGCTTAACATAATCACATACAGTTTTATTCAGCCCGCTTGTCTCATTGAGCCAATCATAGCAATCGGAAACTATGTATCTCGTAAGATTCTTCACCCCCTGAATTACCAGACCAGTTGCATTAATTGGATTCTTGAACCTTAGAGAGTTGCCGCTCAAACTATTCAACACATTCCAAAACGCATTAGAACCGCCAGTCGTTCTATTCATATAATACGTAGCGGTCTGAAACGTGCCAGACGAGTTTGTAAAGATGATTGGCGATACGATTGTCTGGGTGGAGACATTAAAACCGTTATCGAGTTTGGATGGCCAATCGGAAGTGGTGATGGCGGAGGCTATGGTTAAACCGATTAGGAGAAACAATAGAGGAAGCAGACGCATGTTCTACCTCCTCCCCCAGTCCCTCCCTTGGGTGGCCTTGTCTATCACTTCTTTTATTTCTACTAAGAAAAGCAGCATCTCTATTCCGAGATAGAGGAACAGAAAACCTTGCAGCCCCATCTGTAATGTTTCGGCTGGGCCAGCCAATGTTGGATAGCTGATAATCAATTCGTGCGCTATCATCATGCAAGAGAATAGAGCGAAACATATAAACGCTATCCTAAGCGGTTTCCATTTAGCACCTACAGTAAAGGCGAGATAAAAAAATAAGGCGGGCAGGAGTGCCAAGCCAACCAAAGCGAAGGTCAGCATGGGCACACCTGCCCGCTGGTCGAAAGACCGAGGGGGTTATTCAATCTTGTCCGCGAGTGTACAGGAATGCGCCCAGCCCGACAATCAAAATAGTCAGGATAATTGTAATCCCAATGACTAATCCGATATTTGTGGACTGCGCTGCGAAACTCAACAGACCAGCTGACCCGTTCCCCGCCGCCATGTGAGCGGTTGCGTTGTTCGCAAGGAGAACTGAATCCATAGAGGTCTGCATCGTTCCCAATAGCGAGCCTCCGAGTGCTAGGATTATAATAATGATTACGAATCCTACCACTACCGATGC
>Ga0315274_10015565_pt1 | contig 10773 bp, 8 predicted proteins | sample YL17G02_20_MG_FD_203700 | JGI IMG/M metagenome (GOLD analysis project Ga0315274, IMG submission 203700) | Sediment microbial communities from Yellowstone Lake, YNP, Wyoming, USA - YL17G02_20 | ecosystem: Environmental > Aquatic > Freshwater > Lake > Sediment | place: USA: Wyoming | collected...
CGAATAGCGGCGCGCCGGGCGCGCCCGGTCTTGCCCCCAGCGTCGCTCCCGCCCCCGGCCGCCCGCCGCCGAGAGCCGCGCGCAGGGCGACGATGTTGGCCACGCGGTCGTCGCCCAGGTGCGCGATGGCCTCATAGGCCAGGGTCGGGTCGGCGGCGAAGAGCTCCTGCGCTGTCAGCACCGCGCCCACGCCCAGTCGTTCCTTCAAGAGCGCCGTCCACGCCGGCACCAGCGCCGGCACCACCGAAGCCACGACGGCCGCATCCGCGGCGACCACGGCCGCCCCGCCCGCCGCCGCCCTTGGCGCGGGCGGCGTAGGCAGCGCGGGCGCCGTCGCCCCTTGCGCCGTCGCCGGGGGCAGCACAGGCGGCACGGGCAGCACAGGCGGCACGGGCAGCACAGGCGGCACGGGCAGCACAGGCGGCACGGGCAGCGCCGCGGCCAGCAGGGCGTGGTACTCAGCGGCGCCCAGCCGCGGGTCGCTGGGCAGGCTCGCGCGCCAGCGCACGGCGCCGTCCCACCAGGCGACCTTGACCCGCGAGTTGCCGATATCCACGAGCCACAGCACGGCGGGTCACCTCCCGCCGAGGGCGGCGGCGATGGCCGAGGCGACGGCGCGGGCGATGTCCCGCTTGCCTTTGAGCGGCTCGGGCGGCGCGCCGGCACGGACGATGAACGCGTGGTGCTCGCCGCCCAGCATGACATGATAGTCGTTGGCCACAATGAGATCGGCGCCGGTCCTCCGGGCCAGCCCCTGGGCGCTGGCGACGAGCTCCTCGGCGGTGACCTGGTACTCGAGCTTGCACGCGGCCAGGAAGATGCCCGGTGCCCACTGCTTGATGTGGTCGATGACCTTGGGCGCCTTCACGAACCGCACCACCCACTCGTCAAGGCCCGAGGCCGTCTTCTTGTCCTGGTAGCCCTCCGGGACGTAGTCCAGCACGGCCATGGCGTGGAAGATGGCGCCGTACGCGCCGCCCGGCAACTCCGCGCCCAGGGTCGCCAGGAGGTCGCTGACGCCGCGGACCGCCACGACGCGCAGGTCCGGGCGCAGGGCCGGGCGCAGGGCCGGGCGCAGGGCCGGGCGCGGCGCCGGCACGACGCTCCCCGGCCCGTGCACGAACGTTACGGGAAGGCCCCGTTCAAGGCACTCCTCGGCGACAAACCTGCCCAGCGCGCCGCTGGACACGTTGCCCAGGTAGTGAATGGCGTCGATGTACTCGCGGTTCGGCCCGGCGGTCACGAGAACCCGTTTCGACATCCCTGACGCCGCCATGCTCCCCCTCCGTCCCCGCTGTTGTTCCTGTTTCCGCCGTCCCGCGCCACTGCCCCGCGCCGTGTCCAGCCCGCGTCCAGGCCGGCATGTGGCCTGCGTCTACCCGCGGCCGGGGCCGTGCGGAAGCTCAATCACACAATGGTCGAGAAGCTGCGTCGCCCCGAAGCACACGAACAGCAGCACGACGAACCGCGGCGGGAGCGGTCCCGCGACGTCGCGCAGGTCGTCGGCGCAACAGACGGCGACGACCTCCGGCGTGGCCAGCGGCTCGGCGGTGATGAACGCCCGCAGCTTCTCGCGCAGGGCGGCGGCGTCGCGCTCCCCGGCCGCCACCAGCCGCCGCGCCTCAAGGAGCGCCTGGTTCAAGCGCACCGCCGCCCGGCGCTCGGCCGGGCTCAGGAACACGTTGCGCGAACTGCACGCCACGCCGTCCGCCTCGCGCACCGTCGGCACGCCCACGACCGCGATGGGCATGTCGAGGTCGGCGACCATGCGCTTGACCATCAGCAGCTGCTGGTAGTCCTTCTCGCCGAAGTACGCGCGGTCGGGCTGGACGATGCAAAAGAGCTTGGCGACGACGGTGGCGATGGCGCGGAAGTGGCCGGGCCGCACCCCGCCCTCCAGGAGGCCGGTCAGCGACGGCACGTCGACGAATGTCTCCTGTGGCCGCGGGTACATCTCGTAGTCAGGCGGCGCGAAGATGTAGTCGGCGGGCACCGTCGCGACGAGCCGCCCGTCCCGCTCCAGGTCGCGTGGGTAGGCGTCGAAGTCCTCGCCGGCGAGGAACTGGATCGGGTTGACGTAGATGCTCGCGACCACCACGTCGCACTCCACCCGCGCCCGCCGCAGCAGGGTCAGGTGGCCCTCGTGCAGGTAACCCAGGGTCGGCACGAACCCGACCGTCCGCCCCTGGCGCTTTTGCGGCACGAGCCGCTCGCGCATCTCGCGCACCGTCTTGATTATCTCCATCCCGCATCCCCCCGCGCCAGGAAGACTCTGCGCCGAGCACCCGGCCCAGCGCCCCGCAAGAGGCATGGGCAGACGAGGGCCCTACAGGAAGAAGTCGGCGTCGACGTAGGCGCCCGCCGCCCGCAGCTGCTCCTCCAGGGCCGGCACGCCGCCGGCCACGCCGCGCTCGCGCATGAACGCCGCCAGTCGCTCCCGCGCCCGCCGGCAGTGGTCCGCGGCGCGCTGCCGGAAGTCGGGCTCGCGCTCCGCCCGCTGGCACAGGTCATAGAGGATACCCAGCAGCAGGGCATCGATCGCCGCCGAAACCCCGGCCAGCCCGCCCATCGCGCACGATTCCGGCGCAAAGCGCAGGCACTTCTCGACCCGCCGCAGCCGCTCGCGCCAGCCATAGAACTCCGCCATCAGGCGCTGGATGATGTCGTATATGGCGCCGACCTCCGGGTGCAGGTAGTCGAACACCGCCTCGCGCCGGTCCTGGTACGACGAGTGGTGCGCCATGCGCAAAAGCCCGGCGGCCGCGGTCATGTCGCGGATGCGCGTGTGGTCCTGCACGCGCAGCCGCTGCAGCAGCCGCTTGGGCGGGATCCGGCGGCGCTGGAAGAAGCGCACGCTGGCCTTGAGGGCCTGGGCGGTCGAGAAGGGGTGGAAGCCGATGAAGCCCACGTGGCAGCGCATGTCGCTGTATATGTCCACGCCGTAGCCGCGCGACTGCAGTGTGGCCAGAGCGCGCGCCGCACCGCCGCCGCCGGTGCGGTTGTATATCCTGAGGTCGTGCGGGTGCACGGCCTCGATGCCGATGAAGATGCTCTTCATGCCGGCCTGCTTCAGCATGTCCACGGCGGGGGCGCTGATCGAGTCGGGGCGCGTCTGCACGTGCAGGTTGACGGCCGGGCCGCGCCGCAGGAGCTCGTCGCGGAAAGCGCGCAGCCGCTCCAGCCCCGCCGGCGTCTTGACGATGAAGTTCTCATCCAGCAGGGTGAAGTTCTCGACGCCCAGCTCGTTCGCCAGGCCGGCGATCTCGTCGACGATGCGCGGCACCGCCCGTTTCAGGTAGCGGCGCCCGTCCATCAGGCGCAAGTAGGCGTCCATGGAGCAATAGGAGCACTGGTGGTGGCAGCCGGAGCCGGCGCGGACGTACGACATCGTGCGCCGGCCGTGGCGCCCCAGGCGCGGCAGCAGCAAGTCGCGGGCGGGCGCGGGGAAGCCGTCCAGGGACGTGACGCGGCGGGCCGGCGTGTAGCGTACCTCCCCGCCGCCGGGCCGCCAGGCGACCCCGGGCACGTCGAGGTCCCATTGCGCCGCGCCGTCCGAAAGCAGGCGGCGCACGACCTCGGGGAACGCCACCTCGCCGTCTCCGACGACGGCGATGGCGTCGGGGATGCGCTCGAGGTAATCGCGAAACCGCAACGAGACGCCGTAGCCGCCCAGGCAGGCCGGCCCGGAAAACCCCCGCTGACGGAGCCCGCGCACCAGCCCCGCGGTCTCGTCCAGGCTGACCGTCTGGTCGGCGTGGACTGACAGGCCCGCGATGCGCGCCGGGTGCGCCATGACGGCGTCGACGGTCGCGTCCAGCGACCCGCCGTCGATGGTCGGGTCGACCAGGCGCACGCGCCGGCCGTCCTGGCGCAGTATGGCAGCCAGGAGGGCGATGCCCAGCGGCTCGCGGATCTCCTTGATGCCGTAGAAGTTCACGTTCACCAGGACCACGTCGTCCCCGTCGCCCACGCCGCTCACGTATCATCACCACGCAGAGCTACAGGTGGAAGTCGGCCTCCATGTACCTGCCGTCCGCCTTCAGGCGCCGTTCAAGCTCGGACACCTTGGCCTCCAGCCGCTCGCGGTCGTAGTACGCCGCGATGTCGTCCGCCGCGCGCCGGTAGCACGCCTCAAGCGCCGCGGGGACGTCGGCCGCCGCCCGCGCCACCGCGACCAGGTCGCCCAGGAACCCCACAACCTTCTCATCGATAGCCCGCGCGCAGCCGGAGAGGCTGATATCGGGGTAGTCGTCGCCGCCGAGCGCGATGCACTTCTCCACCCGGCGCACGCGGTTGCGCATGCCGTAGTGCTCGCGCAGGAGCCGCTGGCAGAGGTCGTAGATGACGCCGACCTCGGTGTGCTTGAAGCGGTACACGTCCTCGCTGTAATCCATGTGCTGCTCGGGGTCGTGCAGGAGAAGCCCCTCGCGGGCGACGATGTCGCGCAGCTCAGTGTTGCGGTGGATGCGCACGCGCTGGAACAGCGTCTTGGGCGGCACGCGGTGGCGCGCGAAAAAGCGCACGTTGGCCTCCAGCGTGTCCAGGCTGGACATGGGGTTGAAGCCGATAAACCCGATGCGGCAGCGCCGCGCGCTGTACAGGTCCAGCCCGAACCCCTTCTCCCGCAGCAGCTCGAGGGCGGAGTCGACGCGCCGGCTGCCCTTGCGGTTGTATACGGCGAGGTCGTCGGCGTGCACGGCCTCGACGCCGATGAATATCGACTCCGTGCCCATCTCCTTGAGGATGTCCAGGACCTCGGCGGTGATCGAGTCGGGCCGCGTCATCACCAGCAGCTTGACCTTCAGGCCGCGGCGGCGGATCTCGTCGCGCAGGCCGCGCAGCCGGGCTATCCCCTCGGTGTCAAGGACGACGAAGTTGTCGTCAAGCAGCGTGAAGTTGGTCACGTCAAGGCCGGTCACGATGCCCTCCATCTCGTCGGCGATGACGCGCGCCGACTTCTTGCAGTATACCGGGCCGTCGTGGAAGGCCAGGTACGACTTGATGCTGCAGTAGGTGCACTGGAACGGGCAGCCGTTGCCGGCGAGGATGTACGCCATCGTCCGCGGCCCGTACTTCTCGCGCCGCGCCTTGAGAAGGTCGCGCGCCGGCGGCGGCAGCCGGTCAAGGTCAGTCACGCGCCGCGGCCGCGTCCAGGCGACGTCCGCCCCCGCGCGCCGCGCCAGCCCGGGCACGCCCTCCAGGTCCCGGCCGGCCGTGACCCGCGCTGCGAGCTCCGGGAACGTCAGCTCGCCGCCGCCGAGGACGATCGCGTCCAGGGCCGGGATCTCGGCCAGGTAGTCGCGGAAGCGCACGGTGGCCCCGTAGCCGCCGGCGATGATGTGGCCCTCCCAGCCGGCGGCGCGCAGCCTGGATGCGACCTCGCCGACCCAGCGCAGGGTGACGGCCTGGTCGGTGAAGGCGCCGATGCCGACGACGCGCGCCGGCGGGCCCTTCAGGATGCGCTCGACCGTCACGTCCAGGGAGTCGCCGTCAATGGTCGGGTCGCAGAGCTCGACTGTGTGGCCGGCCGCCCGCATGATGCCGGCCAGCTGCTCGATGCCCACCGGCTCCTGGAGCTCCGCGACCCCGTAAAAGTTGACGTTGACCAGCAACACGTCCGGCACCGGCCATCCCTCCCGCCGTCAGTCGCAAGACGGCCCCCGCCCTCAGTCGCAGAACCACGGTTTGACGCTGGTCTTCTTGCGCAGCGAGTACAGGTACATCGTGGGCAGGGACGGCAGGAGCCCCGCGTACTCGCGGCCGTTGTACGTGAACAGGATGTGGCCGGGGAACGCCCGGCCGATCACCTCGGCGTCGATGGTACAGGCGGCCCAGTAGCGGCGCGCCGCGAGCTCCGGATCGACGCCGCGCGCGTGCTTTCGGGCGGACCGGACGAGGAGCTGGTGCTGCGGCAGGCCTGAAAAGGCCCCGCCGGTGGCCGCCAGGCGGCGGTCGATGTCCGCAATCGCAAAGCCGCAGTCGGCCCACAGCGCGCCCAGAAACCGGGTGGCGTGGCCGCGCCGGCCCGCCTCGCGCGCGATGGCGGCGAAGTACTGGCGCATCGTCGCCGGGTCCTTGCCGTTCACGGCGGCGTGCACGTCGGTGAGGATGAACGTGATGTAAAGCCCCGGCGCGAAGACGGCGCGGGCGGCGGCGTCCATCTCGCCGAGGCGGGCGAGCGCCTGCGCGTCCTTGGCGTTGGCCGCGCCGCGGTCGCCGCAGCCCCAGTAGCCCAGAAGCGGCACCGGCCGCCCCGCCGCCACGGATTCCTCGATGACGGCAATCGCCCGCGGCTCGTCGGGGGTGTTGGCGCGCTTGAAGCGCCAGCTGTAGATGCGCTGGAACAGCCGCCGCGCCAGCGCCTCCTCCATGGCCTCAGCCTCCCGGCCGCAGGCGGCTGGCAGTACGGGCACCGGCCGGCGCCTGGCCCAGAAGCGTCGTCCGCACGAACTCGACCACGGCGCGGGCGTCGCGGAAGTACCCGGCACCGATGGCGGCACAGAACTCGGGGTTGGCGGCCGCGCCGCCGACGAGCACCTGCGCCCGGCCCAAGAGGCCGGCGGCGGCGAGCTCGTCCAGGACGACGCGCACGTAGCGCCGGGTCACGGTGGTGAACGCCGAGATCATCAGCAGCCGGGCGCCGCCGGCGACCGCCGCCACAAAGCGCGCGGCGTCGACGTTCGTCCCCAGGTCGATGACGCGGACGCCCAGCCCTTCGAGGCTGTTGACGATGATCTCCTTGCCGATGTCGTGCACGTCGCCCTTCACCGTGCCAATGGCCGCTGACAGCCCGCTGGTGGCGGGGGGGCGGGGCCGCACGGCGGTGTAGGCGGCAAACAACGCCTTGACGACGCGGCTTGACGCCAGCATCTCGGGGATGAAGTACTCGCCGGTCTCGTAGCGCCGGCCGACCTCGTCCATGCCGCGCGCGACGCAGTCCAGGAACCGCCCGTCGTCCAGGCGGGCGGCGCCGTGGGTCTGAAGGCGCCCGGTGGCCGCCGCAATGTCGCCGCGCACGATGTCGGAAGCCAGGTCGTCGTAGATGTCGCTCACGACGCGCACCCCTCCCCGGGACCCTCAAGGGCGCCCGAACGCCACCCCGTGCTCATGAACAGGTGGAGCTTGTCCAGGGGCGTGTCGTAGGGCGTCGAATCCCCGGTGCTGACGATCAGGCGCCGCGTGCGGCGGGCGACCGCACAGATCTCCTCGACCCGCCGGGCGAGGTCCTCCGGCGCGCCGTCCTGCAGTTCAGCCACGGCGTCGACGTTGCCCTTGAAGAAGACCCCCGCGGGCGTCGACGCCATCGCCCGCGCCACGTCGCATGGGGCGTCGAGCTCCAGGACGTGGGCGCCGGTCTGGGCCATCAGTTCGACGATGGGGCCCGCGTTGCGGCAGATGTGGAGCACCGTCCACGCCTCGTCGCGCACCGCTTCGATGACGCGCTTCTCCCACGGGAAGGCGAACTCGGCGTAGTGCCGCGGCGAGATCATCGACGACGAGGCCACGGAGTCTTTGAACAGGATGCCGTCGACCCCGGCCGCAACGAGCGCGCGGGCGCGCGCCTCGGCCAGCGGCAGGCAGGCGGCGAGCGTCTTCTGGGCGAAGCCGCGGTCCTGGACCAGGTCGGCCAGGAAGCTGTGGCCGCGCGCGATGAACGCCATCTCAAACGGCGCGGTCACGACGCCGAGGATGAAGCGGTCGCCCCCCAGGCGCGCCTTCACCGCCAGCAGCGTCGCTTCGCCCGGCGAGCCAGCAAACGGCGCCGGCTGAAGGCGGCCGAGGTCGGCGGGGTCGTCGACGCAATGGCCGGTGTAAAGCGGCACGTGGCTTGACTCGTCGAGCTCCACCGGGCAGCCGAGCATGGTGTTGCCCGCGCCGAGGGCGTCGCTGACGACGACGATGTCGTGGCCGAAGGTCGTGGCGCAGTCGCACAGCGCTTGCGCCATCAGTTCCGGCGAGCGCCAGCACTCGTGGCTGGGGCGGCCGCTGACGCGCGGCGCGAAGTAGCCGTCGATCACCGGGGCGACGGGCACCCGGTCGACCGGGCGGCCCTCGAGGTAGCGTGCGACGCGCTCCCGTCCGTTCATGGCCTCAGCTCCATGCAATTGGCGAAGTGGTCCTTGAACCCGTGGTGGGCGTCAAGGGCGACGTGCTTGAATCCGTCGCGGACGGCGACCGCCGCCTGCGGCTCGCTGGCCAGCCACGTGGCGCCCAGAAGCGGCATGTCCACCTGCGCCCGGTAGCGGGCGGGCGGCACCGCGGGCAGCATGCCCAAGAAGACGGCGCTATCATAGTCAAGCTCGGCCCCGAAGAGGCCGGTGACGAAAAGCCCAGTAAGCTCCGCGGCGGCGATGCCGGGGATGTCCAGGAGCGTGCGGACGGCCGCGAGCATCGCCGCCTTGGACAGCTGGAAGTTGCGCACGAAGCGCTGGCCGAGGCGCAGGCGGCATCCGGCGTAGGTGAAGTCGAGGCCCACGCCGCCCCGCGCCAGGCGGCCACCCGGCTCGATGGCCCCAACCCGGCGCAGGTGGGCGAGGAGGGCGACCACGCCCGAGCCGTAGAACGGCAGCGCGTCGGCCCCCGGCGGGCCGGCATCAGGCGGCCCCGCCTCAAGCGCAAGCCCAGCGGGGTCGAAGTCCAGGCGGGCGGCGTCGCCGGGTAGGGACAGGTCCTCGAACGCCGGCCCGCCAGCGACAGACGCCAGGTAGCCGCGCCCGGGCGCGGTCAGGAGGATGACCTCGACGTTCGTGCCGACGTCGATGAGCAGGGCCGGGTAACCCGCGGCGCCGTCGAGGCCGCCGGCCCGGTCGCAGGCCCGGTCGCCCGCGCGGTCGCCTGCGCGGGTGAGGCAGACGATGCTGGCCAGGGCGTCGCTGCCCACGAAGCCCCGCCACGGGGCGGGCACGAAAAGCGGCGCCGCCACCCGGCGGAAGCCGAGGTCGGCCGCGGCCAGCCGGCGGTCGGGCTGCGGCGGCAGGGATGACGGGAAGGCTCCCAGGGGCGCGGGGTCGATGTCCAGGAGGAACGCGTACATCGCCGGATTGCCGACGGCGCAGCCGCCATCCAGCGCGCGCCCCCCCGCGCCCGCCTCGCCGAGCAGGCAGGCAGCCATGTCGTCCAGCGTTGCCACCAGGCAGCCGTGCAGCGCGGCGCGCTCGGCCGGGCTGTCGATTGCCGCGCTTATGCGGGAGATGATGTCGGTTCCCCAGTGGAGCTGGGGGTTGGGGCGGCTGGCGGCGGCGCAAAGCGCCCCCGGGGCGGGGCTCAGGGCGGCCTTGATGCTTGTCGTGCCGATGTCAAAGACGATGTACATCCCCGCCACCCCACAAAGACATCTTGGAGCAATATTCGCCATGGCTGTATAACGTCCTCCTCTACACCCAGGGCGTGCAAGGCGGGCGGGGCGGAACCTGAAGCTGACGCTGGCGCGGTCGCCCGACCAGGAGGAGTCCCGCGGCGGCCACGCAGCGGTCAGGGCCGGGAATGGCGGCGCGGGCCGCGGGTCATAATAGACGCGGAGCGCGGCGGCCACAACGGCCCTCCCGGCGCCCGGGCGCGTCCTGATTCTCGCCGCGGGGCCGGGCCAAGCGCGGCGGAGGAGGGCTAGCGACCAGATGGCGCGTGGATGGAGCGGTGACGCGGCGGCAGGCCGGACACCAAGGCGCGACGGCGGCCGGCGCCGCCGCGGCACCATGGCATCTACCGGCGATGAACCAGCACCCCCGGTGCCGGGGCCGTTCCCGACGCCCGAGGTCCCGGTCGAGCCCATCCCCAGCCCGATGCGTCCCAGCACCCCCGACGAGCCCGGCCACCCGGGGCTCATCCCGCGCCCGGGCACGCCCGCAGGGCCGCAACCCGAGGCGCCACCGTCCCAGCCCAGGCACGAGGCCGGCGCCAGCCCCGAGGCGCTGCGCGAACTGGGCACCGCGGTCGTTCCCGCCCCGCGCAGCCGCCTGCACTGCCTGACGATCATCGGCCAGATCGAGGGCCACTTGGTCCTGCCCTCGCAGAACAAGACGACGAAGTACGAGCACATCATCCCACAGCTGGTGGCGATCGAGCAGAACCCCGACATCGACGGCCTCCTGGTCGTGCTGAACACCGTCGGGGGTGACGTTGAGGCCGGCCTGGCCATCGCCGAGATGGTCGCCAGCCTGTCCAAGCCCACCGTCTCACTGGTCCTGGGCGGCGGCCACTCGATCGGCGTGCCCATCGCCGTCTCCTGCGACCACTCGTTCATCACCAACACGGCGACGATGACCATCCACCCCATCCGGCTCACTGGCCTGGTGATCGGCGTGCCGCAGACCTACGAGTACCTGGATAAGATGCAGGACCGGGTGGTGAAGTTCGTGGTCGCCAACTCGCGCATCACCGAGAAACGGTACCGCGAGTTGATGTTCCGCACCGGCGAGCTGGCGCGCGACATCGGGACCGTGCTGGTCGGCCGCGACGCCGTGACTGAGCGGCTCATGGACGACGTCGGCGGGCTGTCCGAGGCGGTGGCCAAGCTGTCCGAGATGGTGGCGCAGCGGGAGGCGGGCTGCCGGCGCGCCGTCCAGCGGCGGGAGGAGCGCCCGCGCGAGGCGGGGCCACGCGAGGCGGGGCCGCGGCGCCCGGGCGGGCGCGGCGGGGCCGGTGTCGCGGGGGCCGGCGGCGGGAGGGCCGGCGGCGGACGCGCTGGGGGCGCGGGGGCCGCCGGCGGGCGCGGCAGGGCCGGGACCGCGGGGGCCGCCGGCGGGCGCGGCAGGGCCGGGACCGCGGGGGCCGCCG
>Ga0315274_10015566_pt1 | contig 10772 bp, 3 predicted proteins | sample YL17G02_20_MG_FD_203700 | JGI IMG/M metagenome (GOLD analysis project Ga0315274, IMG submission 203700) | Sediment microbial communities from Yellowstone Lake, YNP, Wyoming, USA - YL17G02_20 | ecosystem: Environmental > Aquatic > Freshwater > Lake > Sediment | place: USA: Wyoming | collected...
ACTTAAAAAAAAAATGAAATGCGTTCCCTTGCGGTCCGAGGAGCCGTGCGGATGCGCTGGGCCCTTAGGGCCAGCAGGACCTCCCCGCCTTTAGCTTGCGTGTCGATCGCCGCGGCGCCGCGCCCGACAGTCGCCGCCCCGGCGCTGCAGCACCGCTGGGCGATGCGGCAGGCGTCGTCGTCGTCGACGTCGATGACGACGGCGGCGGCTAGCAGCAGCACGTAAGATTTTCGTCTTTCCTAGTCGAATCGCGCGGCTTTCGCCGCTTTTATTCAACTTTCGAACAATTTTTGACGATGCTGAACGCCTCCATGTCGAGAAAAGGAGCAAAAGAGCTTCCAGCCACCGCGAATGCTGCACGCCAATGGTCGCCGCCGAACACAAAGCGAATGAAAAAAACTCAACCTCCTCTCCTGGGAAAAACAACAACAACAGTTCCGCCGATGCCCCCACCGCGCAAAACTCTACCAAGAAGCAGAAGCAGCCGAAGAAAGAGAGAGAAAGTGGCGGTGGCGGCGGCGGCGGTAACGGAGGAGGCGGCGGTCGCAACACCAGGGGCGGCGGCCGCAACAGTGGTGCCTCAGCAAACACCTCGTCCGAGGCCGAGATCCGCTCCCTACGCGCCGCCAAGGCCGAGGCGCTCCGCTCCTCGGGGCAGGACCCCTACGCCTACTCCTTCGACCGGACGCACACTGCTGCGGAACTTATGGAGCAGTACGGGGACCTTCCGGCCGGGGAGACCGCCCCGGGCACCGAGGAGAGGCCCGTCTCGGTCGCGGGCCGCGTGCTCGCGCGTCGGGTGATGGGCAAGCTGGCCTTTTTGAAGCTCGCCGACGACAGCGGCGAGGTGCAGCTGTACGTGGACCGCTCTGCGCTCGACGAGCGCCGCGAGGGCAGCTTCGCCGAGGTCAAGTCGCTCGTCGACGTCGGAGACATCGTCGGCTGCCGCGGCGGCGTGCGCAGGACCGAGAAGGGCGAGCTGTCGGTCGCTGCGCACTCCCTCGCGGTGCTGACCAAGGCACTGCGCCCCCTGCCCGACAAGTGGCACGGCCTCGCCGACGTCGAGAAGAGGTACAGGCAGCGCTATGTCGACATGATCGCGACCCCCGGGGTTCGCGACGCCCTGAGGGCGCGGGCGCTGATGACGTCGACGCTGCGGCGGTCGCTCGAGCGGCGCGGATTCCTCGAGGTCGAGACACCCGTTCTCGAAGCCTCGGCGGGGGGAGCGGACGCGCGGCCATTCACCACCTTCCACAACGCGCTGGCGCAGCCGTTCGCGCTGCGCATCGCAACGGAGCTGCACCTGAAGCGCCTCGTCGTCGGCGGCTTCGAGCGCGTGTTCGAGATCGGGCGCATCTTCCGCAACGAGGGCGTCTCGACGCGCCACAACCCCGAGTTCACGTCGGTGGAGCTCTACCAGGCGTTTGCGGACTACAACGACATGATGGACCTGACGGAGGAGCTCATAAGAGAGGCCGCCGTGGCCGTGACGGGCGGGACGAAGCTGACTTACCAGGGCTCGGAGATCGACGTCGGCGCGCCCTTTGCGAGGAGGACGATGGCTGAGCTGGTCCAGGCCGCCGTGCCCGCGGTCGACGCCTCGGCGCTCTTGGAGAGGAGCGCCGACGACGCCTCTTCTGCCCCTTCGTCGTCGCCTTCTTCTTCGTCTTCTTCTTCGTCCGTCGACGACGACGCGCCGCGTGCCGCCGCGGCGGAGGCCCTCAGGGCCGCGGGCTGCTCGCGCGCCGCCGTCGCCGCCGCTCGTTCCGCCGCGACGCCCCCCGGCCAGCTCCTCAACCTGCTCTTCGAGGAGCTCGTCGAGCCGACGCTCGTCCAGCCTACCTTTGTGCTCGACCACCCGGCCGCCGTCTCGCCGCTGGCCAAGCCGCACAGGCGCACCAGGGGCGCGGCCGAGCGGTTCGAGCTGTACGTGGCCGGCAGGGAGCTGGCCAACGCGTACTCGGAGATGACGGACCCGCTGGAGCAGCGGCGCAGGCTCGAGGCGCAGGTGGAGAGCCACTCCGCCGCCAGGGAGCGCAAGAAGAAGGAGAGGCAGGACAGCAGCAGCGGCGGCAGCGCGAAAGACTCGAGCGAGGAAGGAGAGGAACACGAGGAGGACGACGAGGGAGACTACGACGTCTCTCTGGACGAGGATTTCCTGCTCGCGCTCGAGCACGGGATGCCGCCGACGGGAGGGATGGGCATGGGCCTCGACCGCCTCGCGATGCTGCTGGTCGACGCGGCCTCGATCAGGGACGTCATCGCGTTCCCGCTGCTGAAGAGGCAGCAGCAGTCAAAGCAGGAGAAGAAGGAGGAGTGAAAGAGAGGCCATCTTGATGTAACTTTTGTGGTTTGTTTCGCGATTTCTTTTTCATTTTTTCAGTTTTTTCCCCGTGTTTTTCTCTCTCTGTCTCTCTCTCCCCCTCTCTGCCCCCTCTCTCGTTTCAAAAAATCACGGACAACTTTTTCTCAACTCGACACGTCGCTCGAGTACTGCACCACCAGGCTCCTCGGCCCCGTCGCGGCCCCTCCCCCGCCGCCCGCCCCGCCGCCGCCGCCGACGCTGAACTGCACGCGCACGTGCGACGTTAGCGCGTACGTGAGCGTGCACGCAGCGGGCCCGCCGCCGCGCCGCGACTCGGCGTCGCGCAGCGGCCTCGAGAGCGACGCGCGCAGCGACTTGCCGAACTGGACCTCCACCTCCGTTCCGAGGGCCAGAGACTCGAGCAGGGAGGCGCCGCCGCCGCCCTGGCCGGACTTTCCGGAGGCGGCCTTGTCGCCGCCGGCGGCGGCGGAAGCGCCGCCGCCGCCCCCCGCCGGAGGGTCGAGAGCAAACAGCCCCGCGACGCTCGGCGCGCTCACGAGCCGCCACCGCGCCTGGCCCAGCGCGCCCTGCGTCTGGATCTTGGGCATGAACGAGTGCGCCGCGGCGGCGGCCAGGGCCGGGAGCGCCAGGCGCCCGTCCTCGGAGACGACGGCGCGGGCGAGCGCGGCCTCGAAGAGGCGGGCGGCGTCCTCGGCGGCGAGCGGGTCGGCCGAGCCGCCGCCGCCGCTCCCGCCGCCGATGCTGCCGCCCCCGGCGACCGCGGCGGCTCGGCGGGCGGCCGCCGTGGCGGCGGGCGAGGCCGCGGAGAAGGAGGAGCCGGCGGCGTTTGCGGGAGCGGATCCGCCGCCGGAGCCTCCGCTGGCGGCAGCGTCGGCTCCTCCTCCCTCGCCGGCCGTGCCCGCCGCCGCCGACGGCGACGCGGACGACGACGACGCCGCCGTCAGCGTCAGCCCCTGCCTCCACGCCGACGCCCTCGGGGTCAGGATCGCCACGCGCATCCCGGCCCCGCGCAGCACCAGATCCAACGCAGGGTCGTCGGGCGAGGGCGGCGCGCCCAGCGCCGACTTCTTCGAGGGGCTGCCGAGGCCCATCACCGCGCCGGCAAAGCCGCCGCCGCCCATCCCGCCGCCACCGCTGTTGTCAAACGTCACCCTGTTCGTGTGCTCGCGGTCGAGCACGAATCGCGTGGCCAGCAGGTTGACCTCGCCGCCGTCGAGGGTCACGGAACCTCCCAGCCGCAGCCGGGTGGTGAAGCGTGCCCTCGCCGCGGCGCGCGACTCGCCCGCGCGCAGCGGCAGCGGCGACGCCGCGGCGGCGCCGGTGACTGAAGGGTCCCCGTCGGCGAGCAGGCCCCCCGAGAGCCCGACGTTGACCACGAACGGGTAGACGCCGCGGAGCTCGGGCCCCAGGCGGATGTCGAGGCCGCGGAGGAGGAGACCGGGCTGCTTCTTGCCTGCTGCTGCTGCTGCTTCCTGCAGTCGGGCCTCCTTCCTCCGCGCCCGCGACTGCGACGCTGCTGCCGCCGCAGCGTCAGGCTTCGGCGCCGGATCCGCGGGGGGCGCCCCCGCTGCCGCTGCAGCGGCGGCAGCAGCAGCAGAGGCGGCCCCTCCCCGCACCCCCGCGCGAGTCGCGAGCACGCCGCCCCTGACCCTCGCGGAGTTTCCGCCGTTCCCGTCCTCCTCGCCCGGCGGAACCAGCGACAGCACGCCCTTCGAGAGCCGCACGTGCCCTCCGACGACGGGCGCCCTGGCCGAGCCTCGGAGGGTGATCGCCGCGTCGACGAGCCCCGAATAGCGCGGCCTCGCCCTGACGTCCAGGGAGTCGAGCTCCAGGACGATGGAGGGGTCGGCTGCCGCGGCCGCGGCCGGGTGGGGGGGAGGGCCCGACGGAGAGGGGGAGGAGGAGGAGGGGGAGGCTTTCCTGCCCGCCGGCCCGCCGCCGCCGAGCGGCAGCGCGCCGCTCGCGGAGAACGTCCCCTTCCTGCCGACACGGCCCGACAGCTCCCGCACCCGGAACACGCCGTCGCCCGTGACCTCGACGTCGGCGGAGATGCCCGTGGCGGGCGCGCGCAGGAACGGCAGGGCCAGCCCGCCGCGCGCGACCCTGGCCGCGGCGGTGACGACCAGCGGCGGCGGGGAGGCGGCGGCGGCGTCTGCGGCGGCCACTGCTCCGCCGCCAGTCCTCCCGCGGACCCGCAGCCTCACGTCCGCGGCGCCGCCGAGCCACCTCGTGCCCGCGGGGGCCAGCCCCGCGACCAGCGTCATCCCGCCGTCGCGCACGGAGGCGTCGATGGATACCTCGTCGGGGGCGAGCAACGGGGGGGCGGGAAGCGACTCCGCGCTTGCTGCGCCGGAGGGGGAAGGGGCCGAGCTGCTCGGAGAAGAAGAAGACGGGCTCCGCAGCGGCAGGGAGCCGCTTGCGCGGACGATCCCGCCTCCCGCAGCAGCAGCCCTCGCGTCCTTCCCCCCACCTCCTCCCCCGCCCTTCGCCGGCTCCAGGCTCGCGGAGAACTCGAGCCTCCCGTCGGCGCCCAGCGTCGCCGACGCGTCGGCGGCAGCCAGCCTCGTCGCGCCGAGGGCGCCGTCGTAGAGCCTCGCCGTCGCCGCCGCGGTGGGGTCCGCGGCGGTGCCCCCGACGGACGCCTTGAGGTAGAGGAGGCCGCCGACGGGCGAGGAGGAGAAGACCGAGGCGAGGGAGGAAGGGTCGGAGGAAGAGGAAGAAGAGCCTCCGAAGATGCCGCCGCGGCGAGGCGAGGTCGAGGAAGCCGAGGAAGAAGAAGGGACGGCACCGGAAGCCGAGCCGCCGCCCCCTCCTCCGAGGACGCCGCCGGCGGCCGAGCGCAGCGCCGCGAGCGGGCGGCCGAGGCCCAGGACGGCGGCGATACGCTCGGGAGCGGTCGTCGCCGCCGGAGCGGGCCGCTGCTGCTGCTGCTGGAGCCCGTCGCCGCCCTCGGCCGCCTTGGCCCCGTCTCCCCCGATCGCGCCCGGCCCCCTCGAAGAGGATGAGGGCAGCGACGCGGCCGCGGGCGCGGCGTGCGACAGCGCGGGCACCAGCGCCCGCAGCGCCGGGGTTAGCTTCGCGACGGGGAAGTCCGTTACCAGCAGCCTCGCGTCCTGCCGCGTCGCCGGCGACCCGAACAGATTCCCGCGCAGCGCGAGCGCGGCGTCGCCCGAGCGAAGGCCGGCCTCGTCGAGGCGGAGCCCTTCCTCGGAGTGCGCGCAGCCGCGGGCCACGGCGGTGTCGAGGAGCGGGACGCCGCCAAAGTTGTTGTTCTGGCTGTTGTTGCCGGCGTTGTTGTTGCCGCCGCTGCCGCTACTTTTGCTGCTGCTTTTGCCGCCCTTGCCGTCGCTCGCGCCCTTGCCGTCGCTCGCGCCGCCGCCGGCGCCGCCGGCAGCGGCGCCGCCGTCCCGCCCGCCCCACCTCCAGTTGGAGCCCCGCACGTCAAAGTCCGCGGCGGTCGCTCCGCCGCCGCCGCCGTAGGCCGTCACCCACCCCGACCAGGTGCCCTTCAGGTCTTGCAGGCCGGTGAGGTTGGCCGTGATCTTGGAGCGGCGAGAAGAGGAGGAAGAACGAACCGAGTGCTGCTCCTCCTCGGCCTCCTCGGCGGCCGCGGCCTCGGCCGCGGCGGCGGCGTCGCCTCCGCCAGTCTCTCCGCCGTTCGCCTTCCCCTCCGCCGCCGCGGCAGCAACGTCGGCGAACGCGTCAGCGACATCGGCGGCGGCCGCGGCGAGCTGCTCGGCCAAGCCGGAAGCGGCGATCCTCGCGTCCCCGACGCGCACCAGGAACGCGGCCTTGGCCGCCTCGTAGTCGGCCTGCGGCGCGAGCGCGGCGGCGCGGCGGAGGAGGCGGGCGCCGGGCACGATTTCCTCGAGCTCGGCGGAGGGGACATTGACCTGGAGGCGCCAGCGGCCCTGGGTGATCGAAGGAGGAGGCGCGACAGGGGAAGAAGATTGGTCGGCAGTCGTCGTCGCCGTCACTTCCGCCGCCGCCGGATCGTCGGCGACCTCGGGCGCCGCCGCCGCCGCCGAAGCGCCGCCGCCGCCGCCGCCGCCGTCCCCGACGAACGCCGGGAGCGTCCCGGCGGGGATCACGTACTCCCCGGACACCTCGTACCGGCTCCGTGGCTGCGTCAGGCTCGCCCGCTCCAGCCGCAGCACGTCCCTGTCCCACCGGAAGCTCGCCGCCAGGGACTCGCCGCTCAGGCCCGAGAACCGCGGCGCCGCGAGCGCCAGGCGCGCCCGGCCCGACTGCGCGCGCGCGTTGACGCTGACGGCCGCGTCGTCGACGGTGCCGCGCAGCGAGGCGAGCTCGAGCCCGTCGAGCGAGAGCCCTCGCGCGGAGGCGTCGACGGAGGAGAGGTCCTCCGAGGCCTCGGCGGCGACGGCGAGGCGGCCGCAGCGCAGGTTGAGGCGGGCTCCGAGGGGGGGGGCGGCCGGTGCCGGCGGTGCGGAGGCCGAGCGAGCTGCCGCCGCCGCCGCCGCCGCCGCCGCCGCGTCGGCGGCAGCGACCGCAGCCCGCACTTTCTCGACCTCTTCCTCCGAGCTCGAGCCGCCGCTAGAGCTCTCGCTCTGTTGCTGATCCCCGTGCTCCAGAGCGGCGGAAGAAGAAGCACCCTCATCCTCGGCCTTCGCGTCCCGCTCCTTCTCCGCAAACAGCCCCGCCCTGGCCAGCAGCGGCACCCCGACCTCGAGGTCCAAGGCCTCGTCGGGCCGCAGCCCCTTCGCGTGGAGCGCGAGCCCGCCCGAGGCCCTCGAGACCTTGAGCGTGCCGTCGAGAGTGCGGGAGAGGCGAAGTGAGTTGAGACGGAGGCTCTCCAGCGACAGCTTTCCGGCGAAGGCCTGCTTGGGCGAGCGGCGGTGGTGGTGGTGGTGGAGATGATGACGGAGACGTCTCTCTCCTTTTTCCGCATCTTCTTCTTCGTCGTCGTCGTCGAACGCGCCCTGGAACGCCGCCGCCCCGACGAGCCTGAGCCGCTGCCTCGTCGCCGCCAGCCTCGAGCTCGCGGCGGCGGCGTCCCCCTGATCTCCCGCCTGGAGCAGCAGCGGCGCGAGGTCCAACCCCCTGAGGTCGGCCTCGACCTCGACGCCGCGGACGTCCGGCCTCGCGAGCTCGCTCGCGGCGCGCTGCGTCAGCGCGAGCTTCTGCGCCTCGACCGAGGGGGCTCGCACGCGCAGCCTGGCCCTGGCGGCGAGCGCTGGCGCGTCGACGGCCGCGGCGATGGCCTCGCGCGACAGCTCGACGGTGCCGCTCGCCGCGACCTCGGGGGCCTCCCAGCGAGCCCGAAGCGTCGCGTCGACGTGCGAGCCCGTGAGCGTCGCCGAGCCCGAGGCGAGGCCCAGGAGCGAGGGCGAGGATGTGCCCGAGATGAGCGACAGCGGACTGGAGTTGGGATTCGCGTTGCTTCCGGGGATGTACGCGGCCAAGAGCGCGTCGGCTGGGATGTCCCTCCCCTCGAACTCCATGCGCAGGGCGCGCGGGTCCGTCTCGGCCTGCGGGGACACGGAGACGACCCCCGAGCCGGTGATCGTGCCGTAAGATGAGGGAGAGAAAGGAGATGAGGCGGGAGGGGAGGCCGAAGGAGACGCGGCGGGCCCGCTGTTCTCGCCGCCCTCGCCGCCCTGGCTTCCCGCCGCCGCCGCCGCCGCCGAGCCCGGGCTGCTCAGCAGGGGGCTCGCCCTGAGCGAGTGCAGCGTGAACAGGTCCGCGGCCGTGTCCATCGAGAACACGGCCTCGGCCGAGGCCACGGGCACGCGGTCGTAGGCCCCCACGGCGTGCGCGGGCGCCGAGCGGAGAGCGTCCTGCGCCTCGGAAGGCTCGAGCGCCGACGCCGCCGGCGAAAAATTTGCGTTCTCTCCCGCTTCGCCCAGGATCGGAGGCCGCACCGCAAAGGCCGTCCCCGAAAACACGGGCTCCTCGAGCCTGCCCGAGACCCGCAGCGAGCCCGCAATGGCCCCGGCCACGGGGACCGGGAGCGGCCGCAGGCCCAGCGTCTCGCGCAGCGCGTTGACCTCGACGCCGCCCGGGCCCGAGACGTCGGCGGCGAGGCGGTAGCGCCCGCCGTCGTTGGTCTGCGTGAGGATCCCGGCGGAGGCCGGGGGGGCAGAGGAGGCTGGGCAGGCGGAGGCGGCGAGGGCGGAGGCAGCGGCGAAAGCCGCGCGGGGAGCAGGGGCGGGGACCCTGGCGGCGCCGCCGTCGAGCCTGACCTCGCCCGTCACGGCGAGCGGCGCGGCGCCGAACCGGCCCCGGGCCCGCTGGAAGAACAGCGTGTCCCCCTCGATCGCCAGCTCGACCTCGACGTCCTCGCAGTCGTCCGGGGACCCCCAGAAGTGGAAGCCGAGGCCGGATCCCGTGACCCTGCCCGAGAGGTGCGGCAGGGCCCCCGGAGCCCACGAGCCGGAGCCGGCGTCCTCCGCGGCGACGCCGCGCCGGTCGTCGCCGGCGAACGAGACGACGACCTCGCCCGAGACGCGGCCGGCGTAGGCGTCGATCGGGACGTCGAGGACGCGCTCGAGCAGCGGGGCGTGGAGGTCGACGCCGCGAACCGCGATGACAAGCTCCGGGAAGAGAGGGGGCGCTTGGGCCCTCCCCTCCTCTTTCGACCCAGCCCCCCCGCGGCGCGCCGCGTCCCCTGCTGCTCCCCCTTCGCCCTCCTCCTTGGCGGCGAAGAGAGAGAGCAGGTTCCGGGCCGAGACCCGGACGCCGAGCTTCCCCCCCGTGGGCCTGGCGGCGAGGTCGCCGTCGGGCCTGGGGCGCCGCCGCAGCGGGAGCCAGCGGCGGCGGCGGAGGAGCCGCGGACCGCCCTCTCCCTCCGCCGCCGCCGAGGTCGAGGCGTCGGCGACCAGGAAGGGGGAGCCCCCCTCCGCCGCCCTCTGCCCCGCTGCGTACCGCGCGATCTCCTCGGCGTCGGGCGGGGTCACGCCGTCCTGGACGATGGGGGCCCTGCGCGCCGAGGCGCGGAGGGAGCGCACGGGCGGGGGCGGGGGCGTCGTCGTTTCCGCTGCCGCCACCACCTCCGCCGCCCGATCCTTCCCGGTCGTCAAAGCCTTCGCCTTCTTCTTGCTCTCCTTCTCCGCCTTCGACGCCGCTGCGGGGGGCATCGTGCACCTGTCGGACTCTGGGACGCGCTCGTGCGCCGTCCCGGAGAGGTCGATGTCGAGAGTGTCATAGTCCGCGGAGAGGCGCAGCTTGGCAGAGATCCCCTCGACGCGGCGAGGGTGCCTTGAGCGGCGGGCGCGGGCCGAGGACGAGGCAGCGGCGGACGACGCTCCGGCACCCTCCCCCTCGACGGCGGGCGAGTCCCCGGCGAAGTGGACCCGCAGCGAGGCGTCCGACAGGCTGACCGAGCTCAGCACGGGCCTGGGGACCCACCAGGGTGCCTCCCCTTTCCTGTCGGCGGCCGCGAGCGAGGAAGAGGGGTGCGGGGCCTCTGCCGGGCGGTAGGTCGACTGCGGCGTCGACAGAGTCGGTGCCACCGCTGCTGTCGTTGCCGGCCTTGCAGTCGCGGGAGCGTGCCGCCTCGGCTTCGGCTCGGCGGGAGCAGCAGCGGACGAAGGGGCCGGGGATGGAACCGCGGGAGCAGCAGCAGCGGCAGCAGGCGAGGCAGCAGCGGCGGCAGCAGCAGCAGCGTCGGCAGCGGCGGCGGCGGCGGCGGCGGCAGGAGGGACGGGAGGCAGCTCAAACGTCCCGGGGTCGTTCAGAGAGGAGGACGTCCCTTCCTTCTCCTCCACCGAGGGGGGAGAGGGGAGTCGGGCGGGCTCCGCAGCGGCAGTGGCAGGAGGCGAGGAGGGCTGTTCCGCCGCCGAAGAAGCAGCAGCAGCGGCAGCGGCGACGAGAGCCTTTCCCTCCATCGACGGCTTTTCCTTTTCCTTCTTCCCCTCCTCCTCCTTCTTCTTCCTCTTCTTCTCCGACTCAGTCACGGCGTCCAAGAGCTCGAAGCTCATGTTCTCGATCAGAGAATAAGGTGTCGGTGCGGGCGAAGCGGCGACAGAAGTAACAGCAGAAGACGACGACGACGACGAAGTCGTCTCGTTCTCCTTCTTCTTCTTCGCTGCCGCCTTCTCTTCCTTGTGGGCGACGGCGACCTCGAGCCTGGCTCGTAGCCGCGCCGCGGTGTCGGCGGCCGCGCGCGCCGCCGTCGCCGCCATGGGCGAAGGATAGGGAGAGCGAACAGCACGGGAAGCAGTTTTCTTTTCCGCCCCGTCGTCGAAAGAGAATCTGACGTCTTTCGGGAAAGACGAGGGAGACGAAGGAGGGGGAACAACAGGAGCCGGAGCAGCGGCAGTGGCCGACGCCTCTCTCGCCGCCGCCGCCATCGGCTCCTTTCTGACGACGGGCCTGCTCAGAGCATCCCTGCCGCCCTTCAGGGAGGCAGCTGATGAGGTCATCCCGGCGAGCCCGCGCGAAGCGGGTCGGATGTCGGGCGCGGAGGAAGAAGAGGAAGATAATG
>Ga0315274_10015568_pt1 | contig 10771 bp, 9 predicted proteins | sample YL17G02_20_MG_FD_203700 | JGI IMG/M metagenome (GOLD analysis project Ga0315274, IMG submission 203700) | Sediment microbial communities from Yellowstone Lake, YNP, Wyoming, USA - YL17G02_20 | ecosystem: Environmental > Aquatic > Freshwater > Lake > Sediment | place: USA: Wyoming | collected...
ACCTCAGAGGAACGGAAATACCTCGCGGGGCAATGGCGGCTGATGTGGTGGAAGTTCCTGGACCACCGCCTGGCGGTCGCCGCGATGTGCGTGCTGTTCTTCATGTACCTGATGGCCGTGTTCTGCGAGATCGCCGCACCGAACGGGCCGAACGTGCGCAGCGCCGAAAACAGCTTTCAGCCGCCCGAACGAATCCGGGTCTTCCATGAAGGACGCCCGCACCGCCCGTTTGTCTACGGGAGAACCGTGCATATCAACCCCGAGACGTTGGTGCGCACGTATACCGACGACACAACGCGCCTGCTGCCCGTGCGATTCTGGGTCAAAGGCGATCCGTACCGGCTATGGGGGATGATCCCCATGCAGCGGCACATCATCGGCCTCGATTCCGGAGACCGCCTGTATCTCATGGGGGCGGATCGCCTGGGCCGCGACCTTTTCAGCAGGATCGCTTACGGCAGCCGGATCTCGCTTTCGCTCGGATTGGTCGGGGTCTTCCTCAGTCTCGTCCTTGGGATCATCATCGGCGGGATCTCCGGGTATTACGGCGGGGTCATGGACATTCTGATCCAGCGTTTCATCGAGATCCTTCGTTCCTTTCCGACCATCCCGTTATGGCTTGCGCTTTCAGCCGCCATGCCCGCCCAGTGGTCGCAAGTGAGAGTATACTTCTGCATGACGATCATCCTGGCCCTCATCGGCTGGACCGGCGTTGCGCGCGTCGTTCGCGGCAAGATCCTTTCGCTGCGCGAGGAGGATTACGCGGTCGCGGCCAAGGTTGCCGGAGTGCGCGAGTTCACCATCATCTTGAAACACCTCATTCCGGGTTTCGCCAGCCATCTGATTGTTACGGTCACGCTGGCCATCCCGGGCATGATCCTGGCCGAGACCTCGCTGAGCTTCCTGCGCCTCGGCCTCCGTCCGCCGACCATTAGTTGGGGCGTGCTCTTGCAGGACGCACAGAACGTCCGCGCGCTGAGCCTGTACCCGTGGCTCATGTGGCCCGTGGCTTTCGTGATTGTGACCGTGCTCATGTTCAATTTCCTCGGCGACGGCCTGCGCGACGCCGCGGATCCGTACAGCCATTAACCGGAGAGATGATGCCGATGATATGTCTTGCTCGTGCTCGTGCTCGTGCTCGTAATCGTAATCGTAATCGTAATCGAATGCAGTGCGTAGCGTCTTCTTGCTTGAAAGATCCACGTATGATTTCAATTGACTTTGACTGACACAGTGTGGCGGACCGGAAACGTCCGATACGATTACGATTACGATTACGATTACGAGCACGATTACGAGCACGATTACGAGCACGAGCACGAAATGGACGGAGTGATCGTTGGAGAATCTTGTCGAGATAAGAGGCCTTGATGTCCGGTTCTATCTCAAAGAGGGAACCGTCCATGCCGTGAACGGCGTGGACATGGACATCCCCCCCAAGAGCACTCTCGGTGTCGTAGGCGAGAGCGGATGCGGAAAGAGCATCACCGCCCGCGCAATGCTCCGCATCCTTCCGCCGCGCGGGAAGATCGTCGCCGGCTCGATCAGGCTTGCGCCAAGAGACGGCAAAGCGAAACCCATCGAGATTACGCGGCTCGCGCCGGGCGGACGCGAAATGCGCGCCATCCGCGGAGGCGACATCTCGATGATCTTTCAAGAGCCGATGACGTCCCTATCGCCGGTGCATACCGTCGGCAACCAAATCATGGAGAGCGTCCGCCTGCATCAGAACGCGACGCGCGCCGAGGCCCGCGACCGCGCGGTCGAGATGCTTCGTCTCGTCGGCGTCCCGATGGCCGAGCGGCGCATCGACGCGTATCCGCACGAATTATCGGGCGGCCTGCGCCAGCGTTGTGTGATCGCGATGGCCCTGTGCTGCCATCCCCGGTTGCTGATCGCGGACGAACCGACCACCGCCCTGGACGTGACAATTCAAGCCCAGATCTTGAACCTCATCGAACGGCTGCAAAAGGAACTGGGCATGGCGATGATGATGATCACCCATGATCTCGGCGTGATCGCAGAATCCGCCGATGAAGTCGCGGTCATGTATCTGGGACGAATCGTCGAGCGAGGCGGCGTCGAGGACATCTTCAACCGGCCGAAGCATCCGTACACGCTTGGGCTGCTGGCATCGGTCCCGCGCATCGGGAAAGGGAACGCGGAACGGCTGGCGTCGATTCCCGGCACGCTGCCCGACCCATTCCAAAAGCCGTTGGGATGCCCGTTCCATCCCCGCTGCCCGCATTGCATGAAGTCCACGTGTGACATCGGAGATCCACCGAAGGTCCGCACGGTGGCGCCGGACCATGAGGTGGCCTGTCATCTCTATCCCGAAGACGTCGAGGTCCGCTCATGAGCGCCGAACTGCTGAAAATCGAAGGGCTGACAAAGTTCTTTCCGATCACGACCGGCCTGTTCCGGCGCGCGGCCGGGCGCATCAAAGCGGTCGACAATGTCAGCTTCGAGATCGCGGAAGGCGAGACACTTGGCTTGGTCGGCGAAAGCGGGTGCGGGAAGACCACCACGGGCCGCTTGATCCTCCGGCTGATCGAGCGCACCGCGGGGGAAATGCTGTTCAACCTAGACGAACAAGAGATCGATCTCGCCGCACTCAGAGGCGACGAACTCCGCCGCTTCCGAAAGCACATGCAGCTCATCTTTCAGGACCCGTTCTCATCGCTGAATCCGCGCATGACCGTGCTCGACATCATCGCCGAACCGTTGCGCGCACACAATTACGGGACCCGCGCGGAAATCGAGGATCGCGTCCGGTGGCTGACGGACGCGGTGGGCCTGCAGGTCGAATATCTTCGGCGGTATCCGCACGCCTTCAGCGGAGGGCAGCGCCAACGGATCTGCATCGCGCGGGCGCTCGCGCTCAATCCGAAGCTGGTCATCTGTGACGAGCCGGTTTCCGCTTTGGACGTCTCCGTGCAGGCGCAGATTCTGAATCTCCTGAAGGACCTTCAGAAAGAACTGGGGTTGACTTACCTGTTCATCGCCCACGACCTGTCGGTCGTCGAGAACATCAGCGCCCGCGTGGCCGTGATGTACGCGGGACGGATCGTTGAGATGGCGGCCACGGCCGAGCTGTTTCATCATCCGCGGCATCCGTACACGGAGGCTTTGATGAATGCGTTGCCGAAGCCCGTACCGGGGGCTCGCGCGGAGCGCATCGTACTGCCGGGCGAGGTCGCCGATCCCTCGAACTTGCCGCCGGGCTGTGCGTTCCACCCGCGGTGCCGCTATGCACAGGATCGATGCCGCCAGGAGACGCCGGAGCTTCGTTCCGTCGGCGAGGCTCACGTATGCGCCTGCCACCGCGCGGAAGAACTCACTCTGCGCGGGGTGTAGATTCTTGTCGAAAGGCTATGCGTTCTGGTTTAATGCGAGGGCGGCTTTTTCAGGAACCGTTGTCCGGGAGTAGCTCAGGATGAAGACTTACACCTACGAAGCCTCGGCGGAACTTTTCAAGCGCGCCGCAAAGGTGATCCCTTGCGGCATCTACGGCCATTACAGCCCGGCCCCGTGTATTCCGATCTCACATTATCCGTTCTACACGGCCCGCGCGGAAGGTTCGAGGTTCTGGGATATCGACGGAAACGAGTTCATTGACTACATGTGTGCATACGGGCCCATGGTGCTCGGATACATGCATCCCGCCGTAGACGAGGCGTATCAGGCGCAGATGAAACTTGCCGATTCGGTCACGGGCGCGTCGCCCAAGATGGTCGAGCTCGCCGAGTGTTTGGTGGATCTCATTCCGATCGCGGATTGGGCGTTCTTCGCGAAGAACGGCGCCGATGTCACCAATTACGCCGTCATGATCGCGCGGGCTTCCACGGGGCGCAGGAAGATCATCGGCATCAGCGGCGGGTATCACGGCACCTCGCCGTGGATGCAGTCGGCGGGCCACCACGGGGCCATTGATGACGACTTTGCGCACGTCACGCGCATTCCTTGGAACGATTACGCGGCGCTCGAGGGTGCCATTTCCGAGCATCCGGGCGACGTGGCCGCCTTTATCGCGACCCCCTATCATCACCCGGCGTTCGCGGACAGCGAAATGCCCGCGGAAGGATACTGGCGGAAGGTCGAGCAACTTCTTCGCAAGAATGGCATCGTGTTAATCATCGACGACGTCCGCTGCGGATTCCGGCTCGACTTGCGCGGCTCAAATGAGCACTTCGGGTTCAAGCCGGACCTGATCTGTCTCTGTAAGGCCCTCGCGAACGGGTATCCCATTTCCGCGCTCGTCGGACCGGAGGCGCTCAAGACCTGTGCGGCCAAGATCTTTCACACCGGCAGTTACTGGTATTCCGCCGGACCCATGGCTGCCGCCCTGGCGTGTCTCGAGGAGATGAAACGAGTGAACGCCCCCAAGATCATGATGGAGAAGGGCAAGAAGCTCCTCGACGGCATGGTCTCCATCGCCAGGAATCATGGGTATGATCTCAAGGTCACCGGCGCTCCATCCATGCCTTACCTGCGCACCACCAATGACGACAGCCTCATGCTCCATCAGCAGCTCTGCGGCGAATGCACGCGCCGGGGCGCTTACTTCACCTCACACCACAACTGGTTCATATCGACCGCTCATACCGACGAGGATATCCAGCGCACATGGGACATCCTCGACGACGCCTTCAAAGCGATGAAAAAGTGATCGCTCCGCACTTGGCGGAGCGAGGCCCCGCCGAGCCCGACCGCTTTCGCTTGTCCGACCTGTCCGACAGGTCCGAGCTATGCTAGAATAAACCCACGAAGAGGAGGACACGCCATGAGCCGTCTGACCCGCCGTGATTTTCTGAACCGTTCCGTTCTAGGTGTTGCATCCGCACCGCTGGTCAGCCAGCTTGCGCTAGCGCGATCCGACCACGCCGCAAAGAAACCCGGCCCAAACGAAAAGGTGCGACTTGCGCTTGTCGGCTGTGGCGGAATGGGCCTCGGCGATCTGGACACCTTCTTCCAGAATCCCGAGGTCGATTGTCCTATTGTGTGCGACGTCGATGACGAACACCTTGCGAAAGCCGTCAAACTCGTCGAGGAAAAGCTCGGGCGCAAGCCAAGAACCGCGAAGGATTTCCGCCGCGCCATCGACCGCAAGGACATTGACGTCGTCCTGGTCGCCACACCGGACCATTGGCACGCGCTGCCCACGATCTATGCGTGCCAGGCCGGAAAGGACGTATACGTCGAGAAGCCTCTCGCCAGGACTATCGAAGAAGGCCGGGCCATGATCAACGCGGCCCAGCGCAACAAGCGCGTCGTTCAGATGGGTACGCAGTGGCGAAGCGGCCCTCACTATCGAGACGCGGTCGAGTTCATCCAGGCCGGCAAGATCGGCAAGGTGCGCCTTGTGCGCGCGTGGGCGTATCTCGACTGGGTCGGCGGCATCGGCAAACCACCTGACGGCGATCCGCCCGCGGGCGTCGATTACGACATGTGGCTGGGACCCGCGCCCAAGCGCCCGTTCAATCCGAACCGGTTTCACTTCAACTTCCGGTGGTTCTGGGACTATGCGGGCGGCCTCATGACCGATTGGGGCGTCCATCTGCTGAACGTCTGCCTCTGGGCCATGGGTCCCGAGAATCCCTTACGCGTTTCTTCCTCGGGCGGCAAACGGATCGTGGACGACAACACCGAAACGCCCGACACGCAGGTCACCGTCTTCGACTTCCCGAACTACACGCTGATCTTTGAGCACGAGTTGCTCGGCGGCGTCGGCATCGGCGGACGCCCGCACGGCATGTCGTTCAGCGGCAGCGATGGAACGGTGATCATCGATGGCGCAGGCTGGGAAGTCATGCGCGAACCGAACAAGACACTGGTTCCATTCAAGAAAGAAGCTCAGGGCGACGGGCGTCCCGCGCATGTTCGCAACTTCCTCGATTGCGTGAAGTCGCGCGAACAACCAGTCGAGAACCTCGAGGTCGGCCATTTCGTTTCCACGGTTGCGCACCTCGGCAACATCGCCTACCTCACCAAGCAGCAGCTTGAATGGGACTCGAAAAGCGAACGCGTACCCGGCAATGATCAAGCGAACAAGCTCGTCGCGGCCAACTACCGCGAGCCATGGAAACTCCCGACCTGATTCGTGCTCGTGAGTCGTGCTCGCAATCGTGCTCGACCCAGGGTGTTACTCTCATGAAGGCAGTGCTACTCGAAAATATCTCGCCGATTTCGGCCTCTCCACTTCGCTACGTCGAAGTCCCGGCCCCAAAACCCGGCCCCCACGAAGTCCGTGTCAAGGTCCATTGTTGCGCCATCTGCCGCACCGACCTCCATGTCATCGAAGGCGATCTCCCACGCCATACCCTCCCCATCATCCCCGGACACCAAATCGTCGGCGTCGTCGATCAACTCGGGCCCAAGTGTGAGTCGCTCACCCTGGGCCGGCGCGTGGGCATCGCGTGGCTCCGCCACACCTGCGGCGCATGCACATACTGCGCGCGCGGCCGCGAGAATCTATGCGAATCTTCGCGTTACACCGGCTATCACGCCAACGGCGGATACGCCGAATACGCAGTCGTTCACGAGGACTTTGCTTACCCGATCCCGGACGCGTTCACAGACGTTGAAGCCGCCCCACTCCTCTGCGCGGGCATCATCGGCTATCGCGCACTGCGACGGGCCAACGTTCCGGAAAACGGCGTCCTCGCCCTGTATGGTTTTGGTTCTTCGGCCCACGTCGTCTTCCAAATCGCGAAACGACGCGGCTGCAAAATCTTCGTAGTCTCACGCGGCGGCGAACACCAGCAACTCGCCCGCGAAATGGGCGCTGACTGGGCCGGTGACGATCCTGCGCAAATGCCCGAAAAGGCCGACAGCGCCATTATCTTCGCCCCGGCAGGTTCCCTCGTGCCTCCAGCGTTGAAGGCATTGCGAAAAGGTGGAACGCTGGCCCTTGCCGGCATTCACATGACCGACATCCCCGCCCTCAACTACGAAGACCACCTCTTTTACGAACGCGACATACATTCCGTCACCGCAAACACCCGCGACGATGGCCGCAACCTGCTCCTCGAAGCCGCCGCCATCCCGGTCCGCCCGCACACAACCACCTATCCCCTCCCCCACGCCAACCAAGCCCTCCAAGACCTGAAATCCGACCACATCAAAGGCAGCGGCGTCCTCCTCATCGCCGATTAACCGCAACCCGCGCCTTACGCTGTTGACGGCCCGGCATATCAGCCCCCACTCCGCGTGAATTCGTCCAGGCTCACTGTTCCTGAGTTGCCCTCTTCCGCCCTCGCTTTGCGCAGTTCAAGCAGGTCTTCCATGTCTTCGATGTGCTCTTGGAGCAACCGAAACTCCTCGACCGGCAGTACTACAAACTCTTTTTGTCCGTTTCGCTCGATGTAGCTCGGATGGACATCAATCATCGCGGCATCCTCTTCTAGTGATATGCATCTTTCCTCGGACAGACGCGGTACACAATAACCGACCGTCCTTCTATCTCAAACAAGACTCGATAGTCTCCTACGCGAAGCCGGTACTCCGGTGTGAAATCAGTGAGATGCTTTACATCTCCCATCAGCCCGCTTTCCAACTTCTGCAGCGCCGAGACAATGCGCCGCCTTGTTTCTTCGGCCAGTCCCGCCAATTCCTTCTGCGCACGCGGCTTCAATCGTACCGTGTACATCTCCATATCCCCCATTATACTGGATTGCCGCGAAAGGCCGCATCAGCGGTGTCTGGCCCACCCTCCTCTCCCAGGACTAGTTATCGCAGTCGTCGGCGCGAAGCGCCGATGTCCACAGGCGCATAGTTGTCGGTGTAGATTGGGGCTGTCACGGCGGCGTTTTGGATTCCTGAGATTTGACCCATACGCTGACTTAGGCCTCTACGCACGAACCCGGTGGACTGAAGGCTCGCGGCAAGGCCCTGCAATTCCGGCACACTCAATGGATGGCGGAGCCACGGCTCCTCGGGCCAGCGGCGGCCGTCACGCGTGCCATCGGAGCGCAAGGTGTCGGAGTCGATTTTCTGCGCCACAAAGACGGTGTTAAGACTCGACGCGGCCTGGAATACGTACACGACCTTGAACACGGACAACAGCGTAGCGTGCATGGAGCGCACGACGGGATCGAATTCGCCTCCGTACACTCCGACGACGTTGTAGACGAGAGAACCTCCGTTATCGAGTCGCCGCCAGGCAAGTTGAAAGAACTCCTGTGTGGCGAGCTGATACGGAATGTATGCTCCATACGGCCCGGACGCATACGCGTCGACGATAATGGCCCCGTAAGGGATTGCCCTTCGCTGCATGACTACGCGGCCGTCGGATTCGGTTACGCGGAGGCGCGCGTCCTGCGGCAATGCGAACCACCGCTTCGCCACTTCAACGACTTCGGGATCGATCTCCACCACGTGAATCGAGATATGAGGATAGTCGCAGTAGAAAGCTTTCGGGCCCGTCGCCCCGCCAAGTCCGACGAACAGCACGGAATTAATGGTCGGATCCAGGACGATCGGCACGTGGAAGAACTCCGTATATTCGAATCCTCCTTCGCAAGAATTGCGCAGGGACATCATGCTTTGGACGTCGCTATCGAAGCGGAGCAGACGTTTGTCGCCTACATCTTCCACGAGGATGTGGTGATAGGCGCTGTAATGGTCGTAGAACACCTGCGCGTCGGCGCCCGCCGGCAGGAGGAACAGGCACGCCCATGCCATCAGGAATCGTGATCGCCGCGACAACACCCATGTAACCGCGCCCACGACGATGAGAAGCGCCGAGGCCGCGAACAGCGCTTCGCGCACGCCCCAGCGGGGCAAGAGCAGATGGACGGTCAACAACACGCCCAGGATGCTCCCCGCGGTCGAGATCGCGGAGACAGTCCCTGCGGATGCGCCCATCCTTCCCGTGGCCTCGGCTTGCAGTCGGATCGCCTGCGGCAAGACCGTGCCTAAGGCAAGAACGGGCGTAAAGGACACCACGGCCGCAGCGATGTAAGGATGGGCGAACGTCGCCTGATCCCACTGCAGCAGGACGGAGCAGCAACGCGACGCCAGAGGCTCCATGACCGCCCCGGCGACGCCCGCGACGATCAACGCCCACGCGATGGGTCTCAGCGATCCCTCCGAATCGGCGATGCGTCCGCCGACCGCATACCCCGCGCTGAGTCCGAGAAGCAGCACCGAGATCACCGAGGCCCAAACATCCAGTGCGCTTCCAAAGTATCGCGCAAGGATGCGAACGGCGACGAACTCATCGAGCATGATCGCCGCGCCCGAAATGACCACGCACGCCATCAACAGGGCCCGGCCCGTTCGTCCCTGAAGCGTGCATGCACGATTATGCTTTGTGTCAGGATGTATTGGAAGGCCCATTAGCCGTAATCCCGTATTTGCATTGAGATTATACCATTGATGCTATCTCAGACGGTGCGGGATCATGCCCTTCCCCTGTCATGGGGGCTATGATACAATCGTTCACCAAGCGGGAGGACGGGCTACGGGGCGTCCCCGCCGACGTGCAATGCGAAGCGATTACCGTTGAATGAAATGCGAGGCGTTACTCAGACTGATGAGAACTTGTGACCTATTCCTTGCGGTTTTCCTTGTTTCATTGTGGTCCTTCTGTTTGTCGCGCGTGGGATTCGCTGAAACCGTCGTCATTGGGGCTGATGCGGACGCTCTTCCGATGGGTCACAGTGTTGCATTGGAGGCGACGGTAACGCTTGATAACGGCGCGCCGGGCGTCGGGTACGTGGCGCTGCCATATGCGAATGTGCGGAGATGGGGGTCGCATGAGACTACGGACGGGCGTGGCAAGGCGACGTTTTTACTGCCGCTGCCGAATCCGGGACCTGTCCGCTTGCAGGTCCTTGCCTTCCCAGCGAAGGACTCCGCGGTTTCAGAGTGGATCTGGGTGGGTCCTCCGAAGGACAACCAGACGGTATACATGGCAACGCAGTTTAGCGTCGACGATACGGTGCGAAAGACGACGCTCTTCGCCGTATCGGATGACCGTTCGGAGGTTTTTCTGAACGGCCATCGGCTGGGCGACGCAAATAGTTGGCAGAAGACGACGGTATTCGCCGGCATCGAGGGTTTGATGTCGAAGGGGGTGAACACGCTCGCGGTTATCGGGTCGAACAGCAGCGGACCCGCGGGCTTTCTATCGCGTCTCGAGGTCGAAACGGCAAAAGGCGTCAGCGTCTTCCGCTCGAATGGGTCCTGGAAGGGATGGACCGAAGCCCCGCCTGCATGGCCGACACCGAAATGCGATGAGGGCTCGGCAGTCACCGTTGTTGGACGCGCGGATCAGGGCGTATGGGCGGCGACGATGAGCGACTGGCCCGAGATGCAGCACTTCAGCGACCTACTTGTCGGCACGGTCATGCCGGATCGCGGCATAAAGTCCAACACGGTCTCCATCAAAGTGTCATATCGCACTTTTCCAACGCCGGAGCCGTCCGACCGGCTTGTCTGCATCCAGTGGGAGCCGTGGTTCACGCCCTCGAACGCTTACTGGCAGACCGCGGAGGCGGTGCCGGTGGTTGGGTACTATGATTCGTACAATCGCGATGTGCTTCGGCAGCACATCCTGTGGTTCATGGACCTCGGCATCGATTTCATCATGCCGGACTGGTCGAATCACATTTGGGGCAAGCAGCACTGGGATGAACGCCCGGACAGCACCAATGATTCCAATTTGCAGTCAAAGTGAGCTAATGGTACAATATGGCCATGGAGGAAAGCAGCCATGGCCAAACCGACGAAACTGAGTGATAAGACGATTCGAAGGGCTCGTCAACAG
>Ga0315274_10015570_pt1 | contig 10771 bp, 15 predicted proteins | sample YL17G02_20_MG_FD_203700 | JGI IMG/M metagenome (GOLD analysis project Ga0315274, IMG submission 203700) | Sediment microbial communities from Yellowstone Lake, YNP, Wyoming, USA - YL17G02_20 | ecosystem: Environmental > Aquatic > Freshwater > Lake > Sediment | place: USA: Wyoming | collected...
TTATTTGAGTATTTGGGGGACTGTATTTGATGGCATTATCCAAAAAAATCACCAACATTTCCGTCAGTGCCAATCTGTCTCCGGTTATCGGCAAATCGATAATTTTTTGGCTGATTTTAATGTTTTTACTTTTAGCTAGGGGAGTAATTTTTTTGATTGCCTCGTTAACGATTTCGATTAAGGAACATTTGTTTAAGGTTAAACCATTGCTATTTTGTTGATATTTGGTTGACCGGATAAGCCGATCAGAAAGGCTCTGTAAATGATTTACTTCTTCCAGATTGCTTTTCAAAAGGGTTTTAGTTTCAGCTAAAGTCAATTTTTTATTGCGTAAGTTAACCTCAATTTCTGATTTTATGGCGGTTAATGGCGTTCGGAGTTCGTGCGAGGCGTCGGCGACAAAACGGTTCTGCTCCTCGATCATCAGGCTGATGGGTTTAAGCGTTCGGCCGGCCAAAAAATATCCGGCGGCGGCTGAACCAACTAAAATTGCCAGGTTAACCAAGGTTAAGTCAGTTAAAAGACGTTTTTTAGTTTCGGTAATTAAATTAGGATCGATTGGCAAAGGACGAAAAAAATCTTCACCTTGTTCTGGAAGCGGGCGCTCGATTCTTAAGCGGTGCATTTTTTCTACCCGATTAAGCTCAAAAGTAAGTGTGCGGTAAATCAGCGCACTGAAAGACAGGCTAATTGTCATAATGATTAGCAAATACCAGGCGGTGAGTTTGATGCGGGCTTGTCTAAACATAATTACATTTTTCCTAATCGGTAACCAAAACCCCTAATAGTATGGATTAACGGCGGTTTGTTTTTATATGGTCGGTCAATTTTATTACGTAAATAGCCAATATAAACTTCGACAGTGTTGGGTAAAATATCGGCGTCATAATTCCAAACATGACCGATAATTTGGTTTTTGGTCAGGGTAAGGTTTGGGTGGCGGAGCAAATACTCCAAAAGCGCATATTCTTTAGCCGACAGTTTAATCAATTTACTCGCTCTTTTAACCTCATAATTACGCGTATCTAAACTTAAACTTTCAACTTTAAGAATGATTCCATCAGATTTTACTGGTCTTCTGAGTAACGCCCTGATTCGGGCCAATAATTCTTCAAAAGCAAAGGGTTTTACCAAATAATCATCCGCTCCGGAATTTAAGCCTTTAACCTTATCATCCAGTTGATCTTTGGCAGTTAAAATTAAAATCGGCGTATGAATACTTTCCGCCCGTAATTTATTACAAATTGCCAAGCCGTCCATACCCGGGAGCATTAAATCCAAAATAATCGCGTCGTATTCTTCACCGGCGGCCAAATCATAACCCTCAATCCCGTCATAGGCGACATCGACGGCATAAGATTCCTGCTCCAGACCTTTTTTAATTGAGTTGGCAATTTTATGTTCGTCTTCCACCACCAAAATTCTCATAGAGCCATATTATACTCTCATTCTGAAGATTTGCTGAGAAATTTTTCGATAAGCTAATCAGGCTTGGAGGCGGGAGAAGAGGTAACTGCCCAGAATTAGCGCCAAACTGGCCAAAATCCCCAAGACGATAATATCAGTCGCTAGGCCGAAATTAGTAATCCCTACCAAAACCTCCCGTAATCCATCTACGCCGTAAGAAAAGGGATTGACGCGGGAAATTGTTTGCAGAAATTTCGGCGCGCTTTGAAGTGGGAATAGGGAACCGGATAAAAAGTAAAGCGGCATCACTAAAAAATTCATCACCAGTTGAAAACCGTGCATATCCTGCATTGGTGAGGCAATCGCGGTTCCCAGAGCAGTAAAAAGAATCGCAATTAAAAACATAATCACAACAGCTACCGGTAGCATCAACCAATTGATTGGCCGAAAACCCAGAAGCAAGGCTAGAAAAAAAACCACGATTCCCTGAAAGACGGCGATAGTGGCACCACCCAAAGTCCGGCCAAACATGATCTGCAATCTAGATACCGGGGCAACTAGAATTTCTTTTAAAAATCCGAATTGCCGATCCATAATTAACTCGATACCGGAAAAAATCGAAGTAAACAGGATTCCTTGGGCCATGACGCCCGGGGCCAAAAAGTTTAAATAGTTACCGCCACCGGCCCGTTGAAAAATCGGTCCCAGACCAAACCCCAGAGCAAACATAAATAACAACGGCTGGCCTAATGAGCCGATGATCCGTGAAGGCGAGCGGAAATAGCGCTTGATTTGCCGCAGCCATAAGATATAAATAGTTGTCATTTTCTCCTCCAAGAGTTAACTCTTAGACGCATTCGGTCTAAATGATTAGCTTCCTCATCTCGGATACCATGGCCAGTCAGTGTCAGAAATGCCTCTTCCAAAGATTGAGTTTTGGTCTGCTTTTTTAGTTGGCTAACGGTCCCGCTGGCAATAATTTTTCCATGATCAATAACGGCAATGCAGTCAGCCACTTTTTCTGCCTCTTCCATATAATGAGTGGTAAAAAAGATGGTAATCTTTTCTTTTTTATTTAAGTCCTTAATATAGGCCCAAATTTGATTTCTAGTTTGTGGGTCCAGTCCTAAAGTCGGTTCATCCAAAAAGAAGATTTTCGGGTGATGTAATAAGCCGCGGGCGATTTCCAGCCGTCTTCTCATACCGCCGGAATAAGTTTTAACCAAAGAGTCCTTTCTTTCCCAAAGCTCTACCAGTTTTAATAACTCTTCAATCCGGTTATGACGTAATTCTTTGGGAATCTGATACAAAATGCCGTGGAATTCCATATTCTCATAAGCGGTTAACTCATCATCCAAACTCGGGTCCTGAAAAACGATGCCGAAAGATTTTCTAACCGCGTCTTGATTATTGGCCGGGTCAAAACCGTTAATTAATATTTGGCCATCGGTGGGCCGAAGCAGGGTAGTCAGCATTTTAATAGTGGTGGTTTTGCCGGCACCGTTGGGTCCCAAAAAGGCAAAAATTTGTCCTTTGGGGATAGCAAAACAGATATTATCCACTGCGGTTAAGCCGTTGTATTTTTTGACCAAGTGGTCAACTTTAATGATAAATTTATTTTCCATCTTGAAAGATTATACTCTAAAAATATTTACTTGCTACATGGAGTTTTTGGTTGGAAAGCACGGGGATTACCGTGTTTAACCCATTGACCACCAGAGCAAATCCAAGTGTCTTCATCCCCGCCAAACAAAAATCTGACCACTAGAAGTCCGCCAAAAATCAAAACCAAAATCGCCCCGATAATCATTATTCTTTTCATTATTTTGATTGTTTGGAAGACCAGATAAGAAATAATCTTCTCTTAAACCCACCGCGTTCTTTTCTTTTACTAATCTGTTTTTCTGTAACTTCCCTAAAGCTAATTTTATAAAAGCTAGCAATTGATTTTAAAAGTTCTAAAACATCAGCCATTTCGTTAAGTAAATTTTCTCTTTTGGCTTTGACTAATTCAGTCGCTTCTTCAACCAATTTCTTTTTTAATTCCTTTTCAAATTCTTTTTTCTCCATTACCCTAATTTCGTATTTATCGCCAGAAACTTCAATGAATTTTGGGATTTTGTCGCGGATTAATTTTTGATGAAAGTATTTTTTCACTTCTTAAATTTTTTATTCAAGAATTTTAAAATTTTGCCGTGGTCGATATCGTAGCGGTTGAGGTAAAAGATGTAGGCGATTTCCAGAAGGCCCATGGTATTAATAGTTAATAAAATCACAAACCAAACCAATTGCTTTTTGCCGGCCGCTTTCCATAACGCCGCCCCTTTCCAAATTAGACTCCAGATTAAAATCGGGATAAATAAATTAGGATTATTCAGTATTTCCATTTAATCCTTTCTGTCTGTTCATTAAGTGAGTTGCTTCAACAATGCTGCTAAAACCAACTGAAATTGATGGGATAGCAATGGCCGGACAATTGCCCGCCCAAACTCCGGCGATCATTAAAAAATATCCCACCACTCCAACTTTACTCCAGTCAACCCTTTCAATATTCTTTCGAAGAATTCGGTCTTCTGCCAAATTCCAACAATTCTTTATTTCTTGTAAAACTCCCATAGAAGCTATTATACCAAATAAAGCAAATTAAAAGAAAAACGTGATAAAAATAAATTCTATTGGATTAATGGGCGATTTTGGGTATCGGTTGTAGGGGGAGGTGTTTGGCTTCTAATTGACTGAGGGATTAGTCCGCAATGTGGCTTCAATGATTCTTCTTTCACCTCACAAAAAAATATCCGAAAATTCCATCCTCGCTCACACAACCACTGGCACATTGTCCAGGTAGACCGCAGGGTGTTTTTAGCTGCCTTTCTATTGCCATAGACTGATTATATCATTAAATAAGATAGAATTAAGGGTTCGGTTTCTGATAAGATATTTCTATGACTTGGAAAGATTTAGAAAAAGAACTTAAAAGTTTGGCGAATCCGGTGAGGGCGAAACATAGTCAGCGGTATTTTAAAACCGGCAGAGGGGAGTATGGTGAGGGCGACGTTTTTTTAGGCTTGAATACTGCCACCACGGTCAAAACCGCGCTTAAATATCAGGAGTTGAGTCTGACAGATTTACATCAATTGTTGGAAAGTAACATTCATGAATGCCGGTCATCGGTGTTGGTGATTTTAAAAAGGCAGTATTTGAAAGCCGACACTACCGGTAAGAAGCGGATTGTTGATTTTTATCTGAAAAACACCAAAGGGATTAATAATTGGGATTTGGTGGACATTTCCGCGCCGAATATTTTAGGCAACTGGCTGTTGGATAAAGACAAAGCCATTTTATATAAGTTAGCCAAATCAAAGAATATATGGGAAAGACGAATTGCAATTATGGCAACGTTTGCTTTTATTAGAGAAGGTGAATATCAGGACAGCTTAAAACTGGCGCAAATACTACAGACTGACCCACATGATTTAATTCATAAAGCAGTTGGTTGGATGCTGCGCGAAATCGGCAAACGGGATATGGCAATAGAAGAAAAATTCTTGCGAAGATATGCTTCCAAAATGCCCCGGACTATGCTTCGTTATGCCATCGAAAAATTCTCCCCCTCCAAAAGACTATATTTTTTGAAAAAGGTATAATAAATATAATATGAATATTTTTGGCTATAATTTAATTTTTATAATAAATAAGAAAACCATAAAGCGCTTTGTCCCTTATCTTTTAATAGCATTATTTTTTGGGTTTTTGCTGATCGTTTTTGGCCGATTTTTGATTAATAGGAATCAAAGAATAAACCAGAGTCAATTAAATACCCACTTTGCTGCTCCAACAGAATATACGTTTACGAGTCAACCAAAGACGGCAATGTGGTTATTAAACAAAAAAGAAAATGGAAGCTCCCGAACTGTGTTGTCAATATGTGGCGACTGCTATGGTTCTTATATTCTTCAATGGGAAGATTGGCTTTTCTACACGACAACTCTTGACAATAGTGTCCAAATTAATGAATATAATTTTAAGTCGGAAAAACTTGATACTCTTTATGATTTGAGGCAACATACCAAGGAATTTGAGGGTCGAGGAAAGGGTTTCCCCAGCGAACTTGCGGATATAAAAATTATCGACAGAACTTTATATTTTTCTTTAGGTGGCTATTTAGCTCCTGGGGCGATTTTTTGGATGGATTTACCACCAGCATCTAAACCACAGAAGCTGACCGACAGTTCAAACGGAGTGGTAGCTTATTGGAAAAATAGATATTGGGTTGTCGGTGGAGAGGGTGATGCCTGTGGAGGATTTATGGATTATTCTCTGGTAGATTTAATTCAAAAAAAGGTTACTCACATCGCGTCTTCGACAGTTGGATGTTTCGATGGGGAAGGATATATAGAGATTGATAAACGGGATAGAATGATTATGGCTTTCCATACTACCGGTACAGGAGACGGTGGAGATAATGATAGCGGAATTTACAAGTACGTTATCGCTATTCCACTTGATAACCCAGCTATTAAAGAGGGGGTTATCGCCAAGCAAAATATGCCGGCGGAAATAACTGATATCCGGTATTCAAAAGACGCAGATCAGTTGTTTCTTTATGGTAAGCAAAAATATATATTTGATTTTTTATCAAATAGTATTCAGAAAGTAGATGAGCTTCCTTCGGTTCCCGAGGAAAGCTTGCTCTGGAAAGTAAATAAGACTCTTTCTGAGATGATAAAAGAAATAAAATTACCGTATTATTACGAATTCGTTTTGGAATAGATGCGTTGGATGATTATTCTCCGCTACGCCATTGAAAAATTCCCGGAAGAAAAAAGAAAGTTTTATCTGAATAAAGAATAAATATTGGGTATTGACAAGGTGTATACAAAGTGTATAGTAGGTTTTATGAACGGCGCAGTAATAAATATTAAGGTTGAGTCCAAACTTAAAACTGAAGCTCAAAAAGTTGCTTCTGATTTGGGTTTTAGTTTGAGTTCGTTAATTAATGGTTATTTAAGGCAGTTAACCAAAACAAAAGCGATTTATTTTAGCCTTCAAAATGAAGAGCCAAGCGAATACTTGATTAAGGCGCTTCGGGAATCTGAAGAGGAAAGAAAAAAGGGGCAATTTAAGTCTTTCAGGACTGCCGATCAAGCGTTAGCCTTTATTGATAAAATAATTGATGACAAACGTAAAAATTGAATATTCTTTTAGATTTATCAAATCACTGAAAAAATCCCCGCGGAAAGTCAAAATCGCCTTAAGAAGTCGCCTGGAGTTATTTCTTACCGACAAATATCACCCAATTTTAAACAATCATTCGCTGTCTGGAAAATATAAAAATTACCGTAGCATTAATATAACCGGGGATTGGCGGGCTATATTTCGGGAATTGGATGGCGGAGATGTGTTTTATTTTGATTTTATTGGAACTCATAGCCAGCTTTACAAATAATTTAATATGTCCTTGGAAAAATATCACCCGGTTGTTTCACAAATTATAGGTCTTCTTAAAAAAAGTAAATGTTGGTATGAAACTTTTGAACACGAACCAGTGAGGACCAGCGAAGAAGCGGCCAAAATTAGAACCGGGTATACTCTTCATCAGGGAGCAAAAGCAATGATTGTCAGGGTAAAGAAAACTGAGACTGATAAAAAATTCGTGATGCTGGTTTTACCGGCAGATTTACGTTTTGATAATGATAAGGTAAGAAGACTTTTTGAGGCGAAGGATATAAGATTCGCCATCGAACAAGAAGTATCGGATATAACCGACGGAGTTCAGGTGGGTGGGGTGCCACCTTTTGGGAATTTATTTAAACTCGAGATTGTTGCCGATTCAAAACTATTTGAAAATGAGAAAATTATTTTTAACGCCGGTGATCGGCGTTTTTCGATCGCCATGAAATCTAAAAATTATAAAGATATTGTGAGCCCCATTATAGAAAGCATTGTTTAAGATTAGAATTGCTTAATTATGTAAAGTCTTTTTAAAGGGATAAAACTTACCCAATTGCATTTTTAGACCTGCCTTATCGGATGAAAATTCCAATCCTACTAAATATTGGTATTTATCTTGCATGGTATAATTTAGGCATGAGAGCAGAGTTAGGTATATTTGTTGGGGGAGGAGATTCCCGTGAGCTAATGGAAATGGAAAAAAGTTCAGAAATGCAGGGTTTTATATCCCCAAAAACTGAAAATATTGTTGTCGCGCTTAAAAATAAACCAGATAGTGTTGTTGTTCGTGGAGGTCTGACATGGCATTGTGTTGCCGATACAGCGAAATTAGCACTTTACTTTGGTGTGCCGGAAGTGGTAATAGATTTGCACCACTGTAGGGCGACAATATGGGACAAAGGGGATGATAATAATTTAAAACTGAGGAGGGAAACATTATATAGAGGTCTTGGCCGTAGGGCAATTAGAGACCCTCGACTTTTTATTTTACCGCTATAACCTATGAGTTTTTCAAAAGAGCAAACAACAAACAGAATTAATGGACCCCTGACCCTTCATGGATTAAGGGCCATCGCTCAAGGAACCTCAATACCAGGCGAGGAAGATTTTCTCAGACTTGTTGATGAGCTGGAAAAAAACCCTCCTTCTAACTTAAGCCCCGAGGAATTATCTTTAATGATCCAGATACTTAGAGGCGAGGAGCCACATTAATTTCTGCTTCAAAATAGCACTTCCAGAAGCCAGAAAAGAAAGAATAATTGCAGAAAGGGATGGATTAGGGAGGATAGTTCATTCAAAACCACCAGTACAACTAATTGCTTCTGAATTTTTTATAGATTAGAATTGGACTAATGAAAATTCTTGTCCGCAATGCGGGCCTAGACGATTGGAGAGTTATACAAAAAATTGCGTTGACGGTTTTCGATGCCAATAAAATATATGACCCAGCTCTTAATATGAGTTGGCCAACCTCAAAAGAAGGTGTTAAATACTATAAACAAATCGTTTCTTCTAAAGATAATTGTAAGCTAATAGCGGAAGTAGATAGTGTTCCTGTTGGTTATCTGATCGGAGGGAGGTTTAAATATGATTATAGGAAGGTTACTTATGGGGAAATTCAAGACATGGGGATTCTTCCTGATTTTAGAAGAAAAGGAGTGGGTTCGAAACTGGTAGACGTGTTTAGAAAATGGACTAAATCTAAAGGATATGAAGAAATGTATGTAAACACCTATTGCAATGACGAACGCGCAGTTAGTTTTTATAAAAAGCAAGGTCTTATTCCCAGCGACCTTGTTTTGATAGGTAGAGTTTAATTGGGATAGACAATTTCTAAAAATGTTAAAAATACGCTCATGAGTTTATCTGTCGGCATAGCGTGAACGCAAAGCTACCTTTTGAGATTATGGCTAAACTTCTTAAGTCTAAAAAAGACAGAATAATTTGCCAGAGAGACAAAAAGGGGAGAATCATCGAAGCTCGAGTCCCTTGCTACTTTTAGATTTAGAAAAACTTAGAAACATAGTATAATCTATTCAAGATGTCACTTTCTTTTCCTCAGGTTACAGGGATCCTTGGCGTTATCGGGGGCGTTGCCCTCACGCTATTTACAAAATTTGGTGAAGGTTTCATCGGTGAATTTTTTGAGAACAAGAGGCAAAAACACGCAAGAAAAATTGAAGCTGCAAAGGATATAAACTCATTTTGTATTGAAGGAATGCATAAGGGCTTTAGAATTAGGGCAGGAAGCGAACAACACATCAAGTTTAAGGCTACGCAGGTTGAAGCAATTAATAAAGAGGTTGGGGTCAAGTTAAGACAATTTTTAGACTCATGGAGCCAGTGTCGGAATTTTCTGAAAAAAGTTCCTCTCGCGATTGAAGATGAAAAAATGGCAAAAGAATATAGAGATAATGCTCAGAAGTTAGGCGACGAATTGCTTGAAGTAGCCAGAAAATGGGGAAGGTGATCAGATCTCATAACCCCCTTTTAAACTTATGATTAGATTGCTTAAAGCTAAAATATGATATTTTTTAGCATGAAGGTAATATTATTGTTATAATTCGTCTAATGGGGATTGAAGAAGTCTTGGAAAATTTAGAAGAGCTTTTTAGCCAGTGGGGAATTTGCAATCAAGACTGGGTATTTACTGCCCAATATGCCTTTAGGTTATTAGGATATGATGTGGGAGTAAGAGAGGGACATTTAAATATCCAAGTTAATAAGGCAAAAATTCCCTGGAAAGTCGGAAAAGCACTTGAAACCCATCCGCCTATAAATACAAAACATTCAAAGGGGTGTTTACGATTTCAAGAAAAAACTGGCTTCGAGTTTGATATTGCACCAAGTAACCCAGAAAATTTTAAAAGGAAAATTAAATATACTGTACATTATTCGCTTCCTAATGGAAAAAAGATTCGTGTTCAGACTCCCGAAGGGGGTTTGGAGGAGTTGGATATCATATTTTCTTTATGTATCGATGAAGGTTGGGGTATAGAAAAAGGTTTTAGAGTCATGCCTTCTGTTGAAGACCAGTGGAAGGCGTTGTTAAAAAAGGGAGAAATTAAGCTGGCAAAGAAATATGAGAACTTAATGAAGAAGTATAGCCGTTTTAGAAAGATAAAGAAATCAAGTGTTTTGAAAGATTTTACAAAAATAAGGAAGTTTGCAGGTATAGTGGCATCAAAAGGTAAAGCAAGAGGCATAGTAAATGTTGTCCTTAATCCAGAGGCGACAAAAAAATTTGAAAAAGGCGAGATACTGGTTACCTCCATGACTTCGCCAAAATTTACAATTTTTTATAAAAAGACCTCGGCGATTGTAACAGATGGTGGTGGGACGCTTTGTCATGCTGCCATTGTGGCGCGAGAGATGAAAGTTCCTTGTATTGTGGGTACCAGAATTGCCACCCAGGTTTTGAAAGATGGAGATTATGTAGAGGTTGATGCGACTATCGGTAAGGTAAGTAAATTAGAAAGGATAGAGAAAACGCTAAAATGAGTGGAGAGAATGATTTAGATCGGACTTCGGGCGTGGGACCTGCCAATTTGGAAGAATTGTTGGCTAGTGGAATTATTCGAAAAGCGGAGGGTGCCAAATTTAGGGATACTTCAATAATTATATTAAGGCACGCTGATGAACTTGAAGATAGGGATGCCCGAACATTGGGAATATCGGATGTGGGAAAAAATCAAATAAAATCCTCAGTTGAAGAGATCGCCGTTGCATTAGGAAAGGTGGAAGGTGGTGTTATTATAAAATTTTACTCAAGCCCACAGGAGCAGGCTAAAGATACAGCACGGGGCATGATAGAAGAGATTGAAAATCGGATGAAAAGTAATAGTTGGCCCCAAAACACCCATTTACTGAGTATTCCTGGTATAAAACAGGAACCCAAAGAAAGAGAGCGGCT
>Ga0315274_10015571_pt1 | contig 10769 bp, 10 predicted proteins | sample YL17G02_20_MG_FD_203700 | JGI IMG/M metagenome (GOLD analysis project Ga0315274, IMG submission 203700) | Sediment microbial communities from Yellowstone Lake, YNP, Wyoming, USA - YL17G02_20 | ecosystem: Environmental > Aquatic > Freshwater > Lake > Sediment | place: USA: Wyoming | collected...
AGTTGCAGGTCGCGGCGGCCTGCCAGCCTTTGAGCCGGCTTCCGCCGGATTTCGGCCCGCGCTTGTGCGGGGCGAGGGCGCGCCTGCCGCCCTGGCGCCAGGCTTTCATCCATTTTCCGACGGCCTGTCGAGTGACGCCGAAAACCTCGGCGGCTTGGGTCTGGGTCATGCCGTCGAGGACGGCCGGGACGGCCCGTCGGCGCAAGGCGGCCTGGGCGTCGGGTTTGAGGGATCGCGCGTCGTTCATCATGCGCGCACCCTATCATAGGACGAGGCGAAACGCAAACTAAATTATGGCCAGATTAGTATCAGACAGGATGCACAAGATCAACACGATTGAGGCACTTTTCCATTCATCCTGTAAATCCTGTTAATCCTGTCCGGGAAAGAATACGTCACCGTACTTTTGAGCTGGAGCACTTAGCCGCCAGTCATGGCTCCGCTGGGGCAAGCCCAGCGGCGGCCTGATCTTGACGGGCTGGAACTTGGCGGAAGGAGCGGAGGCGAGATCCGCTCGTGCGGCGGGGGCTCTGCGCAGGACAGTTCCAAAGTCGGCGCCTCCAGCTCGAAGGGGCGGTTTTGGGAGTGCGCAGGCTTGCCTGCGCTTTCTCGGCGCGGTGGCTTGCCGCCGCGCGAAACCTCGTTTGGATCGGGGTGAAGCCCCCGCCTGCCCGCTCTGGCAGGTCAAAGCGACGGCAAGCCGTCGCAATCCAAAGACTCTGAAATCGTCCTCGGGCTCTGCGGAAAGAGCTGCGAAAAGAGCTTGACTTCTTTTTGAGATTGAGTCTAAATATATGCAGTTTGCGTCGGCTGGGCGTTTCGGGCGCCCCGTCAGGAAGGGAGTGGAAAAACCCCATGAGTCTACCGTTCTTCGCTCTACTGCGGCTTCGGCGGGCAGGCAAGCGCGTTCCCGCCCTTGCTCCGGGCGCCCCCCATCCGGGGCAGTCTCCCGGCGCCCCCCGTCCGGGGCAATCTCCCGGTGTCGAGCTCTCTCAGCCTCTTTTTTCCGCCTTCCAGGGCGAGGCGACCCTTTGCGGCGCCGAGTCTTCCGCATGCCAGGAGGGGCCAGTCATCGCAAAGACAACGCTCTTTGACCTTGTAACGGGCGATCGGGCCCGCATTGTCAAGATTCACGGGAGCGGCAAGCACGGGATCACGCAGCGTCTGCTGGACATGGGCGTCGTGCGGGGGACGGAGATCCGCGTCGAGCGCCACGCGCCGCTGGGCGATCCCGTCGAGGTGCGCATCAAGGGCTATCTGCTCGCTCTGCGCATGAGCGAGGCAAAGGACATTGAAGTCGAGGTGTTGTGATCCATGCCGCGCATCGCCATAGCGGGCAACCCGAACGCGGGAAAGACTTCCATCTTCAACAGTTTGACGGGCGCCGTTCAGCGCGTGAGCAACTACCCGGGCGTCACGGTGGAGCGCAAAGAAGGCGCCGTGCGTCTGGGCGGCGGTCTGCGGGGCAGAGGCGGTCTGGGGGGCAGAGGCGGTCTGGGGGGCGGATGCGTTCCGCGGGGCAGAGGCGGTCCGGCGGGCAGAGGCGGTCTGGGGGGCAGGGGCGGGAAGGCGACCGTCGTCGACCTCCCCGGGACCTACTCCCTCACGGCCTACTCCCAAGAAGAGATTGTTGCCCGCAACTTCCTGATCGAAGAGAAGCCCGACGTCGTGATCGACGTGGTGGACGCCTCGAACCTCGAGCGCAACCTCTACCTGGCGGTTCAGATCATGGAGTTGAAGGCGCCGCTCGTGATCGCGTTGAACATGGGGGACGTCGCTGAAAGGCGGGGCCTCGCGGTCGACGCCGAGAGGCTTTCCGACCTGCTCGGCGTGCCCGTCGTGCGGACCCAGGGAAATAGGGGCGAGGGGATGGAGGAACTGTTGGCGGCTTGCGTGCGCGTCATCGACGGGGACTGGCCGCGGCGGCCGGCCCGGATCGAGTACGGCCACGAGGTCGAGCGCGAGATCGACAAGCTGAGCGAAGTCATCGCGGAGACCTTGTCCCTCAACTCGAGGTACGATCCGCGGTGGCTGGCGGTGAAGCTGATCGAGAGCGATACGGAAGTGCTGAAGCGCACGGCGGAGCTGAGGCCGATGGCGTCGGCGGGGCCGACGGGGTCGGTGGGTCGGGGCATCCGCGCCTCGGGGCGAGGCGTCCGCGTCCCGGAGCGGGGCGTCCGCGAGATCGTGGAGAAAGCCCGGCAGGAGGCGATCCGCGCCATCGAGAGCCACTCGGGCGACGCGGCCGCCACAATCATGGCCGAGCATCGCTACGGCTTCGCCGCGGGCACCGTCAAGGAGTGCGTGGTCCTGGCCGACGGGGTCGGTGAGGCCGACGGGGTCGGTGAGGCCGACGGGGTCGGTGAGGCCGACGGGGTCGGTGAGGCCAGCCGGGTCGGTGAGGCCGACGGGGTCGGTGAGGCCGGCGGCTTCGGTGGAACGGGGCAAGCGCGCCGGCATGCGACGGACCATATCGACACGGTTGTCTGCAATCGGTTTCTCGGCCCCCTCATTCTCTTCAGCGTTGTGGCCGCGCTTTTCTTCTTCGTTTTCCGATTGGCGGACGAGTGGGCCTGGCTTCCCTGGCCGGGCGGCCCGGTCAGCCCAACCCGGGCGATGGAGTCGATCTTCGAGCAGTGCTCGGCCGCGGTGGCCGGTCTGGCCGAGCGCATGCCGATGCTCCACTCTCTGGTGAACGACGGGATCATCGGGGGCGTTGGGGGCGTGATGAGTTTTGTTCCCCTCATCTTTTTCCTTTTCCTGTTCGTCGCCATTCTCGAGGACACGGGTTACATCGCTCGCGTCGCTTTCATGCTCGATCGTCTGCTGCGGGTTTTTGGGCTGCAAGGCAAGTCGATCCTGGCCATGATTGTCTCGGGAGGGCTCGGCGCGGGGGGGTGCGCCGTGCCCGGCGTGATGGCCACCCGCACGCTGCGCGAGGAGAAGGACCGGCTGGTGACGATGCTCGTGGCGCCTTTCATGAACTGCGGCGCCAAGATGCCGGTCTACGCCATGCTCATCGCCGCTTTCTTCCCCGAGGATCGCGCCCGCGTGATGTTCACCTTGTGGATCCTGTCCTGGTGCGTCGCCTTGAGCGCGGCGTGGGTTTTGCGGCGCTTTATCGTGCGGGGTGAACAGACTCCTTTCGTCATGGAGCTCCCGCCGTACCACGTTCCGACGGTTCGCGGCGTCCTGCTCCACACGTGGGAGCACACATGGATGTACGTCAAGAAGGCGGGCACCATTGTCCTTTTCGTCAGTGTCGTGATGTGGGCGTTCATGTATTTCCCGCGTCTTCCCGCGGACGGCGTAGCGGCACAGTTCGCGCCCGCTGAACGCGCCGCGCGCGAGCTCGCGCACAGCTTTGCCGGGCGAGTCGGCCGGAGCCTCGAACCCGTCTCCCGCTTGGCCGGGTTTGACTGGCGAACAAACGTCGCGCTGATTGGGGGCCTCGCGGCGAAGGAGGTCGTGGTCGGCGCGCTGGGGACCATCTACTCGATGGGTGAGATCGATGCGGGGGCCGCCGACGGGGTCGGTGAGGCCGACGGGGTCGGTGAGGCCGACGGGGTCGGTGAGGCCGACGGGGTCGGTGAGGCCGACGGGGTCGGTGAGGCCGACGGGGTCGGTGAGGCCGACGGGGTCGGTGAGGCCGAGTCGCTGTCGGAAGCATTGGCCGCCAGTCCGCAGTGGAGCCGATTGAAGGGGTTCGTTCTCATGCTTTTCGTGATGCTCTACGCCCCCTGCTTCGTGACCCTCGCCGTGATCCGGCGCGAAAGCGGCTCGTGGAAGTGGGCGATTTTCTCCACGGTCCTCAACACCACCGTCGCCTTCGTCATCGCAACGGCCGTGTACCAGGTTGGCGCCGCAATGGGATGGGGAACGTGACGAGAGCCAGACTCTGGAGTCTCATCTGTTGCTCTTTGTCCGTTCCTCTCCCTGACAGCGGGGCGGACGCCGAGGGAGACCGAGTGCGTCCGTCTCGCGGGAGGTAAAGCGATCATGTTGGAATCAGCCATTGTGCTGCTCACGCTTCTTCTGGCCGCCGGACTGCTGGTTCGTCGCTCTTTCCGCCGTCTGAGCGGCAAGGAGACTTGCTGCGGATCGGACCCAAGCCAGTGTCGCAAACTCCAAGGGCCGGAGGCGGGTCGCTCTTCGGATTGCGGACGTCTCGCCCCGAGGCGCCGCGGCCCGCAGTGACGGCCATTGCGTGGTTCGAGAAGGGCGCCCCCGAGCCGGCGGCCGACCTTTTCCGAGCGGCTCCCCGCAGTCGCGGGAATCCCGGAAATGGGAAGAGAGGAATTCCCCGCGAGCGCGCCGACAAACGCCGCGCCGATAAACGTTGAAGCAGCCGGGATTCTCTGGCATGCTCGCTTGGCCAACGCATGCTTTGGGGAAAGGCCGAATCCCGGCGCCCAGATTCCCCGACAAGAGGTTCTCATGTCTTCGAGAGCCAAGCAGATCTTCCCCCCCTTCTCCGCTCCGACAACCGCTGCCGCCGCCGCGCGCGGCTCGGAGCCTGGGCGAGACGCGTGGGCCGAAGTGGTGGCTTTTCTTCGAAGAAAAGGCGCGCGCGTGACGCAGGCCCGGCGCGCCGTGTTCGACGCGGCGATGTCGCGGCACGATCACTTCCGCGCCGACGAGCTTGCGTCGGAGCTCGTGCACGGGCCAAACCGCGTCAGCCGCGGCACGATCTATCGCACGCTCGCCTTGCTGGTCGAGGCGGGTTTCGTGCGCGCCATTCGCGATTCGGACATGCATTACCATTACGAGCACGTCTACGGCCACTCTCGGCACGAACACCTGATCTGCGAGGAGTGCGGCGCCTTCATCGAGTTCCGTGCGCCGGAGATCGGCGACATTATCCGGGAGCAGTGCGGCAAGCACGGATTTCGGGAGATCTCGCACCGGATCTCGGTCCTGGGCGTCTGCCGCCTTTGCGCGGCGAAAAGGAAACAAGCGGGATAGCGCGCGCCTCTTTCCCTCGAACGCGAGCTTGACAAAGGAGTACGATCCGGTTCATATTCTCCTCAACCCTGTGCCCCTAGAGGGAAACTGGACGGCGCCCATGAACATCACAACGAAGACCCGTTACGGCTCGCGAGCCATGATCGAGCTGGCTCTCGTTTGGCCCGACCGGATCATCTCGGTCAAGGAGATCGCCCGCAATCAGCGAATCTCGACGAAGTTCCTCGAGCAGATCCTCGCCGCCCTCAAGGCGGCCGACCTGATCCGCTCGGTCCGAGGCACGGGGGGCGGTTACGCCCTCACGCGCCCCCCCGAGGAGATTCGCATGCTCGACGTCTTCAAGGTCTTGGAGGGCTCGCCCGCTCTCGTGGACTGCGTCGATCATCCCGAGGTGTGCGATGCTCGCCCTCTTTGCCCGATTCGCGAGATGTGGATCGAGGCGAGCAAGGCGGTTGCCGCCGTCCTTCAGAAAACGACTCTCAAAGACCTGGCAGACAGAGTGAAGCGCAGTCCCGCCGAGGCAATCTACGAAGTCTGACACTCCGGGGCGCCGGAAACGTCGCGGGCGCCGATCGGAATCCCCCCAAGAAACAATTCCGCCGGCCGATAGCGGCCGGCGGCGGGTTCCCCGTGCCAGAGAGGGGAGCGTGGTTCGCGGTTTCGTCAGATCGCGGCTTCCCCTGGGTCCAAGGGGATGACGTCGACATAGCGGCGTCCCCGTCTTCCCCGCTGGTCATACCGGACGATCCCGGGGATCTTGGCAAAGATCGTGTCGTCTCGCCCTTGGCCGACGTTTTCCCCCGGCCAGAACCGGTTGCCGCGCTGGCGAACGAGGATGCTGCCGCCTGAGACGACCTGACCGCCGAACACCTTGGGACCAAGCCGTTTGCCGCAGCTGTCGCGGCCGTTTCTCGAGCTTCCGCCCGCTTTCTTGTGAGCCATGAGACCCTTCTCCTTGCGCGCGCGGTCGCCTCTCACCGCGCAGTGGGGATGCGAGGCCAAGCCATCCGAGCGCCCGGCCGCGGGCCGGGCGTTAGACGGCGGTGCCGGGCGTCAGATCGAGATGCCCTCGATCTCAATCTCGGTATAGTCCTGGCGATGCCCCCGCTTGCGCCGATAGCCTTTGCGGCGCTCAAAGCGAAAAACGATGATTTTGCGGCCGCGGCCGTGAGACAAGACCTTGGCCTGCACCTTGGCCGATTCCACAAAGGGCTTGCCGATCTCGAGCGTCTCGCCGTTGTGAACGGCCAGGACCTTGTCGATCTCAACCGATGCGCCTTCGGCGGCGGCAATGGAATCCACGCGGACGCGGTCGCCTTTTCTGACCCGATGCTGTTTCCCGCCCGAGCGAATCACCGCGTACATAAGCGCTTCTCCTTCAGTTCTTTACGCGGCGGCAAGAGGGCGGTTCTTCCCGCGCCCTGACCGGCCCGCCGGTTGCAGAGTCTTGCCTTCTATCTCCCGGCGAGGCAAAACGCAAGGATTTTCTGATCGGTTTTTGCGCCCCCCCTATGACGGGATCGCGAGACCGCGCACTCGACCGGATTCAGGGGCCGAGGCGGTCGCCCGGGTCTGCCGGCCGACCACACCGTCGAAGCGGGTCGGCGCCGCTCTTCGCAACTCCTTCGTGGGTTCGGCGGTGACTTTTCTCTTGTCTTTCCAGGGCGTGGGGCCTAAAGTGCTCTTGCTTTTTGGGAGGGAATTCGTAGAAGAAGGGTCTTGGGCCTCGGGGGGCGTAGTGCGGGCGGGTTTCTGTCCCCCTCGGGAAGAGAACCTTCCCGGATTCCTCCAGCAATTCCGCAGACCGTGGTGTGGGGGATTGATCGTGCTCGACGAAAAGCTGCAGCAGTTGGAAATGCGGGTTGGCGACCTGCTGGAGGATCTCAGGCGACTGCGCGAGGAGAACGCGGCCCTGCAGGAGGAGATCGGCCCTCTGCGCAAGAAGGCAGAGGAGCACGAAGCGCTGAGCCAGGAGAACGCCCGTCTTCATGAGCGGCTCAGTCAGTTCGAAGCGGAAATCGCCGCCACCGCAACCAAGGAAGGGGAAGTCCGCGAGCGTCTGCGGTCGATTATCGAGAAAATCGACGCCTTGGAACAGACCTCGAGCGGCAAGTAACGCTCGCGCCGTCCCCGGGGGAGGGGATCGGCAACGCGCGAGAGAGAATCGGCGGCGGGGAAAACAGGCTGACCCAATGAGCGCTGAAAGCGATCTGCTGACCCTTGAGATCTACGGCCAGGAATTCCGCCTGCGGGCCGCCGCGGGCGACGCTGAGCGCGTCCGCCGCGTTGCCCAGATCGTGGACGAATGCATTCGCGCGCAGCACGCTCAAGGCGCCAACAGCGACCTGCGGGCCGCCGTGATGGCTGCGTATGTCTTCGCTTACGACCTCGATGAAGTGTGCGAAAACGCGGGTCATCCCAGGATGACGCCGAGCCAGACCGCGGGATCGACCCACGAAGCGATCGACCGGCTCCTGGCCAAACTCGACCGCGAAATGGGAGGTCACGTCTCAAGGCGGAAAGGGAAGCAAGACGAGAGTGGACCGAAGGGAACGGGGTCAGGGAGTCCGTAAGCCGTCTCGTGCAGAGGCGCTGGGAAGCGGCGCAGAGCCCCTCGAGTCTTCGGTCGTGCTCGTGCGCCGTGAGCGTCAGCCGCAATCGCCTCTGGAGATCCTCCGGTTCGGGTTCTCCATCACCCCGACCGGGGTGCGCGCGGCAGGCGAGGGATGATCCAGGAGCGCGACAAGGATGGTGCGCGTCGGACGACGCGCGCGCGCAACACCGCAGAGAAGCCGGCGGGCAACTCGCCGGCGGGAGGAAGGGTCGTGGCCAAAGGGAAGTCAGCAGCAACGGAGGAGAGGAGACAGTCCTCGGAGGACCGCCAGAAGGCCCTCGATCTGGCGTTGACGCGCATCGAGCGCGACTTCGGCAAGGGCGCCATCATGCGCTTCTCGGAAAGGAGCGGCGAGGTCATCCCCGTGATCCCATCCGGCGCCCTTTCGCTGGACATCGCCCTCGGGGTCGGCGGCTACCCGCGAGGCCGGATCGTTGAGATTTACGGCCCGGAGGCCTCCGGGAAAACGACTCTCGCCCTCCACGCGGCGGCCTCGGCCCAGAAACTGGGAGGCATCGTGGCCTTTATCGACGCCGAGCACGCCATGGATCCCACCTACACGCGCAACGTGGGGGTGAATCTGGACGAGCTCCTGATCTCGCAGCCCGATTCGGGCGAACAGGCTCTCAACATCGTCGAGCTGCTGATCAACTCCAACGCCCTCGATCTGATCGTCATCGACTCGGTGGCGGCCCTCGTGCCGCGGGCCGAGATCGAGGGCGAGATGGGCGATTCCTTGCCGGGCCTGCAAGCGCGCCTGATGTCTCAGGCCCTGCGCAAACTCACGGCCGCCACCTCGCGATCGAAAACGACCATCATGTTCATCAACCAGATGCGCGAGAAGATCGGCGTCATGTTCGGCAGTCCGGAAACCACGACGGGCGGCAAGGCGCTGAAATTCTACGCAACGATCCGGCTCGACGTGCGCCGCATCGGGGCGATCAAAGACGCCTCGGGCCACACGGGCAACCGCACCCGCGTGCGCGTAGTCAAGAACAAAGCGGCCCCCCCCTTCCGGGAAACGGAGTTCGACATCATGTTCGGCAAGGGAATCTCGGCGGAGGGCGACCTCCTCGATCTGGCCGTTCAGAACAACGTCGTGGAGAAGAGCGGCGCGTGGTACTCGCTCGACGGCGAGCGCATCGGCCAGGGCCGCGAGAGCTGCAAGAGCGTCCTCCAAGACAACCCCGACCTCCGAGACGCGCTGGACAAACGCCTGCGGGGTCTCCTGCTTGGGGGAGGAGACAAGACCGAAGGCGAATCGCAGAACGCCGGAACGTAGCGGCCGGCGTCGCAGGAAGGCGAGACTCGGATCTCGAGATCCGAGGCAAACCTGGAGATCCGGATCCCGAGTTGACCGCCGCCTATTCCCGCCAGCGCTCCTTGATGCCGTCCGCAAATCAGGCGAATCCGACGAATGGCTCCCTGGAAGGCTTTATTCGCATGATTCGTGAGATTCGCGGGCGGGAAAGCTGGGCGGCAGTCGGACCGAAAGGCAAAGGAGAAATCACACGATGAATTCCAGAGAACGCTTCGTGGCAACCGCGCACTACAAGGAGAGGGACCGGCTGTACCATTGGGAAATGGGGCCGTATGAGGAAACCGTGCGGCGCTGGCGCGCCGAAGGGCTCCCGGTCGATTCCGATTGGGTCTACTACGGCGGATACGACCGATTCGAATGCGTCCCCGTGAACGTGGGGCTGTGTCCCGGCTTCGAGTATGAGAGGATTGAGGAGACCGAGGAGTACGAGGTCTACCGCGACGGAGACGGCGTCATTAAGAAGAAACTGCGGAACCTCCCGCCTCCCGCCATGCCCCAGTATCTCGACTACCCACTGAAGGGCCGCGAGCAGTGGCCCGAGTTCCAGAAGCGCCTGAACCCCGACAGCCCCGCGCGCTTTCCGCTTTACTGGGAGAGCATCCAGAAGCAGTACCCGGGCCGCGATTTCCCGCTCGGAATATCGTGCGGCAGCCTCTACGGGTGGATTCGGAACTGGATGGGCGTCGAGGGGATCAGTCTGACCGTTTGCGAGGACCCGGCGTTCATCGAGCAGGCGGCCGAGGAGACCGCCGAGTGCATTCTGGCCGTCCTGGAAAAGGCGCTGGACGGGGTTCAGTATGACTTTGCCGTCTTCTGGGAGGACATGGCCTATAAGACGGCCTCGCTTATCAATCCCAATCTCTATCGCAAGATATTCCTGCCCCACTACGCCCGGATTACGGAACGCCTTCATCGCGCGGGCATTGATATTCTTATGCTGGACAGCGACGGGAACGTCGACGGTCTCATTCCCTGCTGGCTCGACGTCGGCATCAACTTCATTTACCCCATGGAAGTGGCCGCCGGGATGGACGTCGTCGCGTTGCGCAAGAAGTTCGGCAAGGACTTGCGGATCGGCGGCGGCATGGACAAGCGCATCCTGGCAAGCGACAAGCAAAGCATCAGGAAGATGGTGGAGGAAAGGGTCCCGCTGATGCAAGAGGGCGGCTACATCCCCGGCTGCGACCACGCCATGCCGCCCGACATTCCGTGGGAGAACTATCTCTACTACAGGCAGTTGCTTCTGGAGGTGAAGGTCTGAAAGGCGCGGCTGCGGCGTCACACGCCTCCGGCCTTCGCGAATCCCGCGTTGCCTCAATAGAAAAGGTTACCGAAGGTCAGGCGGCTTTGGGGGCTCCTCGGGGCATTTGGGTTTGCCTGCGCACCAGTCGCACGATCTTTTTCAGTTTGGCCTCGAGCCTCGCTTGCAGGTCGAAGGGGTCGAGGGCCGAGAACTCCCGGCGCAGTTGCTCTTTGTCTTCGTCGAGGACCTGAGGGCTTGCCAAGAGCCGTTCGCAGGGGGTTTGGGGGAGGCCGTGGCGACGGCGCAGGCGGCCTTCTTCGCGGCTCTTGGAGACCCGTTGCATGGTGGGCAGGAAGTGGTTCCGCAAGGCCCGCCCTTCCTGGCTGGTGAGGTCGTTGATCGGCGCCACGAGGCGGCGGTCCTCGAAGCGGTCGCAGCCGAGCAGTTGGCGCACGCGGGTCCATTGTTTCTGCTCGACGCGGGCGTTGTCGTTCTTGCGGTGCGGGCGGCTGCGCGTGAAGCAGATCGGCGCGGGCCGGTCGCGAAAGTAGCGGAAGAGTTGGTGGTTGAGGAACTCCGCGCCGTTGTCCGAGTCGAAGCCCTCGATGGGAAAGGCCAGGCTCCTC
>Ga0315274_10015573_pt1 | contig 10766 bp, 7 predicted proteins | sample YL17G02_20_MG_FD_203700 | JGI IMG/M metagenome (GOLD analysis project Ga0315274, IMG submission 203700) | Sediment microbial communities from Yellowstone Lake, YNP, Wyoming, USA - YL17G02_20 | ecosystem: Environmental > Aquatic > Freshwater > Lake > Sediment | place: USA: Wyoming | collected...
CCAGCTTGGCCGTGGCCAGCTTGTGGGTGATGATCACGACCGTCGACCGCTCGGCCAGCCGGCGGATCGCCTCCTGGATGCGCTCCTCGCTCTCCAGGTCGACGAACGACGTCGCCTCGTCGAGGACGACCAGGCGCGGGTCCTGCAGGAACACCCGCGCCAGGGCGATGCGCTGCGCCTCGCCGCCGGAGAGGCGCACGCCGCGCTCGCCGACCTCACTGTCGTAGCCCTTGGGCATGCGGCTGATGAACTCGTGCGCGTTGGCCATCATCGCCGCGCGCACGATATCGTCGTCCGCGGCGCGCGCGTCGCCCAGGGCGATGTTCTCGCGCACCGTGCCGCTCAAAAGGAAGCTGTTCTGGAGCACCAGGCCAACCTGGCGGCGGTAGCCCTCCAGGTCGAGCCCGCGCAGGTCGTGGCCGTCGGCGCGCACGACGCCCTCCGCGGGGTCGTAGAGCCGCGCCAGGAGGAAGCACAGCGTGGTCTTGCCCATGCCGCTGCGGCCGACGACGGACACGATGGTGTGCGGCGGGACCTCAAACGACACGTCGCGCAGCACCGGCAGCCCCGGCGCGTACCCGAACGTGACGCGCTCGAAGGCGACCTGGCCTGAAAGCGCCGGGTTGGGGGCGCCGGGCACGCTCTCGACGCGGGTCTTCAGGTCGAAGGTCTCGAAGAACCGCCGCGCGCTCGTGCGGATGTTCTGGAACTCCAGCGCCGCGCTGGCGAGCACGGCGACCGGCGTGCTCAGCATGTTGCCCACGAGCATGAACGCCAGGAGCGAGCCGAGCGTGAGCTGGCCGTGAATGACCTGCAGCCCGCCGAACCACAGCACGCCGAAGGTGACCAGGCCGTTGATCACGCCGATCCACGCGCCCGAGGTGATCGTCAGGAGCGACTCGCGGACGGCCACGCGCACGACGCGGCCCAGCTCGCCGCGGAAGCGCCCCTTCTCCCGCCCCTCGGCGCCACTGGCGCGGACGAGGTGGAAGGCGCCGAAGACCTCGACGACGCGGGCGTTCAAGAGCTCGGTCCTTGACTTGCGCTCGTTGGCGCACGCCAGCAGCGGCCGGCGGAAGTGCCGGATGACGAACACCTGCAGGCTCAGCACCACGATCACGAAGACGGCCAGCCGGAGGTTCAGGTACACCATGTACGCCGAAAAGCAGGCCATCATCACCACGTTGAGCAGCAGGTTGAGGATGAGTCGCCCAAGCGAGTTCTGGAGCACCTCGGTGTCGCCGAACAGGCGGTAGTTGATGAACCCCGACGGCATGGCGCTCAGGGTCGAGACGTCAAGCGCGCTGAGCCGGTCAAAGAGCGAGGTCTTGACCTCGAGCCCGATGCGGTAGAAGCCGCGGATCAGGATGGCGTTGTAGGAGACGTATAGCAGCGTCGTGCCGATGAGCACGGCGATGATGAAGAGCAGCATCTTGTTGATGTACACCTCGCCGCCGCGCACCAGGACGTAGTCGACCATGACCTTGGTCAGGGTCGGCGAGGCCAGCGACAGCAGGCTCTGCAGGAAGGCCAGCCCGACGCCGGCGGCGATGTCGGATTTGTGATGCGCCACGTAGAGCCTCAGGAAGCGCCAGTACTCCTTCACGGCCCGTCACCCCCCCAGACTCCCGGCGCGTCGTCGATCAGGTCGCAGTGCGAGGGCCGCCCCGGCGGCAGCGGCGGGATCCGCGCCACGGCGCCAGTGAGCTCGGCCATGCTGTCCATCGCCGATGCCACCTGCGCCACGGCGGGCAGCCGCCACGCCCGGTAGAGCCCGGCGTCCCAGTACTCGGCCAGGGTGTGGCGGCGCACGTTGCCGTACGAGTACTGGATGTACGGGGTCGGGATGAGGGCGCCGGTGGCCTTGACCTCGACGCACGGCACGCACTCCTGGCCGCGGAAGGTGAAGATGTGGCTCAAGACGTCGGTGAGCCAGACCTCCGGCCCGTCGCCCCGCCATTTGAGCTCGCAGGCCTCGCGGGCCAGCGCGCGGTACTGCGCCGCTGACGGCATCATGCCATCAAGGTGGCGGACGGCGGTGCCCATGGGCATCATCGGCCGCACCAGGACCGCCCGCACCCCCAGCGCCAGCCCCTGCCGGCACACGTCGCCGAAGTCGCCGCCGTTCCAGGACGTCAGGGTGAATGATATCGATGTCGTGACGCCGGCGGCCACCAGGCAGCGGATGCCGTCCAGCGCCGCCTGGAACGCGCCGCGCACGCCGCGCAGCCGCTCGTGCGTCTCGGGCCGCGCCCCGTCGATGCTGACCTCGACCTCGGCCACGCCCGCCGCGGCGAGGTCGCCGGCCACGCGGGGCGTGACGAGGCAGCCGTTGGAGACGATGCTGGTGCGGACGCCGGCGGCGGCGAGAAGCTCCGCGCAGCGCAGGAGGAGCCCATGGCGCAATAGTGGCTCGCCGCCCGAGAAGCACACGTTGAACGGCTTCACGTCGGCGAGCTGGCGCACCACGCCCGCGACCGCGGCGTCATCCATCTCGCCGCTGGCGGCGGCGTGGGGCCCGCTGCCGTTGAAGCAGTGCCGGCACTTGAGGTTGCAACGATTAGTGAGGTTGAGCACGGCGCCGGTGACCCCGCGCATGACGCGGGCATGGCGGGCGGCCATCTCGGCGCTGTAGAACAGCGTTGCGACCGGACTGGCCACCCTTCACGCGCCCCCCAACGAGTAGCGCAATACTATCAGGTCCCTGCCCGGCCCCATCTCGTCGCGCATGGTCCTCTCAGCCGCAAACCCGGCCCCATCGATCAGCGCGGCCAGGTCGGGGTCAAGCGCCGCCGACCGCTCCCAGTACAGCCGCACCCCAGTAAGTGAGAAGGGCGCCGCCGCCGGCAGGAGGTCCGCCGCGTAGCGCAGGAAGGCGGGCGCCGCCGGGCAGCCCCGCGGCAGAAGGATCAGCCGCACCACGGCGAGGTGGCTGCCGTAGGGCAGCGGCGAGCGGATGCTGAGAACGCCTTCAATAGCATCATTGCCGGCGCGGTCGTCCGCGCTGGGGCAAGTCATCAGGAAGTAGTGGTCGAGGCGCGCGTAGAGCCCCTGCCGCACCTCGAGCTCCCCCAGCCCGCCCGGCGACAGGAGCGGGCTGCGGAAGGCGAGCCACGCCGGCGCAGGGGCGGGCGAACCGGCGGGCGCAGCGGCCGGCGACCCCGCCGGCGATCTGGCCGGAAGAGCGCCGCTCTTGCGGGCGCGGGCCGCGAAGTCCACGATCGCCTGGGTATCGTCCTCGCTCGCCAGCCGCCCGCGCCGGCCAAACCCGAGGTCGGCCGGGTGCGGGTTGTGGAACGGGTCGGGGCCGTCCCAGTCGATCAGGCGCATGCGCGACAGCGAACTGATCATGGTGTTGATGTCGCGCTCGATCACGTCCGGCGGCGCCTTCGGGTACAGCCCCTTCATGGCCGCGGCGACCGCGGCCACGCTGCGCGACCCGTCGCACAGCCGGATGATCTGGTTGGCCGTCGGGTTGAGCACGACCTCGTTCGTCTCGGGGTGGGTCGACGACCGGATGGTGATGTACCCTTCCTTCTCTTCGCGGAAGTACTCCAGCCGGTCAAAGTGGAACGTCGGCACGCGCCCGGCCAGGACGGCGCCCGGCGTTGCGGCGGTATCTTGCGGCGTCATACAGCCACCTCCTGGAAAAGGAGGTCGTCGATGAAGTCGACCTCCAGGTCGCGCTCCCAGTAGGGGCGCGGCGTGCCGTCGTCGCCGCCGCCCATCTCGGGCACGCTGCGCACCCGCGCCGCCATGGACTTCAGCAGCGGCAGGCGCCACAGCCGCGCCAGCCCCGCGTCCCAGTACTCGGAGAACGCGTGGCGGCGGACGCTGCCCACGGTGAGCGGCAGGTATATCGACGGGATGATCGCGCCGTTGGCGCGGACGGCGATGAACGGGCAGCAGCGGTCGAGCATGTCGCTGAAGCGGATGAGGTGGTCGACGGGGTCGCCCCACTCGAGGTGGAAGCTGTCGCCGCGGGCGTCGGTGTTACGCAGCCGGCGCAGGTCGGCGACCAGCCGGCGATACTGCCCGGCGGTGGGGTTGATGTCCTCGCTGTAGACCTGGCCGCGGCCCATGACCATCAGCGCCTGGACGCGCATGGCCGAGACGCCCAGGTCGCGCAGCCGGCGCGCCAGCGGCTCGACCTCGCCGATGCTCCACCGCGTCGGGGTGAAGGCCACACCGACCTTGATCTTCGCCGCCGCCAGGTGCTCGATGGCCTTGAGCGCCTTGGCGAAGCAGCCCCGGCGGTTGCGCAGGCGGTCGTGCGACTCGGGCGTGGCGCCGTCGACTGAGACCTGGACCTGGTATATGCCGGCATCGGCCATGCGGCGGGCGATCTCCGCCGTCATGAGCTGGCCGTTTGTGACCGTGGACGCCTTCACGCCGCCATCGGCGAGGATCTTGATGCCCTGGAGCAGGAGCTCGCGGCGCAGGAGCGGCTCACCGCCGCAGAAGCACAGGTTGAACGGCTTGATGCCGGCGACATCGCGCAGGAAAGCCACGACCTCATCATCGCTGAGCTCGTCCTCGACGATGGGGTTCTCGCCGCTGCGGTTGAAGCAGTGCAGGCAGCGGAGGTTGCACTTGTTGGTGATGTCCAGGGTCATCTGGTACGGGCCGCGCAGGACCCGCGCGTGGGTCCGGGCAGTATCAGGGTTCATCTCCTGCCCCGGTGAAGTCAGGCTCGCCACCCCCATCCTTCCGAAGCTGCCTGGGAAGTCGTGCCAGGGCGAATCATGTAAATTCGAGACAAAATCCCAAATAGCATAATTCGACTTGTTGTCGGAAGATTCCTCCTGATTATCCGATACATTCCGACAAGACGCGCGGTTATGTCTCGATTGCCAGTCGAGTATAGCGCGGCCGCGACGCCGACAGCGGCGAAGCTGGACGGCAGTGGAGGAAATGAAAGAGGCAGGCGAGTTTGGCAACCTTTACACCCCCTGGGCGCCGGTGATACAATGAGGTATGGCCTGGGGGACGAGCCGGCAAGGACCGGCCGTGAGCTGGAGCAGCAACCGGCTTTGACCCCCATCCATCGCTGAGCCCTGGCGCGCCCTTCACTTTCACAGCTGACCTCTATCATCCATACCACCCACCATCCTCCACATCACGCTACGGGCGGGCAGACGGCTCACCAGGAACCCGTGGGACGAATGGGGGCAGGGCTTTGGACGCGGCGGCAATCGCGGCCATTGTTGGAGCAGCAGCGGGAGTTGGCGCTCTCGTGATGGCCATATTGTCTTATCTCGGGTCGCGGCGCTCGCGGGCCGAGCGAAAAGCACAAAGCGACTCTGACCAGTCCATTTCTCCGGGAGGTCCACCAGGGCTTCGCAACATACCGCACCCGCGCAACCTGAACTTCACCGGCCGAGAAGGCTTCATGGCCCAGTTGGAGGCCACCCTGGCAGCAGGCCACTCCGCCGGTGGGGCGCGGGTTGCCGTTCACGGGCTCGGCGGCGTGGGCAAGACGCAGCTCGCGGTGGAATACGCCCACCGGCACAGTGAGGAATACGAGGCCATCTGCTGGCTGAGGGCCGAGCAACCCGCCACACTCGCCGCGGCCTACGCGGACCTTGCCCCGGTACTGGGCATTTCGCAGGAGAATCTGGAGAAACAGTCAGCGGTCATAGACGCGGTGCGGGGCTGGTTTGAGCGAACGGCGGGCTGGTTGCTGGTGTTTGACGACGCCATAGGCCCCGAGGAAGTCTATGACTACCTGCCGCGAGGCGGTTCCGGCCACGTCATCATCACGTCGCGGAACCCCAATTGGGACGTGGCCAAGGCCCTGGCCCTGGGTGAAATGGAGCCAGCCGAGGCACTGGCCTTTCTCGTCAAGCGAACGGGGCAAGAGGACGAAGAGGCAGCGGCCGAACTGGCAAAGGCGCTGAAGTACCTGCCGCTTGCCTTGGCGCAGGCAGGGGCGTACATTACCGAGACCAGGACATCGATGGCCGCCTACCTGAAGATGCTTCCCGCCCACCGGGCGAAGCTGTGGCGCGCAGGAAAGCCCACGGACTACCGGGACACGGTGTGGACCACGTGGCGGCCGTCCTTGAAGCGGGTGCGGAGAGAATGCCCCGCAGGTACGGCCCTGCTCATGCTCTGTGCTTTCCTCGGGTCCGAGAACATACCACTGGACGTCTTGAGACTGGGCGCCAGGTACACGCCAGCCCCCCTGCGTGCCGCGCTGCTGGACCCCGTAAAGCGCGGGCGAGGCCGTGGCCGCTCTTTGCCGCTATTCGTTGATTGACGCGGCTGAGGGCATCATCTCCGTCCATCAGCTGGTGCAGCAGGTGACGCGGGACAGGCTTGGGCGTGGGAGGCGGAGAGCCTGGGCTGGGGTCGCGGTGCGCCTCATTGACGCTTCGTTTCCGCAAGAGAGCCGGGATGTGCGCACTTGGCCGGTATGTGCCCTACTGATGCCGCACGCCCTGGCGGTCGCGGATCACGCCGAGAGCCTCAAGGTCGCACCCGCCGCCACGGCGAGACTGCTGAACGGGGCAGCAGGTTACCTGTATGGCCACGCTGCCTTCGCCGATGCCAAGACAGTCCTCGAGCGGGCGCTCAAGATCGACGAGGCGGCGTACGGCAAGACCCACCCCAGTGTGGCGGTAGACGTCAACAACCTGGGCTTGGTCCTGTACGACCTTGGCGACCTCGCGGGGGCGCGGCAGTGCTACGAGCGGGCGCTCAAGATCGACGAGGCGGCGTACGGCGCGGACCATCCCAGTGTGGCACGAGACGTCAACAACCTCGGCGCAGTCCTGCGGAATCTTGGCGACCTCGCGGGGGCGCGGCAGTGCTTCGAGCGGGCGCTCAAGATCGCCGAGGCGGCGTACGGAGCCGACCATCCCAGTGTGGCACCCAAGGTCAACAACCTCGGCGGTGTCCTGAAGGATCTTGCCGACCTCGCGGGAGCGCGGCAGTGCTTCGAGCGGGCGCTCAAGATCGCCGAGACGGCGTACGGAGCCGACCATCCGAATGTGGCAATTGCGGTCAACAACCTCGGCATGGTTCTTAAGGATATTGGCGACCTCGCTGGGGCGCGGCAGTGCTGCGAGCGGGCGCTCAAGATCGACGAGGCGGCGTACGGAGCCGACCATCCGAATGTCGCAATTGCGGTCAACAACCTCGGCTCGGTCCTGTGGGATCTTGGCGACCTCGCTGGGGCGCGGCAGTTCTTCGAGCGAGCGCTGGCGGTGTTTGAGAGTTCTCTGGGCAAGAACCACCCTTCTACACGGAAGGTTCAGGCAACTGTGAGGGCGCTCAATGACGCTCCGGCCACGACGGCAGGGGTTGACGAAAAGCCGACCGGCAACGCGCCCAAGGAGGGTAACGGGAGCAAGCACGACGCGGGCTAGGAACAGGACCGGGGGCGAGCACCTGCGCAGTCCAGTACCCGAGGTTCGCCGGGACACGGATCAGGGGCCGTGCCCGAGGCGGGCGCGTCTTGGACGGGGCCCTGAGGCTACGGGGGTCGGTTCATGGGCGCGGAGGCCATTGATTCCCCACGGCACATCTGGCGGCGGGAATGGTGTCCGAGTAGACGGGGGGCGATGGGCACGAGAGACACCGGCGGTGGCCGCACCCGCAAACGAGCCGGGCGCCCGCTGATGCCGTCTGCATCGCGGTAGGCTTTCTTGTCCACGGCGCTCCTGGCCGCTGGCCCTGGCCGGCGCCGGGTGCGGCAGCCAACCCGCGCCCCCACCGGCGGTTGTGGAGGAGGGTCCGCAAGGTCCGGCGGCGCCTGCCACGCCAGCGGCGCCCGCACCGCGCCACCTTCACCTTCACCTTCGCCTCCGCCTGCGCCTTCGGCCGCCGGCGCCACCCTGGAGCCCGCCGACGCCCCGCCCCTGCCGGCCGCGGCTTCTTCATGGGCGTGCTGCCCATCCCCGCTGAGGGCCAGTCGTTCGCCGACTCGTACCGCCAGGCCGCTCTCTACGGCGAATTCACGCCCGTCTGGGGCCGGCCGACGCCGTTCTACGGGATGGCCGAGGACCTGGCCGGGGAGTGGGGCCAGCTCACGGTGGTCGGGCTGATCCACGGCAACGGCATGTTCCCGCTCGTTCACCTGTCGTTCATCGGGCCCGACATGAGCCTCGCCGCGCCGCCGGGGATGGCGGGCGCCACCCTGGCCGACCCGGCGTGGCGGTCCGCATACAAGGCCGCGGCGTTGGATGTCGTCAGGGCGTGCCGCCCGGCGTACCTCTCGCTCGGCAACGAGGTGAACCGGTGGTACGAGAAGTACGGGGCGCGCGAGGGGGACGGGAACGGGTTTGGGCACTTCATCTCCCTCTACGGCGAGGTATATGACGCCGTCAAGGCGTTGTCGCCCCGCACCGCCGTGTTCTGCACCTTCGCGCGCGAGATTGTGAGCGAGAACCGCCCGGCCGACCTCGGCGTGCTGCGCCTGTTCCCGGCGGAGAAGATGGACCTGCTCGTCTTCACCACCTACCCCCACGCCGTGCGCGGCATCCGCCGGCCGGCCGACATCCCCGCCGACTACCACTCCAGCGCCCTGAGCTTCATGGCGGGAAAGCCCCTGGGCTTCAGCGAGGCCGGCTGGCCGGCCCTAGATGCGCTAGGGGGACCAGAGGCGCAGGCCGCCTTCCTGATGGACCTGACCGGGCGGCTGACGCGGGACCAGGGGGTCGACGTGCGGCTCCTGGGCTGGCCGTGGCTTCACGACCTCGACCCCGGCGACACCATGGGGCTGATCCAGCGCAATGGCACGCCGCGACCGGCGTATCAAGTCTGGGCTGAGTTGGCGGGGATGGGGCGCTGAAGGCGGAAGTGCCGACGAAGGTGGACGGTTCCGAATCTATCCCGCTGCCCCTGCGGCGCAGCATTCAAACAGACGGGAGGGGAGCGGACGGCTAAGCTTGTCCCCGCCTAGTTGCCCGGTGGCGGCCCGCCAGTGACGGCCGCGGGGCAAAGACGACCTGCTCCTGGCGGCTGGTCCGCCCGACGGCTGCAACTGAATGCGCGCTGGAGCAGTCAGACATTAGGTTTTCGACCGGGGGGACGATTGGTCAGGTCACCCAGCCACATGAGCAGGCGAATGAAGAGGGCGGGAATTGTCATAACAAGTGCGCCGGCCAGCATGTTGAAGACGACAACCGCGGTCGCAGCTATCGCCGGGTAGGGGCCTAACAGGTAGCCCAGAGCTAACCACGGTAGCCCCTGGTGAGTGAATAGCCAGACCCCCAAGCCAACCGTCCACACGAGCATGTCCATGCCAAGTGGGTGGGGCAGAAACAGCAGCTTGAATCCTCCTGGAGGCCAGTCGGTACTGAAGTAATCGACGATGAAAGAAACGTGCCTTGTGTAATCATGGGACTTGGCGACCAGCGAGTTTAGGTCGCTGGGTGAATTCCCAAACAAGGTAGCTCCGACCGCAACGCTCGCCACGCCCCACAAGGCCCCTGCTACGATCCATCCCGTCCAGTATCGCACCTCTCTCCCCCCTGACGAATGCCTCTTCGCTCTGCCGGATCCAATTCCTGCTGGGAGGCAATGCGGCCGCCCATATCGCTGGGCGGCCGCAGAGCTCCAGCGCGACAGTCAGCTCTTCACGAAAATGGGGCTGCTGTAGATGTAGTCGGTGCTGTAGACATAGAGGTAGTAGTAGTGGGAGCCGCCAGGGAACGTAAACGTGTAGTTGCTCGCCGGATAGTACGTACCACCGGCGGTGTAGGAGCCTGTCGTCGAGAAGACTGCCTCAGCGTTGTCGTCGCGGTAGACTTTGGTAGTATAGCTGCCTGACACGACCGGCTTCAGCGTGATGTTCAGGTACAGGACGCCATTGACAGGGACCCCAGTCAAGCGCTCCCCGACCTGCTTTGTGGTGACCCCGAACTTCAGGCTCATGTACGCCAAGCCGCCCTTTCGGCTGGCGACGGTCTTCCCATTGTAGAGCGTAGAATCGACCGAACTCTTGCTGGTCCAGTTGGACGTGCGGATATAGGTTACGTAGCCGGGGTGGGATGACCCATGCAAGTCGCTGCCGGTACGGGCCGAAGCGAAGTAGCCATTTGCAAACGTGTCGGACAGAAGTCGGGTCAACTCATCCCTCCACCAAACCATTGGCTGCGCGCTGGCGCTGAAGCTGGTTTGGGTTCCCGCCATGAGCTCCCAGCCGCGGTACCCCTCGACATCCCAGTAGGCGTCGGGGGATAGAGGCCATCCTGGCAGGCCGCACGGATGGGCAATTGCCGACGACGATGGGCCCGAAGGATTGTTATCCAGGACATTGTCAACGCCGTCCTGAGGGAAATACTGCTTGTTTTCCAGACCCGTCAGGCTGCTGACTCCGTATGCGAGCAGGTCCCCCATCTGCTCCATGTCGCAGTAGTCTCTGACCGTCATTTCGGCCCCCGGGTAGAGTTTGATGTAGGCAGTCGAGGAACTGGTAATGCTATCACAATAGTTGACCCAATTGCCAATGAGGTCAGTGTGGTCGGTGATGTATGCTATCTTGTACCCCATGTCCCGGAACCACGACGCGAGCATCGTGGGGGTCAAGTCACCGTCCGACCACGTGGAGTGTATGTGGAAGTCCCCGGGCGACCAGTTGCCATCTGAGGGTAGCGTCCGAACCGCCATGATGGTCGTGAACTCTTGGACCTGGTCTCCGCAGCGAACGCGGATGGTCACAGGGTAGTCCTGATAGTCCTTTGGCTCGAATGGCAGGCGGATAGTCTGAACGGTGAGTAGCAGGGAACGCGGGGCCTTTGGGAGATTGCGGGAAATGA
>Ga0315274_10015575_pt1 | contig 10765 bp, 8 predicted proteins | sample YL17G02_20_MG_FD_203700 | JGI IMG/M metagenome (GOLD analysis project Ga0315274, IMG submission 203700) | Sediment microbial communities from Yellowstone Lake, YNP, Wyoming, USA - YL17G02_20 | ecosystem: Environmental > Aquatic > Freshwater > Lake > Sediment | place: USA: Wyoming | collected...
GTAAACACCACCTCCAGGGTGGCTTTCTCCTGATCCGGCTTCCACCATGGAGGGATCCCGGAGCCATTGTCGGTCACCTCTACGCTGCCGTCCTTGTGCAGCTCCACGGTGATCTCGGTACATGCTCCGGCCAAAGCCTCATCCACGGCATTGTCCACCACCTCATACACCAGGTGGTGCAACGCCTGTAGGCCGGTCCCCCCCACGTACATGCCAGGCCGTCGCCGGATGGCTTCGAGCCCTTCCAGCACCTGGATCTGTTCTACATCGTACTGTCGTTCACCCATTGCCACTCGCCTTTCCTACCACCTGGTCCACACTTCGGTCCTGCGTCCATTATAGCACAAATGTGCTACTTTGGCTAGTCCCAATTTGCATCTCTGCTGCGCCTGTCGTCGGGAGCGGTAGGGGAGAGAGGAGTACTCTCCTCCGGCATTCCCACAGCCTGTCACCATACAGCCGATTCCCACCGTGCGAAAGAACACGCTGCATCATGCATATGCCCTGGGATGCCTCGCCCGTGCTGTGCGTGTGCCTGCAGACAACTGTGTCCCAAGAATGAGCGCTCCCTTTCCGCTCCTGTCACCAACAGACAAATGGGGTCTCGGGAGGGCAGATTCGCTGTCCCCTCGAAACCCCATACAGACCCGGCGGACCGAGCCCAGCGGGGCCACAAGCTGGCTCTGGCATCACCCAGGTCCATCTGCGACAAGATTTCGCCGCTACACCAGGCTCGGTGATTGCCCGGTGAGCTTGGCCGTGGCAAGTTTGGCCTTGCGCACCACATCAATGCCGTATGGACACCGCACCTGTCCGGCAGCGGCGACCAGCGCTTCGGGGCGGTACCCGGTTGCCGCAAACTGGGACGCAGCTCGCTCGCGCCCGCCAAACCAGTGTGCCAGCCGCGTGCGCACCGCATACTCCTCGGGGCCGTGCGGCAGGTAATCGATCATCTGCCGGTCGTACGTCCCCTCCAGGCGAAAGGTGTCCATCAAGTCCGTCGGGCACTGCCCACACTGGCGGCAGACGTACTGGCCCAGGTCGACCGCTTCCTTGAGGACGCGCCCGCGCAGCGCCTCGTCGGCCGGCCCCTTGTGCACCGCAGCCACCACCTGACGGACATGCTCGGCCGTGTTGGTGCCACAGATCACCATCTCAACCCCGGCGCCGAGCGCATAGCGGACGGCGTTCTCCACCGAGCGATACAGGTACCCGTCGGCCAGCGGCTTCATGCCCGTCACCCCAATGCCACGCCGCCGTGCCTCTGGGATGATCTCGTTCGGGATGATCGGGTAGTTCAGATTGTCCAGATAGTTGCACCAGATCAAGATCAGCGCCAGAGGAAGCCGGTCAAAGGCCTCCAGGTACACCGGGGGCCAGTGCGAGCTGAGCCCCAACCCCCCGACCAGCCCTTCGTCTACCGCCTTTTGCAGGCCCTCGAACGCGCCACCTTTGGCGGTGATGGTGTCCAATTCCCCCTCCCCGACGCCGTGGAACAGGCAGAACTCGACGTGGTCCGTGCGCAGCGCCTGGAGCGAGAGCTCTAGCTCGCGGCGGGCCTCATCCGCCGTGTGTGCCCCGGTCTTGGTGCACAAGACCACCTGGTTCCGCCGTCCCTCCAGCGCCCGGCCGAGCTTGTCCTCGGAAGCGCCAGCACCATAGGACCGGGCAGTCTCGATATAGTTGCCGCCGCTGGCCAGGTAGGCATCGACGACTTGCACCACCACATCCGAGCTGATCTCGACCTGGTGAAACCCGCCCAGCCCGAACTGCGCCATGTGCTTGCCGGTTTTCCCCAGGGCGACCCTGGGCAGAGGACCATGCGTCACCACAATTGCCTCCTCATGGGAATTCTATCATCCGTTCCAGCAAGCCTGGATCATATGGATCTGAGAGCATTTGTCAAGCTGCCACCCGCTGGATGTAGCGCGTGTGCACCCAGCCCTGCAGGTCCATGATCCCTTCGATGGTGTCCTGCACATCCACCAGTGCCCACACCCCTGCCCTGTCCAGGATGACCAGGCGCGTACCCGTGGGCAGAGGGCTGCCTTCGAGGGTGCCGTACTCGGTCCCGGGGCCACTACGGATATTGAGAGCGTCGATAGTCTCGTATAGCGCAGGCTCGTCTGCGCGCCGGCCCAGCACGCGGGCGCGCAGGTTCTGCATGGGGAAGGCCGGACCTGGGTCCGACTTGTGCCCCGGCGCAATGTCTTCGTGGCCGATCATGTCCAGCAGCTTGTAGTCTTGCATCAGCAACGTCGCCACCTCAAAAACAACCTCGATCTGCTCAGGTGTGTAGATATGCCAGCCGCACGGCTCGGTTTCATTCTTGTGCACCGCCTCGATCACCTCGCTGTCCGCATAGTCCGCGCCGAACCAGGCGCGCCAGCGGTCGGCATGGCGCGTCAGGCGCCCGGCGTTGTCCATCTCGATGCCGATCGAGTAGCGGTTGAGCCCAACCCGCCCTTCCCACGAGCTGGCGCCCGCATGCCAGGCCACGGTGTCAAACGGCACCAGTTGCGTGATGCTGCCGTCGCGGCCGACGACCAGGTGCGCCGACGCCTGGGCCACCGGGTTGGTGAGCCACTGCACGGCTCCGGCGGCCGTGCGCCCGGCGGTATAGTGCATCACCAGGTATTCGTGCTGGATCTTGTCCCCGATGTTGGGACTGGCTACAAACGGATACGGCGTTCCATCGTCCTTGCACAAGCGATGATCGATGATCTTCATGGACGCTACCTCCTGCAGTTGACCAAATGGGCGCAGGCCCGGACCTGCTCACAGACCGTTCCGGTACTCAGATCGACCCGGACGACGCAAACAACCAATTGGCGGGGTGGTTCACATCGTCCCCAAACACACGCTCTCAGCATCAACCATTCCCCAGGATCCCCTCGATCCTGGCAATCACTTGGGGCAATTCCTCTCGGATAACCCGCCACACAATCTCATAGTTGATTCCGAAATAGTGGTGGATGAGCTTATCCCTCACACCTGCCAGGTCCTTCCAGGGTATAGTCGGGTACCTGTCTTTCAGCAATCCGGAGATGCTCTTGGCGGCCTCGCCGATTACCTCCAGGTTTCGAACAACGGCGTCCTGAGTTCTGAGATCCCCAAGAAACGAGTCGAAATTACACCCCTCGGTGTACTGCTGGATCCTGGCGGTGGCCTCCCTTATGTCGTCGAGGTAGTCTTGATCAGTCCTCTTGGACATACAGCAGGCTCCTTTCCACATCCCGCGCGATGATGCGGTATCTGGAGTGCTGCAAGCTTCTCCGCAGGCACTCAAAGGTAGAGAGGTCCACTTTGTGGCCTAGCACAGCCTCCAGATAGTCCGCCATGGCTATGAACTCCAACCCCAACGGCCTGGCCAGCTCTACCAGGATGTCCACATCACTTGACTCTGTGGCAGTCCCTCTGGCGAAGGACCCAAAGACTGCAACCCTCTTCACGCCATACTTTCGCCGGAGGTATGGCAATTCCTTCCTCAATGCTGCCAGAACGTCATGTCGAGCGATCGTCTTTTCTACTGCGGTCACGATGCGTCCCTGCCTCGTATCCGTCTGCAAGGTTGATGCCCATCTTCGTCCCACTGCTAGGCGCGAAACCTACACCTATGTTACCCCAAATCGTGTCCCCATGCAACTCGTGCAAAAGCACCGGTTCCACGTTCGTAGTAACGGATTCATCCGTATCCCCGTCGGCGCCCCTGGCAACCTGTGCAAGGCCATGGCTATGCGGGTCTGCTAGACCCGAAGGGTCTATCCCCCTGCCAACTCGGCCGCCATCTCCTCCGCCGTGGCCCAAGGGTCCCTCGCCCGGCCGCGCTCCTGCGCCGCGGCCACCACCTCCGGCGGCAGTGTCGCGGCCACGGCGGCGATGCGCTGCCCGACCAGGTCCTCGTACCAGCGCGAGTTGGCCACATACGGGTAGCGCGAGGCCAGAGCATACACCTCCACCGCCCGCTCCGCCTGCCCTTGTTCAGCCAGCAGCCGGGCGACGACCGGCAGGGTGAGCAGCAGGGCGAGAAAGGAGCGATGCTCGATCACCCTCCGCAGTGCCTCGGCGAGATGCTGCTGCGCCTGGCCGAGGTCGCCGAGCAGCAGCGCGACCTCGGCTACCGTGGCGTGGGCCACGATCACGTGAGCCCACTGCTCCATCCCCTCAAAGACGACCAGGCTCTCCTGGCATAGCTGTCGGGCCTCAGCATAAGCCCCGTCCGCCATGGCTGCGTAGCCCACCCCAAGGAGGTTCAGCCCGACCGCGTATGTATGGCCAACTTCACGGGCCAGAGCCAGGCCCGCCTAAGCCCTGAGCCGTGCCTCTCCGTACTGGCCCAGGTGTAGTTCGCACTCGCTCAGGGTTATGATATGACCCGGCAAGCCCAGCCGACTCCAACTCTCGGCAGCACTCGCCAGAGCATCCTCGGCCAGTGAACGAGCTTCGGCAAACCGACCCTGAAGCTGTACGATTATGGACAATTGGACGAGGTCGGGCGTATCGTTCAGAGCCCGTTGCAGGACCAGCGCCTCCCGTGTCAGGCGCTCAGCCTCCGCCGGGTCCCCCTGTTCGAAAAGCACCCAGCCCACAAGGCTGAACGAACCGGCGATGCCTCGCGGGTCTCCCAGCTCCCGATAGATGGCGAGCACTTCATGTTGCACGCGGGCCGCCTCATCGTAGAAACCCAGTGCCTGCAAGTGTTCACCCAGCTCCCTGAGCACCCCCGCCATTTCCCAGCGGGCGCCCACTGCCCGGTACAGAGCCACGCTCTGCTCGGCCAGCAGTCTGGCCTCCCTCCTGTTGCTTAGCTGTGCCGTCGCCGCCCTCCACAGAAGGAAAGCTTGTTCCCAGCGGATGTCCTCACCCGCTCGCTCCAATGCCCCCAACAGGTCCAGACCCTGACTCTGCAGTTTTCTCGCCAGCCCAAGGTGTCCCAGATTCCGGCTGAAGCCGCTCTGCCAGGCCCAGAGCCGGGCCAGGGCGCGCTGCCGATCGGCGGGCATTGCCTCCAGGCCACCATCCACCACCGCCAGGCAATCGGCTGCCACCCGGAACGCTGCTTCCCCCTCCGGGTAGCGCCCGCGCTGTTCGCAGTACATGCCCAGCCCTTCCATCCCCTGGCTCAGCCACTCTACCTGCCCTCGCGTCACCGCCCACTCCCATGCCGCGCGAGCGTTGTCGATCTCGAAATCCATCTCGCCCAGCGCCGCCTGCTGCCGGGGGCCCTTGAGCTCCGCTGCCCAGCGCTCCAACGCAGCCGCATAGTACGCCGCGTGCCGGCCACGGGCACCCTGGCCAGCATCCGACGACTCACTGAGCCTCTGATCCCCATACTGGCGCAGCAGCTCGTGCATCTCGTAGCGACCGCTTGCCCTGAACATCGCCGAAGTGCGTGCCCTGAGCCCTTCGGGGCTGACGCCCTCAGGGGAAGCCGTAGCCAAAGGCCTCGTCCCTTCAGGCTGAGCCTCGGGGTGAAGCCTGGGCACAAGCAAAGGCACTGGCGTTCGGTGCAGCAGGGAGCGGTCGGCCAGCCCCTTCAGGTCGCGCAGCGACGCCCCGGCCACCTGCCCGGCCGCCTCCTCACTGAACCCGCCGCGAAACACGGCCAGAGCGGCAAGAACCACCTGCTGCCGCTCGGTCAGCAGGTGCCAGGAATGGTCCAGAGCCGCGCGCATGCTACGCTGCCGCTCCGGCGCGTCCTGCCAGTCGGCCTGCAGGAACTCCAGGCTCTGCTTCTCGATGCGCGCAGCGATCTCGGCTGGGGTCAGCATGTCGGCCCATGCCGCCGCCAGCATGATGGCCAGCGGCATCCCCTCCACCAGGCGGCACACGCGGGCCACGTTGGCCAAGTCCTCCTCCTCCAACTCCATGCCAGGCGCGACCTGGCGCGCGCTCTGCAAGAACAGGCGCACGGCGCTGGACCGCTGCATATCCTCGGCAGCCCCTTCCTGCGGCGCGCTCATCCCGCTGACGGGCAGGAGGTTCTCCCCCTGCACATTGAGCCGGGCTCGCGAGGTGACCAGCGCTTTCACCCCTGGGGCCGCCCGCAGGATCTCCACCACCAGCCCCGCTCCACCCAGCAGATGCTCATAGTTGTCCAGCACCAGCAGCATCTGCTTCTGGCGTAGATAGTCCAGCAGTTGTTGGCGCGGGTTCGTCCCGGGGCTGAAGGAAAAGCCGATCGCCTGGGCCACCGTCGGCACGACCGATTCTACCGATTCAAGCGGGGCCAGCGAGACAAAATGGACGCCATGCGGCCAGCGATCCGACAGCCTGCCCGCTGCTTCTACCGCCAGGCGCGTCTTGCCGCTCCCGCCGGGGCCGACCAGCGTCAGCAATCGGCAACCCGGGTCGCTCAGGCGCTCACGGATCTCAGCCAGCAACTCTTCTCGCCCGATGAAAGGGGTCAGCCAGGTCGGCAGGCTGGGCTGCTGGACAGACCTGTCAGGTTTTCCCGAACTTGACAGGTCTGCCTCGTCGCGGATCTGCTCATAGAGGCGCACGGTCTCCGCACCAGGCTCGACGTCGAGCTCCTCTTTCAGAATCCGCCGGCACGCCTCGTACTGTGCCAGGGCTTCGCTGCGCTGCCCACTTAGCGCCAGCAGGCGCATCAGGGCCCGGTGTGCCTCCTCGTGCCACGGCTCCAGCTCCAGTTCTCGTCGCGCGTGTGCGCACGCCCGTTCGTACTCCCCCCGCCCCTCCTCGAGGGCCACCAGCCGTGCCAGCGCTTCCATCGCCTGGCGCTGCAGGCGCTCGCGCATCACCAGCACCCACTGCTCGAACGCCGGGCTGTCCTTCAGCGTAAAGCCCTCCAGGAACGGCCCACGGTACAGGGCGACGGCCTGCTCCAGGCTTGACGGGTCTCGCAGGCCCACCGGTTCCGTGAAGGTGGCAACGTCCACCCAGCAGTCGCTCTGGCGGTCGAACTGCACCGTCTCGCGGTCAACGAGAAGGTAGGGGTGGGCCTGTGTGCTCACCCGGTCCCGGTCGCGCAGCGCCGTGCGCAAAAGGGAGAGGGCGTTGCTCAGGTTGGTGTGCGCCGAGCGCTCGGGATAGTCGGGCCATAGCAGCCCGGCCAGGGTCTCGCGTCTGTGTGCGACCGTCTCCGGTCGCCGCCGGTCCGCTTCCGTCGCCAGGAAGAACAGCAGCGCCCGCACCTTGTTCGACACAAGGCCGGTGACCGGTTCCCCGTCCAGCCTGATCTCTGGAGGTCCCAGCAGCCAGACCGTCAAGCGCGCCATGGTGACCTACCTATCGACAGGAAAGCGAACCAGGTACCAGTGAGGAGCCTGGGTCCCTTGTCCGCTCTTTGAATCCCAGGCAACGGGCCGGCGATGAGGGGTCGATGTCGTGATCCCATTATAACACCCGCAAGCAGGGGTGGCAAGCTCGGCCGTGTGCGCTCTGTAGAGGCGACGCATTCCCAGGGCTGTCTATGGAGTAGCACGTGCACTGACTGGGCGAACCTACCACGCCCGGTGGTCCATCCCTGGAATGCGTCGCCCGCGCTCTCCCCGACCCGGCCTTCCCCTTCTCCCCTGCTCGCGGGGGAGAAGGGGCCAGGGGATGAGGGGGGCCAGGGACGTAGCGCCGCATATCCAACCGCCACCAATCCGATCACCGCAGATGCTCGTCGAAAAAGCGGGTCACCCGCCTCATAAAGAGCGCCCAATCCGGGCCCTCGATGGCGTGTCCCTGCCCCTCGTAGGCATAGTACTCGACCCGCTTGCCGGCCCGGTTCAGCGCGTCGTGGATCGCGGCAGACCATTCCGGCGGCGTCACAACGTCCTTCATCCCCTGGTGGATCTGCACCGCCGCTGTCACATAGTCCATGTAGTAGAGGGCAGACATGCGGTGCAGGAAACGGGGATCGGCCAGTGCATTCCGCTCAACCACCAGGAACGGATCATCAGGCACAAAATCGACCATCCACGGCCCCCAGGTCTGCCATACCTGCCAGTCGTCGGCACTGACCGGCGCATAGAGCACGGCTGCCTTGATCCGGGCATCGATGACGATCGCCTTTGCCGCGGCCCCGCCCCCCATGCTGTGCCCCCACATGCCCACCCGCTCGGGATCGGCCTTGGGTAACGACGGCAGCGAGCTGACCAGGTTCAGCGCGTCGATCACCAGGCCGGTGCGCAGGAAATTGGTGCCAAAGTCCGATTTCCCCCAGCCCCGAAAGTCGGGCGCGATGGTCAGGTACCCTCGCTCGGCCAGATACTCGGACGGATACCACGTGTCCGCCCCGCTCCAGTATTCCGACGGAGCGATGTAGCCGTGGTTCATAATCACCACCGGAAAGGGCCCCTGGCCGCGCGGCACGCACATCACACCGGTGATGGTCAGTCCATCGCTCGGGTAGGCGATAAAGTAGCGCGTATAGGCCGCAGTCGCCGTATACATCCACCGCACCTCGATCTGGCCACCTGGGTACGCCCGTTCCCGCAGGTTGTCAATGGTATAGGCCTCCATCGGATGCGCGGTGGGACTGACGGCGATCGTGGGTGTGGGCGTCGAGGTAGGGGCTGCGGTCGGCGCCTGGGTCTGGGTCGCTGTCGCCGAGGGGGCGGAGGTCGGCCTCGGTGTCGGCGTGATGGTGAGGGTCACGCCTGGCGTATCGGTAGGGCTGGCAGTCCAGGCCGCCAGGTCAGTGAGCGTTGGGACAACCGCCGTGAGCGTAGGCGCAGGCCGCCCGCATCCCACCGCCAAAACCAGCGCCACCAGAACACAAGAGAGGAGTAGAAAGGCCCTTCTGATGGGTTTGGGGCGGCGCTCTGCGCCGCCCCAAACCCAACGAGATATCCCGGTATCCATAGAGGATTCCAGAGCCGCGTCACATGCCCCGGCAAAGCCGCTAAGCCAGCGCCTGCTCGACCAACTGGGCCACGTCCATCACCCGGATGCGCACCTTGCTGGCCCGGGTTGACTTGGTCAGGGTGCGCTCGCACTGCGGGCACGCCGAGGCGATCACCTGCGCCTCCACAACCTGCGCTTCCGCCACGCGCTTGGCCGCCACCTCGGCTCCCAGGTCGGGGTCAAAGGTCTCCAGGTTGCCGCCGCCGCCGCAGCACAGCGATGTCTCGCCGCGCGAGTCCATCTCCACGAACGTCACCCCGGGAACGGCCCTTAGCACCTTGCGCGGGGCCTCGAATACGCCGCTCTTGCGCCCCAGGTCGCACGGATCGTGGTAGGTGACCACCATGGGTCGCCCTTCCTTCATCGCCAGTCGGCCTGCGTCCACCGCCTCAGCCAGGAACTCGGTGCTATGCATCACCTCGAAACCCAAATCGCCGATCACCTCGGGATAGACGTGGTGCCAGGCATGATAGCAGGACGGGCATGTCATCACCACCCGCTTGGCTCGCAGCGAGCGCACCTTCTCCGCGTTGTGGCGCATCAACGTCTCAGCGGCTCGGACCTGGCCTCCGATCAGCAGAGGATACCCGCAGCACCACTCCTCCGTGCCCAGGGTCGTGAAATCCTCTCCCATCTTTTGCAGCACCGTAGCAAACGCTTGCGGCACGGCATAGCTCATCGGGTACATCGACGAGACACACCCGACAAAGTACACCGTCTCTGCGCCCGCCTTGCGCTCCAATCCCTGTGGCCGCTGAGGCAGGTTGTTTGCCCACAACAGGCGGTTGTCATTGGCATCGCCCGAGATGTTGTGTGCCTCGTCGATGCGCGTGCCCAGCATGCGCAGTGCCCTGACTCCTCGGTCCAACACGTGGTCGTGGCCCAGATCCTGCCCGTCCTCCATGGCCATGCATCGCAGCGCCTCGATCACCTCGCGGGGATGCAGGTCATTGGGGCAGAACGTGCCACAGGTCTCGCATGTCAGGCAGCGCCAGATGCTGGCATCCCGCAGTAGCATCTCCTGCAGCCCAAACTGGACGGCACGCATGATCTGGGCTGGACGGTAGGTCATGGCGTGGGCCGTAGGACAACCTACCGAGCACTTTTGGCACTGGTAGCACAGGTAGGTATTCTCTCCGCTCAGCTCGCGGATTCGGACCGCCAGGTCAGTGGTTGGCGTAATGGCCATAAGGCTTTCCTTTCAGTTCTGCCGCCTCCCATGTCTAGACAACCGGGCGAGGCAGCAGACCGGCCTTCTCCACGATGGTGGGAACGGCCTCTTCCCACTCAATGGACATGATGTGCACACCGGCAACTCCCGGGATCTCACGCACCTGCTGGATGATCTCCACACAGATCTGGATCCCTGCCTCCTCCCAGGCGGCCCGGCGCGCCTTCTTGTCCTCTTGCGAGATGCCCTTCACAGCGCCGCTCATGCGCTGCAGGTACTGCTCAGGCACGTCCATGCCGGGCACCTTGGTGGCCATGTACCGCGCCGCTGCCGCGCTCTTGATCGGCCCCACTCCGGCCAGGATATATACCTTGTCAAACAGGCCCAGGTCGCCGGCACGCTTCATAAACTCGGCGAACTTGGGTACGTTAAAGATCAACTGCGTCTGGATGAATTCGGCGCCAGCCTTGACCTTCTTGGCCAGCCGGTACGGGCGAAAGTCAAAGGGGTCGGCAAACGGGTTGGCCGCCGCGCCCAGGAAGAAGCGCGGCGCTACGGCCATCTTGTCCCCCGACTGGAACACGCCCTCGTCGCGCATGGCCTTGACCATCATCAGCAACCCGATCGAGTCCATGTCGAACACGTTCTTGGCCATAGCGTGGTTGCCAAAGGTCTGGTGATCGCCGGTGAGGCACAGCAGGTTCTTGACTCCCAGCGCAGACGCCCCAAGCAGAT
>Ga0315274_10015576_pt1 | contig 10765 bp, 10 predicted proteins | sample YL17G02_20_MG_FD_203700 | JGI IMG/M metagenome (GOLD analysis project Ga0315274, IMG submission 203700) | Sediment microbial communities from Yellowstone Lake, YNP, Wyoming, USA - YL17G02_20 | ecosystem: Environmental > Aquatic > Freshwater > Lake > Sediment | place: USA: Wyoming | collected...
CAGCAACGCGTCGCGATTGGGCAGGAGCACGTTGGCGCCGGAGTAGGGGACCAGCCACGAGGTGACAACCGACGTATCGATGCGGTGCAGGGACAGCCGCGTGCGGTCGGCGGCGAGCGACGTGGCCAACGGGATTAGCGGCAGCAGGTCATTGACTTCCAGATCGGTCTTGACCAGGCTGCGGAACTGGTCGAACAGCTCGGGGATGCGCGCTAGGCCATTCAGGCTGACCACCTGGTCGAACAGCGCCAGCAGGACCTCCTGCTCGCGGCGCAGCCGGTCGAAGTCGCTCGATGCCTTGCGCATGCGGACGTAGCACAAGGCGGTGAAACCATCCAGGTGGTACACGCCCGGCGAGTAGGTCCAGTAACGCCCACCGCACTCGTCATTCAGGTAGCCGGTCACCTGCACGTTGAGCCCGCCGAGCGAATCGACCAGCCGCGTGAAGCCGGAGAAGTCGACCCGAACCATGTGGTCGATCGGGATGCCGAAGTTGTACTGGATCGTCTGCGCCAGCATCTTGAATCCACCGTGCACATCCGCGGTATTGATGCGGTCCACGCGCCAGCCCGGGAGATAGACGTACAGGTCGCGCGGGACGGCCAGGATGCGCGCTGTCCCGGCCGCCGGGTCGAGCACGAGGATCAGGATCGTGTCGGTTCGCCAGCCGCCGTCGTTGGGGCGGATGTCGGAGCCGAGCAGGGCGATGGTCACCGCGCCCTTGCCCAGGCTGACCGGCGGCAGCGGCGGCGGGATTTCGATCGCCGATGGCTCAATCGGGCCCGGGAAGGAACCCCACGGATTGACCGGTGTGGGGGTCACCGTAGGGCCAGGCGTGGCCGTTGCCGTCGGGATTGGCGTCTCCGTCGGCAGGAGCGGCAGGAAGGCCGTGGGGGTCGCCGGGGCATTCGGATCGGCGGTGACGAGCGGCACGCCAGGTGATATCAGGCCTCCGGCCAGGCCGGAGCAGGCGCTCAGGCTGGCGGCCAGGAACAGGACGTAAACGGCGACGATGCGCTTCATGGTCCTCCGCTAGGTGCAAGTTCCACACCAGGTCAATAATCATAACGGCATTCGGGCACCACGGGTTCCCGGACTCGAAGGCCCCAAGCCCCCGTGGATCGAATGGCGCTGGTCAGGTATCCGGCAGCCATCCGATGCCACCGTCAAGCAACTTGCCCGACTTGCAGGGATTGCCGCTTGACATTAACGTTACGTCATAGGTTATCGTTTCGCCCGGAGGGAGGGGCCTGGCATGCTGTACACCGTCAAGCAGCTCGCCGATCTGGCCGGCATATCGCGGCGGACGCTCCACTACTACGACCAGATCGGGTTGCTCGAGCCGTCATCGGTCGGGGAGAACGGTTACCGGTTCTACGGCGAGGACGCGGTGCTGCGGCTGCAACAGGTGCTGTTCTACCGCGAGCTCGACATGGGGCTGGACGAGATCCGCGCCATCCTGGATCGACCGGACTTCGACGTCGGGCGTACGTTGCACGCCCACCGGCAAGCGCTTCAGCACCGGATCGAGCGGCTGGAAGCGCTGATCGGCACCATCGACAAGACCATCCAGTACACGAGAGGGAAGGTGGAGATGAGCACACCGGAGCTGTTCGAAGGCTTCGACGACGAGACCCAGCAGCGCTACGAGTTGGAGGCGGCCCAGCGCTGGGGCGAGGACAAGGTCAAGGAATCGCGGCGGCGTTGGGACGGTTACTCATCCCAGAAGAAGGCCGACATCTTCGCCGAGGCCGGGCAGATCTACCGCGACCTGGCGGCCCAGATCAGCGAAGACCCGGCCGGCGAGGAGGTGCAGGCGATCGTCGCCCGCTGGCACCAGAACTTGCGCTGGTTCTACGAGCCGACCCGCGAGATCCTGCTCGGACTGGCACAGGCCTACGCCGAGGACCCGCGCTTCGCCGCGTTCTTCACCAGGATCCACAACGACCTGCCGGCCTTCCTCCGCCAAGCGATTGGGCACTACGGCCGGAACATACCTGCACCAGGCCCGAGGAGCGGCTGAGCTAATCCCGTAGGCCACGGATCGACTCGGGACCCGGCGGGTGAGACGCACTGCGGCGACTTCCCTCCGGGCCCTTTGTTCTCGTGGACGACCGATCCCTGGTCCGTGTGTCAGTGCCTGCATCGGCCTGAAGCCATCGGGGGCTTGTGCACGGCGCGGGATTCCGCCAGGTCCGAAGGAAGTCGAGTGAGCACTACTCAGATCAGGCGGAGAGTTGCACTGGCGGTTCCCCCGTTGTTCGGACCACGCGTCTGACGTGCGTCGATGTGCCCCCGCTCGGACGCCGGACGCGTCCCCTACCGCGCGATCGTTGGCTTGATCACGCTCCACGTAGCCGCCCCGTCGTCAGTGTGCACCAGGGCGACCTTGCCGTCCGAACGGGCGACCGCCCATCCGGTCTGCGGGTCGCTGAAGGAGAACTGCCCATCCCAGTTGACCGTCTTGACGAAAGACCACGTCTGCCCATCCGAGGTGCTCAGATACATCTCCCGGCCGAGGAGGAGGGCGCTATTGAGACCGAACCAGATCAGCCGATCATCGGCCGGCCGGACTTCGTCCGGCAAGCGGACCGTCAACCAGTTCACGCCGCCATCCTGACTGGAGTAGAAGTAGCTGACGGATTCTCTTGGCGGATCGTAGTAGTCGAAGCAGCCTACCAGCATGCGGATCGACCGAGTTGAGAACAGGACCGGCTGGTAGGTCTCGCAATACGGATACTCCGTGAACATGTCCGGCGCCTCGGGCGGAGGCGGTAGCTCGCGCCCCTCCCACGTGGCGCCTCCGTCGGTCGTGACGTCGTAGGCCGGCGGCGCCGCGGCGTAGGCACCGGTTGTCTGCAGTGCTCGCAATCCAAACGCGGTGTCGGCAAAGATCATCCCGGTGTAGTCGTCGCTGGTCTCGCCGTCGAGCGAGGTCCAGGTCAAGCCGCCATCGGTTGTTTGGAAGAGCTCATGGTTGTAGTGCGTGCCGGCTCCGACGTAGACGCCGCGCATCATCACCCAGACATTCCGGGCGTCGAGCACGGCGAACTCCGCCCAGACGCTGTCGCCGATGGCCTGGTGGAACAGTGGCGCGCCGGGAGTCCATGTCCGGCCGGCGTCCTTCGTATGCCAGATAGAAGCTTCGGAGGGGATGTGGCTATCCTCGGCGAAGGCGATCCAGGCGGCCTGAGCATCCAGGAACGCGCCGTAGGCATGCCTCTGCGTGCCAGGTTGGGAACTCCGGGGCGGTGTGGCTTCGCGCCAGGTCCACCCACCGTCGGCCGTCGTCAGCACATACGGACCGCTGAGACCCCAACCCTCGGTCCGGCTGATCATGGAGATTGAGGCCAGCTGGACGGGATCGCCGGCGCGGAAATGACCTGCGGCCGCCGGCTGGGATGCAGCATGCGTCGGAGATGGCTCGGCTGTGGGTGCGGACAACTCAGTCGCCAGTGTGGGGCTCGGCGCTCCGGGAGGAGGCGGCTGAGTGTGAGGAACCGACGTGGCCAAGGGGCTGGACGTGGGCGATGCCAGAGGCCCGCAGGCGAGAATCGCCGTCAGAAGCACGAAGGAGGGGAGGCAGCGGGTTCTACTATGCATTGCAGGTGTCATCCTCCAACCAGATTGCGGTTTCGGAGTGCAACACGGCGAGAAACCTCGCTTGGGCCGCAGGCGGGAGGTTCATCCCAGCCTGCATGATGCAAGCGTGCATCGGCAGCCTCTCAGGACGGTCCCGGCCAGGCGATCGCGGCCGGTGAGGACGGCAACCCTGCGCTGAAGTGCCGATGGGGCACACGGATGCTGGAGCTATGCCGGCAGCGCGGGGCCAGATCATCCGGGCCGAGACTGCGGCCGAGATTCCAGTAGATCCCACTTGTTACCGTACAGGTCGACGAATACCGCGACCGTCCCGTAGGCTTCCTCCCGCGGGGTCTCGGCAAAGGTCACGCCGCGGTCCCTCATGGCGGCGTAGTCGCGTCCAAAGTCATCGGTACGTAGGAAGAGGCAGACACGCCCGCCAGCCTGGTTGCCAATCTGGGATACCTGCTGCGGTGTCGAAGCCCGTGCCAGCAGCAGGCTGGTGCCGTCGGGTCCTTGCGGGGCGACCAGCACCCAGCGTTTCCCTTCCCCAAGCGGTGTGTCCTCAATCAACCGGAACCCGAGGGCGTGCGTGAAGAAGGCGATGGCTTCATCGTACTCTCGGACAAGGAGCGTGATGTGGGCCAGAGCGTTGGTCAAGATGCTCTCCTGAGGCCGCCACGATTCTGCAGGACAGGCGGTCTTGAGCCGGGCTGAATGGGGTGCGGACGAGTGAGTCTCCCCCCCGTCCAGTGCCCGCGTTGGCGGGCAGGCCAACCCCACCGATGGCCACCCCGCAGGGTGGGTCGAAGGTCCGGTCGGTTTCCCTCACCCCTCGCTAACGATCAGGAGCATGGAAGTGACGCTTGAACAGGCTCCCGTCGTAGTACAGGGTCTCCTTGGCGATCTTGCCTTCGACGAACTCGAGGACGGCGAGCGTGGGGACCGAAACGGGCTTGCCATTGCGGGCCAGGTCCGTGTAGATGGCCTGCAGCGCGGCGAAACGGCCATCGGCTGAGACGAAGAAGGAATGGACTCGGAAGTGGAAGGTTTCCCTGGCGAAGGCACGGCCGAGCTCGACCTTCAGAGCCTTCACCTGCGCATGGATCTGAACCCCATAGTCAAGGAAATCGCCCCCCGCGGCGAAGAGGGACAGGTACTTGCGCGCGTCCTTGGCTTCATAGGCGGACACATACGCATTCACGATCGCCTCGGCCGCGGCGACCTCGGCGGACGTATCGGGGCGGCCCTTCGCAGAAGGCATGGGCTGCTGCAGCACAGAAGCCGCAGCGACCAGGTAGGCGGGGACCCACGAAACGAGGCCTGTCAGATCACCCTCGATGCCCAACACGGCGCCCTCCTGAAGCCCGACCCGGCCAGGAACGGTCCCAGGCAGCAGTCCTGCGGCCCGGGCACCAGGGGCCATGCCCCCGGGGGGATCAGAGCCAGCCAAGATCCCTTACGCCAGACCGCTGCGCACGGCCGCCGTCATTGGACACCGGCAAGGGGACGAGCCGTCCAACCGTCGGCTGGTCTATCGTCCCAGGCCGAGGACCATCGGGCTGAAGTAGGGAACCAGCCAGATCACCCAGACCGCAACGCTGAATCGATGGAACCTGACGATCCAGCGCTCGTCCTTGCGTGCCAGGACGATCGTCGCCCAGACCGCATGCAGGAGCATCAGGAGGATGGCCAGCAAGCCAGTAACGGCATGTACATTGAAGGACATTCCCCCGGCCATCTCGAACATCAACCCGGTGCCCCATGTGTCGCACACCAGTCCGAGCCAGAAGAACACGAGATGCCACGCCTTCAGCCTTCCGGCGAGCCGCTCGCTCCAGACGCCGATCGAGTAGAACACCAAGGCCAGCGTGATGATGATGGTTGAGAAGGTCATGAGGGGCACACTCCGGAGTCACTCTCAGAGACGCGTGGTCTTCGACCTGTGAGCGGGAACTGCAGCTTCCGCTTGCTCCGCACGTCGCTCCAGGATCGCACATCGTTGATGCTACACGAAGCGCCGGAAGCTGGCGGGTGACTCGAGCCCGCTACCCCATCGCCCGGGGGGGCTCTGCCCCCCAGCGCCGCGCCCGCTCGGTCTCGCCCTCGCGCAACGGGCCGTATGCGCCCCGAACGATGAAACGGCGCCCCGGCGTGATCCGGGGATAGCCGGCGCGCTCCAGCCCGCGCAGGATCGTCGATGTCGAGCCTCCCGGCGAAAAGCGGAGGCGGGTCTCGAAGGCCGCCGAGCAGCCGTGCCCGGCGTGCAACTGGTCGATCCATAAACGCATCGACGGGTGGCTGAGGTCCGGTGGTGAAGGAGCCTTGCCCGGATTCGCGGCGATGCTCTCACGCGACCCGTCCGTAGGAAGCGCGAACGCGATCACGGGGGCGCCGGCCACCAGGAGATCCGCGCCGGCGAGGGCTGCAGGAGAGGCTTCGGATGTGGACAGCACCCGGGCTTCGGGACCGATGCCTTCGGCGATCGCCCGGGCAATGGCGGCGGTGTTGCCCCACAGGGATTCGTAGACGACGACGGCCTTCATCGGCCCCAGCCTCCCATGAGCAGATCGCAGCGCAGGCCTACGGTGTAGTCCCTCCGGCATCGGCGGCCACCGGTTGCGCCAGCGGGAGCAGGACACTTAGCGTCGAGCCCCCGCCGGATTCGGACTCGACCCACACGCGCCCGCTGAGCTCCTCGCACAGAGCCCGCACCAACGCCAGGCCGACGCCGTTATCCCCCAGCCCGGAGATCAACGTGCTATCGGCCCGGTACAGCGGCTCGAAGACGCGCCCCAGGTCGATGGCCGAAACGCCCTCGCCCTTGTCCTTCACCGACAGCAGCAGGAAACCGGTTGGCTCGGAATCGAGCACGCGGGCCTCGACACCGATCTCCTCGCCGTCTGGCGACGCGCCGGCGGCGTTCGACAGCAGGTGGACCAGGATCTGCACCAGGGCGCCGATATCGCCCATCACCGCCGGCACTTCGTCGGGGAAGTCCAGCCGGAGCCCGAGGTCCTTCTCGCGCAGCGTGTTGCCCACCTGTGTGACGGCTTCTTCGACGCAGTGCAGCAGGTCGATGGGCGCGGGGGTCAGTGTCAGCTCGCCCATCTCGAGCGCCGTCACCTGCACCAGGTCGCTCAGAAGCATGCGCATGCGGTCGATGGCGGTGCGGATGCGCTCAATAAACTGGCGCTGCGTGCCGCCCAGCCGGCCGACCGAATCGCCGAGCAGCAGCTCGGTGTAGCCCAGGATCGACGACAGCGGCTGGCGCAGCTCCTGCGCCAGCGAGGTGATGGCATCGGAGTCGGGCGCCATCTCGCTGCCGCGCAGGCTGCTTCCGCCCCCGAGCGACGCCAGTTGGGAGCGCGTATCGGCCAGCTCCTGCAGCGCCAGCTGCAGCTCGCCGGCCAATTGGTCGATGTCCGGAAGCGGCCCACCTTCGGGCTCGCCGCGCGCCAGCGGTACCTGCGGGCGCCACGGTGGTGCGCTTCGCGGCCGCCGGCGGCGGACAATCGTATCTTGCTTGGCCAGGGCGTAATCGATCGAATGCATCTTCAAGCGCGAGAAGCGCAGCGCCAGCGAGGTTACCGCGGCCAGCAGCGCCTGCTGCTCCAGCGGCGACCACGCCCGGCGCGCATACGGAGACAAGAGTAGCAGCCCACCGTGCAGTTCGGAGCCGGAGTGCATCGGCAGCAGCAGCCCGGGGCCGACGGCCACCAGCCGCAGTACGCTCTTCAGCGTGCGCAGGTCAGCATCGTCGCGCTCGGGATCGAGCACCAGCGGCTTGCGCGCTGCCAGCGCAGCGGCGATGGCCGGGCACTGCTGCGCATCGATTGCAGCGCCGGGGATGGGTCTCTCCTGGATAAGGTCGAACCCGGTCGCCAGCGTGAAGTGGCCGGTCGAATCGGGCGGCGTCAGCAGCGCGCAGAATTCGATCCGCAGTGTGCGCCCAAGGGCCTCGACGAGCTGCTCGGCCAGGTCGCCGACATCTTCGGTCACCAGCAGGCCGGTCAGATCGCCGACGGAAGCGACCGAGGGGGCGACGTCGCTCGGAAGGCCGGGGAGCAGCGATGACGGCTCGGTGCCGGCCGTGCGCCAGGCGCGCAGTAGGTCTCGCAACGCGCCGTAGGCGAGGGTCGGATAGGCAATGAGATGGCCGACGCGCAGCAGGTCCCCCTGCGCCGCGCCCGCCAGCCCGAGCGTGGCGTCGGCGCCGCTGCCCAGCAGCAGGGCTCCGAATGCAGCCGCGTGAAATACCCACGACGCCGGACGGCGCATCACGAGTAGGACGAAGAAGACGGTTGACAGGCCGGCGAGGCTCAGGCTGGAATAGGTCTCCCAACCGGCTGGCAGCGCCGCGCTGTAGGCCAATGCTGCCAGCGTCCCGGCCACGGCAACCACGATCCCCGAGGCGACGATCACGCCCGCCAGCGCCGCACGGCTCCGGCCGGGATGGACCGCCGCCCAGCCGAGGAGCAGCCCGCCTTCCACCGCTGCGGCGGCCTCGAACACACGCAGGCTGCCCTCCGGCAACCATCCGCCGCCAACGACCGTTTCGGCCATCGCCAGCAGAGCGTGCGCCAGCACCAGCATGCCGGCCGCCGCCATCCATCGCCCGCCGACGCGTTCCGAAGCCGTGCGGCGGATGGTCAGCGCCAGCGCGGCGAAGAGGGCAAGGATCAGGGCGAGTGCGATGTGGAACGGCGCCCCGGCGAGGGGCGAGACGAGGAAGGGAGGGACCTTCGCAAGATGCATCACCGTCGGAACCGGAGGGACGCGAGGATTATAGCATGCGGGTATTCTGCGGCCTCTCACCTCGCGGCGGCATGCGTGTGTGGGATTGGCGGATCAGGGCGGGTATAGCGGGCGGCTAGGCCGAGGCCGTGGGCTGGCGGCCGATCCAGCGCATGGCGACCATGCCGTACAGCAGGGTCAACCACAGCGTGATGCCGCGGTAGGCGAGGGTAATGATCGTCGCCGCGGCGAGCGGCACTCTCAGCGTCGTCAGCGCCAGCGTCATGGCGCCCTCGACAAACCCGATCCCGGACGGCGTCGGCGAGACTATCAGGAACAGGTAGCCGATGGCGTAGCCCGCCACCAGCGTCCCGACCGAGAAGGCCTGGCCGAAGGCCATGAAGACCATGAACAAGATCGAGATCAGCAGCGCCTGTTTGCTGAGCGCCAGCGCCGCCGGCAGCAGGATGGCCCCGCGCGGTGCCTGGCGCGCAATGGCCAGCCCGCCGGCGACCTCCATGGCGAAGGCGCGTGCGTTGTCCTCCGAGAGGTACGCGCGCCGGCGCAGGGGCCACAGCACGCGGTTGACGCTGTGCGCCATCCAGGCCAGCGCCCGGCCAAGCGATTCGCCCGAGCGCATCCCCAGCCACAGCAAGAACCCGAAGACCCCGGCGATGACCAGCAGGATAACGGAGGCCGAGATCTCGGCCGCATCCAGACGGTCGCGGCGGACCAGGACGGTCAGCCCAAGCGCCAGGACGACGATGAAGGCCAGGTAGTCGTACATCACCGACAGCGCGGCGGCCGAGGTCACGCGGCCGGTTGGCTTGCCGCGCGCCCGGCAGTCGCTGATGAACACGGCCAGGCCGCTTACCCCGCCGGCGGGAGCGATGACGTTGACGAAGTTGGCGCCCAACGCCAGGAGCAGCAGTCGCTCGATCGATTCGTCAACGCCGAGCAGGCGGTAGCACGCTCGGAAGCATGCCGCCACATTGACCAGCCAGACGAACTGCAGCCCAATGCCAAGCACGATCCACTTGACATCACCGCGCTGCAGCGTCAGGGCAACCTGTTCAACCTGTGTGAACCGCGTCAGGAGGAAGTAGACCGCCAGCAGGAAGACCAGGGCGACGACGAACTTGCGCATGCTAGTCCGTCAGGGGGGCGAGACTCTCCGGGCTGTCGACCGCCAGCGTGACCGCGGTGCGGTCGATGCGCCGGATCAGCCCGCACAGCACGTTCCCGGCCCCCAGCTCGGCGAACGTGGTCACGCCCGCGGCGCGCATCGCTTGGATCGACTCGGTCCAGCGCACGCGCGAGGTCAGCTGCGCCTCCAGGTCGCGGCGGATGGCGTCGGCCGTCTCCAGCCGCCCGGCGCCGACGTTGCCGACGATCGGGACGCGTGGGTCGGCCAACCCGGCGGCCGCCAGGGCGCGGTTCAACCGCTCCTGGGCCGGCTGCATCAGCGGCGAGTGGGCGCCGATGCTGACCGCGAGCCGCATTGCCTTCTTGGCGCCGGCGGCCGTCAGCAGTTCCAACGCCCGATCGAGCGCCGCGCTGTCACCTGAGATCACCAGTTGGCCCGGGCAATTGTCATTCGCCAGCTGAACGACCGCGCCGGCCTCGGTTGTGGCTTGAGCACACGCCGCGACGACCGCCTCAACCTCAAGACCAAGGATGGCCGCCATCCCGCCTGGCTGCTGACGGCCAGCGGCCTGCATGGCGCGCCCGCGCTCGAGCACCAGCCGCAGGGCATCCTCGAACCCGAGCGCCCCGGCGGCGACCAGCGCTGAGAACTCGCCCATCGAGTGCCCGGCGACGAGCGCCGGGTGGAAATCGGGCAGCCTGCGCTGCACGGCGCCGAGCACGGCCACCGAGTGAACCAGCAAGGCCGGCTGGGTGTTGATCGTGTCGTTGAGCGTCTCAGCCGGCCCCTCCCAACACAGGGTGGTCAGGGAGAAGCCCAGCACGTAGTCCGCCCGGGCGAAGACGTCCGCCGCCTGCGGGTCGGCGTGCGCCAAGGCCTTGCCCATCCCGACGAATTGGGAACCCTGGCCGGGAAAGACGAAGGCAGTGGTGCGGGGATCGATCGGCATGGGAATCAAAGGGGCCGTGCAATCGCACGGCCCCGCCGGGATCAGTCTTTCTTGAGCTCGACGACTTCGCGGCCGGCGTAATGGCCGCAGCTGGGACACATGTGGTGTGCCTGGTGCTGCTCGCCGCAGTTGGTGCAGGTGACCAGCGAGCGGGTTTCCAGCGCATCATGGGCCCGACGACGATCACGCCGCCCCTTGGAGTGCTTTCTCTTCGGAAGCGGTGTCATGGTCCAACTCCTTCGTTCAAGTCACGGAAGCGCCTGCCCTCGGGGCAGGCGTAGAAGGGATTATAGCAGGCCCGGGAAGGGGCGTCAAGGCGACCGGAGCGACTTCCGAAGTCGGAAGGACTG
>Ga0315274_10015577_pt1 | contig 10765 bp, 13 predicted proteins | sample YL17G02_20_MG_FD_203700 | JGI IMG/M metagenome (GOLD analysis project Ga0315274, IMG submission 203700) | Sediment microbial communities from Yellowstone Lake, YNP, Wyoming, USA - YL17G02_20 | ecosystem: Environmental > Aquatic > Freshwater > Lake > Sediment | place: USA: Wyoming | collected...
TAGTCGTGAGGCTTTATTGGATTCTTTAGGTGTGAAACCAAAAATATCCATACCATAATCCCAGGTTTTGGGATTTACTCTAGCTCTTTGCAGTAAATCAAGACGCCTATCGGGGTCCATGCGAGAAAAATCCCGAGATAAAACAATTAAATCAATATCGCTATCTTTCATAAACTTCCCTTTAGCATAAGAACCGAAAAGGATTATTTTCTCAATCCTGATTCTTTTTTCCAAATCCTTTTTATAAAATTGGATTGCTTTTTTAATTCTTTCAGAAACCATTGATAAAACTCCTTGATATCTCCCACACAATCAAAAAATCCTGCTTTATCCCCAAAATTATTGATTCTTTGTCGACATATTCAACCTGCGAGTGAGTATTGAAGCCGATGCTTGAACCAATAGTTACCGTGGGAATTCCTAAACCAAGCGATACTTCAGCGTCATTATTAGCCATTTCAAAAAAAGATTTAATGCCTAAATTTTTATGGACTTTTTCTACCAACTTGTAGATTTTGTGGGTTTTGGGTAAAAATGCGGCTTGGGTATCGGCAATGATTTCTTGAGTAATTTTGACTTCTTTATGATGCTTTAAAATTTTTTTCAAGTTGTCTTTTAAAAACTTCAGCTTCTCTTGTTTTACAGATCTGATTTCTAAAAGTATCTGGCAATTTTGGGGGATTGAGTTAATTCCCTGTCCTCCCTGGATAGTGCCAATATTAAATGTTGTCTCGCCCTTTTTAAATCCCGGCAATTTGGCAAAGTTGCTAATTATTTGGCAGGCAGTAACAATCGGGTTTGGATTGCCAAAATCGCGGAATGAATGGCCGGCTTTGGCAGTTTCTATAGTAAGCTTTATTCGATACTGCCCGGGAGACTGGTTGATGATTCTGCCGATATTATGACTTTCTAAATTGATAACCGCATCAATATTTTTGTGGTTTTTCATTAGAAATTTCATGCCGGTTTTAGCTCCCAAGCCTTCTTCGGCAACTGTAAAAGCAAAAAGCAACTTCTTCGGAAGTTTAAAGTTAAATTTTTTAATAAGTTTAAGAATTGTCAGTAAGGCAACAATGCCGGTTGAATTATCACAAACTCCATGGCCGTAAAAATATTTATTGTCCTGTCTGACTTTTGCCTGCGGGGTTAATACGGTATCGGTGTGGCTAACAACCAAAACTGCCGCTTTCCCGCCGTTAATGCTTCCGTAAAGATTCCCACATTTATCAATAAAAGTTTTATAGCCTAAATTGGCAACAAGTTTTTGCAGAAATAAAATTTTCTCTTTTTCCGCAAATGTAGGAGAAGGAATATCAGCAAGCTCTTTTACTAAACCTAGAATATTTTTTTCATCTTGTTCAATAAAGGAAAAAACTTTTTCTATTTGTAAATCCATCGGTTATTTTTATAACATACTTTCTAATACCCCATTTACAGCTTTTTCAAAACCTTTTTCTTCTTCTTTTTTCAAATTAGCACTAATGGCATGGGTGTCAGAAGTAGCAGGATTATCGGAAACCACTAGGAGGGCCGAGGCCCGTTTCCCTTGCAATTTAGCCAATGTAAACAGAACAGAACATTCCATGTCCACACCGATAATATTGTTATTCTGTAAGGTTTTTATAAATTCTGTTGTTTCTCTAAAAGGGGCTGGGGTAGTAAAAACCCTCCCTTTAAAATATTTTGCTTTCTTTTTAATCAATTGTTTTTCTAATTTATCGTTAATTATTTTATCAGCCGGAATATTAATACCTTTAGGTAAATAATAATCTGTCGTATTTTCTCCTCTTAAAGCAATTGTCGGTAAAATTAAATCACCGACTTTAATCTTTGGATCTATTGCTCCAACCCAACCAATAGCAACAAGATGTTTTATCGATAATTTACTAATTGCTCCCATAGTTGTTTCGATTTCCGCTGCACCCATACCGCAAGCCAAAACAGCAATTTTTTCACCTTTATATGTGCCAACAAACGATTGTCCAAGCTTAATTACATTCTTCAAAAAAGAGGCAATTTTGGGAGCAGAACCGCCTAAACCGATAATTGCCTTTTGAGGAATTTTGCCAATATTTTTCTCACCGCCAAACCGCCAACCATAAACTTCCTTTAAATAATTTTCTTCCCAAGACATCTTTTTCCTTTTCACCCACAGTTTAACAAATAAACAATTATTTTAAAATTACTTCTGGTGGGTAAACAGCAAATGCATGGCAAGCCGGTTGAATCGGCTCAGCAGAAAACTTATCAAAATTACAATAACCACATTCTGTACTTTCTTGCAAGTTCTCTCTGTTACAACGTAAGCAGAATTTTTCTTCTTGTTTATTGTCTTCCGTTTCCCTTTTCTTTGATACTCCTGAATCTTGCCAATTTTTTTTATAAAGTCCAAAAGCAGGACAACTTTTGCTCGGATGATAATCTCCCAATTCACTTGGTTGTTTAAATTGATATTCTTGAAGTTTTTTTAAAACAGGAGCTTGTAAAATGTGGTCAGTTGATTATTTTTTGCTTCCAAAATTCCCTCTTTAGGTAAGGGTTGATCAGCTTTTTGATAACAATAGATACAACTTCCAGTTGTACCGATTAAAGCTGGACCAGGATCAATGAAGGGAGCATTACAAATATTAGTGGTAACCAGCTCAATCCAATCAATTGCTGGTCGATCATTTTCTATCCGAAACATAACCGAATTATACTATTTTATGCCGGAGAAGGTTAATGAACTTATATGGCGGGCAAATTTTTCTTTTATAATTTTCCCGGAAATTTTTTTATTTGTTTTCAAACTGCCTTTAAGAGACAAAAAATCCTCCGCAGGTTCAATGCTTTTATCTTTTTTTGTTTTTTTCATTTGATTGCGATATCCTTAGATACTTCTTAAATACTGCAGAAAATTGCCGGGCTTGAATACCAAAATATCCAACTCTGCTTTAATCTTATCGGTTTTGTAATGCCTAAGATTATGAGTAAGAAGAAATTTGATTTTTGTTTTGTCGATTCCAGCAACTACATGCGAATCGCTTTCATCAAAAACAAATTTTTTGTAATTTTTCAGAATTTCTTTTTTGGTGGTTTTTAACGATTGACAAGAAATATCTTTAAGAATTTTTTTAACTTTTTGGCTTTTGATTTCAAGCCTTTTGCTAACCTCTTTAATCTCTTTTCTGACGGTAAAAGATATTATTTTTATAATTAAAGAGTTTTTTATGATTTGATAAGAAGCGCCTTTTTCAGAAAACAAAGCAGAAATAACCACATCAGTGTCTAGAAAGACCTGGACTTTTTCCATATTTTTTTCCGGACTTGTCTTATGGTTTTGTTTACTTTTTTAAGGTTTACTTCGTCTTGTTGCTGGGCTTTTAAGATTTCTTCATCCATTCCGGAAAAGACAAAAGATAAAGAACTTTGGGGAATGCGATAGACTTTACCGATTCTTTTGGCAGCAATTTCGCCCCGACCAATCAACTGATAAACAGTATTTTTAGAAAGCTGTAAAAGCTCGGCCACTTGTTCTGGCGTATACACTTTGGGACTAATCATAGTTAATTTGTACCAAATGTGACTAAATTTGTCAATAAGAAGATGTTTTTATTTATCTTGTAACGCATCAATGCCGGGCAGGGAGCCTTTTTCGATAAACTCAAGCATGGCGCCACCGCCGGTAGACAGGTGGGTGATCCCGGACAAATACTCTTTTTTGCGAAGTGAGGCTAGGGTATCGCCCCCACCCACCACTGAAACTGCCTCTTTATTTTGGCAGATCGCATAAAAGATAAAATCCGTTCCCCGGGAAAATTCTTTCATTTCTATAAGACCGACCGGCCCGTTCCAAACAATTGTACCGGCCCGGGAAATCACATGGCCAAACTCGGCTTTGGTTTTGGGGCCAATGTCCAAAACCTGCAGAGAGGGATCAATTTTATTAACTTCAACCACACCATTAACAAAACCGGTTTCTTTATTGCCTAAAACCACGTCTGAGGGAAGCATCAAAGCGCACTGAACCCGGCTGGCTTTCCAAAGAAGCGACCGGGCAGTTTCCACTGCTTCATGATCAACTTTAGACCGGCCGGTTTCATATCCCCAGGCCTTCAAGAATGTATTGGCAATGCAACCACCCAAAAGAATGCTGTCGGATTTTTCCATCAGTTTATCAATCAGGTTTATCTTGGTTTCGGTTTTGGCGCCGCCGATTATCGAAACCATTGGTTTTTTGGGCTTATCCAAAGCTTTGGAAATCATATCGACTTCCCGTTCTAAAAGCAGTCCGGCGACTGACGGCAAATATTGGGTAACGCCAACCGTTGAAGCGTGCGCTCGGTGGGAAACGCCAAAACCGTCATTGACAAAAACCTGGGCCAGGCTGGCCAGTTTCTTGGCAAATCCCGGCAAGTTGGCTTCCTCGCCCTTATAAAAACGCAGGTTTTCCAAAAGAACCACTGAGCCTTTGGGAAATTTCTTGATTTTTATCTGGTCTGCCGGTGTCAGATAATTTTTAACAAAATTAACTTTTTTACCTAAAATCGCTTTCAGGTGTCTGGCCACCGGCAAAAGTGAATATTTTGGATCTGGCTTACCTTCAGGTCGACCAAGATGAGAGATTAAAATTAAGGTACAACCTTTAGTCAAAAGATAGTTTAAAGTTGGCAGCGTTTGGCGTATGCGCGTGTCATCACTGATGGCAAAGCCATCATCAAGAGTCACATTATAATCAACCCTAACCAGCACTCTTTTATCGGCCAAATCAATATCTTTAATCGTTTTTTTATTCATTTTATCTTGACAAATTTCTCTACCATTTCTTTGGTGTTCTCGACATTCAACTCTTTAAAAAGAAAGCTGATTTTTTTAGCCAACTGAGTCAGGATTGGCTGCTTGATTCCAGCGGGCAAATCCCAACATTCCCGTTTAAAAGCACCCCAGGCTTTTTTCCTAAGTTCATAATGAAATTGAGTATCGGTTTTGCCGGGCTTTCTTTCCGTGGCTAAATTCTGGTCTATCCAAGCATATATTTTAGCCAAAAGCGTCTTAGGAAAAGCCGGATGGTTAAAAATAATATTCTGAAATTCTGTCGCCAAGTGCACCTCAACCGCCGCAGATAAAGGAAATTGGCAAAAATAATCCTCAGGTAGAGTTGAAGCTCCGTGTTGAACTGTTCCGGCCATACCATATTTACGGGCTGCCCGAGCAAGGGATTTTAAGGTACCGAAATCTACGGCTACTTTAGCTAGCGTTCCGTCTGGCAAAACAACCCCACCATGATGGGTACCAGTTTGGACGGAAATTTTGGACAGACCGATTAAGCCTTTCGGGTAAGATTGCTGGAATCCTTTCATAAAAGCGGCTAACTCGCCAACTGTCGAATTCTTGCCGCCAATATGACCAATCTCGCCTCCCAGGGAAATCTCAACGCCTTTTGGTTGTAAAGAACGGGTGTATTGGGCTATTTGGGCTGTCAAAAAGTAATTAGTTTTTTGCTGCAAGTCCACACGCTTTTGCGAATAATCAACTAAAGTTGAGGCATCAATATCAATATTATAAAAGCCAGCGCCGACCGACTCTTTAATTAGTTTTTTGATTTTGTCTAGTTCCCCTTCTTTGCCGGGCTTTAACTGGAAATGATCACCCTGGATAAAGACGGGTCCGGCGAAGCCGGACTTGACAGCCGCAGCCAGAACTACCGCGACATATTCCTGCGGCGATTGGTCGGTATATTTAATTTCTGAACGGGCAATTTCCAAGATAAAAGCGCCGACTTTTTTGGCTTTGGCTAATTTAAATATCACTTGGGCAAAATCGTAAGTTAAGCCTCTGATATTGATGGCCGGAACAGTGAAGTCTAAAGGAAGCTTGCCTTTTCCCCTGGCTAAATAAAAACCATTGATCGAAGCCGGTACGGCACCCTGTTGGCGGGCCAAATTCCAAATCTTTTTATAGGCTTGGTTTTTTTCCTGGTCGTTGCCAAAGACAGCTTGTCTTGCCAGAATATCAATTTTATCCCCTGACATAATTACCTCCTTCAAATGCGGTATTCAATTCTATTTTTATCAAAAACGTGAGTGGTATCGATAAAGCGGATTTTGTTAGAAATGGTATTCATAACTAGCGTGTGCGTTCGCGCCCCTCCGCCAAAAAATCTAACGCCCCGCAAAAGATCACCATCAGTCACTCCGGTGGCACAAAAAATAATTTCTTTGCCGCCAGCCAACTGTTCGGTTTTATAAATTTTATGCGGATCGCCGCCCATTTTGCGCAGTCTTTTTTCCTGAAGCTTATCTTTTGGCCAAAACCTAGCCTGGACCTGGCCCCGAAGACAGCGAAGCCCAGCGGCCGTAATTACACCTTCGGGTGCCGCACCAATACCCATAACTGCGTGCACTCCGGCACCGCTTATGGCCACCGCAATTCCAGGAAAAAGATCGCCATCGGCAATCAGTCTTACCCGGGCGCCGGCTTTGCGGATACCCAAAACCAATTCTTCGTTTCTGGGCCGATCCAAAACCACCACGACCAAATCTCTGATTTCCCGATCAAGAACCTCGGCTAAAATTTTTAAATTTTTAGCCGGGCTATAATCGATATTTACTTTATCAGCGGCTTCCGGCCCGACAATTAATTTATTCATGTATATGTCTGGCGCATTAAAAAGACCGCCCCGCTCGGAAGCAGCTAAAACAGTAATCGCCCGGCCGGTCATATTGGCTGTCGCATTGGTATTTTCCAGGGGGTCAACGGCAATATCCACCAGTTTCCCCCTGCCCGTACCCAGCTTTTCACCGATAAAAAGCATCGGCGCCTCGTCCCGTTCGCCCTCCCCAATTACTACCTGACCGTTAAAATCAACCTGGTTTAAATAGGCCCGCATCGCCTTAACTGCCTCACCATCGGCATGGTTTTTGTCACCCAAACCGGCTGCTCGGGCGGCAGCCATTGCTGCCACTTCGGTAGCATGGGATAGTTGTAAGGCAAGAGATTTTTCCATTTTTTGTCACTTTTATTTAACCTTATACATATTTAATAGTCAAGATGTATAATTTTTCTTAATGTTAACTTCTTTTTTTTGGGTGGCGCTGGTTGGTTTTATCACCATTACTTTTTTTTATTTGGTAATTTTATTTGGCCAAAAAAACTCGAGCTTCAAACTTTTTATTAATCTTTATTTTAAGCAAATTAGATGGCTGCTGTTCTTTTTTCATTTATCAACGGCTTTTTTCTTGGGCGGGGAAGTCGCTGATGTTAAACTTTTTGCCACCGCCGGTTACGCCCTGGCTCATAAGATCGACATTTATTGGCTGGACCCGCAGGGCGGTACTTATTCTTTTTTCCCTTTGATGATCTTCCCCTATTCCCTTTTCTGGTATATAAGCGACCGCCTGCCAATTTTGACTTTTTCTTTTTTGGTAAAGCTTTTGCTAATTCCGGTAATGTTTTTAACCAGTCGGTTTTTCAAAAGTCGAATACACCGACTTTTGTTTTTAACTAACCCGGTGATTTTCTTAACCGTTACTCTTCATGGCCAAGCAGACTTGGCCCTGATTTTCTTTTTTATTTTAAGTATTTATTACCTGGAAAAGCCGGCAAAGGCGGGAATTTTTATGGCGATTTCAATAATGATCAAAACCTGGTCGGTGATGTTCTTGCCGCTTGTCTTTTTTAAACTAAAGAGCTTTCGTTTCTGGATCAGTTTTGGGATAAGTTTTTTAATTATTGGTTTTTTGTATAAATTTTTTGTCTTTTCCAGCTGGCAAAGAATTCTTACGGCTTTGATTGTCCATCCTTCTGGTTCAGCCGGCTACTGGGGTATCACGGCTTTACTTAAGTTAGTTTGGCCGTCAACGGTTCAATTTTACTCAATCAACCGTTTTTGGCCATTACTTGCGAGTTTAGTATTTGGTTGGTGGATTGCTTGGAAAAAAAAGTTAACCATTTTCCCAGCCGCTTTGTTATTAATTTTGTTAACTTATGTGACAACTGCTGGTTGGGGCCTGCAATACTCAAGCTGGATCATTCCTTTTGGAATCTTGGCACAAGATTTTAAAAAAACTAATCTTTACACTTTGCTTTCCCTGCCTTATCTTTGTATTGCTTATCTTGGAATTGCCGCCAACGCCCAGGTGAGCCCCAACAACCTGGTAATTTTTTTGTCTTTGCCAGCCTGGCTATTTTCAATCTATTGGCTAACCAGTTTTGTCAAGAAGCAAAGTCGAGGAAATTGATGGATTATGCGGCAAAACAATTCTCAGTTTGCCGCCGAATTTTTCAACGATGGCTTTTTTTTTGTCAAGATAGGCGGTATGGGAGGAAACTGCCAAAATATCAGGTTTTATGCTGGCGATTAGTGAATATTGGACTTCTGGTTCTACCATTTTCTCCGGAAGCGGGAAGACGAAGTCGGTGGCCGAAAGCCTGGCCAAATTTTGCGCTCTTTTAATCCAAGCGTTAACTGGCCTTCCCCGGCCCTTGATTTGCCTCACCCGATTATCAGTTTCCAGACCAACCAGTAAAAGATCGCCTTCTTGCCTGGCTTTTTGTAAAAAAACTTCGTGAGCCGTGTGGAGAATATCAAAGCAGCCAGTTACCAAAACTATTTTTTGACTGTTTCGAATTTGGGGAAATTGACGGTAAAGCGCTTGCAAGGAAATAATTTTTCCCATTGGTTAACGTTTTAAAAGCTGGCCCAATTTTTCGCCAAAATTTTGGGCAGCCTTTGAGTCTCTGGCAGTGATAATTTTACCGCAGAGCTGAATTGACCGATCAGCTTTGCCCACTAATATCCCGGCATTTACCAAAATCGGGATTGCCCGGCTTATCGCGCCGATAATTTTACCTTCCGCCGCGGCTTTCTGGGCTAAATTTTTCACTAATTTATCCTTTAAATATTTTTTCACTCCCTTCCCGCCGATAAAAACTAAACCATCAAAATTTTTTGCTTCAACGCTGGCAAGATCTTGGTCAATTCTGGCTTTACCACCCAACATTCCGGTTGCCTCCTCGGTATCCAAAGCCGCCGTTATAACTTGCGCTCCCCCTCCTTGCAAAACTACTCTGGTTTTAAAAAATTCTTCATCGTTAAAATCGCTTGGCGACAGAATCATTAATATTTTTTTTCCGGAAAGCGCTCCCATTGATACCTCTTTTTTAAATTTTTAAATATAAATCTGTTTTGCAATATTGGCAAACGCCACGGCCAGCAAATTGTTTTACGCCAATAAACTCCGGCTGCCAATAACTTCTTTTTAAAACTTTTTTTTTACATTTTGGACAAAAAGTGTCGCCGTAACTTAAAAATTTTTCTTTACCTTCGTCTGGTGCCCAAACATAGACAAAATCAAGCTGGGCTTTTTTACCGATTTGGTAAGCTTTTTTCAAAGTTTCCTCTGGCGTGGGCGGTATTTTGGCAAATTTTTCGTCTGGGGACCGTACCGGGCTGTAACGAGAAAGATGCCAGGGAATCCGGGGCCCTAAATTTTTGGCAATCCAGGAAGCCAATTTTTCTAAATCTGACTTTTTATCGTTAATTCCAGGGATAAGTAAAGTGGTTAATTCTAGATGAATTTGGTATTTTTTGTAGGCAAGGATTAGATTGTCCAACAGCTGCCCCCAAAAAGCCCCTTGAATTTTATAAACTTTTTCTCCCCAACCTTTTAAATCAATATTGGCCGCGTCAATGAATTTCCCGTAATAAGCCAGCGCTTCCCTGGTCCATGAACCATTGGAAACAAATACCGTATATAAACCTTTTTTCTTGGCCAATTTTGCCGCATCACGCACATACTCTGGCCAGATAGCCGGTTCATTATAGGTAAAAGCAAGACCCGGTGAACCTCGGCTTATGGCTAAATCCACCAAGTCTTCAGGACTCAAGTAGTCTAAGTTGCTTAAGTCACTTAGAATTTTAGTCGCCCCCCAAGAACAATCCCAGTTTTGGCACTGCTTGCAGCGGAAATTACAACCAAAGCTGCCGATGGACAACACCTGACTACCCGGATAAAAATGATACAAAGGTTTTTTTTCAATCGGATCAAGTTGAACTCCAGACGCATAGCCGTAATTTAAGCTATAAAGTTGACCGTTGGTATTTTTGCGCGAAGAACAAAACCCGACTTTATTTTGACTAATTTGGCAATAACGTTGGCAGGCAGTACAACGGACTTTATCTCCTGACAGTTTGTCGAACAGTTTAGCTTTGTGCATTGGGAAGATGACTGTATTATACTCTAATCTGGCATGAATTTCAAAAAAATTTTATTCTTTATAACGGCTATAATTTTTATAACTCTTATAGCTTTTCATTTTCGGCAGACTAAAGTTTTTGTGGCTGGCCAGCCTGTCTGGGTAAAAATTGCCAAAACGCCCAGTGAAAGACAACAGGGATTATCAGGAGTCCGGAAACTGGCCGATGATGAGGGTATGTTGTTTGTGTTCCCCGAAAAACAACAGCCCACTTTTTGGATGAAGGATATGAATTTTCCCCTGGATTTTATCTGGATTAGCGATAAAAAAATCGTTGATTTAACCGAAAACGTACTTAATCCGTCTCCGGATACACCTGAACCAGAAATCAGCCGCTGTCAACCAAAACAGCCGGTTGATATGGTTTTGGAAGTCAACGCTGGCTGGATTGCCAAAAATAAAATAAAAATCGGTGATCCAGTTCAGGCCCCAAAATAAGAATCAATAAACTTCGTCGTGCGAGCCAATATCAACCACTAAAATACCCTCATTGATGTATTGAAAAATAACCCTTAAATTACCTTTTATT
>Ga0315274_10015578_pt1 | contig 10765 bp, 7 predicted proteins | sample YL17G02_20_MG_FD_203700 | JGI IMG/M metagenome (GOLD analysis project Ga0315274, IMG submission 203700) | Sediment microbial communities from Yellowstone Lake, YNP, Wyoming, USA - YL17G02_20 | ecosystem: Environmental > Aquatic > Freshwater > Lake > Sediment | place: USA: Wyoming | collected...
GCCTGGGTTGTCTTACTTTTCTTCTGTGCCAGCGCTGTCCCTAATCTGTTAGCCTATGAATACGTTCACTTGAATATCCGCGACTCGAATTTGTTGACCTATGTAGGTGCTCCAGAGAGGAAAGCGGCCGAATGGATACGCACACATACGCCGCTAGATGCAGTCGTGCAGAGCTGGCCAGGGGGTCAGACCTCGGTCAAACTATACTACCGACCTGAAGAGGACACGTATTCTCTCATCCCTGTCTTTGGCGAAAGGCAAACGGCGGTTGGTGATCCGCAATTTGCGAGCTACTACCTCTCTCGCCCAAAGTATTGGGAGCTGGACGCGCGCTCAACTGAGCTAAGCCAGGTTTATCAAGATCCTGGCCAGTCGGACGTGGTAGGTATACTGGAGAAATTCCAAATTGGCTATCTCTACTGGGGTATATCGGAGAGAGAATGTTGCCTGAGGAATCTGACGTGGTATGAAAAGTCCCCTCTGTTTGAGAAGGTGTACGACCAGGATGGAGTGTCTATCTTCCGATTCAACCTGGTCGGTGATTAGCGTTTGAGGAGAAGATAATACCGTGAATGTGCTTATGCTCACCCAGGTATTGCCCTACCCGCCTGACAGCGGGCCGAAGGTCAAAACCTACAATGTGATCAAGTACCTGGCCCAGTGCCATCGTGTAACTCTGGTATCGTTTGTACGTGGTGACCAATCGGAACCTATGTGCCACCTGAGACGTTACTGTCAGGCCATATACACCGTGGAGATGGAGCGTGGTGTTGTGCAGGATGGTCTGGCAATGGCCCGTAGTTTGCTTACCAAGCAGCCCTGGATGATGGTACGCGACGACCGGAGAGCCATGCGTCACCTGATTGATCGCCTGCTTGCGGAACGGCGTTTTGATGTCGTCCATGCCGATCAACTCAATATGGGCCAGTACGCCGGGCGTGTGCCCGGCGCGTTCAAGATCCTCGACGCGCATAATGCCTTGTGGCTGTTGTATAAACGGCTGTGGGAGACGACACCGGTGGGACCACGCAAATGGCTGCTCGGCCGGGATTGGCGATTGCTCAAGGCTTACGAAGGACGGTTGGTGCGCCAGTTTGACGCAGTGCTGGCCGTCAGCCACGAAGATAAGGCTGCCTTGCAGCAGGCTGCCGGGCAGGCGGTAGATATCGCTGTCATTCCCATTGCCATTGATACGGGAGAAGTGAAGATGATAAAGAGGGAGGCAGAACCGGCGCATATTCTGCACCTCGGCACGATGTATTGGCCCCCCAACATTGATGCGGTGAAATGGTTTGTCCACCAGGTCTATCCGCTGATCCGCCAACAGCGGCCCGACGTGCAGTTTGACGTGGTGGGTGCTCGCCCACCGGCCGAGTTGCTCGCCCTCAACGACGCCGGCCTGGGGATCAACGTCACTGGTTACGTAGAAGATCCTACCCCTTGCCAGCGCCAGGCAGCCGTAGTGGTCATACCTTTGCTGGCCGGAGGGGGTATGAGGGTGAAAATCCTGAATGCCCTGGCCGAGGGCATACCTATCGTATCCACGGCATTGGGTTGTGAGGGCATCCAGGTGACGCCAGGCAAAGACATCCTGATAGGTAATGCACCGGAAGAGTTTGCCGCTGAGGTGTTGCGGGTACTTGACAATCCTGCGCTCGGCAACCAGTTGTCTGCCAATGGGCGAAGGTTAGTAGAAGAGATGTATGATTATCGCAAGGCTTGCCGTCCGCTGGATGATGTGTACGCGCGGGCTGCTTCCAACCGGTGAGGACATCCATGAAAGCGTACTCTCTCAGTGATCCGTGTCGGGGAAAGTGGATAGCCATTGGCCTGTTTCTGCTACTACTCCTGTGCTACACATACATCCTGCCTCGCTGGGCTGATCCCAATCAGAACTCACGGCTGGACATGGTCGTTGCGGTGGTAGATGATGGCACTTTTCAGATTGATGACTATGTTGAGAACACCGTGGATTATGCCAAAGTTGGGGAGCACTATTATAGCGACAAGGCCCCCGGTGCCGCTTTTCTGGGCATCCCGGTTTACGCGGCATTGAAAGAGTTTCTCGATCTGCCTGTGATGGATAGCATCATGGACAGGTTGGAAAACAACGAAGCGTTCAAGGCTACGCTGCGCAGGGAGGGGTCGGGCCTGCTGGAACACAAGGTACGCTTTGCTATCGCTCAGGTAGCGCTGACGTTTGTCGCCTCGGCGGTGCCTACGGCCATCATGGGGGCGTTGATGTATAGGCTGCTGGCGCGATTTACCTCCCAGCGCTGGCAACGCATTCTGGTGGTGCTGGGGTACGGGTTGCTCACGCCGGCCTTTGCCTATGCCGGGGCGTTTTATGGGCATCAACTCAGTGCTGCGTGCTTGTTTGGCGCATTCTACGTGGTGTTTGTAGCGCCGAAGCCGCTATCTGTGCGTTCGCTGCTGGCCGTCGGACTTTTGCTGGGCTATAGTGTGATCACTGAGTACCCATCGGCGCTTGTCGTGGGCATCCTATTCTTGTACACCTTATATTGTTTGAGCGATCGACAGTATATCGGTTGGGTTGTTCTTGCCGGCGCGTTGATTGCCGCTGGTTGGATGGTCTATAATACCATCGTCTTCGGCTCGCCGCTAGAGCTGGGTTACAATCGTTCGGAACTTTGGACTGAGCAGCATCACACCGGTTTCATGAGCCTGGGGCGACCTCACTGGGAGGCTGTCTGGGGCATTACCTTTAGCCCGTTTCGGGGACTGTTTGTGCTTTCGCCGCTGCTTCTGCTGGCTGTGCCGGGGTTCATAATCTGGTGGCGATCTGGCGAGCATCGCCCCGAGTTGGGAGTCACATTGGCCAGTGTATTGGCTATGTTCTTGTTCAACTCGTCGTCCATTATGTGGTGGGGTGGTTTCGCGGTTGGTCCGCGCTATCTACTGCCGATGTTGCCTTTTATGGTCCTCCCGATGGCTTTTGTCTTCCGCCGGTGGTATGCGCGGATGTGGTTGAGGGTATTGAGTGTTGTTCTGTTCTCCTGGTCACTGATTGCTACCTGGGGGCTGACAGTGGCCGGGCAGGCTTTTCCACCGGATAGCCTGCGCAATCCGCTGGTCGAATATGCCTGGCCCAACTGGCAGGTGGGTAATGTTGCCCGCAACCTGGGCATGTTTCTGCATTTGCCTGGCGTGGTCAGCCTGTTCCCCCTGTGGGTGGGTATCATCGTCTTGTTGGCTGCGCTTTGGTCTCTCTCTCGCAGGCATCCAGCCTCGATGGCCGGGAGCAGGAGTGAATGATGGGTTCTTTCTGCCCGGAAAACCGTAAACTGATCTCCGGTCAGGAATGGCGTTTTGTGTGGGTGGCCATCGTCGCTGTTATGATCCTCACCAGTTTGCCTTACCTCTACGGCTATCTGTCTAGCCCTCTAGATAGGCAATTCATGGGATTGATGTTGGATGTGCCTGATCACGGCCAGTACCTGTCCTGGTGGCGCGGGTTTCAACATACGCTGTTGATCAGCAACAAATTGACGCCTGAACCGAGCAAGCCGATCTTCTTTAACTTGCTCTGGTTTGTACTGGCTCAGGTTTCCAGGTGGACTGGGTTGGGCTATGCACCGGTATACCAGATGTTTCGTTGGATCGCCGGAGGCTCGTGTCTGTGGGCAGTCTATCGCCTGATCGCCCAATTCCTACCAGACGTGTGCCACCGACGAACGGCTTTCCTGCTAGTCACTTTCAGTTCGGGACTGGGTTGGGTGCTCGTCGTCCTCAAGTACACGTTGACCAGAGGGGAATTGCTTTTTCCGCTGGATGTATACGTGGCCGAGGGAAACTCTTTTCTCTGTATCTTGGGCTATCCGCATTTCACCCTTGCCTTGACATTCATCGCCCTGATCTTCGAGTTCTTCTGGCGGGGGTGGAGGGAAGCGCAACAGAAGTACATGGTCGTTGCCGGTGTGCTGGCCCTGCTGCTAGGCTGGATGCACGCCTACGACCTGCTGCTCATCTATGGTATTACAGGCACTTTTGTGCTGCTGACCTGGCTGAAACAGCACACGTTTCCGTGGCGACTTTTCTGGGGTATAGTGATCATCTTGGCCCTTTCGTGTTCTGGCGCCATCTACTCGGTGCTCCTGACGACGATTGATCCCCTCTGGAGTAGGGTGCTGGCTCAGTTTGCCAACGCTGGCGTCTATACCCCTCCGCCGCCGCATCTAGTCATCCTCTTCGGTTTCCCGCTGATTGCAGCCGTAGCAACGTGGATAGGGTTGGCCTGGAGAAGGCGGTGGAGCGAAGAGAATTTGTTCGTGATGGGATGGTTTCTGGCCGGTGCTATGCTGAACTATATCCCCACCGATTTCCAAATCCACATGCCCAACAGTTGGCAAATTCCAATGATGCTTCTGGCCACGAAAGGGCTATACGATTTCGTCGCGCCGGCTATCGCCAACTGGAGACTTGGCCTTCGGACTTCAAACAGCAGACTTGGAGACAGGGTGAAACAGTGGGTAGTAGTGGTCTCTGTGCTTGCCGTTCTGCCAACCAACGTGTATCTGTGGGTCTGGCGATTCGTGGACCTGGCCCGGCATGATTATCCTTTCTACCTGCACAGAGACGACAGGCTTGCCCTGGACTGGTTACGGGAGCATACTTCACCTGAGGACGTGGTGCTCTGTTCGCTCACCGTGGGCCAGTATGTGCCAGCCGTCAGCGGCAATACAGCCTTTCTGGCCCATTGGGCACAGACAGTGGACTTTTACGACAAACGGGATCGCGTAGCACGCTTTTTTGACGCTGCCACGCCAGACGTGGAGCGGGCGGAAACTCTCCATGCTTTTGGCGTGGACTATGTTCTGTACGGCCCGGCAGAGCACAGGTTGGGCGATTATGATCCTGCAAGCACACCGTGGCTGACGTTGGTGTTTTCAGCACCACAAGTGGCTGTCTATCGTGTCCAGGACGACCGATTGCCGGTCAATGTTGGTTTAGGAGGCATACTATGACAGAAGCCTCTCGCTCGTTAATCGTGATCCCCACTTACAACGAGGCCGAGAATCTTACCTCGTTGGTTTCGGCCATTCTGGGTCTGGGTACTGGCCTGGAGATTCTTATCGTTGATGACAATTCTCCCGACGGCACCGGGGAAATTGCGGCCCGTCTGTCTAAAGAATGGCCGGAAATTCACGTGTTGCATCGTCCTGGCAAGATGGGGCTGGGTACGGCGTACGTCGAAGGCTTTAGATGGGCCATCGCACGTGGGTACGACTATATCTTTGAGATGGACTGTGATTTCTCTCACGACCCGAGTTATTTACCTACATTCTTGGATAAGATTGCGTCTGCCGATTTGGTGATCGGCTCGCGCTATGTGCATGGTGGTGGTACGCCCAATTGGGGGTTGCTGCGTAGATTCATAAGCGGCGGCGGCAACTTCTTTGCCCGGTTCATGTTGGGCCTCAAGACTCGCGACTGCACCGGAGGGTTCCGGTGCTACCGTCGTGAGATGCTCCAAAAAGTGCCCTGGGAACAGATCCAATTGCAAGGCTACGGTTTTCAGGTAGGAGCCATATATTATGTAGAGCGTCTCGGTGGTGGAGTGGTAGAGTTTCCGATCGTGTTCAGAGACCGCCGGGTCGGTAAATCCAAAATGTCCTCTAAGATAGTTCTGGAAGCATTCACCTATGTCACCCGCATGGCACTATCTGGGAGAAGACACCAGGATGTCCGGGCTATTGAAAGTGAGGCGTGTGATGGATCATAAGTCTGATCGTTGGCAGGACGCCTGGATGGCTGTTGGCATCTTTGTGCTTACGGTCATCAGCCGAATTCCTTTTCGCTCCCGGATTCTCTATCATTGGGATTCGGTAAATTTCGCCTATGCCATGCGCGAGTTTAGCGTGGCCAAGGAGCAACCGCAACCGCCGGGCTACATTGTTTACGTCTGGCTGTGTCGGCTGGTGGATCTGCTCTTTCACGATGCTCAGACGACCATGGTATGGATCAGCATTGTCGCCAGTGCGTTGGCTGTGGTGGCGCTCTTCTACCTGGGCCGATCCATGTTCAACCGCCGGACGGGACTGATTGCCGCATTGTTCCTGGGCTTCTCACCGCTGTTCTGGTTCTATGGTGAGATTGCCCTCCCACATACCCTCGACGCACTGTTGGTGATTGTGAGCGCGTGGTGGATGTACGAGACAATGCGGAGCGATCATCGCTACCTTTACCCAGCTATCGCGGTTATGGCCATTGCCGGAGGTGTGCGTCAGCAGACCGTCATCTTTCTGGCCCCGTTGCTCCTCTTCGCCTTGCGTCGAGTCGGCTGGAGACGTTTCTTTACTGCTGGGGCATTGGGAGCGACAATCTGTCTGGCTTGGTTCGTTCCGCTAATGGCACTGAGCGGCGGCCTCTCGAACTATATGCGTGTAGTGGGCGCGTTCACCCAGCGCTTCCAGAGCACGACTTCGGTTTTCTTAGGGGCAGGATGGCAAGGGGTCCAGCGCAATGTGCTTAAGCTGGCTATGTATACGTTGTATGGTGGGAGCGTGGCGCTGGTGCCGGGGGTGGCCTATGCGCTCAGGCGGATCCAGCCGCGTGAATGGCCACAGCGTTGGGAGAGTTCAGTCTTCTTAGCCCTGTGGATTGTCCCTGCATTAATCTTCTACACGTTGATTCACATGGGCCAGCAAGGGCTGGTTTTCGTGTTCCTGCCGGCACTGCTGCTGGCGGGTGCGGTTGGATTGACGCGACTGCTGTCCACCCAACCCCGTTCGCTGATGGCGGCGGTGGGTGTGCTGGTGTCCTTGAACGCAGGTATGTTCTGCCTGGCGCCCGAATATCCTGCAGGGCCTGGCACCCAGCGCCTGCTCACCCGCGCCACGTTGGCCAGTTCCGATCGCTACTATGAGGATCGATTCGAGGCCATCGAACAGGATTTTGCCCCCAAGTCCACCGCCATACTGGCTGCGAACTGGCGCCACGTCGAGTATTATCTGCCGGATTACGTGAGCCTGCCCTTTGCTATAGGGAGTAAGTGGGAGATAGACGCCGGAAGTCCGAAGGGTGGATTCCAGGAGATGATCGCGACGCCAACCGTGCTGGGGTTGCAGCTTGACAGCCGACGGCAGGCGGCGATCGTGCTCTTTGACCCAGATCTGGCGGCTTTCAACGAAAGCCCTTCCGCCGCGCGCGAACTTTCGCTGGAGCATGGGAGGGAACTGGAGTACTTGGTGCTGACAGAGGACCAGGCTTTTCACTATGGAAGACGATCTTTTGGGGTCAGCGGAGATTGAAATCAGGGAGCTTGAGTATGAAGAGGGGCATTACAAACCTTTGGCGAAGTCTGTCTTCAATCGGCCGGGCAATCACGGGCACCTGGCTGAAGGTGCTGCTGGTAATAGCGGTGCTGGTGGCACCAGGTAAACAGACCCTGGCGCAGGAGGGAGGCTGGAGTACGCCGGCGATGATCTCCACCAACACCGTCACGTCGTGGTTTTCCGACGTGGCCGTCGATGACTGGGGACAGCCTCATGTTGTCTGGAACAGTGGCCGGTTTACAGAGCGGGGAGTCATGGATCTCTTGATGTATAGCACACTCACCGAGCAGGGCTGGTTGGAACCGAGCGACGTTGTGGTGACAGCATACGGGGGGGCTACTATCCGTCCAGCCGTGGCTGTGGACCATACCGGCATCCTGCACGTGACCTTTCGAGGCGAGACAACGATCTATTACAGTAAGGTGTTTGCACCGCAAGCGCGGAATGCTTTCTCATGGGCACGTCGCCGGCTGGTCAGCGGTGCCGGTGCGGGCTCGGCCTACTACTCCGACATCGCTGTGGATGAGCAAGGGGGCATCCATGTCGTGTGGAACGAGAGCGTGCTGGCCGGTGAGGGTGAGAGGTGGGTGTGGTTTGGCACCACACAGGGAGGCGCGCTCTACGATGGCACTGGCTGGAGATCACGAGAGCCCCAGACAGGATTGGGCAACCGTCAGGTTTACGCCGCAATCGAAGACAGTAGGGGTGTACAGTGGTTTGGCACAGACGAGGGGGTATACCGGTTTGATGGTGTCGTCTGGCAGATACTCACCGCTCAGGATGGCTTGGTCGGTCGAAGGGTATACTGTATAGCAGAGGATCCGGATGGCAGGCTGTGGTTTGGGACAGACAGTGGGGTGAGTATCTACGATGAAGAGGCACAGGAAGCCAGCGACAAGTGGACAGCTTACACTGTCGGCAGCGGACTCCCAGCTAATGCGGTGCACGCGATAGCCGTAGATTATGGGGGAAACGTGTGGGTGGGCACAGAGAACGGATTGGCCAGTTACGATGGCCTGCACTGGGCAAGCTATACACCCCGCGACGGGCTGGTCGCTGCCGACGTTTTGGCGCTCGCTACCGACGTTCAGGGGGGTGTATGGATAGGAACTGGGCAGGGAGTGAGCCAGTACAATCAACGAAATTGGACAACCTACACGGTCGAGAGCGGGTTACTCAGCAATGTCGTAACGGCTATCACCATTGATCGGGAGGGGGCAGTTTGGTTGGGTACAGATCGAGGCCTGAGCCGGTTCGATGGTCTGGAGTGGACGTCCTACACGGCCGAGGATGGCTTGGTAGGCGGTGCAGTCACGGCATTGATGGTGGACCGCGAAGGGAGGACCTGGGTTGGGACTGAAACAGGCGTGAGCCACTACAATGGGCAGGTCTGGAAGACGTTTGAGCTTCCTCAAGAATTGGCCGGGCAGAAGGTCACAGCCATCGCCGAAGATCGGCAGGTGAATGCGATGTGCCCGCTGTGCGCAGACATCTTCTATCGCCACTCGACCGATGGTGGAAAGACCTGGTCGGCCCCTGTCAATCTGTCCAACACATTCGCCGGTTCGGTCAAGCCCCAGGTGCACGTGGGCAGTGGGAGCAACGTATATGTGGTCTGGGAGGAGGGCGAAGATTGGTATACGTACGAGGGGTATCCCGTGGGGTCGGTGTACGTCCATTCCTCTGATGGCGGGAACACGTGGACTGAGCCCGTCATGTTTTCCTCCCCCAAGGGTGCACCGCAGCAGATCACGCTGGGGGTTGGGTGGGAAGGCGACCTGGTCGTCGTGTGGCGGCTGCCCAAAGGAGACCGGTTCTATTATCAGCATTCTACGGATAACGGTGCTACCTGGTCCGAGCCTCAGCCCATACCCGGCGTGATCCCCAAGCCCTGGGCATCGTTCAGCCTGGACGCATACCACACTACCACCGACAGTGCTGGTCACGTTCACCTGTTCCTGTTGGGGTATCTTTATTCGGTGGGGAAGAAGCTGGGGCTGATACATCTTGTATGGAATGGGTCTGAATGGTCTCCGCCAATCCAGATCTACGCGTCCACTGACCCGCCCGAGTGGCCCAGGGCTGACGTCGGGGCGGGGAACAAGGTCTATGTCACCTGGTTCAGCAGGGACGAGAAACATATCAACGACAGTGAGCGAGGGCGGTACAAGATATGGGTATCTTTCTATCAGGCGGATGCGCCGTCCCAAACGCCTGTACCCGTCCCAACGTCGGCTCCCACCCCGGCCCCAGATGCCCTGGGACAGGACGGTTCTACTCCCACCAGCACACCCACCCCCCTCGTCGTCCCGGACAGCTCCCCGTTGCCACCGGGAATCTTCACGGAAAGTGACGAGGTCGCCCGGCTGGCCCTGGCGCTTGCGCCGATAGCCGTTGTCGTGCTCGTCATATTTGCCGTGCGCTTCGGAAAGCTCAGGCGCTGTGGATAGTCCCTTTAACGAGTCAGGCCCGACCGAGTGTGGGAGCCAGGACCAGCAGGCATGGGTTCTTCGTGACCGTGGCCAGCCCCAGCAGCAGCCCGACCAGCACCAGCCGCCACCAGCGGGCCTTTTCCCACGCAGTGAACCACAGGGTCAGGCCGGGCACTTCCTCCAGCACCCGGCGTCCGTATTCTAGCAGAGAGACACCTTGTGAGGTAATCAGCAGAGCGGTGGCCACCCACGCTAACCGCTGTCCATCCAACCCGCGCGCCAGGCGGCTCGCCCGGCCCATAATGCTGCGCGTGTTTTTCTTTGAGCGTCGTTCACCTTTGGCTTGCTCTGCTCCTGCTCACAGCCTGGCTGCAGATATGACGGAAATGGGTTCATGCCTGCAAGGGAATGTGATTCTCTGATGATCTGGGAAGTACGCATAGCGCGACTTAGGAAGCGTCAGGTTGGATTGACTGCCGCAGGAGTGCCCAGATTCCAATCCCCGCCAACACGAACCAGTTGAGAGCGGTTGCGAAAAAGACATAATTCCCGCCGCGATAGCTGATGAGAACGTACGTCAGTGTGATGAACACCACGACGCCCCAGAGGCCGCCGATAAGCTCTTGTCGGTGCGTCCAAAGTAATAGGATTGGCACAATGAGCAGGACGCTATAGTGTTCGAGTGTGGCGGGGTAGAGCAGGAGCGCCAGTGACAACGTCAGCGCCAACATCCAATCGGCGTGGGACGCATCCAGACGATATACCAACCAACTTGTAATGCCAGCCAAGATGAGGGTAAGAGCGATGAAGGTTGGGTAAGTGAGCGGTGATGTATCGCTGAAATCATATTCCGTCAGACGCAAAATCGTCGCGAGCAAAGATTGGTTGAGCATCTCGGTATACACATAATCCGGCATTTTAGCCACAGGGTTTGCAGTAAAATAGCTAGAAAACGTTGCCGGACCGAACACGACGATGCTCAACAGTGAGATGGCAGCAAGCGCGAAGATGGTGCTGGCTATCGCGCGCCAATGCCGC
>Ga0315274_10015581_pt1 | contig 10763 bp, 22 predicted proteins | sample YL17G02_20_MG_FD_203700 | JGI IMG/M metagenome (GOLD analysis project Ga0315274, IMG submission 203700) | Sediment microbial communities from Yellowstone Lake, YNP, Wyoming, USA - YL17G02_20 | ecosystem: Environmental > Aquatic > Freshwater > Lake > Sediment | place: USA: Wyoming | collected...
GGGGGCGTCGGCCCAGCGACTGCCGCGGGGGGGATGGTAGGGGGAGGCGTTGAGGGCCTGGGCGATGCGGGTGTAGGGCAGGCCTTCGATGAATAGTTTGGTGGCGAGGAGGACGGCGGGGGCCAGGTCGGGATGGGGTTCGGCGGTGGCGATGCGGCCGTTGGGGCCGGGGATGGGGCGGTAGCCCAGTGGCCAGTGGCTGGAGCAGAGGCCGCGCGTGACCCTGGCTTCGATGCCGGCGCGGAAGCGGTGGATGCGGAGGGTTTGATCCTCGGCGGCGCGGACGGATTGGATGGCGTAGATGTAGCGCTGGGCGGTGGAGGCCTGGCCGATGGGATGGGGGGCGGAGGCGAAGTAGATTTCAGCGCCGGACTTTTCGACCAGGCTGATGACCTGGTTGGAGAGGGCGGGGTCGCGCCCGAGGCGGTCGGGGTCGAGGGCGAAGAGGACGTCGAAGATGTGGTCGGCGCAGTCCTGGCGGAGTTGGCGGTAGGCGGGCATGGAGGCTTCGGCGTCGTGCCAGAAGATGAGGTCGCGGGAGTGGCCGGGGACGGAGTAGACGACGACGACGTGTCCGTGGACAGCCTCGGCGAGCTGGCGGCCGGCGGCTTCCTGATCCTGGAGGGAGGACTTGTCGGGGCCGGCCTGGGGTTTGGAGGAGACGGCGGTCCAGATGGCGATGCGGGGGGGAGGGGATTCGTGAGTCATTGTTGGTGGCGGGCAGCTGCAGCCGGGCGGTTCAGCCGTGGATGGTAGAGCCAGGCGCGGACAAGAAGCCAGGCGGTGACGACGGCCCAGCCTCCCATGGTGGTTAGCTCGCCGGTCTGGGCAAAGTTGACGACGACCGCCAGGGGGCTGCAGAGTGTGAGGTACAGGCCATCCACGATGGTGGGATGGAAGAGGAAGAGGCCATAGATGCTGGCGGCCAGGGAGGAGAGGTAGATGTAGCCGGCGGCGCTGGGCAGCGCGGCGAGGGATCCAACAAGGATCCTGTCGGGATGGGTCCTGATGAGGTGATCGAGGTAGACACGATTCAGGCGATAGATCATCTGGCGGTCGAGGAAGATGAGAGTGAGGAGTAGGACGACGACGGAGGGGAGCCGGGATTCGGGGAAGAGGTAGCGGGCAAGGATGCCGAGGATGACAGCGACGACGCCGGCCAGTGCGCCGGCCGCGAGGGCGAGGAGGATCGTGAGACGGAGGGCTTGGAGCAGTGTCCGTCTTGGAGTTGTCTTGGTTTTAAGAGTTCCATCATCAGGTAGCATCGGTTATCCCGTCTCAGTTGAAACCAAAGGATGATGAATCTAGCCAGGCGCAGGGCTCTCTTGAAGGTTCGCACTGTTAGCACGACGATTTTCGGTAGTCTGTGAGCGGGTGAGTGCACGCATGTAGATCAGGATTCTCTCTTGGTCCTCGTCGTCGAGTGCGTTGAAGAGATGGATTGCTTCCCCTAATGCGGGGGACCTGGTGTCATAGGGTGCCCTTGATTCAGCGACAGTGTTCGTACGCAGGTGGCCAGCGATGGTAAGGATGTCTTCTTCTGGAATGCCGAAGAAGGATGCGATCTTGCGACAGCTCCTTGGGCTGGGCGTGTAGGTACCTTTGAGCCACTTTCCAATGGTGACGTGCGAGATGCGCAGTGCATAGGACAAGCTCAATGCATTGATGTTGTTGCGGTCCATCTGCTCCTTGAGCCAACTGGATATTTCCACGTTCTTATTATACCAGAAGTTTATAGTTTGTGACTAGAGGGCTTGACAAGAGTTGAACTGTGTGGTACAATACTCTTGTAAGTTACAACACAGAGGGAAGGCGATGAAGGGTCCAGTCTTACGAATCCATATTGAGTTGTTGCAGCGTGGTCAAGGGAGCAAGCGGTGGCTGGCTGAGCAACTGCATGTTTCCCAGAGTTACGTCAGTTTACTGTTGTCTGATAACCGGTCGTGGACAGAGCGCTTGAAGGTAGCGGCCAGCCAGGTGTTGGCCGTGCCAGTGGATGAGTTGTTCACGCCGGTGATGAATGGTACGGTGGAGGTGCAGAGTGGGCGACAGGACAGCGCCGGGGCAGGGTGAGGCGGACATCGAGGACGTGGCGATCCACGTGCCGGAGGACGTGGGGGCTGCGTTGGTGCACCTGGCGGAGGTGGCGGGGGGGACGATCGTGATCGAGCTGGAGGTCACGGCGCCCAGTGCGCCCAGTGTGCCGGCGGGGTCGGGGAAGTAACACCACGGATGGGGAAATACACGATGGCACGGATAGGGGAATACACGATGGCACGGATGGGGGAATGCACGATGGCACGGATGGGGGAATGCACGATGGATGGGAAGGGGTTCGTGTACGACTTCGACGAGGAGTGTTCGCACCGGCTGGGGAACGGGGAGTCGGCGGACGAGATCTGCGTGGTGAAGTGCCCGGAGTGTGGGAAGATGACGACGGTGGACGTGAAGGGCTGCGGAAACTGCGGGGCTGTGCTGAACCAGGAGGACGAACGGGTGATGACGCTGGCGAAGCACCTGGCGCAGCAGTGGGAGAGTGACTGGCTGCGAGAATTGGAGGCGGTGCTATGGAGTGGGGGGCAAGCGTGATGGAGCAGCAGGTGGGGGCGTTGCTGGCCGGGCTGTTCAGGCTGGCGGTGGAGTTGGGGTACCGGTGGGATGGGGAACAGTGGGTTGCACCGGTGGTGGATTCGACGTTGCGAGCAGGGCCGGGGTGGGTTGATCCGGAGATCAGGCCCCCCTTCCCGCCCCTGGTTGACGGGGACTGCTCCGGTTCTGCTCGGAGCGCCGAAGCCACTCCTCTCGAGTTGCCCATACCCTCCGAGTTGTCTACTGTTTCTCCGTTCGATCGTGGTGACGGTGCTCTATTGCATGGGCTTGGGGAGCCCGGTGGTGTGGTCGGCACCGGCGGGCCCGGTGAACTATGGGACAGGTTATTCATGGACCTACCTCCTACGCCGCTCGAGCGCTCTAGTGCCCAGGGCGTGCTCGAGCCCCAAGCCCCCCCCTGCCCCCCCGCAAGCGGGGGGGAGAGGGAGGGGACCCGCATGTGGGGGGGGGGGAGCCGATGATCGAGTTCACGGTACGGATTCACTGGGGGTTGCTGGTGCTGGCCGGGCTGGTGGGGACGGTGCTGGCCGGGCTGTACGCGGTGGCGCTGAGTACGGAATGGGGGCGACGGGTGTGCGAGAGGCGGACGCATTGGACGGTGATCGGTGGCCACCTGCTGATGGCGCTGACGATGGGGTTCGTGAGTGCGCCGATGGCGGGGGTGTGGCTGCTGTGGTCGGCGCTGCACGGATTGCCGCTGGTGATCAGGAGCGAGGTGCTGCACTGGCGGGAGGAGGACCGGGTGTGGGGCGGGTTCGGTGCAGCGCTGCGAGCGTTCGGCGGGATGGGGGTGCGCGATGAGGATGCGGGGAGTGATCGCGGCGGCGGAGACGGACATGGCGCAGGTGGCGCTGGCGGGGGAGGGGCTGGAGGAGTTGGAGGCGCTGGCAGTCCTGGCACTGCAACGTGGACTGCTGGACAGCGATAGGGCGGAACGGGTGTTCGGTGCGTTGAGTCGGATCGGGGCCGGGCTGGCTGTGATCCGCAAGTGGATGAAGGGGGTCCGCTATGGGGATGGTGACGAGTGCAGGGTGTGACGGCGGGGGGGCAGAGGTAGAGCAGGAGGCGAAGGTAGAGCAGGAGGCGAAGGTAGAGCAGGAGGCGAAGCTGGTCCGGCTGCCAAAGGATGGGGCGGTGCTGGTGGCGGAGATCAGGAAGTTCGCCGAGGAGCGAGGGTGTGCGGTGAAGGTGATCGGGGTGCCGGATGCGAGCACGTTCGTGAAGGTGGGCGAGCTGGCGCTGGAGAGGCTGGGGGTGGAGGTGCACCTGATGGCGGAGGTGAGGGAAGGGTGTGTGCAGCTTCGATGCTGCCGGGGCGAACAAGATAGTGATCCAGGCACCTGATGGCGGAGGTGAGGGAAGGGTGTGTGCAGCTGGTAGGGTAACGCCTCGGTGGTTCGCACCTGGTGGGAGGCGGAAGAAGAAGCTGTACCCATCTAAGTGGCGGGAGGTGCTGGCAGAGAAGGATACCGATCTCAGCCGGGTGGCGACGGCGGTGGCGGCAGAAGTGGGTTGTAGCCCGGGGGCCGTGGAGTATTGGCGGCGCGCGAGGGTGGCCATCGCCGAGATGGAAGAGGCGAAGAGGAAGGCGAAGGGGACGGTACACTGCACACGGTGTGGGTTTCTGGAGGACGAGGAGAATCCGATCGGGCAGAGTGGGTTGTGTCTGTATTGCAGGTTGCAGATGCGTGGGGTGAACCTGCTGCGTTGGTACGCGAGTGGGGCAGCAGCGGAGTATCTGAGGAGGCAAAGAGATGGGCACGGGAATGAGTGCGGGAAGCAAGACGGTCAGGTTGGCGGAGATGAGGCCAGCGGGCTGCACGTGTAGGCAGCCGTGGCAGGTGTGCCCGGTGTGTGCGGGGACGCCGCGGGCGCAGATGGTGGAGGTGAAGCCGGCACGGGAGACGCCCTCGGCGCAGGTGTTGTTGAACGTGGCGCGGGCGTACCTGGTGGAGGCGAACGTGCAGGAGATCGAGATGCGCCTGGCGGGCCAGCCGGTGGTGCGGGGGGCGGACGTGGAGCAGGCGCTGGGGATGGTGGGGGCGAAGAGGGAAGGGTTGTAGAGGAAGAGTGAGGGCCTGAGCCATCCTCCCGTCCGCCTGATGGGCTGGGACCCAGTGGGAATGAGCCCCCAGCGGTGCAGTTCGATTCTGCAGATCAGGCTGACGGGAGGATGGCCGAGGCCACGGAGTAGGCGGAGGAACCAGCCATGGGGAAGCCAAGTGACCGGAGACGGTCGGCTCGACGTCCAGGACGGCAGGAGAGAGTGGGCATAAAGAGGTGGCGCCGGACGAGAGTCTGGAGCGCCGGCGGGCCTGGCGGTAAAGCTGCTCCTGTGAAACTGGGACGGAAGCATTTCGCACGATGGTGTCGGGGTTTGTGCTGGGCCTCGTGCGATCCGCATCTTGCTGGTGACTCGGGGAGACAACGCTGAGACTTGGCGACGCAACACTGAAAAGAGGCGCGCTGTGCTGGACGGCCAGGCTACAGGCGCGGCGCATCGGTCACCCTTTGAGAGAGGCGGCAGGGAAGGGAACGCAGCCAGGAGGATCTGCCAGGGGCAGAACGAATCGCTCTGAAGTGAGGGGGGCTGCGCAGGCCAGCTGACGAGGGCAAGGCTGGCAAGCAAAGGTAGCGCCCAGCGTGGACGCGGCCGGGCCAGTGGCCTGATCAGCCAGGTTCGCCGTGGCGTGTGGGGGGAGGGCGCTGGTAGAGGGTAGGGGCGGGCCTCGTTGGGGAGGGGGGAGGTGTGCCGGTGGTAAGGAAAAGTGCGAACTGGCATAATAGTTATAGTCGGAAGTTGCTCATCGTCCCGCTGATGGTGATGGTGATGGTGGTCGTGGTACTATTGTGCGCGGCCCACACGAACAGAATCCCGACTCAGGGATTGAAATGTGACAGTGGTGGTCGTGGTGCTGTTGTGCGCGGCCCACACGAACAGAATCCCGACTCAGGGATTGAAATGGACTGGCACGTGTACTTGCCACTGGTGCAGAAGCCGGAGTGCGAGCGACCGACGCCGACGATGCCACGGGCAACGCCGACAGGCGAGTGGGGCATCCACTAGAAGGGGGAGCAGGATGGGACAGCGGTGGTATGAGGATCGGCGTGCGTCGCAGGACAAGCCGGCGGGCACCAGCCTGGAGGGGTGCGCCGGGTTGATGGTGTACCTGGTGCTCCTGGCGTTGATCGTGTTATGTGTGTTGATGGTGGGCGGAATGTTGGTGAGGTGAGAGATGGATGTTCAGATTTTGATACCTGGGGCTGACACACCTAGCGACACCGAAGTCGAAGCCGAAGTCTCCGCGCCCGACTATGGCAACGTGTCGTTCGAGGCGGGTGGGGATACGTGGGTCGTGGTCGAGGCCACTGACGATTGTGTCACGTTCAACGTCGCTGCTGACGGCAAGTAGTCCTTTCGCATAGTGAGGGGGATACGTCCCTGGACAGGATAGCCCAGATGGAAGAAACGAAGGGACAACAAAGGGAGACTGCTGGACGATGACACACTCGGTGACGCAACTGCACTTCATCCGCGAGATCGAGGGCCGCGAGGTGTGGGTGGCGGTCGGGGACGACGTGGAACAGGTGATCCTCCTGGAGGACGCCGGCTGGTCGGGGCTGCTGGCGCTGGCATTGGCCAAGCCAGAGCAGCGCTGGACGGAAACGGTGCGGATCACGCGAGATGGGGGGACGCGCGTGTTCGCGGCGGTGCCCCATACCGTGGAGGTGGACCGGTTCCTGATCGAGCTGATTGACGCGCTGATCGGCATCCGGTATGAGCATCCCTCTTTCATTCAGTTGCCGCTTGCTTTGACGGAAGAAGAGGCGGTGGAGTTGAAACAAATCCTGGGGGTACCTGTTGGCTAAGGCCAGGATCCCACCGGTCTACGTGAATATACCCCCAGCGCTGGTGTACAGGAAAGATCTGTCGGCACCGGTGCGAGAGACGGGCATACAGATCCAGGGTTTGGGCTGGAATCACAACTACGAGTACACAGATCCGGTGACACTCACGGAGTTATGTGGCATTTGCGGGGTGAGCCGCGCACGGTTATATGGACACCTCCAGCAGCTCGTTGTTAAGGGTGTGCTGCGTTACACCTACACGGCGGTTGGATTCGTGTTCGACCTACGTCGGTCTCGTGGCGCAATGCAACTCTCTGTGTCTGATCCTACAGGATCGTGCACGGATTCCGGTCTCAAAAATGAGACTGGCGGGACATTACTTGATGTTGTTGCTCTTCCTCATGAAAGAGAGGAAGCAACAACAACAATATTGGAAGGGGGAGTGGGGGAAACCACGACGTCCGAAAAGCCGGACCTGGGAGAGGCACGTCTGGTGATCCTGGAACGGATGGGCGTGCTGGAGCCGACGCGCTCGGAGATGGCCGGGCTGGCCTGGGCGACGGTGGAATATCTGGAGGCCTGGGAAGCGTGGCTGTGTACACAGGCGGGGCGGGTGGGGATCGGGCTGGTGGTCGAGCAGATACGCCGGCAGCAGCGTGCGCCAGGGGCCAGGGATAGGGCAGGGGGGAGAGAGAGGTATCGGGAATGGTCGAGCGATTGACCCGGTGGGCGGTGCGGTTCACGGTGGCGGCGATGTTGATCGTGAACGTTGACCTGGCGGCGGTGTGCACCATCGTCGTGGCAGGTCTGGTGTTGGGTGCGGTAGTGGCCCTGTGGCGTGAGCAGGACCCGGAGTGGAATCAGGCGCGGGCATGGCTGGTGTCCGCGGACAGGGGGTTGACGTGAGCGGTACGAGTGTGATCGTGGAGGTGCCGGTGTGCAAGGTGGTGGCCAACCCGTGGCAGGTGCGGGCGCTGGACCAGGACCTGGTGGCAGAGCTGGCGACGGCGATGCGGGAGAACGGGTTCCGGGGTGTGCTGGTCGGGCGGGCGCTGCTGCTGGACCACCCGGTGAAAGCCGGTGCAGAAGGGCCGGTGGTGAGGACGCTGATCAGCGAGGCGGAACATCTGGAGAACATCGTGCTGGAGCTGCAGGCGGAGCGGGTGGTGGTCGAGTTGGCCTGGGGTCATCACCGGCTGGAGGCAGCGAAGCAGGCAGACATTGACTCGGTGCCGGTCGAGCTGGTGGGGGGACTGACCGACGAGCAGATGGCGTCGTGGGCGCTGATGGAGAACGTGCGACGCAAGGACGTGACGGCGATCGAGGAGGCGCAGGCGATCCAGCGGCTGGTCAAGGAGTTCGGGTGGACGCAGGGCCGGGTGGCCGAGATGCTGGGGTACAAGGATGCGGCGACGGTGTCGAATAAGCTGCGGCTGCTGCGCTTGCCGGAGGAGATTCAAGCGAAGGTGAGCGGCGGGGATCTGTCGGAGCGGGCGGCGCGCTCGCTGGTGACGGTGGCGGAGTTGAATCCGAAGGCGGCAGTCGAGTTAGCGAAGCAGAATACCCCGGTGTCCGAGTACCAGGTGAAGCAGGCCAAGCGCGAGGCATCGAAACCCCTGACCGGGGGCTGGGACAAAGCGCCGTGGCCGATGGACTGGGTGCCGGCTGCATTGGACGTGGAGGGGGATGGGTCGGCGATCACCTGCCAGGGGTGCGAGCATCGCCTGCCGATCGAGGGGGAGGAGGTGCGGTGCTCGAAGCCGGCGTGCTGGAACAAGCGGCGCAAGGTGTGGGAAGCGCAGATCGTGGCGGCGGAGAGTGAGAAGCGGGGCATCTTGGCAGTCACAGCCATAAAGGGGGAGAAGCCGCACATCTTCGATTGGTCGGACCGCAACATCCTGGGCGACAGGTGCGAGACGGTGGACGATGGGAAACCATGCAGGTTGCTGCGATTGCGGTACGGACGGAACGAGGTAGAGACCTGCTGCGGGGCGGACGACGGCTACGAGCATTGTGTGAAGGAGATGCAGGGCCAGAAGGAAGCGCGCAAGGACGAGAAGGCCAGGAGCATCGAGGATACTAAGGTGCGTCTTTTCAACGCTGCGGTGGTGCTGAGTACGGCGTTCATGAACTTGAACCTGGAGGTGTGCCGGGCGCTGGCAGAAGCGATCTACGAGCCGACCTGGTGGGACGTGCCGGAGGCCGCGAAGGTGGATCCGTGTACTCACCTGGCGTGGAAGTTGTTGGCGCGAGCGGTCGATCTGCCCTCGCCGTACCGGGAGGACGAGGAGGAGGTCCTGGGCGTGTGGGACAGGATCAAGGCGAAGATGGGCGAGTTCGGGCTGGACTGGTCGGGTTGACAGGCGTGGGGATTCCTGGTATGATGGGAGAAACCGAATAGGGGGCCAGTACGAACGGCGGCAGGGGAAGTTTCCCGGGCCGCCGTTTTGCGTTGGAGGTGGACTGTGACCGGTGTGATGGATGACGAGATCAGGTGGGCAGTGGGGCAGATACGGCAGGTGGCCGACCGGCTGGAGGAGCTGGTCGGGATGGGGCCATTCCCTTTGTACTCGCAGCGTGACCCGGAGTGGGCGAAGGATGCGCTCGGTCCGGACGCCGGCGGGGGGACGATGTGCGGGGCAGGGTGTGCGGTCACCTGTGCGGCGATGCTGATGACGGCACACGGGATGGCGATCACGCCGGGAGAGTTGAATAGGTTACTGACACAGCGCGGCGGTTTCTCTGCGAAGGCGGGGGGGGGGCCGCGCAATCAGTTACGGTGGGAGTTCATCCCCGAGGTGTGCCCAGCGCTGAAGTATTACGGGCGCAGGGACTGGACGTACCACTCGGCGGACGTGGCGGAGATGCGGGCGGTGATGCTGCTGCGGGGGCCGGTGGTGGCGCAAGTGGATTTCGATCCGAAGGACCGCGACGTGGACGAGCACTACGTCATTCTCCTGGAGTGGCTGGGGCCGGACGACCTGGCGATTGCGGATCCGTGGACCGGGGAGCGGGTGGGCCTGGTGGAGCGGTACTGGAATGCGACGTGGAGCGCGACGCGGGGCAAGGTGGCGCGGATCGTGACGGGGTTGCGGTTGCTGCAGGCGAGGGTGGAATGAGTATCGGCGATGCGGTGCTGGTGGTGCTGGCCGTGCTGGGTGGGCTGATGGCGGTGGTGGCGTGGGAGGTGTGGAGCCATGCCCCCATCGAGTGAGGCGGTAGCAGGGGCGATGGTGGTCATCCTGGTGGTGGTGATCATCGTCGTGGCGGCGATCGCGTACGAAGAGTTCAAGAGGTGGAGCGGTGGCTAAGAAGGGTAAGAAGAAGAACTGGATCGCGGGCGCGATCAAGAAGAAGGGGGCGCTGCGGAAGGCACTGAAGATCAAGGCGGGGCAGACGATCCCGGCGGGGAAGTTGAAGTCGGCGGCGAAGAAGGGCGGGAAGCTGGGACGGCAGGCGCGACTCGCCGTAACGCTGGGGAAGATGAGGAAGACGCGACGGAAGAGGTAGATGGACCGGGCGTTCATCAGTGACGATCTGCTGACGAAGATGTCGCGCCTGACGGCCAGGCAGCGCGAGGCGATTCCGCGATTGGTGCGGGCGCTGGCGGATGGGCGCACGATGCGCGCTCTGCTGCGCGGGCCGGACCGGATCTGCTGCTGGTCCACGTACTACAAGCCAGGGCGAGGCTGGTACCACAACGAGGCCTTCCGGGAGGTGCTGGAGCAGGCACGGCGGGAGTACGATGCGGCCAGGCTGAAGACGGCGGTGGAGGAAGCGGCGGCGACGTTGAGGCGGACGACACCATTGGCGGCCAGGGTGCTAGAGCAGGAGATCGTCAGGGGGTTGCGCTCGCTCGATGACGTGCCGGACGATGAGTGTACGTTCGAGGAGCGCTCACTGCGTTTGCTGGCCAGGGTGGCGGAAGGGGCGGTGCAGTTGCGGGCGCTCGAGGCGCTGAGCAAGATACGGGGAACGGAGCGCAGTCGTGGGTTGAAGGCAGCCACGGCGGTACTGGACCGGGCGGACATCGAGACGGCGGTCAAGAGCGCGGGGGGGGCGGAGGCGCAATGGCGTGGGTTGTTGGAGGAGTTGAGGTCGGATACTGATGAGGTGGCCGACGTGGGCGCAGAAGCAGACGATCTTCCGGCGGTTAGGGTACCAGCCACACGAGGGGCAGTTGCCGGCACACCAGAGCCGGGCGCGCGTGATTCTGGTGGCGGGTGCTGAGAGGTCGGGCAAGAGCCGCTGGACGGGTAACGAGATCGTGGCGCGGGTGCCGTGGGTGCGGCGGGTGGCGCTGG
>Ga0315274_10015582_pt1 | contig 10763 bp, 6 predicted proteins | sample YL17G02_20_MG_FD_203700 | JGI IMG/M metagenome (GOLD analysis project Ga0315274, IMG submission 203700) | Sediment microbial communities from Yellowstone Lake, YNP, Wyoming, USA - YL17G02_20 | ecosystem: Environmental > Aquatic > Freshwater > Lake > Sediment | place: USA: Wyoming | collected...
CGTAAGGATGCTCCCAGAGAATACTGCCGTTTTCGGCAGAGACGGCAAGAAGCTTGCCAACCGGCGGGCCGGCAAAATACAGCGCCTTATCAGAGCACTTCAGGTAACAGGTCGTTCTCCAGTTGGTCCGCCAGTCCTGCCGATTTTGATAAGACCCCAGCGACTCAAAAAGCTTTGGGGTATCATCCGGGGTCTTACACCATATCGGTTTGCCATTTTTGGCGTCAAGACAGGTTAGGTACGCTCCAAATCGGAAGATATAAATTCGCCCGTTTTTCATACACATAGCCCGGCTGTCAACCGGTTGGTCCTCACGATGGCTCCACAAGACCTTTTTCGTTTTCGGGTCCATCGCCAGCACATTGGAACCGAATCCCCACGGTTGCTCCGGCTGGTTGAAACCCTTTGAGATAGGGTCCCACGGCCAGCCGTGCTTATTACTGTTCCACCGCATTGTTGGGTCCCTCTGCTCCTGCTCTCCTATAAGTGCATAGAGCACTCCATCCTCCAGTGCCATCCACTTCCAGAATGTCCCTCCTGCGACATCAGTCGGCGGGATTATCTGGTCCTTAAGGTTTCCGGTTGCCGCGTCAATAATCTTGCAGGATTTGTCATCTCCCACATACAACACCGTCGGCGTTGCTATCATTGTGTTGCGGTGTATCATAACACCCTCGGTCAGGTCGCGCTGCCAGAGTATCGTGCCGTTGTAACCGTTAAATGCCACCAGCTTATTTAGAAATGGCTCTTCGCGGGCCTTGAAGGCCACGTGTCCGAACGCCTTGAATACTCGACCTGCTGAAGCCACCGCCACCTGCGGCAGCGGCGCATAGCGTGGCTCAGCCATAAATTGCGTTAGATATGGCGAGACGGCGATGCGGTCCTGTGATTGAGGATTGTTGTCCGGCCCGTGATACGGATGGCTCCAGTCATCCACCCCTGCAGGTGTCGGCTTGACTAAAACTTTATCTCCTATTATGGCTTTTCCTCCGGGACGCAGCACTCGCAGTGCCTCCGCCTCCGAAATTCCTGCCGCATCATTTACGACAATCATCGCATCTGCCAGATTGTCAGCCAGGTGTAATTTTGACAGCGCACCTCTCTCAATAAAGATGCGCGTCCCGTAGAATCCCGCATCATCAACGGCTTGAGATGCTTTTTCTATATTCTCGTTCGGCGGCAGCTGGACATAAATAAGTAGCTCGCTATCCCGCGCCAATTCCAGAGCTGCTTTACAGCTTTCATCGTCCAGCACCACGCATATACCACGTGTTACGCCTATTTTTTTGAGAATTGTTTCCTTCTCGAAGAGTCCTTCGGACTGCCCTGCCGAACAAACAAAACTCCGGCAGAACAAAATTACGGCCACCACCATCGCTATATGGAGTTTTAACTTTTTCATTTTTCTTCCCTTCATCAGTTCTGTCCGCCTATGGCGGATAGTTTTAAGCTTTTAGTTCCCTCAATAATTTAATGACACCCAGATTCTAATAAGCAAAATTGTGCTTGTCAAACCACCCCACGATTTTTTTGCACGGCTAATTTTTTCAATTCTTGGCTCGTATTTTTCACTTCGACATTCGGTGTTCCTTGTTCGATATTCGATATTGTTTAAGGTCATTCCCGTGCAAACGGGAATCCAGTTTTCAAAACGTAGGGTGGGCTTCAGCCCACCAATTCTCTAACAAAACGGTCTTTACTTAGGATTAGACCGCCACTCCAGAATCGCAGCAACGATGGCTTTCACAGTTTTCTCGTATAACTTCCAGATCCAGGCTTTTATTTTGGTCCAAATAGTATTCTGCTCTGTTTCCACTGGTTTTTCGTCCTCTTTTTTCCGCTTTCCGGCAAGGTCGGCTTTCTGTTCTGCTTTCGTTTGTATTTCTTCAAATGTCTTAATAACATTATCGACACTGGTATATAATCTGTTGCATCCGCTGTATATCACATCGGTCAAATCATTAAGAAAATAAGCGTATCCAACATCGTCAAACTGCTGCTGCAAAGGAATATCTTTCAGCTTACAATATATGTCGAGTAGCTTTCCTGTCGGTGTGTCACTACCGACCAGCTTATTGAGTGTTTCAAATACTTCGTTGATTTCCTTGTCGTGTAGCTGAGAAAGTTTGTCCTTGAAAGTAGGGTCTTTTGATAAATAAATCTGAACCGCATCTGCTATCTCTCGTCCCAACATCCTTTGTTCCTCCGGATAAAGCTCTGCCCTGACCTCTAACCAGCTTTTCTCAATTCTACCCCCCACCCCTTTCACATTTCGATTCTCATATTCTTTTTGTAACCTCAACGCTCTCTCATTTAGATTCTTATATTCTCTTTCTATTTTTGCTCTTGCTCCCTTTTGAGCTTGTTCCTTCAGTTTGCTATTTACGAGTGAAAGGACGCGGCTTGTAAAGTCCCTTAGTTTTTTGAATTGGCTGATTGTTGCACTGATTGTCTGTCGTTCCAAATTAAAAACTATATCATCGACAATCTTAAACGATTTAATACACCAGTTCATAACATCTTGCAGACCGTCTAAAGGTTGTTCCTTAGAAAGAGGCAAATCGGACAGTTCTGGATAAATTCCCCGAAAGCAGAGTACGCATTTGCAGGCATCATTGTATGTTTTTATAAGGTCTTCGTGCGAATAATCACTTTCTAAGAACTTGACAATAGCTTGATGCAACTTTTCAGGTGTGTTTATTTTTTTTATGTCCATTGTTTACCTGTCCTTTTCGGGTCGGTCTGAGCAGCGGCAGGTTAGACAGGTGAGCCAAAACCTTACCACTGCTCAAACCGCTTAACCGGTAGCTTACCGGTTGCCCCGATTTACCCGCCTATGGCGGATTACTACATCCGTATTTCTACTGGATTTTTGCTCAAATTTCAACATTTTTACTCTTTTTTCCTTGACTGGCAGACATTCAAATCCTTAAAATGATGAAGGTTTTGGAGAATCCCAATCAGTAATAAGAAGCCGGTTTTTTGTTTTGGTAGGAGTTCTTTTCACATAGGGCACAAAATAAAAACACTTTTGAGGAGATTGAGAGATGATAAATTTAAAAATGACAATTTTGTTAATGGTAGACGTCCTGCTCACATTGTCGAATCCGGCAAGAGTATATGCCTACCATCTCGATGATGGTCAAATCCACAATATCTCTTGGCCTATTAACGGAGACCTTGAAGTAGAAGATGACAGTCCTTTTGTTACACCTACCACAGTAAATCTCTTATCTGGTAGTTTGATATCAGGTAGTTTACATTCTTATGGGCACAGTCGAATAAATATGTCAGATGGAACGATAGATAGCTATTTTGAAGTTCATGATAATAGTCAGGTAAACATCTCTGGTGGGATGATAGGTGGTCTTTTGCATTCTTGGGATAATAGTCAGGTTATTGTTTCCGGTGGAATGATAGGTGGGCTTATCGAAGTAGGAAGCAGCCCCTATGTTGATAGCACACTTACCTTTATAGGCAGAGATTTTGCTATTAACGGTACCAGTGTTGGCTACGGAGAATATAGTATCATCGGCGGCACCATCACCGGCACATTGGCCAACGGAGACAAACTGAACAATATCTGTGAAATTTACGGTGATTCAAGTGTCATTCTTGAACCCATCACCGAACCGAATCATATATTAACAATAGATGTTGACCCAAACGATATTGGTATTGATACCATCACGCCGAGTGTTGGTGCTCACGATTATGCAGGTCGGGTTAATATAAAGGCACAACAATTTGCAAAATGCCCGGATGTGTATGTCTTTGACCACTGGGAAGGAGATGTGAACGACCCGAATTCAGCCAATACGACAGTATTTATGGACACTGACAAGACCGTTACAGCGGTATTTGTTGATGGCCGCCAGTGCGGAGATGAATGTCATCCATATCCCATAGGTGACCTTGATAAGGATTGTGAAGTTACCTTCGGCGACTTCGCTTTATTTGCTTCTCACTGGCTGGACTGCACTAAGCCGGAGTGCGATTAGGACACTGATCGGCCTCGGTGCGGTGATGTTGAGAAAAAGATTTTTGGGAAAAGACAAAAAATGAAAAAATACGTTTGCGTATTTTTGCTGTTATTTATTGTTGGCCGCGGAGTTAATTATTCCGGATATTCTAATTACTCTCCTCATACGGGATTTTCTTCATACTTTAAAAAGACAACAGGCACAAGCAACCTTACTCATGGATACAAAGACCCTCCAGTCTTAGATGCAAATAGTCCGCTTGCTAAATTTGAGTTAGAAAATAGTGTGAAAGATTATCTTAATGGCGTAGTTAACGACTTGAAAGAAGTTAATGATAAAGCGGATAATGCTACCAAGAAGATAAATGCCGTGGTTGACGCTGTTAACTTTGGTTTTGAATATTTTAATGTTCGTCATGTTGGGTCGGTCTTCACTTTTAAGAGTGAATCTAATTTTGGATTTTTAGGTTATCCCGAATTTCCCGACTTTGATTATTTTCATTTTCCTCCTATCAAACCGCACAAGCCATTGTTTTTAGATGATGAATTTGCGGTTGAGTCTTATAATGCCAAAGTTAGGAACTATAACAGAGAGATAGCTGATTTCACAGCGACCGTAAAAGCTTACATAGAAGATGCAGAACATTACGTGAAAAACTGCAGAAATGACTATGAAGAAATTCGCCAAAAAGGTCTAAATTTATTAAGTTATATTAAATCTTTAGGCATGGATGCTGAAACTGACTTGTAACGGGTCTATTCATTTAACTGTGTAAATGGTGTTAACGATTTTCGACAGATTACAATTCTGCCTTGCTTTTCGCATAATAAACAATTCACGGCTCATTTTAATCCCCGAACTCGCCACGCTTCTGTTGCTTGGCCTGCGTGCGGTGATGGTGAGAAGAAAGCGATAATTGCTTTACAAGTCGAGAAATATGGATTCCGCATTCCCGGCCAACTGTGATCTTATCCCAAAATCGACAGTGTAAATCTGCGTTAATCAGTGTCTAAAAAAGGCAGTGAGTCTTTAGTTTTTAGTTTTGGGGCAGAAGGCGGAATCCGTGTCAAACCAGTCAGTGTCAGTCAGTACCAAAAAAGTCCGTGTCAGTTAGTGTCTATGTTAATCTGCGTCTAAAAAATTTGTGTCCATTCGTGTTCATTCGTGGTTAATTTTCTTTGCGGTTAAACAAAATCCGCGTGAATCTGTGTTAATCTGTGGTTCATTTTTAATTTTCTTTTCTATCTTCCCTCAAGCCATTTCTCAGCCAATACCGCAAAATCCCGCAGGTTAATTATCCCATCGCCGCCCGGCGGAGCGACATCCAATGATGGCTCATTACCCAGCCAGTGGCCGGATAGTCTCGCAAGGTTAGAAAACCCACTATTACTAGTTTCGCCCTGCTGCAAGATCACTCCTCGAACCCCCGGCTCAAATGTAAAACGCACTCCCTCTGAATTATTGAAGTATATCCGTTTGGTTATACTTTCGCCCGGACTAAGTTGCCTGTCATCTAATAAAAGTTCCGATAGGTCAGCATAGTTCTAATCCTTCGAGGTAACGCCATTCGCATCAGCTAATGTAACGTTTGGCTCGCTGATGCTTTCTACTACAACCCACAATGGAATCCCAAGAGTTTCGCCGGAAGTATTCGTCACCGTAACATTTACGCCTAATCGTTTCTTCTGGTGGTCATAACCTGCTTCGTCCACATGTATTCTAACATAATCATTTAGTTTCGGCCACTCGCTAACAAACTCATCCCCCGTAAGTTTACCATCCGAAGTTATGGTCTTTTCAGGAACTCCATTCCCATCTTCATCTACCATAATAGTAACCGCGTTCTGGTCATTCTGGTCTTGGGAGAGAGCTTGCCAATTAACTACGAAATCATGCACCGCACCCGGCAAAGAAGGAATGTCGTTGGCCTCAAATACAACCCCATTCGCATCTTTGGTAGAACCCATCTCTAACCGATAGCTTCCTGTCTCTGTCCCAACTATCTCGCAATAATCATCGCATGGATCATAAACTATTACCTTTTCAGGGAAGATTTCATTCCCTTCTTCTGTCGGTACGACGTAATGGCTAAAATAGAATGAATGAGGGATATTACGATCGATTTCCCCGGAGATTTTCCTTCCAACGTGCCTTCCAAATGCGTCATAGACATGTAACCGTGCGTCTGAATATAGGGAATAACTCGATGTATTATGTGGTGTGGACATAAAGATAGGTGCCTGAGGATATACTTTGTCTCCTTTGACTTTAATAATCCTGAATCCATAAGGATAAGGAGCTGTTGAGTCAAGTCCGCCACTTACTCCAAGGTCTTGTGTCTGGATAAACTGCGTGCGATCCATAGATGGTGTATTCCCATACCGATCTGACTCATGAGCCTCGTGAGTATGACCCGCCAGCACCAAGCGAACATTACTTGAATCGCACCAATCAAGAAACTCAACTCTAAACTTTTCGAATGTCTGGTCATCACCCCACACATCAACTGCAGGATGGTGTAGAAAAACGATCTTGGGTTCAGTGTTACTTAACTCCGCCAACACGTTATATTGTTCCTCGCTTAACCCACTCCCTCTTGAGTAGAAGGAGTCAAACAACCCACTCTCACCAGAATCAAGTCCTATAAAGAGAAAACCCTTGCCTTCGGGTCTGAAAGTGTAATTGTTGGGACCGATCGAAGGTAAATCAGTCGCATCTTGAGGTCGTTGTGGATTTATACAGTCATTGTAACATCCCAGACCAACCGACACAGGCACAAGCCCATTGTCGTATCTATCGTGATTTCCAGGGACAACGTAAACAGTGTGCCTCGTCCCACCTTCGGAAGGCTCGAATGCTTCGAGGAATCTACTGTAGTGTTGTGGTGCACACTCATATATGAAACCACTGCCCATTCCTACTCTAATTTTATTATACGCACGGTCTACTATATCACCGGTAACCACGATAAAATCAGGTTTTGGTTCGTCAGGGTCTCCCCAACTGTAGATAAAATCTATACAATTAAGAGCAGCTGTCAGTCTATCATCCGCCCCTGGTGCCCCAATATGCGTATCGCTAATTTGCACAAACGACCACTCGGGCTGCGCGGGAATAACCTGTATCGTCTTCAGGGTTCCTGACCACGAAGAAACCTTGTCTGTATGAATTGAACATCTGGCTTGCGCCTTTAGGTTATAGTCTCTTGTTTCACTCCAGCTTAGATTAAATTTCCCATCGCTTCTCCAACCTGTCAGATCACTTCCATCTCCTTTTTTATCAATTCGGTATTCAATGCTGTGGCCAAGACTGCTCGATGCTCCCGAAGCAGTAAACTCGTTATCTGTATTTACAACTACTTCTGAAGGCCCAATTATGCTTGTGGGAGGCCAGATGGTCTCTTCCTCTGGTATAATGCTAAACGAGCCATCGCTATAGTCGTAAATGGAGGAGTCTGCTATCAATGTAATCTTGACCTTATAATCATTAGCTATTGCCATGCTGGTAGGGATTGGCCATGGATGCGAACCGTCATTCTCTGTGGAAGATATAATGGTGCCAGAAGAGCCAGATCGATACCATTCTATTTTTACATCTAGAGCCGCATAAGCTGCCCAATTCCAGGTTATATTGTGAGTGCTGCCACGCCTCCACGATTCACCTCCATTTGGTGAAGTAACTGTAATTGGCGGCGGTCCATCAATTATCTCGTAGCTCGACCCGCCCGTGGCAAGCCTAACGTCATCGTGCTCTCCGAGCTTAGTCAAACCCCGGAAAACGCGCACAATATAGTGTTCACCTGGCCTTGTGGTTGGCCAGGCCTGGAAGGTCACGCTGCCATCAGAACCAGTGGTGGCGTTGGCACGCTCGTGCTCATGATTGCGATATCCATCCCAGCTATAGAGCCGAACCGTAAGGCCGGAGGCTGGCGTAAGATCGGAATACTTGACCCTGAACGTCAAAGACGCCTTGGGATTGGCTGTGATTGTCCGCGAAACTGAAGAACTATTTAGGCTAAATGGCCCGGTCGCTCCCACTAACATATCCCAATAGTAAGCATCCACTATGTAGTCATCGCCATAAGGAACATCGGTAAACGACCAGCTATTACTGGTTGGTCCGGTGCCTATATCATCGTCCTTGCGCTGCTTCTCGATGTAGTCGCCCTGGTAAAGAATTGAGGCGTTCGGACGGTCACTACTGCTCACACCCAAAACCGTAATGTTTATCGTGCCCTTAGGCTGGTACACTCTAAAGCTTTCGCTTCGGAGGTTGTTATTTTCGTTCTTTTCATCATTCTGCTTGTTGTCATAATCGATTTCGGCGGTAATCCATAATTCTTTGCCAGGTTCGTTGGGGATAGTCCAAGAAAAGTCTGTCTCTTCTTCTTCCTCTCCCGGTGCAAGTCCATTGATGATTCCCAAGAGACCGGTATCAATCTCGTGGGTTTTTGCATTCATCGATTCTCCCCACCACCATTTCATCCCTATACTTGTCTTTGATGTTGCGTCCCCTACATTTTTGCCATAAAAATCAAGTCGTACACTTTGCCCAGGCTGCACATCCGGAAGCACTGTTTGCCCATTCATTTTAATATCAGTCACTATCAGATCCGGTTTTGGTGGAGGATTCCAGTAATAGGTTTCGCTTCTATCGTTATTCGATTCGTTTGATTCATCTATTGCATCCTGCGGATCAATAACAACTTTTACCGTATGGTTACCTGAACTACCCACAGTATAACTTATGTCCTCATTATCACTTTCACCTGCATCAAGGCCCCAGCTTAAAGAATCTTCCCCAATCTTTGAGCCATCGAGATAATAATATAAAAGTATTGAGCCACTTGCTCCTGCATTACCCTGATTCTTTAATGTAGCCGTGATTGTTACGCTTTCCCCCGCAACCGGCGAAGAAGGCGAAATAGAAATATCTTGCACTATCAGATCCGGTTTTAATGCTGTTGCGCTTACGGACTGGTTTCTCGTGGCCAGAAGTGTGCTGCCATTAGGATGCGTGCCCCAGTCGTCGTCGTACAACTTCCAGACGATTGTGCCGCTGCCGCCATCGGTCGGCGGGGTAACCGTAAATGTCTGGTCGTAGTAGGTCCCTTGATTGATTGTCGGATTGCGGTTCTTAGGGGACACAGACCAACTTGAAGGCCAGCTATCGGCCTCAATGATGACGTTACCACTTCCACTTGTGGATCTTATTCGCACGGTGACCGTCGCGCTCTGACCGCCCGTGAATGAGGAAGGAGATGCTGAAGTTATTTCGGCAACAAAGACTTCCTGGGCAGCATTGCCGATTGTCGGTAATGCGAACAGCAAAAAAGCAAGGCAACATACGCTTATATTTATAAGCTTCATTTTCCGCCCTCCTTATTCTGTTGAGATTGTTCATTCATGAGTTTTGTTTTATATTCCGCCCAGTTTGAGGCATTATGTTGTTTAATTGAGCAACTAAAATAACTTTGTCATACTTTTCTTCGCCTCAACAATAAAGCCCCTGATATCAAAAGCAAACATGCCGCTGGTTCTGGAATAAACTGAACGTTGTCAACATTGGCACTTGTCAGCATCCCATCGTCACTGCCAATTAAGTCGAAATATAGTCCTACATCCCGCCCACCTAATCCCAAGCCCGAAAGGTCAATCTCTACTTCAAGATTTCCTATTGTTTGCACACCGGCATTATCCATATAAAAGAAGTCCGTCCGCCCGGGATTAAAGATAAGTGGCTCCAATGTCACCGGGTCTAACAGCGATGCAGTGAACGCATCCGGCCAGGCAAACGGGTCGTGCGGTCCGCCAGGTGTCGCCGACATCTTCACATCAAATAGTAAAGACATACTTGACCAATCCGGCAGAGTGAACTCTTGCTTGAGCGTGCTCAAAATCACCACAGGATGCTCTTCAAATAATGCAAATCCACCACCGTCACTCACATTACCAGATTCCACCGTCCACCCATTTAGCCCGGCAGAGAAATCACCATTTTGAATGTTTGCATATAGGGTGGGGGGTGAGCAGGCAAGTAAAATCACAGCAAAAACAAAGTAGCAAAATACTTTATTTCTCATTAGTATTCCTCCTTAAACCAACCAAAACTTTTCACCACCTCCGATGTGCGTTCCGCCTTCCCTGAAAAAACTTCCGTGTTTTTTACATAATCCTCCTTAATAAAAAACCACCGACCCAAATGCCGGCAGAAATTATCTTTGTCAGGACTTTGACTTCCTCCTGGCTGCTGGTCCTCTGCTCCGATTCTATATTTTTTGGCTAAAAGACCATAACTCGAATAGACGCGAGCAAATTATAAACATTATCATTATAGGACTTGTTGCCCAAAAGTCAATTGTGGAAACTACGTATTTTTAAGTTTTTCTTAAAAAATTTTGTGAATCCCCCTTGACTTTTCAACCCCTCATTTTTGCCCTGATTTTGAGGGTAGCCAAATTTCTGTGCAAATCTGCGTCAATCCGCGTCTGAAAAATTTGTGTCTATTCGTGTGAATTCGTGGCTAATTTTTTATTGAAAATTCAAAAGGAGTTTGGTATAATATCGACAATTGGGGGAGGCCCCCCAAACGGGGCTGCGGAGAACCGCACGCTAAGGAACAGCAGTTCCACGAATCAGACAGTTTTGGCCACAAAAAAGTTCAGAATGACAAAATCCCAGGAAAACGCGGTGCTAAACATATTTAGTGAAAATTCGTGTTTATTCGTGTGAATTCGTGGTTACTTTTGTGCCTTTTGTGATGAAAATAATCTGTGTTAAT
>Ga0315274_10015583_pt1 | contig 10762 bp, 6 predicted proteins | sample YL17G02_20_MG_FD_203700 | JGI IMG/M metagenome (GOLD analysis project Ga0315274, IMG submission 203700) | Sediment microbial communities from Yellowstone Lake, YNP, Wyoming, USA - YL17G02_20 | ecosystem: Environmental > Aquatic > Freshwater > Lake > Sediment | place: USA: Wyoming | collected...
ACCATAGTCTTCCCCGTCCCGGTCGCCATCTTGCAGGCATAGCGGGTGAACCCAGCGTACCCCTGCGCCCTTTTGTCCTCGCTTACTTCCTCGCGAGGGATCTCGATGCCCTGGCGGAAATCCTGTCGCGCCTCGGCGAGAAAGATGATGGTCTCCGCCGCTTCCAGTTGCGCGAAGAACAGTCGCTTCTCCCTGCCGTCGCGCCGCCACCACTGCAATAGCTCCAGAGTCGTCCGGGTCACGCCGGGATAGCCTTGTTCCTTCCAGGCCTTTACCTGCGCCCGGATGCGGTTGACCAGCTTCAACTCAATCGCCGTTCCGATCTCGCTTCCCGCGTACTTCTCGGGCTTGGCTTCCGGGTCGCGATAGAAATACATCGCCGGCCGGCGGCCAGGGAGCTTCTGCGGGGCCTCACCCTCGACAATGTGCCAGTGCTCCCCAGGTTCCTCATAGGGGGAGTTCAAAATCGGCTCGGGGACCTCGTAGCTACTCATAGCCTAAAGGCCCCTTGAATGGCATCGAGCTTCTCGATGACTTCCGGATGGACTTCCTCCGGCGTCATCACCGCGGCGATCTCGTGATAGCGCGTATACGGGAATCCATGGAGTCCGGCCGCATCCAAAATTGGCGGAATGACCTCGGTTCGAGCCTTCCGTTTTTCGAGGTAGGCGTCAATTAGAGGGTTTGGCTTCAGCGGATCGGCCAGGAATGCCGGAGTAAAGGTCTTCTCCAAGTACGCCATCATATCCTTCCTGGATTCTGCCGACATCGCCCCCGGTCCCACCACCTTCTCGACAAACCGCTCCAATGCGGTCGGATGCACCAGGTAGCTTTCGATCTCGTAGCGCCTCCACCGGAGCCGCTGCAAGCCCTTCCCCGTAATCTCCGTTTCCAGGATGTGCGGGTCGTCATCCCCGTCGAGGAGCACCAGTCCGGGCAGGTCAGCGCGCACCAGCGCCAGCGCCTCATAATGATCCTTGGCCTTAATCCCGGGGGCGCCAGTGCGTGATTCCCACACTGTGGGCTTCCAGAACAATTTGGTCGTCAGGGTTTGCCGTGCCGGATGGTCCAAGACCCTCGCCCACTCGCGAAGGATATTGATGTCCGTGTATCCCTCGACGTACAGGATGCCGGGGGCTTCTTGCGCCTGCATGATGTCGGTGTGGGTCAGGATTCCCAAGGCCTGCGATAGCCTTGTCCGTTCCACGGCGTTGGACAGTCGCCTGGGTTGATTCAGGATCATGCAGAGTTCTGTGGGATCAACGGAGTTGATGATCACCTCTGAATGCGTCGCGATGATCAGTTGGGAGTTCTGCTTCGCCGCGACGGATCGCAGCTCGCCGTAGATGGTATCCTGGAGGATGACGTGCAGATGTGCGTCGGGCTCATCCAAGAGCAGCACCGATGCCGGCCGGGTGTATAGGAAAGTCAGCAACATGAGCACCTGCTGGAACCCGCTCCCGGCGCTGGCAATGTCCAGCCGGGGTCCAGCCGGCTGCGCCCGGTACTCCGCGATGATGTCCGCCCCGCTTGCATCCGGGGGAATCAACTCATAACCAAAGAGCCGATTGATGGAATCCTGCAGGGCATCCCACGCACTTGACCGGTGAGCCTCGACCAAGAGGTTCCGGATGATATCGCCCGGCTTTCCTTGTCCCAGTAGTTGGTCCTGCTTGGGCCGCTGATACACCGGCTCATCCGTACTGAGCCCGGTCATCGGTGGCACGTATACCGTCAGCACGTCCGCGCGCCGAACGGTCGCGGGCTCGACGTTCGACTTCGGCCTTACATAGACCTGCTCGGTGCTATCCGCTATCAATTCCACCGGCACAGTCCATCCCTGATCGCTCTGGATCTCGATCTCAATGGAACCGGAGTACCGTCGTTCGTTCCAAAGGAGGTCGAACGCTCGGAGTGGAACCGCAGAGAAGGCCTGCCGTGCAATCGGCGCCTTGGTGTACGCGCCGCCATGCCGCTGGAAATCGTTAAGCTGCTTCCAGCGGTTCAGGGCGAGGCTCCAGGCCGCTATAGCCTGGAGCATCGTCGTCTTACCGGTGTTGTTCGGACCCGCAAGGACGATGTGGCCTGGCAGATCGAAGGTCACTTCGTCGAATCGCTTGAAGCGCTGGATGGTGACTCGCTGGATCATTTAGCGGCCCCCTTCAGCTTCTTCACCACCACCAGCTCATTTCCCCGGTCGTCAATCACCTTCACCGCGATCTGCCCATTCTCCCCGGCCTCGAACGGCGCGCTGACGGTGCCCGAGAGGTGCTCCCACACACTCTCTTCGTAGTGACCCTTTAGGGCCTTCCGGAGATTCTCCCATGCACCCGTGCGCGGGAAGAATGCCTGGGACACATGAAAGCAGAGATCGTTATAGTCCGTGTCAAGGAACCAGGCCGGCACGTCGTCGCCCGAACGATGCTCCACCTCCATGCTGATCGGATCGAACACGTCAAAACCGAGCAATTCGACTTGATACTTCTCCCCCTCTCCCCTCGTGGGAGAGGGCGGGGGTGAGGGGGCTGCCTTCACCTTGTGCACCTTCACTTCAGGCAACCCACAGACGCTGAAGATCTGGCTCGACCGCATGTTCTTCAGAAGATCGCCCATCAGGAGATCGGGCGTGGCCTGGACGTATGTGGCAGGGACACCGACCACAATGGCGGAATTGTCCACAAGAGTCCGCGCATTGGGTTGGACGGCAAACCCGATGACGAACAGGTGGGTGTAACTCTTGGCGTGGGCTTCTCGCGCCGCCTCGTACACCAGCTTCTCACTGACGGCGCCGTTCTCCGGTCCGAAGACGAACGCCACAGCCTTATCGCCGCCATTCGCAACCAAGGCTTCAGCCGAAAGCGACAGGGTCTTGGCGGGTGGCCGGACGTTCTTGAACGTGACCGTCTTGTTGCCCTCCAGCCGCAGCACGGGACTTTTCCGAAGCACCTCCAGCATCCGGTCAACAAAAGAGCCGTAGGCCTCTGACGAGACCGCCCCGGAGTCCTCCTGGCCATCGCCATCCCAATCCACCGGCGTCGGGATCGTCGCCTCAACGCAAAACGGCCCCGTCACACGCGTTATTCCATTGACCTCCTCGGGCCGATCCACAAGCACTTCTTCGGCAGGCGGCTCATCGTTCGCAATGGACTTCAGCGTGATATGCGGGACGATCCCGCCGACCTCCTCGCCCTTCTTGTTTTGCTTTCGCTTGTAGACGAATCCCCCCGAAGGTCCGCGTTTCTCGTCCTTCAACTCATACCACGGGAACGTTGCCGTCAGAACACGCTGACGGGCCAGCGCAAGAGGCACGCGGCTGGTGTCAATGGTGATCCACCGCCGGCCCCACTGCTCGGCCACATAGGCCGTCGTGCCACCCCCACAGGTGGGGTCCAAGACCAAGTCGCCCGGATCGCTTGTCATCAACACGCAACGCTGAATGACCAGAGTGTCAGTTTGTACAACGTAAAGCGGCTTCGCAGCAAACCCGCTTCCGCCGGTGTCTGACCAGACATTCTTGAGCGGGGAGACGGGGAAGTCGTCCAGGTAAAGCTTTGAGCATGGCGTGTTACCGATGATCATTACTCGCGCTTTCCGATCGAGCATTTCAGTCTCGTCAGGGCCGAGACTCCAATGTCGGTTTGAGCCTGGGCTAAACTGTCGCCCCTGCAACGTGATCTCGTTCTTGGCAGTTAAGTTCCCCCCAGGTGAGGTAAGCGGTCCCGGACGAAATATGCGCCATCCATGCGGGACCAACTGGGGGTTTGCAAGCTCCTCATCGGTCATCTTGCGATAGCTCTTCCCATCTGGTGAATTAACCCAAATGTACTGCCTTGCCCCCTCCTCTCCCGGATCCTTGCTTGTGAACAACGGCCTATACTTGATACGTTCGCGGTCCTTCGCATAGTGCAGGACGAAATCATAGATGCTGGGCAGCAGATTCACCGACTGTCCGCCAGTCTTTCGAAAGGCGATCTGCCCCACGTAATTCTCCCCCCCGAAGACCTCATCCATGATTGTCCGCACGTAATGCAGGTTCTCGTCGCTGATCTGGACGAAGACACTGCCGCTCGGAGCGAGAAGATCGCGGGCGAGGAGCAAACGGTCACGGAGATACGTCAGGTACGAATGTAGGCCGAGTTCCCACGTGTCGCGGTAGGCCTGCACCATCTCCGGCTCGCGGGTCATGTCCTCGTCATCGTTGTGGCTGACGTCGCGCTTCCGAACGAAGGGCTGGAAGTTACTCCCGAACTTCACGCCGTAGGGTGGATCCATGTAGATCATCTGTACCTGCCCGCCCAGCCCCTCGTAGTGCAGGAGCGAGTTCATCACGACCAGCGAATCGCCCAGGATCATCCGGTTGACCCAGTTATCCTGGTACTCGTAGGCGCGTAGGATCTGATCGGTGATGGAGTGCTGAGGATCACCGAACAGCTCAAACATCGTCTGCTGCTTGTCCCGCTTGTGGCCCCCAAGGGTCTCAACGATCGCCTTGGTTGAGAGCCGCTCATGAACAAACAGTGGCAGGGTGGGCACATCGAACGAGAGCCGCTCCGCCTTGCCGGCCCAATTTAGGAAAGGCTTGCTCATGGCCTTCAGCTTGGCCGCCGCGGCTTTAGCCGTTTCCAGGCTGCCGGCCTCAAGGAGCTCGCGGATAAGTGCCTCGCCCTGTTCGCGGGCCGGATTCTGCCCATCCCAGTCCAGCGCGGGTGACAGCGACGAGTCGTACCGGTACGTCGTCGGCGGCTTTTTCTTCCTGAACTGCGCCTGCGTCCCAACGTCCGGACGTAGAAGGCTCTTTGCCTCCGGATGGCGGTAATTCTCGGCCTGCTTAGATTTTACGTTCTTGGGCTTGGCCATGTCGCTCTCTCCGAGGCTGCTCCGGAAAACCGTGTGGCGGCCGTCGTCTGGCATGAGAAGAGCCGCTGAACTGCCTGGCTTAGAGTTCTTGTGTACCACGTCCAGCCCGTGCAATCAAGCGGTCTACGGGGCGCGTAGAGCAGACAAAGGGAAAAGGGGGGCTGGGAACAGGGGCGCGGACAGAGGTAGCCCGCTACTGCCGGAGCCGCGGATCCAGCGTATCGCGCAACCCGTCGCCGAACAGATTGAAGCCAACCACCACGACCATGATCGCCAGGCCGGGAATGGTGGCCACGTGCGGCGCGACAATGAGGTAGCTCCTGACATTGGAGAGCGTGGCACCCCACTCGGGCGTCGGCGGCTGGACGCCCAGGCCGAGGAAGCTCAGCCCCGACGCCGTGGGAAGCACCGTCAGTCTCCAGATACTCAGCGGCGCGAAACTTAGGCTACACGTTCGCTCGCGCCGCTTCGTTCGCGGGGAAGGCCCTCGGACTTGCAGGGCACGCCGCAAGTCCTCGGCCCTCCCCGCGCACCCACGCCTGCGTCGCGGGTACCCGACCGAGAGGGGCGGGCCGCCGCCCCTCCTCGGACTCTCCCCCGGACTGTGCGGTCCCAGGTGACCTGTCGCCTATCTTACGCACCGCACAGTAAAAGAAAAAGGCCCGGAGAGAACTGCGGCGATTCTCCCCGGGCCTCGATGGATCAACGGCTTCAGGCTCTGGCCCACGCCTCCATCAGGGTCCGCTTGGCGTTGGCGATGACTACTCCTGACGTCTCGTCTCCGTAGGGCTTGACCTCAAAGGCGACCACCGGTCGGCGCCCCTTGGCCAGGTACTCGATCTCGAACAGCGCCTTCAGGAACTCCACCAGCTGGGGGACATCGTTTTCTCCTCCCGGAGTGCCGAACCGGGGGTGCAGGTCCCCGTAAAGGGAGTGGCCCTGCTGCTTCACGGCGTTCCCGATATGGATGTGGGCGATGTTGGCCTTCTTCAGGGTGCCCAGCGACTTCTTCGGGCTCTCGTCCTGGATGGGAAGATGGCTCAGATCAATCATGATCCCGAAGTCCGGGAAATCCTTGCGCAGCGCCCGGCAGACGGTCAGGGCGTCCTTGGCCGGCCCGATCAGGCACTTCTTGTCGTACTTGGCGTCGAAGCTCTCCAGAATGAGCCGCAGCCCCCGCTCCTTGGCGTAGCCCGCCAGCTCGCGGAGCGAGTCAATCAAGAGCTTCATGGCCTCGTCGCGGCGCTCCCCGGGATCGGCTCCGCTCAGGACGGCGATGGCCTTGGCGCCCACCTCGGCCGCCTCATCCGTGCAGGCCTTCACCTGATCCACGGCCTTCTTCCGCTCAGCGGGATCGAAGCTGTTCAGATTCAGCTTCCCCATGAGGAGCGGCGGCTGGGCCCCATAGCCCACCGTCATGTGACTGGCGGCCAGGAGGCTCTTAACCCGCTGGCGCTCCGCCGGGTCCTTGATCCAGGTGATCTCTACCGCCGAGAAGAACTCATCCTCCACGATCTTTGTCAGGGTGTCGTAGATCGGGCCCTCACCTTTGATGCACTGGGGGAAGGCCATGAAATGTACGATACCGACCTGCATGTACGACTGAAGAGAATCCCGCATGGGTGCCTCCTTTTGAAGAAAGGATCACGGAGCAACCGGCCGGCAGGCGATACCTTCGTCGCGAGGTAGTATAGCAGGGACCACTGTCCGTCGCCAGTCTTTATGCGGTCCCCCAATCAACCCGGAGAGAAGCCTCTGCAGATCCGCTGGATGGGGCCTTCCCGCAGCGGAAAACATCGCGCACGATCACTTGCACAGGCGGAAACTCAGGGTCCCTCTGGAAGACGGGGCGGGCGCGACACCAGCCTCCGGGGTTTGGTGTGCTCATGCAGCCTCTGAGCATACCCATATGGCCACAGCGGGTGGGGCCGGCCGCTCAAGAGGCACAGGCCCGCAACAGCCGGCAGGGCGCCGACGATTGGACTGGAGGTTTGGCGCCGATCCCTTCGAGGTGCGCGCCGATCGTCGCGCACCCGGGCGGGGCGGCGGCGTCGCTCGCCCCGTCGGCGATCCAGGATGACCCGAATGCCTCGGACCGCCTGGAAGGCACTCTCGATCTCGGGGAAAAGGAAGGAGCGATCGCGAGGAACGACCGCATAGCGAAACCCGGTGGGGAAGAATCTCCGCGCACACTGAGGGCAGATACCGTGGGACACCAGGGTGTCCCCCGGCTCCCCCTCCGCGATCGTCGTGCCGCACCACGCGCAGACGGCCCGCATCGGCGGGGATGCTACCCCAGGTGCCCTCGATTCGCAAAGCACTTTCTCGCGCGCGTCGGCAGAATTCCTTCTGATCTGAAAATATTAACCGCCAAGGCGCCAAGGTCGCCAAGGATAAGGTATTCCCTGCTTCCATCGTAAAACGCGAAGCCGGGTTCGTGGGAGCTTTGGGATCTCGGTTGATTTGGTCAAAGAGGCTCTTCCGGACTTGGCGTTCTTGGCGCCTTGGCGGTTAGCATTTGTGGACCCTGTCGGTGCCTTGTCCTTCGGGCGCTGCTCTGCTACCCTGACGTGGCGTGATGTGTGGCTCGTGATCCTTCTCCTCATGCACCATCCCAGGAAGGAGCCGTCCATTGCGGCTGGATATCCGGCAACTCCCCGGCACGTCGTCGCTGGTCCGCGATTACGTCCATGACTTTTCCCGGGTTACCCCGTTCTTCGCCGGGAACCCCCAAGCCCCGGGCGCATACCTGGAGCAGTCCGAACGGCGTGACGCGCACTCCTATCGCCGGAGCGAGCTGAGGGATGTGCTGCTGGCCCAAAATGCACGTTGGAATGCCCCGCCGATCGTCCGCCAGCGGCTCGAGGAGCTGGGCGGGCCCCGGGCCGTGGCGGTGGTCACCGGGCAGCAAACCGGGCTCTTCGGCGGCCCCCTCTTTACCCTCTATAAGGCCCTCACGGCCGTTGCGCTGGCCACCCGCCTGCGGACGGAACTTGGACGTCCGGTAATCCCTGTCTTTTGGATGGCCTCGGAGGACCACGATGTGGCCGAGGCCGATCACATCCATCTCTTGGATCGTGCCGGGACCCTTATCACCCTGCGCCACACCTCCTGGGCGTCCCCTGCCGGCTTCATGCCGGCGAATCTCCGACTTGGCCCGGCTATCCTGAATACGCTGGAACGGGTCTGGGACTTGCTTCCCTCGACGGAATTTGTCCCCGTTCTGCGAGAGGCCCTGGGCCAAGCCTTCGCGCCCGAGCGGACGTTAGGCGAGGCCTTCGCCCACTGGATGGTCCATCTCCTCGGCGAGAGTGGCCTGGTGCTGGCCGACGGTGCAGATCCCGCTCTGAAACGGCTGGCCGCCCACATCCTGCGGCAGGAGGTGGACGAGGCGCCCCGCTCCTCCCAATGTGTCCTGGCGACGAGCGAGCCGCTGCGTGCGCTGGGCTATCCGGCGCAGGTCGAGGCGCGCGCCGATGGCGTCAACTGCTTCCTCCTTCAGGACGGACGGCGCGGCCTGGCCAAGGATGGGGAAAGCTTTCGGCTGCGTGACAGCCGGCAGACGATCCCGGCGGCCGACCTCCGGCGGCTGGTGCAGGAGGAGCCGGAGCGCCTCAGCCCCAACGTGGTCCTCCGTCCCATCGTGCAGGACGCCATCTTTCCCACCATTGCGTATGTCGCCGGTCCGGGCGAGTTGGTATACTTCGCTCAGCTTCGCCCGGTGTACCAGGCCTTCGACGTCCCCATGCCGCTCATCGTGCCCCGGGCCTCCCTCACCCTGGTGGAGCCTCGGGTCGCCCAGTTGCTGGAGCGGTTCCGCCTGAACCTCTCGGATCTCACCCAGGAACCGGAGCAACTGGCAAGCCGGGTGCTGCGGGCCCAGCTCCCTTCCGACTTCGAGGCCGCGCTGACCAAGGCTCGCGAGGGCGTAGACGAGATTTTTCGCAGCGTATCCGAGGCCATCGCGGCCGTGGATCCGACCCTCAGGGCAACGGTCGGGCAGACGTCCGGCCACATCCAGGGACATCTGGGTCAACTGGAACGGAAGGCGGTGCAGGCCCTGAAGCGACGTGAGGCAGAAACCCGGCAGCAGGTCCAGCGCGTCCGCGAGGCGCTGATGCCCGGCGGCAAGCCGCAGGAGCGCGTTTTTCCCGTCCTGCCGTTTCTGGCCCGGTACGGTCCGAGGCTCCTCGAGGCGATCCGGGCCGCCATCGACGGCCCCGGCTGGGAGCATCAACTGGTGATGCTAAGAACCGACAGCGACAGCGATAGCCGACAGCGATAGCGATAGCGACGGCCGACAGCGATAGCGACGGCGAACGATCCTCGGCGATGAAAGGGGGCCAACGATGTTCAAGTTCGAGAAGCTCGACGTCTGGAAGGTCTCTCTGGAGCTGTACCGCAAGATTGCCGCAGCGTCCAGAAGCCTGAGGCGCAGAGATCAGCAGTTCCTGGCGGAACAGATCTTGCGTGCAACTCTTTCGATCAGCGCCAACATCGCCGAGGGCACTGGGCGCGAAGGCATCCGGGAATCGAAGCATTTCTTCAACATCGCCAAAGGATCCGTGTATGAGGTGGTCAGCATCGCCCATGTCCTTCGCCAGGAAGGTTTGTTGCAGGCGGAGGAGTTCTCCGAAACCTATCAGCTTTGCGATCGCATCGCGGGCATGCTCTCCGGCCTAATCACCAAACGATAATCTCTGTCTCGCTGTCGCTGTCGGATCTCGCTGTCGGCTTTGCTTTCGCTGTCCCTGTCCCTGTCTCTGTCGCTGTCGGCTCTTGGAGTTTCTTGAGATGAAAATCGGGATGACATGCTATCCGACCTACGGCGGCAGCGGGGTCGTGGCCACCGAGCTGGGCAAGGCCCTGGCCCAGCGCGGACACGAGATCCACTTCATCAGCTACTCGCTCCCCTTCCGGCTCACGCACTACCACGAGCGGATCTTCTTCCACGAGGTGGAGATGGTGGACTATCCGCTCCTCGAGCATCCCCCCTACGCCATCGCACTGGCCGCCAAGATGTCCGAGATAGCCGCCCAGGTGGGCCTGGATTTCTTTCATGTCCATTACGCCATGCCGCACGCCGTTTCCGCCTTCCTGGCCAGGGCGATCTTGGGTCAGGGAGCGCCGAAGATCATCACGACCCTGCACGGCACGGACATCACCCTGGTGGGCAACGACCGCTCCCTCTTCCCTATGACGCGCTTTGCCCTGGAGCAGTCGGACGGGATCACCTCGGTTTCGCACTACCTCGAGGCCAAGACACGCGAGGTCTTCGAGACCACCCGGCCGATCAGGGTCATCCCCAACTTCGTGGACACGAAGCGATTCACACCGCAGGGCCGACCCTACCTTCGCGAGCACCTGGCGCCCCACGGCGAGCGGATCCTGGCCCACCTCTCGAATTTCCGCTTGGTGAAGCGCACACCCGATGCCGTCCGCGTCTTCGCGGAGGTGCGTGCTGCACTGCCTGCCAAGCTCTTACTCATCGGAGACGGGCAGGACAGACCGCAGGCCCTGCACCTGGCCCGCTGCCTGGGAGTGGAGGCGGATGTCATCTTCCTGGGGAAACAGGACGACGTGCAGAGCCTCCTGGCCACCGCCGACCTGTTCCTGCTTCCCAGCCAGGAAGAGGCCTTCGGGCTGGCGGCCTTGGAGGCCATGAGCTGCGGCGTCCCGGTGATCGCGACCAAGGTGGGAGGGGTGCCCGAGGTCGTCGAGGATGGGAAGACCGGCTTCCTCCTCCCGCCGGGCGACGTGGAGAGCATGGCGCGGGCTGCTCTCGCGCTACTGACCGATCGCCAGCGCCACGCCGAATTCCGCGAGGCGGCCCGCCGGCGCGCCGTGGCCCACTTCGATACCAACCTGATCGTCCCGCAGTACGAGGCCTACTACCGGGAAATCG
>Ga0315274_10015584_pt1 | contig 10762 bp, 9 predicted proteins | sample YL17G02_20_MG_FD_203700 | JGI IMG/M metagenome (GOLD analysis project Ga0315274, IMG submission 203700) | Sediment microbial communities from Yellowstone Lake, YNP, Wyoming, USA - YL17G02_20 | ecosystem: Environmental > Aquatic > Freshwater > Lake > Sediment | place: USA: Wyoming | collected...
CCCTTCACCGCTAAGGATGAACAAAGACCAGTTCTCCAATGCGTTCTCTTTAGGGCGAAGGAAGGCAAGCTGTCTTTGGTTGCCAGCGATGGCTTTAGACTGGCGACTGTTACACTGGATTATGACGATGGCGAGGGCGAGGTGCTAGTCCACAAAGACGAGCTAAGAGGCATAGCCAATGCCTTACGCAAGGCAAAGAGGGTAAGGCTAGGCTTTGAGGCAAGCGGTGATACTCTGGATGGTATGAGCTTGATAATTGACACCGAAGCGATACGCTATCAATGGCGTGGCGCTGAGGGGCAATTCCCTGACTATCAGAAGGTTATACCGACGGAGTTCAACACCGTAGCACACTTTGACACCATCGAGGCTGTCAAGGCTGTGTATTCCTTCAGAGCCTTGTCGGATAATCCCAAAGACTATCCCATAGACCTGACCATTGGCGAAGGCAAGATTGTTATGGCTAATCCCGATGAAAAGGGTGAGGCCATAATCCCTGCTGACACCGATGGACAGGGTTCTGTGAGGGTGGATGGGAGATACTTAGCCGAAGCTCTCAAGGCTTGCGGTGGTATGGTGGACTTCAAGCTCGTCAATGCCTATTCCTCAATGCTCTTTGCCAATGACGGTTATCAAGTGGTAGTAATGCCCTTGATGACTCCAAAGGCAAATGAGGCGATGGAGCGGGACAGGCAAGCCAAAGACCAAGCCGAAGCACCAGCGGAAACTGAAGTGCCAGCCGAAGCTGAGGTAATAGCCAAAGCTGAGGAAATAGTAACGAAAGCGAAAAAGCCGAAGCGTAGCCGTAAGAGAGAACCAGTAGCCGTAGCATAAGAGCGTTTGACCGAAAACAACCACGCACAGGAAGGCGGCGGTAGCCGCCTTTTTGTGCTTTTTTGTAGGGGTATTCCTGCCCTGCGTGGCGTGGGATACCCTTTTTTTTGCGTGGCAAGGGCAAGAAAGGAGAGAAGGTGAAGTGCGACTTTTGTCAACAAGACGCCCCTTGCTTGATAAACCTCCGTGTGTTTACACACCGCAAGGTATTCGGGTCTGCGAGGAGTGCTATAAGGCGATAGACAGCCATCGCCACAAGCCTTACTCAAAGATAATGGACAAGCTAGCTCTGGTTGAAGCTGGTTACCATGTCAATCGGAAGCTGGGAAGAAATCATATATAGGCTGGCTTTGACTGGGACAAGGTGCGAATGAATAGGGTCGAGGTTAACTCCTCGGCCCTATTTTTTTGCCTTTGAAGTCACATTCTACGCAAATGTGCAACTCCACTCTCAGGTATATTATAGCTTTGACCAAACTGCCTGAGTTCTAATAGTTAACAGTCATCCTCTCGCTCGAAGCTGAGGTATGTATGTGTCGAGGGAGGCCGAGCTCAGTGGATTGCTCAGCAGATTAACTTCATCTCCTGTGCCCAGTCCCTCATTCTACACTAAAGGGCTGATATCGCTTATCTGACTAATATCAAGCTCGAGCCTTGTCAGGTTGGTGAGGTTGACCGACGGCAAAATATTGCTTATCTGGTTGGCACCAAGGTGGAGCCATGTCAAGTTGGTTAGGTTGGCAGGAGGCGAGATATCGCCTATTCGGGCATGCCCGAACCTGCGTTCTGTCAAACCGGTTGCGTATTCCAGGCAGGTGAGGTCCGAGATATTCCTCTCCAAAGCTACAAGGTTAGTAAGTCGCTGGACATCAGATTCATAGATATCTCCCTCAGACTTGCCTATAGCCCCACGGATAGTTGCCTCCAGGCCAGCATCGGGGGGATCAACAGAGTTTGTCATCATTTATGGCGCGAGCGCCCCGGGTTGACGGCATTGTAAGCGCCAGACAACTGTGCATGCCTAGCGACAGGGAGTCGCCAGCCAAAACAGGACTACCTTTACTGCTAGGGTTACCCGACATGGAAGCATCGCCGTAATACATGGTGCACAGACCCAACTACCCATCGATGGCTGCAATCTCTGCCACGCCTCTACATTGCGTGTCGCTGTCTAGATCATTCCAATAGTCTCCAAATCCAGAAAGGGCCCAATTAATCACTGCTGCATCTTCGGGACAGCAGTTCGGCGCTCCACAATTGTTTGGTTCATATTCAGCCCAATTTGTATACATTACAGGCTCGCCACTTGACCAGACCCAGTTGCCCTCTGCTTCTATGTCGTTACAACCGATCCAAAAGTATTCATTCCGGCCAAATGTGTCTCTAATCCACAGCTCTTCTTCCCAGTTTCTTAGTGTGACGAGGTGTCCTCCCTGTTCCTGAGCCCATGCCTCGGCTTGCATCCAGGTCAGATGCAGTGTTAATGCATAATAATGGCCGTTTGTTGGGTTCTTTATCCAGGCTGTCTCAAAATTCGCGGTGATGGAGTAGTCTTCGTTCATGGTGATGGTGGTTGTGGCGGCGTTGACATTGGCAACGGTGCCCACATTGCCAGTCCAGTTGACAAAGCGGTACCCGCTAGCTGGGGTCGCCGCCAGGCTAACCACTGCGCCTGCTGAATAGGTGTGCTGTCCCACCGCCGGGCTTGTTGAGCCGCTCCCATTTACCGTCATGGCCAGGGTGTAGTAGGTCACTGGTATCACCCCAAAGTTAGCCGTTATCGAGCAGTTGTTTGTCATGGTAATGGTCGTCGAGGCAGCATTGACATTGGCAACAGTACTTACATCCCCAGTCCAGTTGACGAAGTAGTAACCGCCATACGGGTTTGCCACCAAGCTAACCACCGTGCCAGTGTCATATCTGAAAGTCCGTTCGCCAGGTACCGTGACATAACCACCAGCAGTACTCGAGGTGGTGAGGTCGAATTGCCCAGGAGGTATCTCCTCAAAGTTAGCGGTGATAGAGTAGCTATCGTTCATGGTGATAATTGTTGTGGCAGCGCTGATATTGGCAACGGTGCTCACGTCACCAACCCAGTTAGCAAAGTGGTAGCCCTCCTCGGCAGCGGCCACGAGATTGACTACTGTGCCAGCATCGTATGCAAAAGTCCCGCTACCAGGTGAGGTTACTGAGCCTCCACTGGTGCTGGAGATGGTCAGGCCGTATTGGGCAGGCGGAATCATCTCAAAATCGGCGCTGATGGTATAGTTGCTATTCATGGTAATGGTAGTCGTGGCATCTTCGAGATCGGCGATCGTGTCTACGTCGCCAGTCCAGCGGACAAATCGATGATCAGTGGCCGGGGTTGCTGCCAAATTGACTACCTTACCTTCGTCATAAATGAAACTCCCCTCTCCAGGACTTGTTACCAAACCTCCTTCCGTGCTGGAGATAGCAAGATTGTACTGCACAAGAGGGGGAGGGGCACAGCCTATAATGCCACTAATCAACGTTACGATGATCAAGAAGATGCTGACCCTTGCCATGCGACATCACCTCCTCAAGGTGTTATTGTATCACTAGCGAAGTGAGTGTCAATAGGTTGCGATGTACCAGACATGCTGTGGGGATGGGTATCACAACGCTAAGTTGCTGCGCCATAAGTAACAATCCAAGTAATTGTTACTTCATAATCCAATCATTAGTTAGATCATTGTAGCTAGCTACATTGACTACCTATTTGTGTTGTTTCCTGAGTTATGTGTGATTTACATCTAGGAATAGGACAACTTATGATATAGGTACTCTATGTTCTAGTTCAGAAGAGCATGTTTGTACCAAACAACCTACTTGATCCAAGAATCGACCAGCTAAGCACTAAAGAAAGAAACAGGTTTCTTTGGGATCGCTGGAGGAATCAACTTGAATATGCATGCACGTCGAAAACACCTGCCGAAGTTGCGGGGGCAAAGTATCCTTATCGTAGCTGGCAAGAAGTAGTGGCTAAGCGTGAAGTTATTACACCTGCCAAAGTCAGTGCTACCCGCACTATTATAATCCCCGAACTAAGCCCAAGACCGCCGATTGTAGTTAGAAGGAGATTTGGCAAGTTTCACAGACACGGGGAGAAGCCCATGCCTGCGTTAGTAGCAATGAGGGGTTAATTATGGCTTACCGACCAAAATGGAGAAGAACCTCCTCGTTGGCGAAGTTCACTCTTCGGATCGTAGAGTGAATCTTACCAAAATCTTAACAAGATTCTAACATTTAGGTGTTATAATTATTATGTGGTGACGAGGGGGCGCGATTTTGCACGAATTAAACTGCTATTCCCGATCGCTACAGCGTCGGGGGTTTCTGCCAGCTTTTCATTCGCCCTTTGCCCCAAAGTTCCTGTGGGGGGAGACAGAAGTGGTTGGCTAGGTAACTACAAGAATCTGGGGTACAAGGCTTGCCAAATGCCCAAACCAAAATCTAGTAGCCTTAATCCCAAAAGGAGGTGAATAGCGGCATAGATTATTAAAGTCTAGGAGAACGGAGAAAATCTTAAGAAAAGGAGGAAATAACTGTGAATAAGTTTTTGGCGATTTTGTTAGCCGTGGCCCTAGCTCTGAGCGTGGGTCTCATCGGCTGTGGCGGCGGGGAACAGGAGGAGGAGGAGGAAGCCCCGGCCTTTATCCGAATTGGCACTGTTACGTATACAGAAGGCATGTATGCCGGTTTCGGTGGGGCGGGGCTATGGGGGACCGAGGCGGCTATCGAGGACATCAACGCTCTAGGGGGAGTATTTGTGGAACAGTTTGGCAAAAAGATTCCACTGAAACTCTATCCGCGGGAGTCTCTGAGCGATGAGACCAAGGTAGCCAGTCTTACCGAGGCTCTGATTGACACCGACCAGGTGGACGCTATTGTCATACCTTGCATACCCCCGCCGATGGTGGCGCCCATGGTCCCCATTGTCGAGGACGCCAAAATACCCCTTATTGCTTTCCCGGCTCCCTATGAGCCCTGGATGGCGATGATCGCCGCGTATACCCGTACCTACACCTTCACGTCCAATTTCCATATAGCAACCCCGCTTGTCCCAGATAAACCTGGCTACCTGATAAAAGACATCGGGTTCGAATTTTTTGACGCGTTAGGGGTCACCCCGACAGCGATAGGGGGTGTCCCGACAGACGTTGTTGTGGGCGTTTACGCCTCCGATGACGGAGACGGCAAAGGCTGGTACGAACTCATGGGTGGAATGCTGGAAGGTGCGGGCTACACTACTTCAACTTGGTCTGTAGCCCCGCCTGGCGTAGGTCTGTTTCCGATGGACACTGTGGACTACAGCGCTATAATTGACGAGTGGCTAGCCGACGGTGTCAATGTACTCTGGGGCAACTGCCCGGCCCCGCATTTTCAGGATCTGTGGAAACAAGCTTACGCAAAGGGTTTGCGGCCCAAGGTCGTTTTTGCTGCCCGAGCAGCCCTGTTCTGGACAGACCAGTCGGGTCTGATCGGTCCGCCAGACCTGGCGACTGGTGTCGGTCTGGAGAACTGGTGGCACAACGAGTATGACCCTAGTGTTTGCCCCGGTTTTGGTAACACAACGCCACAATCGCTGTATGAAAGATGGGTTGCAGACACGGATGAGCAACTAAACCCCAATATAGGGTGGGGCTATGCCCAGGTCCAGGTCATGGCTGATGCCATCGAAAGAGCCGGCTCACTTGATGGGACTGCTATTAGGGAGGCCCTCAAGAATACCAACCTGTCCACGATAGCTTACAAGATTAAGTACGGCGCAGCAGACCAGAGCAGCCCGGCTCCGCTGTACTACTTCCAGTGGTTCAAGGAGGGGGGGACGGTTGTACTTAAAGTTGTCGTTTCTAAACACGCCTTCCTGGACACGACGGGGACGGCATTTCTAATGACGTATCCATAAGAATGAGGCAGTGTATGAGATAGAGGGGGTTGCCTGCGACGGTTTTGTGTGATACAGTACAGAATCGCGGGCAGGCATGATAGAGCCAAGATATGTGAGAGACTCAGGGAAGTGATACGGTGGCGATTGCCACCGTATCACTTCGTGCCGAAAAAGGCGAAAAGTTTTGCCAGGCTTTGACAGAGGCAGTTTAGAGTGGTAACGAAATTGGACACAGCGGTCTTGTCGGTCGACAGGGTAAACAAACATTTCGGTGGTATAGTGGCGGTTAAAGACATGACCTTTGAGGTTCAGGCAGGTGAAGTCCTGGGTTTGATGGGCCCTAATGGCGCCGGCAAGACGACGCTATTGAATCTCATAGCTGGTGTATATCACCCTGACTCTGGCAGGGTGCTGTTTCAAGGCAAAGACATCACACGTTGTGCACCACACAAAACCTGTCACCTTGGAATTGCCAGAACTTACCAGATTCCTCAGCCGTTTACCAATCTATTGGTGCGGGACAATCTTCGGGTAGCGGCAACATACGGGGCCAAAAAGGGTGATACATTGGAACTTGATGAAATACTTGACCTTGTAGATTTGTCAAAACAGAAGGGCATGATAGCTGGCAATTTAGCAACAGTCAGTCTTAAGAAACTCGAGCTAGCCAGGGCCCTGGCCAGCAATCCGACATTAATATTGCTAGATGAAGTGGCTGCTGGCTCAACTGATGCGGAAATCCCGCGGATACTAGACACAATAAAACAAGTGCGCAAAATGGGTAAGACAATTATCCTGGTGGAGCATGTTATGAAAGTAATGGTGGAGGCAGTTGATAGGATTGTGGTGATGGACAAAGGGGAGAAAATCGCCGAAGGGGCGGCGGGCGACGTAATGAAAGACGAGAAGGTACTGGCAGCCTATTTCGGTTAGTGTTAACAATAAGCTCATTGTGAGTTGAGATGGAAAAGTGTGCTCAAGAGATATCTCAAGGGCCACTGCTGAAAGTCAGCAGCATAGATGTATTCCACGGCACTTTCCAAGCCCTGTGGGACGTGTCATTAGAAGTTAAAGCCGGCGAAATAGTCGGTCTTATTGGTGCCAATAACTCAGGTAAATCTACCCTGTTGGACGCAATATCAGGTTTGTTGCATCCTGCTAGGGGCAAGATTGAATTTGAGGGGCAAGACATCTCCGCTGTGGAATCCTTCCGCATAGTTGAACTTGGCATCACTCAGGTTCCGGAAGGAAGAGGGATTTTCCCCGACATGACCGTGCTGGATAATCTCATACTGGGGTCATACACTCGGAGGGCGCGGTCGAGAAGAAGAGAGAACCTGGAAAACGTTTATCAACACTTCCCGATACTGGAAACGAGGAAGAAACAAACGGCTAAAACGCTCAGCGGGGGGGAGCAGCAGATGTTAGTCCTAGGGCGGGGCCTGATGGCGGACCCTAAGCTTATGCTGCTGGATGAGATGTCCCTCGGCCTTGCCCCTATTGTTATTACCAGTCTATACAAAGCGTTACAGGAAATCAGACAGAGGGGCATTACTATTCTCTTTGTGGAACAGAATGTGAGGCGAAGCCTGCAGGAAGCTGACCGGGCCTATATTCTGGAAGTGGGGCGTGTTACCCTGAGCGGCACTGCGGGGGAACTCCGGGAGGAAGAACAGGTTAAAAAGGCATACTTCGGCGTATGAATTATGAAGTCGACCAGGATGTGCCATAGATGATAGACATATCAAGCTTAGCCGGCCCGTTGGTAAACGGGATTCTCTGGGGTGGACTGTTCGCTTTAATCGGCATGGGGATGTCCCTGGTTTTCGGGGTTATGAATTTGATAAACGTAGCCCATGGAGACCTGGTCATATTGGCGACCTACTTCGCTTTTTTTCTTTCGACGGGCTTGGTCCTGAGGTACAGTCTCCCCCTCGATTTGGACCCCATTCTAAGCCTGGTCATTATTGTACCCGTAATGTTTGGACTCGGTTTCGCTATTCAGAAATTCCTCCTGAATCGGGCTCTTACAGTGTCAGCCGAAGCGCCGTTGATAATCGCTTTCGGGATTAGCCTGATAATTCAGAATATTGCCCTCAAGTTGTGGAGTCCGATGTCCAGGAGTTTGATGCCACCTTACGCCCTGGACGTTTTTGTAATTGGTCCGCTTCGCATACGACTGGTATATCTGATTGCTTTTGTTGCCGCCTTGATTATGGTGTTCCTGCTCCGTGAGTTCTTGAGGAGGACCTACTTGGGCAGGGCTATCAGTGCTACGGCACAGAATAAGAAAGCATCGCACTTAATGGGGATAAATACCGGTCGTGTCTATTCCTTCGCCTTCGCTATCGCCATGGCAGTGGCTGCTGTAGCCGGGGTATGCCTCGGTCTGATTTTCTCGTTCACGCCAGACAAGGGAATACAATTTCTCATTATCGCCTTTGGCGTGGTCATAATAGGCGGTCTGGGCAGTATGGTGGGGACATTGCTGGGAGGTATAATCATGGGGCTGGTTATGACTTTCGGCGGCTTCTTCCTAAATCTTCATTGGCAGATGCTTCTCGTTTACTTGGTAGTGATTGTAGTATTAGCTGTCAGGCCACAGGGCATATTCGGGCGTTGAGGCAAACATGAAGTCTATTATTTCGGGACTGGAACGATTCATGAAGCTTACCATTCCCGGGCTGGGACGATGGTCGATACCCCTGGTAGTGGCTATTGTCGTGCTGGCGGTGCTGCCCCAGGTAGGGATGCCCCGCGCCTGGATCACTTATCTCTTCCAGTTTTTCATGATCCTGACCGTAGCCAATATGTGGTCCTTGCATGCTGGCCGCTCTGGCATGATAACTTTGTGCCTTGCGGCGTTTATAGGGTTGGCAGGGTATACCATGACAATCGGTTCATACTTCGGTATTCCCATTCCTCTGGGAATAGTCCTGGGAGCCATTGTAGCTGCCGTGTTTGCCTTCCTCGTCTTCTTTCCTGTCTACAGGCTGAAAGGCGTGTATTTCGCTATTGCCACTCTGGTTTTACCCCAAATACTGCAGTATGTGTTTCTGATATGGGACCCTGTGGGGATCCCAAGAATAGGTGGGGGCGCGGGCTATGCGGTAAGAGGCGCAATGCTATTTAGCCGGGTGGATGTTTACTGGATGGCGTTGGCCGTGGCAGCTCTTTCCATGATAGTCATTCTGGTTGTCTCGAATTCCAAACTGGGATTGGGGTTGGGGGCAATTCGCGATAACGATAATGCTGCTGCGAGTTCGGGGGTAGACGTTTTTCGCTTAAAGCTGTATTCCTTTATCATTGGCGCCTTCATCGTGGGACTGGCGGGGGGTGTACTCTACCTCAGGTCTAAGTACATACAGCCGATAGGCGCCTTCAACATAACGTGGCAAATGACGGCAATTCTGGCCGCCGTCATTGGAGGCTTGCGCATTCAAGGTGGGCCGATTGTTGGGGCGATTATCGTTACGATCCTGTACTTCTGGCTACAGGGATACCCCGGCTACAGTATGCTGGCACAGGGCATGATACTGGTCGTCATAATGTTAGCAATCCCCCAGGGCATTGTGGGCGCCATAGGCAGGATACGCGGGACACGAGTTCATCGAGCCACTTTACAATTAGCTACCGGCATAGCAGGCCGAATTAAGGGAAAGGGTAACATGTGAGTATTTCCAAAAACGTGATGGGGCTTCTCGCCTATGGCTTAGTATAATATGGTTTGGTTGGCACAAGAGCCGAGGCTTGGCCCCGGCTCTCACTTCATAGATTTTCTGATAGCAAGCGGGTGGCTTCTACCAGACTTACGCAGCGCCTTGAGGTATCATGTCTAAAATTGTTGGGAGGAGATGCTCGGTGCACGTCGGTGAGCTTTTCAACCTCTCAGGGAAAATAGCAATAGTCACTGGTGGGTCGAGAGGCATAGGTGAGGAAATAGCTATAGGCTTGGGGGAGGCTGGGGCCAAGGTTACGATCACGGCTCGGCGCGAAGAGTGGTTAACACCAGCTCAGGAAGAGGTGAAGGGCTTGGGTATTGAATGCTTGGCGGTAGAGGCTGATATTGGCAAACCTGAGGATGTAAAGCATCTAGTGGCCGAGACTCTAGAACGCTGGGGAAAGATTGATATCCTGGTCAACAATGCTGGAATAACCTGGGGTACGCCGCCTGAGGATATGGCCCTCGATAAATGGGATGCGGTCTTAAACACGAATGCCAGGGGGACTTTGCTTTGCAGCCAGCAGGTAGGTAAGGAGATGATAAAGAACGGGGGTGGCAACATCATCAATGTTGCTTCCACAACAGGGCTATTGGCAGTTGACCCAAGAATCATGCAAGCGATTGGCTATCAAGCGAGCAAAGCTGCGATCATAGTTATGACCAGGCAGCTTGCAGTGGAATGGGCTAAACATAATATTCGGGTGAATGCTGTAGCCCCATTCTTTTTCAGGACACGCATGACGAAGGACATAACTCAGCGGTCAGAAGAAGAGATTATTCAACACATTCCCATGGGTAGATTGGGGCGAGAAGGGGAACTAAAGGGAGCAGTAGTGTTTCTCGCCAGTGAAGCCTCAAGCTACATTACTGGGCAAGTAATAAACATAGATGGAGGCATGTCAGCTTGGTAAAGTCTTTTAGGCGATTGAGAATAGCCATGGAGGCTTCCACCCTCTAGGAGGAGAAAGAAGACCGATATTTGATGGACGAACCCAAAGTGCCACAAAGCGTTCCCTTTCTCTCTCCCCCCTTATTTGTATGGCTTGAGCAAATATTCACTGAGAAATGATGCTTCTTGGGTTGCTGCCATCTCAAGCTTTGACATGTCACGGTAAAGAGTCATATGAGTCGTCTTGGGAATGACAAAAAGTCTTTTCTGACGGGATTTGATTTGACGGAAGGCTTCAATTTCAAGATCCCAGAGTGTGATATTGTCACCTTCAGCCACTACCATCATTGCAGGAGTGTTTGCAATTCTTGACAAGTAGGGAAATACAGTGTAAGCTAGAAGA
>Ga0315274_10015585_pt1 | contig 10761 bp, 6 predicted proteins | sample YL17G02_20_MG_FD_203700 | JGI IMG/M metagenome (GOLD analysis project Ga0315274, IMG submission 203700) | Sediment microbial communities from Yellowstone Lake, YNP, Wyoming, USA - YL17G02_20 | ecosystem: Environmental > Aquatic > Freshwater > Lake > Sediment | place: USA: Wyoming | collected...
CCATTGTCGTTCTTGTAACGCATCGCCGCAATACAGGCGGCAGCCGACCGGAGCCTGGCCCGCGTCTTCTCAGTAGTCACAATGATCTTGGCAAAGTCTGCCCCCGATGTGTCTTTGGTGTACGCCAACGACCTGTACGCTTCCGCGACTGTCGCCACGTCGGCGTCGACGCGCTTCTTCGAGAGGACATCGGGACTGGGGCTTTCGGACTCCTTCGACAAGGCGAGCAACAGCCTTATTATCGTGGCCTCGCTGCGCTTGGCCTGCCCCCTCGACATCCAGCGTCTGAGGCGCCGCTCGAACTGAGCGCTTGCGCTCTTGTCTTCGGTCTGCCCGTCCATAAACCAATTAACATCCTCGCCCTTCGCGACCCTCTCGAACAAGTCCCTCTGCATCGCGACCTCGCCCCTGAGCGCTGTACGCGCGACAAGCGAATCCGCCGCAGCCGAAAACGCCTTCTCGAGTCTCGCGAGGTCGTCGTTCGAGGGGCTCGACCTCGCCAACACCCTTTCCACGCCGTCCCTTGCCACAATTGTCTGTATAGCCGACGCGACGAGGGAGGATATAATCGCCGGCTCTTCCACAAGCGGACGGGCGATCGCCAGGGCGTCGATTGCATCCTGGGTCGCCTCTGACGCACGAGCGTCTTCGGCATCCACCCACATCTTGAGCACGAGCCTCCTTGCAGACTCTCGCGAGTACGTAAGATGAGGCATAAGCGTATTTGCACCGTCCCATTGAATGGGATGCCTGGCAAAGGCCGCCCCGGCCCCCTTGTGCAGAAGGTCGAATATCTCGTTGTAGTCGGCGTTGTAGGCGCGCATCAGTGTGAGCACGTCCTCGGGCAATGCCTCCGCCGGCGTGCGCGGGCGTGCACCTGTGCCCACTATGGGCAGCTGCTGTCGCCTCGTGTCGGCACGCGACGCCGGCAGGGCCGAAAAGACCTGCTGGTAATAGACCGCTCCGTTTTCCTTTCCCCATCCTTCGCTGCCCCAATCCTGGAAGTACGGATCTGTGCCGTCCGTCGGCACGCCCTCCCTCTTTGCCTCCGCGAGGGCCGCCTCCAATTCCCGCCCCCCGCGATAGTCGTCCATGAACGACCACAGTACCGTCCCCGGAAGCACGAGCAGCAGGAGAACCGGCAGCGATATCCCCGCCCAGAACACGACTCTGGCTATTCGCTGCGCGGGGCTTCTATAGGGGCCTGATGCCGGAAGAGGCCGGCCCGGCGCCGGGCCGGCCGATTTCCCTTCAGACTGTTTGGTATCTCCGCCCATTACTCCCTCCGGAAACTGGGAAACGGCGCCTGCCGGCGAAGCGCGGGCCCGTCAGCCTCCGTGACCGGCCAGACCCACCGCCGAAAACGCCCGGACACTTCCGGCGCGAACGCCGCATGGCCGGACAGGGCGCGGCCCAACGCGTCTTCCTGTCAGTCCCGATGTCCTACTCCTAAATGGCGCCATTATCCTGCGTGTCTCCCTTGGCGCCTCGCTCATAAATGTCAAACGGGATGTCGCGGGTTACCTCGTAGTAGCCTACGAAACAGTCATACCTCTCTGAGCCGAATTCATCCCGTCCATTTGCCCCGACTGAGTAAACGGTTATTCTGTCTTCGTACGCGGCGTAAAGGAGAGGACGTCCCGAGAACTCATCTATCGGCACCGCGCGGATATATCTCGGAACGAGTGCATCGAGGGTCTCCGGCCACTTGCCCGTATCATTCCTGAACCGGAGCGCCGCGAGCGCCACGGCCGCGCAACGCAATTTCACACGGTCTATGGCCGCCTGCCGTGCCGTGTCATGCCCGCGGCGCGCCTCGACTGCGAGGCTGTAGCGCCCCTGGGGGGCTTGCGGCCAGCCCGACGTAAGGAAACTCACGGGAGGCTTATCGGCATTGTCCAGGACACCAGTGATATACTCCATCGCCGCAGCCACGTCGTTGCGAACTACGGGAGCCATGAGCCAGAACGGCAATTCGTCAATTCTTGCACGCGCCTGTTCGACCTGGATGCCCGGAAAGTAATCAGCCGGGTGTACAAGCCGCCGCAACTCCAGTTCTCCTGCGGCCACAGCGTCATACTTCTGTGTGAGATACGCCAAGTCCACCTCGAGCGCCACCCGCGCCGAAGTCTCACCCGCAAGCCCCTCCAAATCCGACTGGAGGCTCTCAAGGTCCGTGCTGGAAATATCCGTGCGCGCCAGGACATGCTCCAGACCTTCGCAGATGCTTGACACGGGCGGCTCTGCCGGGGCAAACGGGCGCACCACCAGGCCGCCCCATGCACGTTCACTGCGTAATGAGCGCGCGACGGCGATCGCGTCCCTGATACTTTCGGCGGACTCGTGCGGGCGGCCCTCTTCAGCATCGACCCACGCCGCCAGCACCGCCAACTCCGCCAGGTAGTGGAATCTGCCCAGGTTCGGCGCGTACGAAACCAGCCAGTTCTCGGCGTTCCACGAGTCCCGGTACCGGGCATCGGGTATTCCGGCGGCTCTGTGCACCAGGTCGAGGATCTCCCGCCTTTCCATAGCGAACGCCTTCGCGTCCGCCAGCATGTAGGCCGGCAGGGGCGTTGCAGGATTCATGTTGACTCGGTTGAAATCTGAGATTGCCTGCGCCACTCGAGGGTCGGAAGACGACGCCGCCCGATAGCGCAGTTGAGTGAACAATGGCACAGAATCGGCCTTGGCTCCGCCGGCCTTCGCCTCGAATTCTTTGAAGGCCCGCTCGTACAGCCGCGCCGCGTTTGCCTCATCGGCCAGCGGCGGGAACCTCGCGACAATCTCTCCCAGCGAAAGCGCGTACCCCTTCGACTTTGCAGCGCTTCGCGCGGCTTCAAGGCGGCCCTTCCCTCCGAGAAAAAGGTACAGGCCGAAGGCCGCCGCGGCCAAGGCTGGGAGCGCGATGGCTGTCGCGACGAGACGCCATCGCCTCCCGCGACGAGGGGTGCCCGGCTTTTGTGACCTTCCCGACGGAGGCTCTGTCATGACTTAACTCTTGAATCGCCAAATGGTTGCGTATAGCGCGTAATCTCGAAAAGCGAAGGCCGTGGAGCTGTTCAGAAAATGTGGCACTGGCGGCATCAGGCGTCTTCTTGTCCCCTTTCTGGTCCGGCGCAGCCTTGGCGAAGCTTGCCCGCCTCTTGCGGGACGGCTTGTCCGCCAGTGAAATGGCTCTTTTCCGCGCTGCACTTCCGTCTTGGGCCTGACAACCGGCAATCCTTGCGACTTCTTCAACAGCCCCCGCTGTCCCTATTTTTGGGCGTATTCCCACAGCCGCACGCCCACGTCGTCTGTGTAGTCAGCGCCAGTGTTGTCGTTGGGATCACCGCGCACGAGGTCCGGCCTGCCGCCGTCGTCCTTGCGGTTTGGCCCGACGGAATACACCATGATCGAGCCCTCGCCCGGCACGTAGGAAACCGGACCGCGCGCGAACGGGTCCTCAAATAACGCCGCGATGTAATCCGGGTAGAGGGCCGTCAGTGTCTCCGGCCACTTGCCTTTGTCATTCCTGTATCTGGCCGCGGCCAGCGCCACCGCCGCGCAGCGCAGCGTCGCCTGCGTAGCCTCGATCTCATTGCGCATGTTCTCCAGGTGTATGCTGCGCGCATACGCCTGGACGTAGAAACGCGGCGGCCGCTCGGCGGGCATGTGCGACCCGAAGGCCTTCAGAAAGTAGTTTATCAGAAGCGCCTCATCGGTCTTGAGATAACCCCTCAGGAAGAAGGCGGGAACTACGTTCGCCCCTTCTTCCTGAAGGGATTTCCTGCCTTCCCAGAGGGCCAGCCGCAGATCGCAATCCAGCGCCAGGATGCCCTCCAGGGCCCTCATTTCCGGATACTCGGCGTCGTACCGCTGGACGCATTCCTGAAGAGCCAGGAGGCTCTCGTTGGGGACCTCGGCGCGCGCAAGAACCCTCGCCAGACCCGCATGCAGCGCATTTGAAACGCCCTCATTCTCGCGCACCGCCAGTCGCACGCTCGGCTGGCCGCTGAATGACCTCGCAAGCGCGAGCGCGTCTTTGATTTTTTCGATCGCCTCCGGGACCCGCTTTTCCTCCGCGTCCACCCACGCCCCGAGCATAACCAGCGGAATCGTCGTCCTCATCGGCTCGAAATAGGGCATGGGTTTGTTGCGGATGTCCCAGTCGACCTGGTAGCGCGACCTCGAAAGCGCAGCTCCGTCGTGCACCGCCCTGATCACGTCCCCGCGGTTGCCGACCAGGGCCTTCACTTCGGCATAAACGTCGTCGGGCAGGGCCTGCCGGGGATCCCGCAGGACGACCTGCATGGTCCTGGCCGCCTTCGTCTCCGTGCGGACAGTCCTGTAGGTTTCGGGGAAGACTTCCTCAAACCACGTCGGCAGTCCCCTCACCCGCATGAGGGAAAACGCGGCTTCATAGTAAAGCGCGGCGTTGAAAGTATCCGGGACCCCGGGTTGGTTCTGGAGCCACGAGTCGTACGAGAACACAAGGCCCTTCGCGGCTGCGGCCCTGCGGGCCGCGCGCAGTTTGACCGAGCCATACACGTCGTACGCGGCCGCCGGAAGGGTCACGGCCACCGCCAGGATCCCGGCCACCAACAGGATCCATTTCCCCATGCTTCTCGCTGCCCGCCAGACTCGCGACATCCCTTTGCCGGCACCCGAATAGTCTTCCTCCGCCGGCATCGGCTATTTCCCTTTTTGCGCGGTGTCCGGGGCCGCCGGCGTGTTCTCTGCCGCCAATTCCTTGTGAAGCGCCTCGAGGCTCATGGCGGCCGTCCGATAGTCGCCGCTTAAGAGCTCCGATGGGCCGAGGAGGTAACCCGCCGACGCCGACGCCCTGACTGCGGACGGCCGGTCCGGCGCAACCGGCGCGAGCACGTCTGCGACGTAGTGTCCGACGGCTGCAAGCGCAAGCCCCGCTGCAATCGCCGCCCACAGGACCTTCTGAAAGCGCCTTCGAGCCTGCTGGCGGGCGGCCGCATTCTGCGCGGCCGCGACCGCGCGCACCTTAAGCCAGTCCGGCGGACGGCTCAGCCTGAATTTCTGCAGTTGGCGTTCCAGGTCTTCCATCGCTACACGCTCCCTGATCTGCGCCCCAGTCTCTCCGCCAGTTTCTCGAGCGCGTATCTGTATCGGCTCGCGGCGGTGTTCGGCGACACCTGTGTCAATTCCCCTATCTGGGCGAAGGTAAATCCCTCGTATATCTTTAACACCACGACTTCGCGCTGTTCCACGGGCAGCAGGCCGAGCGCCTTTTCAGCCTCTTCGGGCGTCAGTTCCTCGTTGCCGCTCACGCGCGGCGACACCGCCTCGAGGAACCCATCCTCGAACGGCGTCTCACGATGCTCCCCGCGCTTCTTGAGGGCCTTGAATGCCTCGTTCCTCGCCATCACGTAGACATAATTGAGCGGCTTTTCTATTCGAATCGCCTTGCTCTGCATTCCGGCTAAGCGCGCGAAAACCTCCTGAAAAATATCCTCCGCGTCGGGCGAGTTGCCCACGATGCTTCGAATATACCCGAAAAGGTCTTTTCCGATAACTTCATAAAGGATGTTCAGCGCCCCTACGCGCCCCTGGGCCAACTGCAGGAAACACGCCAATACGGCCCTTTCCCTCGGCCCCTGGTTCAATCCCACTGAATGCCCTTTTTGCTTCTGAGCCTGGCTATTCGTTGATGTAGAGCCCTGGTCCGGGGCTTCTTGTCTAACAAATTCAACAAAATCCGCCGAGGACGCCGTTTTCCCCGCGCTGTCTGCGGCGGTGCCTCCTGGGCTCGTCGTGTTTTTCGCGCTTTCTGGCTTACCGGGAAATCGCATCATGGCCGCCTGCCGGGATAGTTTACCCGACACCATTATGGCAACGCGCGGCGATTTTGGGAAGAAAGATATGGACCGGCTGTTGGAGAAAACCGGGCGCAACTCGTTTTGAGGCAAGGTGGTTATGGAACCAGCCGCAACTTATGAACCCATTAGCTTCCAGCGCCCGGCCGAATCGTCGCATGGCTTCGGCCCGAGCTCAGCCGAGCGGCCGCGACGGCGAGGTGGCGGACGTCCGGCAGAACTATGTCGCTCTCGTCAGCGCTTTGGCGGAATCGCCCGTTTTCCTGTGCGCCGGTGATTTCACCGGGCGGCCGCGCCGGCGTCGCGCGCCAGTTCCAGCCGGATCTTGAATTCCCGCCCGCCGATGTGAAGGGCGGGATCGTGAAGATAACTTGAGCGGTCGAAACCGTCTCTCAGCGTGTAAGTCCCGTCGGGCATGTATAGGCTGCGCCCGAAATGGTAGATGTCGTCCGCGTAGACGAACGCGTAAAGGCTTTCATCGGCCCTGAGGTAAATCATGTTCACGCGCTTTTTGACCGCGTCCGCCGGAAACTCGGCCCTGATCCATTGCTTTGCCTGCCTCGGGAGGCTCACAAACGCCACGCTGTCATTGAGTTCCACGGTGAGGACCCCGGGGCGCCCGACTGCCAATTGCACGGCAACCGTTGCGCCGGTGATGTCGTTGGGCGGGTTAGTTACGACAAGCGCCTTTGCCACAGTGGTTTTCCCTTCGGCCATGCGTACCGCGAAAGGCGTTGCGTAATCGCTGTCATCGTGGATCCGCGTAACTCGGGCCGACTTTTCGACGAATCCGTTCGGGTGAAACCTCTGCCTTGCCGCCGTGCTGAGGTCGAACCAGTTGACGAGGATCGCCAGCGCCGCGACCGGCGCGGCGATCGCAACCGTGCGGCGCAAATCGAGCGTCTTCATCGCAAATACCAGTTCGGCCGCCGCGAAGCCCGCGGCCGGAAGGACCAGCGGCAGTATCGCCAGCCTGTACCTGTCCACGACCACGAAGGCGATGATGACGCCCGAGTAAATCGCAGCCTGCGCCGCCAGAAAGAGCGCGCCGCGCCTCGGTCCCGAAAAGAGAAATCCGACAACGGCAAAGGGGAAGACAAGGCCGAAGGTCGCGAAGCAGGCCGGTCGCAGAAAAGTCGTCTGCCGGTAGAGCCTGACGGACAGGTTATTGGGGATCTCCGCCGCTTCGAAGAAAAGCCTGAATTTCCTCCACAGGAGCCCCAGTTCCTTCACGGGATTCTTCGCGATGAACCCAAGCGCGGCGTCACGGTAGCGCCGGTTCTTCTCGGTGAGCGTCATGCTCGCGGTTTCCGCGCCGAGCCTGAGGCCGTCAGCGTCGCCCGGGTTGGCGTACGCCCCCGTCGCGGCCGGGTTGTTGCCCATGTAGAGCATGTAACCGTGGTCGCCGCGCACGAGGACGAACATGCCCGTTGCGTGGTAGTTCCGGTAGGTGAAAGGCGCCAGAACCGCGATAATCGCCGCCGCCGCCGTCGCGGCCGCCGCCGCAATCTTTCTCACGCGCCCGGGCCCCGGTTGAGACCCCTTCCACGCCCACACCAGCGCCAGCGGCAGAAACACCGCCACGGTCGGTTTCGTGGCTATCGCGAACCCGGCCAGCAACCCGAGCACTGCCGCGCGTTTCAGGCTTATTTGCCCCTGTGCGCCCGTAAGCACGACGAAGAACGCGGCCAGCAGGAAATTGAGCACGCATTCGTACAGTAACTGGCCCTGGTATACGATGAAGGGCGCATAGACCGCCGCGGCGAGTGCCGCGAAAAGCGCCGCTCGCCTGCCGTAGACCCTCATCGCGATAAGGTAGATGAAAAACACCGTCGCCGTGTCGAGAAACCCCTGGAGGTACTTAGCGTACAGGACACTGCGGGGCTGTTGAAAGAGTGTGCCACGGCGGGTCCCGGCCTGCAGTGTCGAGGCCAAGTCGGGCGGTCCGTTGATCGTCTGGCCCGCTTCCGGCAGGGCAAGCCCTGCCCCTACGGGTTTTGCAGCAGCCCCACTGCCCTCGGTCACCAGGTACACCAGCGGGAGAAAGGCATAAGGATAGAACGGCGACATGTCGGCGCTTTTCTCGAACCAGCCGTTCGTGAGCACCCACCGCGCGACGTAGTCGTATTTCTCGGCGTCCGTACCCGGCACGAGGCGTCTGAGGCCCTCGAGGGGGCTCGTATCGACCTGGTATGTGAAGAGCAGCCTCAGCCCGAGAGCCACGGCCAGTATCGCAGTGAGTTTGAGGGCTGCGTCTCTGCGCACCCCGCCGGGCTCCTCGAGCGTATCGCCGGCGCAGGCTTTGGGATTCTCAAACATTTCACTTGACCCTGTAAAGCGCATAGGCGTCCGGGTAAACCTTCGGTCCGCACGAGAAGACAAGTTCGAGTTTGTCCGCTTGAACCATCGAGTCGAATGAGCGCCGAGTTATTGAGTAGGCCGGTATTGATGTCTTTTCGATGTCCTCTTCGTATCTCGGCGAGCCGCTGATTGTGTAGGTGTCCTGTTGCCTCTTCCATGTCGCCCAGTTGACAAAGACATAATCGAAGCCCTCGGATTTCAATGCCTGGGCGACCTTGTCCACCGCCCCATTGGCCTCCCGGGCCATCTCCTCGAGAGGCTGCCTGTCGAAAACGGTCGATGCCGAGTAGTTCACGTCGAGGTAGAAGGTCTCGGCCTCCGCGTAGAGCAGTACCTTCGAAGAAGGCGGGACCGTTCTGTTGACCGCAAGCCACGCTTCGTATCCCTCCTTGTTCGCGCACAGAAACGCGTCGTACTTTCCGGCCAGCGGCACGGAAATGCGAATGACTTGGCCGTAAGAGACAGCCATGAAAAAAACGTTCCCGCTCAGGAGCAGAACTATAGCTCCCGTTGTGAGACGCCTTATCCACCCCTGTGGGATGGCTGCAAATCCCGCTCCGGAAACCGCTCCCATTACCGCAAATGCAGGCACGGTGAAGCGATCGATCCTGTGCGTAAGGGCAAACCACAGAAATACGTACAGAAGGGCGAAAGCGAGGACGAAAAGCAGCCGCTGCGACAACGGGCGCTTCGTCAGCGCGAACGGTATGAACACAAATGAGAGCAGGGAAATGTCCAACGCGCTGAAGAAAAGCGCGAAGATGTGTCTTGCCCACTGTTCGAATGCCAGGCCGCCCTTGGGCGTATGCGCGAACGCCCAGCGCGCGTCCTGAAGGGGGCTCCAGTCCCGCCCGTCGAACACCTTGTAGATGAGCGGATAGACGGGGTTGCCTGTGAACACCGCGTTCTTGACAAGCCACGGCGCGACCACGAGCATTGCGACGAGCGAAAATATGACAAACGCCTTGATCCGCCGAGCGATGCTTTCCTGCACCAGAAGCACAGACGCGGCGAGGGGTACCGCCACTAAGACCGCCGACGTGTATTTGACTCCCATTGCAAGCCCCACGAGGAGCGCCCCCGCCACCAGCGCACTGCGGCGGCCGATCTCTATGAATTCCCAGACGGCAATGACCGCCAGCACGATGTAGAGCGTCTGGAGCGGCTCGACGTAGACCCCCGTTGCGACGGCGAAGAAACCCATTGACGTAATGAGCGCCGCCGCCGCGAAGGCGCCCGCCCTCTGGCAGGATATGTACGCCCCCAGCCCGTAGGCGGCGATTGCCGCAGCGATGGCGATATAGGCATTGAGGACGTTTCCGATAATCGCTCCGGCCAATTTTGAACCCGACAGTGCCATGGACATGAGATACAGCATTTCCGAATTGCAGGGGAAATTGCTGTAGACATTGTAAGTGATATAGGAGATACGACCCTTGGCGTAGTAATCCGCCGCCGCGCCCAGGTGGTATTCGAGCGCGTCGAACTCCATGGGGGGCAGGAGGGCGTAAACAACGGTGATAAGCCCTCCGAGCGCGGCGAAGGCCACGAGGACTCTCTCCGTCGGCGTCCACGGTTCGCGGCGGCTGCGAAGCCCCCACAAGAACTTCGCGCCCCGGACGGCCCCCGTCGCACCCGCTGCGGCGACAAGCGGGACGAAGACCTGCCTGGTGAGTAATCCCGCCAACCCCAGCCCCAGTGTCGCAAGCGAAAAGACGCCGAGCCCGAGGGCAAGGGCGAGCGGCCCCCTCTGGGCCCGCGGCAGTTCGCCCATGCCTATGTGGTCAAGGATGAAAAGTCCCGCCGAGAGTGAAGCGAAGGCAATCGCGCCGGCGCCGAGAAGGTACACGAGACTGACCAGGCGAAGCGACAGTGACGCGAAGGCGGATACTGCGGAGCCGAACAGGTCCCGGAAGTTTTCTAACAGCAAAACCGTTACCGTAAAGTGCGGGTTCTTCGCGGCGTCAATCTCTACGAACGGAAGCGTTCTCTTGAAGGCGTAGGAGAAAAAAAGCAACGTGAAGAGGCCCGCGATTACGGCCGCCGACAGGAACGCGGCGCGCGAAACGCGGGGTTCGCCGTCGTTTCCCATGTCACGCTTCCCGCCCGGAAATGGCGTTTTCGAGGAGGTTCTCGGCCGCGGCAAGCGCCCTCTCGCAGCCCTCGCGCCTTATCGTTTCAAGGAATGAGTCGTCGGCAAGCGCCTCGAAGAACGCGGCTCTGCGTCTCGGGTCCCGGATCTCGTCCACCGCGCGCCGGCGGACCGCCGAGATAATCCGCCCGAGGTGGGCGTACTCGTCGCCGAGCGCCGCAAGGACGGCCCCGTCGCGCACGGGCCGCCGCGTCCGCGACGGCGCCGGCCGCGACACCGCGCCGGTCGATGGCGGATGCACTTTAGACCTGCCCGCGGGCGCGACGAGGTGGATTTTCGCTCTCCTTGCGTCCCGCTTTACCGCCGCATTCACGCTCCCGCCGGAGGCCGCGACGGCAAGGAAGGCGTCTTTCAAGCGATTCCTTCGATAAGTGCCGATTATGAGATGCGCGCACCTGGGAAAGTGCGAAGGGAATCGCCCGG
>Ga0315274_10015586_pt1 | contig 10760 bp, 8 predicted proteins | sample YL17G02_20_MG_FD_203700 | JGI IMG/M metagenome (GOLD analysis project Ga0315274, IMG submission 203700) | Sediment microbial communities from Yellowstone Lake, YNP, Wyoming, USA - YL17G02_20 | ecosystem: Environmental > Aquatic > Freshwater > Lake > Sediment | place: USA: Wyoming | collected...
AGCCGGGGTGGATGGCGTCGGCCTTGGTGATCTCGGCGGCGCTGAGGATATTCGGGATGTTGAGGTAGCTCTCCGACGCTTTGGCGGGCCCGATGCAGACCTTTTCGTCGGCAAGCATGGTGTGCAGGGAGGTCTTGTCCGCCTGGGAGTAGACGGCGACGGTCTTGAGGCCCAGCTCCCGGGCGGAACGGATGACCCGTAGGGCGATCTCTCCGCGGTTGGCGACGAGGATCTTGGATATCATGGGTCTCAGGAGGGGACCTGGATGGCGAACAGCTTCTGGCCGTACTCGACGGGCTTTCCGTTCTCGACGTAAATGGCGGTGACGACGCCGTCGGCGTCGGACTCGATCTCGTTCATGAGCTTCATGGCCTCGATGATGCATAGGGTCTGGCCCTTCTTCACGACATCGCCGATCTCGACGAACGGTTCGGCGTTGGGGGTGGGGGCCCGGTAGAAGGTCCCGACCATCGGAGACGTGATGGGGTGGACGTTCCTGTCCGCCTCCAGGCTCGGCCCGGCGGCATAAGGCAGGCCGCTTCCGGCTTCATCTGGGCGGACGGGCGCCGCGGTCACGGGATGGTAGGAGGGTGCCCCGGGGACGTTCCGGCCGATCTTGATCCTAAGCCCTTCGATCTCGAGCTCGAACAGGACCAGGTTCTTCTCTTCAAGAAGAGCGATGAGCTTCTTGATCTCGTCATAGTCGATCTTGGAACCCATTTTCCCCTCTTCAGCCTCGGCCGGCGGCTTGTTTGTCTTGTTCATTTGGCCTTCCATTTTTTGTCAAAAGTAGTTCTACCTTAACCGCTGGCCGGGGAAAAGTCAAGCCGGGGACGTTCCGGCCGATCTTGATCCTAAGCCCTTCGATCTCGAGCTCGAACAGGACCAGGTTCTTCTCTTCAAGAAGGAAAGGCTGATCCCTGGAGCGCCTGGTTTGACGGATCGACGAAGATGCCGTAAGATGTTGAGGTTCAACGTGAAAGCGAGGTCCGGGCCCCATGTTCGATCAACTGTCCGACCGCCTGCAGAAGATGATGAAGTTCCTGCGGGGGGAGGGGAAGGTCACCGAAAAGAACATGGGCGAGGCCCTGAAGATGATCCGGCTGGCCTTCCTCGAGGCGGACGTCAACTACAAGGTCGTCCGGGACTTTGAGGGGAGGATCAAGGCCAAGGCCCTGGGAGAGGAGGTCCTTTCCAGCCTGACCCCCGCCCAGCAGGTCATCAAGATCGTCCGGGACGAACTGACAGCCATCCTGGGCGCCGCGGAAAAACCCCTCAGTTTCTCGAACACCCCTCCGTCCATCTTCATGCTCGTCGGTCTCCAAGGCAGCGGCAAGACGACGACCTGCGGCAAGTTGGCCAAATGGGTCCAGGGCATCCACAAGAAGCCCCTCCTCGTCTCCTTCGATCTCAAGAGACTCGCGGCCCAGGACCAGCTGAGGACGATCGCCGGGAGCCTCGGTCTGCCGTTCTATGAAATGACCAAGGAGAAGATGGCCTCGCCGCGCCAAGCGTTGAAGGAGCTCGTCCTTGACACGCGGAACCGGGGCTTCGACCCCCTGATCGTCGACACGGCCGGCCGCCTTCACGTGGACGGGGAACTCATGGATGAGCTGAAGATGGTGAAGGAGATCCTCGATCCGGTCGAGGTTATCTACGTCGGGGACGCCATGACCGGCCAGGACGCGGTCAAGAGCGCCCAGGCCTTCGAAGAGAGAATCGGCCTCACCTCCGTCATCCTGACCAAGCTCGACGGCGACGCCAGGGGAGGGGCGGCCCTGTCCATCGTCTCGGTCACCGGAAAGCCGATCAAGTTCGCCGGCGTCGGGGAGAAGTTCGACAAGCTTGAGGTCTTCCATCCCGACCGCATGGCCTCCCGGATCTTGGGGATGGGCGACATCCTGAGCCTGATCGAGAAGGCCGAAGAGGAGGCCGATGTCGAGGAGGCCGAGGAGACGGCCCGCAAGCTCCGGAAGCAGGAGTTTAGCCTCGAGGATTTCAAGAAGCAGCTTACCCAGATGAAGAAGATGGGCTCCCTCTCCCAAGTCCTGGGCATGCTGCCCAAGGGCGGGATATTCAAGGACGCTTCCAAGCTCCAGGTCGATGACAGGAAGGTCCTTCATTTCGAGGCTATCATCAACTCCATGACCCCGGCGGAACGCGAGAACCCGAAGCTTCTAAACGGCAGCCGCCGCCTGAGGATCGCCAAGGGAAGCGGCCGCCCGGTTTTCGAGGTGAATCAACTCCTCAAGCAGTTCACGGAGATGCAGAGAATGATGAAAGGCTCCGAGTTCCGGAAGCTCCTCTCTAAAATGCCCTGAGTTCTTTCACCATCTGCCGCGATCTCGGCCAACTCCGGGGCAGGAAGGGTGAGGATCGTCCCGAGGAGCTTCTCCCGGCCGAGCCGCCGTTTCTTGAAGGAAGCGTGCATCGGTCCTCCTCTTTTATCGCGGCTCGAAGATCTCTTTGCTCAGGACCTCGGGCGTGCCGTCTTTCCTGGAGAACGGCCTCAGGCGGTAGGAATAGGAATAAGATTTCGGGAAGAGCATATATTCATCGTGCGGTTTGGCCCCCCAGCTGGTGTCCCCTCCGACCCCCATCTGCCTGAGGTCCACGTTGAACACGACCATGTCCCGCGGCTTCATGTCCGTCGGGTGCCGCTGGTCCTTTTCCGGGCCGTATTCATAGTCGTCGGGGAGAAACCGGCTCGCGGCCATGGAGATGAGGGGCATTCCCACCGCCAGCAGTCCCTTGCCTTCTCCATTCGTCAGCGCAACCCAACGGACGTCGGTTTTATAGCCGTTCTCCTGGGGACGGATGTAGGGATGATACTGGTCCATGACGTTGCCGGAGTAAACGCCCACGGCAGCGCTCGTGTTCCGGTCCCAATAGTTCTCGTGGGGGCCTCGGCCATACCAGGTCATCGTGTCGAACCCGGCGGGCAGGACCATCTGCATCCCGAACCGCGGCAGTTCGGGGAGGCCGTCCGCTCCGGGTGTGAACATCTGGCTGACGATGATGTCGCCGCTTCCGTAGATCGTGTAGGACGCCGTGAATCCGGAGTTCCCGGCCGGAAGCGTTCCCGTGACATCGACCCGGGCGTGGTTCGGGCCGAGCCTTTCTCCGGTCGTGGCCGTGATCTTCCTCGCCCGGCCCGCCTCCCGCCAAACGGCGCACCTTACGGGCATCTCATTTCCGTAGTCGTTGTCCGTAGGGGCCCTCCAGAAGTCGGGAACGGGTCCGGACTCGAGGACCTCGGCGCCTTCATATTTCAGCGAAGCGATCGTCCCGGCTGTCTTGTCGAACATCAGGCTGAAGTTCTTGCCTTCGAAAAAAAAGGAATCGCCGTTTTCTTTCATGATGAGCGGAGGCAGACCCGCCGGATCGACCGTCTTTGACTCGGGTGCTTGGACGGGAAGCAGGAACTGGTCCCACGCGGCTTCATGGCCGGCCGGGACGAGCGGGGTTGCCTTCCGCGTTTTCCAGCTTACGGTCAGGAAATATTCGATGCCGGGCCCGGGCGCGAATTTCGGATAAGGGACCTCGATGTTCAGACTTTGATGGGGCGCGAGTTCGATCTCAGGGAGATTGTCCCCTCCGACGGTCCGGCCTTCGGCCTCGAGCTTCCAAGCCCCGGCATACTCCCTGAGGTCCGTGAAATCGAATCGGTTTTCGATCCGGAGCTTCCCTGCCTCGAGGTCCACGGGGCTTGCGTGGATCTGCTGGTAGACTTTTTTTACCTCCCAGACGTGCGGGTGGGGCTTCCGGTCAGGCAGGACGAGGCCGTTGCAGCAGAAGTTCTTGGAGGTTGGGACCTCCTGGGGCCCGAAATCGCCTCCGTAGGCCCAGAAGGCCTCGCCTTTCCCATTCGTCCTCAGGATCCCCTGGTCCACCCAATCCCAGATGAAGCCGCCCTGGAGCTCCGGATGGGCCAGGATCACATCCCAATAATCCTGGAGGTTCCCGACACTGTTCCCCATAGCGTGGGCATATTCGCACATGATGAGCGGCCGGTCCTCGTTTGTCCGGGCGTATTCCTCCAGCTTGGGGATTCGGGCGTACATCGGGCAGAAAATGTCGGTGTGGGGGTTGAGCTTCGCGCCTTCGTATTGGACCGGCCGGGTCGCGTCTCTTTTCTTGATCCAGGCATAAGTCGCCTGGAAATTGATTCCGTCCCCCGCCTCGTTGCCCAGAGACCAGATGATGACCGATGGATGGTTCTTGTCGCGTTCGACCATCCGGCGCGTCCGGTCGAGGTGGGCGGCCTGCCACTCGGGCTTGTTGGCCAGGGTCTTATCCGGATCGAAGCCGACACCGTGGGATTCGATGTTGGCCTCGTCGACGAGATAGAGCCCGTATCGGTCGCAGAGCTCGTACCAACGCGGGACATTGGGATAATGGCTCGTCCGGACGGCGTTGATGTTGAACCGCTTCATCAACCGGATGTCCTCAACCATGAGCTCTTCACTGACGACCTTGGCGTTTCGGGGGTCGTGTTCGTGCCGGTTCACGCCGCGGATACGGATCGGAACGCCGTTGATGCGCAGAAGGCCGTCCCTGATCTCGACGTTCCGGAACCCGGTTTTGCTGGAGACGGCTTCGATCATCCGGCCCTTGGGGTCCAGGAGCGACAGGACGACCGTGTAAAGGTTCGGCGTCTCGGCCGTCCAATGGAGGGGCGAAACGACCCGGCCCTCCACCGTGCCCTCGGTCTCCCCGCCGGCCGGGACCGCGACGGCACAATGGAGCGGCGCCCGGATCGCGGACGCGCCATCCGGGCCCAGAAGCTCGACCTTTAGCCTGTATCCCCGCACCGGCCCCGGACGGTGGTTCCTGACGCTCACGCGGACGTCAAGCTTTCCGTTCTTAAAGGTATTGTCCAGGGAGGCGTTGACCTGGAAATCCCTGATCCTCACGTCGGGTGTCGAATAAAGTTGGACGGAACGCTCGATGCCGCTTATCCGCCACATGTCCTGGGCCTCGAGCCAGCTCCCGTCGCTGTAGCGGAAGACCTTGAGGGCCAACGTGTTCTCGCCCGGTCGCACATATTTCGTGATGTTGAACTCGGCCGGGGTCTTGCTGTCCTCGCTGTAACCGACTTCCTTCCCGTTCACCCAGACATAGAACGCGGAGTTCACGCCGCCGAAGTGGAGGAATACCTGCCGTCCCTTCCAGGCGTCCGGAACGGTGAAGGCGCGCCTGTACGAGCCGACGGGGTTGTTGTCCCGAGGGACATAAGGCGGATCGCCCCGGAAGGGCATGGCCTCGTCGAGGTAGATGGGCTGCCCATAGCCCTTGAACTCCCAGTTTGACGGGACCGGGAAGTCCGTCCAGCCGCCGACGTCGTAGTCCTCTTTTTCGAATCCGGCCGGGGCGTCGGAGGGGCTCGGAACCCACTTGAATTTCCAGAGGCCGTCGAGAGAAATCTGGAACGGGGACCGGGACGGATCGCCCTGGGCCGCGTCGCCCGCCGAGGCATAAGGGACATAAGTGGCGTGGGGCAGCTCGGTATTCCGGCTGAAGACGGCCGGGTTCTCCCAATCCTGGAGCCGGACATCTTTGATGGAGACGGACATTCCTCCCAGGCCCGAGAACAGTGCGAATGTGATGAGCAGGGTCCAGAGACGCGTTTTCTTCATCGCTCCCCTCCTCAGGCGGTCCCTCCGCCGTCGACGACGAGATGGGCTCCCGTCACCCACTTGGCGAGGTCGCTCGCGAAGAAAAGGACCGCATTGGCGACGTCCTCCGGCGTGCCGACCCGGGCGATCGGCCGGGCCGCCGCCTCTTTCATGAACGCCTCCATGTCTTCCCCGAGCTGGACGCATTCCCCCCGGAGCATGGGCGTATCGATGTCGCCCGGGCAGACGCAGTTGACGCGGATCCCGTCCTTGCCGTGGTCGAGGGCCATGGCCCGGGTCAGGTTGAGGATGCCTCCTTTGGCGGCGCAGTAGGACGCGGCTTTAGGGCCTCCCTTCAAAGACCAGCCGGAGCCGGTGTTGATGATGCTTCCGCCGCCGCCCCGGACCATGATAGGGATGACGTGGCGGGACAGAAGGTAGGCGCCCTTCAGCATGACGTCGAGGGCCAGGTCCCATTCCTCTTCCTTGAGATCGACAACGTTTTTGCGGATGGCGACCCCGGCGTTATTGCACAGGATGTCGATCCGGCCGAATTCGCGGACGGCCTCATCGGCGGCGCGCCGGCAATCCGCGTTCGAGCGGACGTCGCACTTAATGAAACGGGCCTTTCGCCCAAGCGCGATGATCTCGCCGGCGGCTTCAAGGCCTTTCTTCTCGTCGATATCCAGGAGGACGACGGCCGCCCCGAATTCCGCCAGCCTCAAGGCGATGCCCCGGCCGATGCCCGACGCCGCTCCCGTAACCAGGGCGGTCTTTCCTTCGAGCGAAATGAGCTCCAAAGCCTTCCGGGCGGTGTCCACGGTCATTTTGTCCCCCCCTCGGCGGCCGGATTTCCGTGCTTTTTCCTGTAGGCCCTCCAGGTGATGGCCCACTTGGCGGGGTCGTCGAACGTCGATTCGTCGATCTTATGGACGACACTCCTGTGCGGAGCGCTCTTGACGGTCTCCGGCTCCAGGCGGGCTTCTTCGGCCACGTGCCTCAGCCCGTCCACGTACTCGTCCAACTCCTCCTTGGAGTAGGATTCGGTCGGCTCGATCGTGAACGGCTGGGGGACGAGGAACGGATGGTGGCTCGACCAGAGATGGAACCCGAAGTCGGCCATGCGCAGGGAGAACTGGTGGGTGTCGACGCCGGTCTCCTTCGTCAGTTCCTCCCAGCTGTATCGGACCTGCTCTATCCGGCGCTTGCCCGCGGCGAAGGGGGCCGTCGCGCCCGGGATCTCCGTGATCTTCTTGAGGAGGTAATTATTATTGAGGACGGCGATATGAGCCACTTCCTTCAGTCCCGCCGCTCCCAGGCTCATGATCCAGGCGTAAGCCTTCAGGATGGCGGGAAAGGCGCCGTAGAACGCCCGCACCTTGCCGATGGTGTGCGGCAGGTCCCAGTTGAGGGAATAGCTTTTCCCGTCGTATTCCACGATGGGGACGGGCAGGAAGTCCACGAGCGCCTTGGAGACGCCCAACGCCCCCGAGGCCGGTCCGCCGCAGCCGTGCGGCGTGCCGAAGGTTTTGTGGAGGTTGAAGAAGCACATGTCGAAGCCGGCTTCCTTGGCCCGGGTGACGCCCAGGATGCCGTTAGCGTTGGCTTGATCATAGCCGCAAAGCCCCCCCGCCTCGTGAACCGTCCTCGTGAATTCGGCGATCCTGGGATTGAAGATCCCGGTGTCCTCCGGGTTGGTGATGAAGAGAGCCGCCGTCCGACCGGAGACGGCCTTCTTCAGCGACTCGATGTCGGGAAGCCCGGTCCTATCGTAATAGATGGTGACGACCTTGTATCCCTTGACGGCCGCGGCCGCGGCGTCCGAAGGATGGGAGAAGATCGTGGTAATGATCTCGTCCCTTTTGTCCCCTTCGCCCCGTGTCTCGTGGAACTTGCGGACGATGGAGGCCATGGCCAGGATGGCGTGCGAGCCCGAGCTCGGTTGGAGGGTGAAGCGGTCGAGTCCCGAGATCTCGCGCAGGAAGAGGTCGAGCTCGTACATGATCCGGAGGGCGCCCTGGACCGTGCGCTCGTCCTGGTCGGGGTGGAGGTCCACCGCCTTTCCCGACGAGGCGAAGACCTCGTTGATCTTAGGATTGTACTTCATCGTGCAGGTCCCCTGGCCGACGTCGACGTTGAGGTCCGCGCCCAGGTTCTGCTGGGAGAGCCGAAGGAAGTGCTTCAGGACCCTCATCTGGGAGATTTCGGGGAGGACCGGCGGCTTTTCGCGCCGCATGCTTTCCGGGACGGAGGAGATCCCGTCGCCCGCGGCTTTTTCGACCCCGGGCCCAACGCCGGGAACGAGGATGCCCCGCTCGCCGGGATTCGTCAGCTCGAAGATGACCTCTTCGTCCCACTTGGCCTGATGAAAATTTCTGAGCTTACTGTCTTGTTTGATGTCCATGGATTTTCTCTTCTCAGCCCAGATAGCTCTTCAAGACCGCGGCCAGCCTGTCGATGTCGGCTTGGGTCGTCATTTCGGTGACCGCGTAAAGCGCGCATCCCGCGAGCTCCGGGAATTCTTTTGAGAGGTCCTTGCCGCCGAAAATACCCTCTTCGAAGAGGTGTTCGTTGACCTCACCCACACTTTTGCCCGAATGGTTGAAATCGACGACGAACTCCTTAAAGGGCGTGGAATGGAAGCGAAGGTGGATGCCCGGGACCTTCGCAAGCTTCATGGCCGCGTACCGGGCCTTCTGCAGGATGTGTATCCCGAGCTCGCGCATTCCTTGCGGCCCCATGAGGGAAAGATAGACAGCCGCCGCGATGCCGTAAAGAGCGGCCGCCGTCCCGATGAACTCCTTGCCCTTCTCCCGTTTGTCGAAAGACGTCCGGCTGTAAGCGACGTCGCCGAAGCCCCATTCGCCTTCGACCGAGGTCCGGGCGATGCCGAAGAGCCGGGAGGGGTATTCCATGACGAACTTCTCTTCGTCCCGTGTGGCGATGAAGCCTCCCAGGGAGCCTCCGTAGAACATGTGGTTCCCGAGCCCCTGGATGTCGCCGCAGGCCAGGTCGGCGCCATATCGGCCGGGCGGTTTCAGGACCCCCAGGGAGATCGGGTCGACCCCCGCGATGACCAGGGAGCCGTTAGCGTGAGCGGCCGAGGATATCGCTTCGCCTTGCGTCTCGATGAAGCCGAGATAGGACGGGTTCTCGAAATAGACGGCCGCTGTATCCTTCGTGAGCTTGGCCTTGAGGTCGCCGAGGTCGAGGAGGCCAGTATCCTTGTGATGGCCGACGGGCTCCAGGGACATGACCGGGTGGCAGTAGTTCCGGACGACGGCCAGGCGGTCGGGCGACATCGTGTCGGAGACGAGGAGCTTTCCGCGTCCCGTGATCCGTCCGGCCATGCGGGCCGCCGTGCTGGCCGCCTGCCCCCAATCGTAGGTGGGGACGTTGACGACGTCGAAGTCGAGGAGCTCGGCCATCAGGCTCTCGTACTCGAAGAGGGCTTGGAACCGCCCCGCGTCCTCATACGGCTCGCCGGCGTAGGCGGTCAGGAACTCCGAGCGATGGGCGATCTCATCGCAGATGGCCGGGACGTAGTGCCGGGCGCAGCCTCCTCCCAGGAAGCTCGGCCTCTCGCCGCAGGATATATTTTGATCCAGGACGGCTTCCACGTGGCGTCTGAGCTCGAGCTCCGAAAGCAGGGGCTCGGGAAGGTTCAGGTCTCTTTTCAGTCGCAATTCCGGAGGGATGTCCTCATAGAGCTCCTCGATGTCCTTGACGCCGATCTCCTCGAGCATCTTCTTTTTGACCTCGGGGACGGAGTTCGGGATGTACGGATGGATGAAGGGTTTTTTATCCACGGCTACCTCCTCGGGCGGTATTATATCCCACTTCGAGTTGGAATTGCCTTGGGAATGACGTAAAATCGACTCCCATGGACTTGAAACGGATCTGCGTTTTCTGCGGTTCGAGTCCGGGCACGAAGCCGGAATACGCCGCGGCGGCGAAGGCTTTGGGATCGGAGTTCGTCCGCCGCAAAACGGGTCTTGTCTATGGCGGCGGCCGTGTCGGGTTGATGTATGAGATCGCGCGGGTCGTCCACGAGAGCGGAGGCGAAGTCATCGGCGTTATCCCGAAGGGAATGGTCGAACGGGAGCTGGCCTATTCGGACCTCCCCGATCTCAGGATCGTCGCCTCCATGCACGAGCGAAAGGCCATGATGGCCGGACTCGCCGACGGGTTCATCGCCCTGCCCGGCGGCCTGGGGATGATCGAGGAGTTCTTTGAAGTCCTGACCTGGGCCCAGCTCGGGATGCACCACAAGCCCTGCGGTTTTCTCAATACTGCCGGGTATTTCGATAAGCTCCTCGAATTCCTGAACCATGCCGCGGCCGAACGATTCATCCAGGCCGAACACCGGGCCATGGTCCTGGTCGAAAAGGAGCCTGCGTCCCTCCTCGACAAATTCGACGCCTACGTTCCTCCCGACGCCGACATGGCCCGCTGGGCCCTCGACCTGACGAACGGATGACGGGTTTTCTCGATACCCCATCAAGCCGTCTGGAAATAGCTACTTCATGCGCGCAAGTTCGGCTAGGGTATTCGCGGGCTTGGCGGAAGCGCTCGGAACGACCGTGCTCCCGGCCCCGTCCGTATCCGTGCGTTTCCCATTGCCTCCGACGAGCGGCAACGGCTGTTGACGTTTTCTCGACCTGATTCGCCCTTCCGGGCCGCGGTCATCGCCTCTTTCCAGGGAGACGCGGTCATATTCTTGATGTTGGCCCGTTTCTTGAGGCTATTCTCCTGCTATGGCGGGAGTCTATCCTCCAAATATGCTTTTCGGGCTCGATTTTCGCATTTTTCGTGGTCAAGTTGGGAGATTCATCGGTCGGAGCAGGAATTCGTCGCGTCACGGAAAAAGGAAACCTATCCTTTATCCTTATCTTGAGACGTACCGGTAAAACCCGCGGTATGGCACCGAGGGGTCAGGGTATAGACTCCTCTTTGCAGAAGGTCCGGAAAGGCAGGACCCGGACGCCGGCCTTCTCATAGTCCCTGCTTCCCATATGCACCTGATAGATCCGCGGGATTTCGATCCTCTCCTTGAAATAGAACAAGGCCGGATGGACGGCTTTTTCTCCCGACTTGCCTTCGACGGCAAAAAGAGGGCGGCCGTCCTTGAGCACCAGGAAA
>Ga0315274_10015588_pt1 | contig 10760 bp, 8 predicted proteins | sample YL17G02_20_MG_FD_203700 | JGI IMG/M metagenome (GOLD analysis project Ga0315274, IMG submission 203700) | Sediment microbial communities from Yellowstone Lake, YNP, Wyoming, USA - YL17G02_20 | ecosystem: Environmental > Aquatic > Freshwater > Lake > Sediment | place: USA: Wyoming | collected...
CAACGCTCGCATCATCTTCCTCAGGCACAATGGCTCGGAGAGGCTAGGCCAGGCGGATGCCCAGTATGACTGGCTGGTCTCCGAGCTGCAGGCGGCGCAGGCGGCCGGCAAGTGGATCTTCGTGGTGGTGCATCAGCCGCCGTTCGTGCCCGACACGGACGACGAGGGCAAGTACAATGACGGGTTCATGGCCGACCTTCAGGCCTATGTGGTGCCCGTGTTCGAGCGATACGGTGTTGACATGGTGTTCTCGGGCCACAACCACGTCACCGTGGTGTGGAAGAAGGCTCTTCACTACCGGGGAGCGGACGCCGCCCCTCCGGTGGTCGCGCAACTGGACCAGGGGGTTCACTACAGCATTCAAGCGACCGACAACCAGGACTTGGACAGGGTGGAGGCGGGCGGCAATGGGATCGTGGAAACGTACGTGTTGACGAACGAGCCCGGCAGCACGCCGATCGAGGGCGCTTACAGAGTGAAGCAGTATGACCTCAGCGTGTACGCGGCTGGCCCTGACTTCAACTCGAGCGTGCTGCCCTGCTATGCTGTGGTCAGCGTGAACGGCAACACCTGCACGGTCACTACCAAAGGGATGTACAACGCGGCCCCAGATCGGGATTCGGGCTCGACAACAGGCACCACGATTGACACTCTGACCTTCACCCGCGGCGGGGCGCCCCTACCTTCTGGCGCGGGAGGTTCGGGGACAGCGGCACAGTCTCGTTGACCGCCACCAGCTCAGCCGGCCCCGCCTCGGCCCGTAGCAGGCGGCTGACGCCTTCCCTGTCAGCGTAGGCCGACGCTGGCGAAGCTCACACACGACTGCGTGTGCGGTTCGGCCGCCTGACGGTAGGTGAGGAGGCGACCGGTTGTTACCTGCAGCGCGCGCAGGAGCGCGTAGATGGCCGGGAAGCCACAGACGTTGTAGCGGTCCCTCTCCCGCGCCAGCGTGTCGTACAGCCCCGGCGCGTCCCCTGCCTGAGTCTTCTCCAGCAGCGCCATATCATGCCGCCGCGCCAGGTCGAGGTGCGCCGGAGCGATCGGCGACTGGCCGAAGCGCGCGCCGATGTGAGACAGATCGGCGGAGGCGATCACGGCGATCCGCCGCGAGTCTGTGGCAAGGGCTTCCTGCAGACCGTCCAGGAAGCTGTTCGCGGGGCCGGGGCGGGCCGGGTCGGCGATCTGGTCATTGCTGCGGTGGTAGGCTCCGCAGAGAATGGGCACGATGCGCGGTGGGTCGGAAACCTCCCGATAGAGGAAGTGCAGGAGCACCGCCTGGAACTCCACCGAATGCTCGTCGCGGTGGAGCAGTTCATCGGCATAGAGGTCGAACGGAGCGGTTGCCTCGAGCGCGCGGGTGATCTGCTCGTCCACCTCCAGCGCGCCGAACGGAGTCTCGAAGGGCTTCCTCGTGAGCACGAACGGGCTGTCGCCTCCGCTGTGGGCGATGCCCAGAATGACCACTACGTCTGGCGGCGGCGCGTTTGCGAGCAGGGTGTAGGCGGCCGCGTAGCAGTCTGCGGCGCCGTTGAGGTCGTAGTGGGGAGCGATGAGGGCCGGGCGCCGCTCGTCGAGTGCGAAGTCCTCCGGCACGCTCGCCGCCTCCAGCCTTGCCTGCCAGGCGAGCGTGAACTCGCCTGCCGCTTCGGGGTAGGAGCGACCCGCGTGCGCCGCCGCTCGCGTAGGCTGGGAGCGAAACTGGTGGGCCAGTTCGGCCTCGAACTTCCGGAACCCCTGGGTGTCTAAGAAATAGGCCTCGTCAAGCTGGCGTAGGAGATCACCGATCCTGTCGGTGGTGAGGAGCGTGCCGAACTGACGCACGTACTCAACCTGGGCTTCGCGGATGGTGTGCTGTCCATCGAACTTGCTGATCAGGTAGGCGATGTCGGCCGGAACAAGCATCTCAGCCTGTGACAGTCGCCGGGGGTCGCGCAGCAGGAAGGCGCGCTGGCCGCGCGCCTGCACGGGCACCATCTCCAGGGGTCTCAGCCTCGGCCGCTCTTCGGACATGCCAGATAACTCGTGTGGGCTCTCCCGAGCCCACAATACGACACCCATGCCCCGTTCTCCCCTCTACCACGCCCGCGTTGACACCCATCTGGCGGCTGTGATATTGTCACAGACACGCCGGTGTAGCTCAGTGGCAGAGCAGCGGTTTCGTAAACCGCCGGCCGTCGGTTCGAGTCCGACCACCGGCTGTCTTGGGCACAGCCAGGGAACGGAACCTACTGTCTGTTGGCAGAGAGGACGAGGGCAGGGCCATGTCGCGCCGAGATACAGTCCACGAGGAGGCAGGGCGCGCAATGCAGCCGCGATCGCAGCCAAGCAAGGCAGCAGCATCGGTAGTCTCCGTTCCCCTCATTGACCTCCGTGCCCAGCACCTGGCGCTGGAAGCGGAGATGGTCCAGGCGTTGCGGCGCGTGTTTGAGAGCGGCCGCTTCGTGATGGGCCCGAATGTCGTCGCCTTCGAAGAGGAGGCGGCCCGTTGCCTTGGGGTAAGGCACGCCATCGGGGTCGCCTCCGGGACTGACGCGCTGATGCTATCCCTCACCGCGCTGGAGATCGGCCGGAACGATGACGTGCTCGTGCCCTCCTTCACCTACACTGCCACCGCTGCCGCGGTATGTCACTTGGGGGCGCGGCCGGTGTTCGTGGACTCCCTGGCGGACGGCTTCAATATGGACCCGAAGGACGCGGAACGACGAATCACCTCGAGGACGCGCGCCGTCATCCCCGTCCACCTCTACGGCGAGGCTGCGCCGATGGACGAGATCAATGCCCTCGCCGAGGCCCACCGCCTCCAGGTGGTGGAGGATGTCGCGCAGGCCGCCGGCGGCGGTTGCGGTACCCGGATGCTCGGCGCCATCGGCGCCACCGGCTGTTTCAGTTTCTACCCCACGAAGAATCTCCCCGCCTGCGGCGACGGCGGCATGGTGGTCACGAACGACGACGGGCTGGCGCAGCGCGTGCGCCTGCTAAGACAGCAGGCAGACGCTTCGGTGATCGGTGGAAGGAAGTACTTCCACCCGACGGTCGGCTTCAACAGCCGCTTGGACGAGGTGCAGGCCGCGATACTGCGGGTCAAGCTCCCGCACTTGGACTCCTGGAACCGACTGCGCATCCAGCACGCGGAGCGCTATCGCCGGCTGCTCGCGGGCTGGGGGCTTGTCCTGCCTGCGGGGAGTGTGGACCGGTCTCATGTGTACTGCCTGTATACCGTCCGGTGTGCGCACCGCGACGGCCTCTACCAGCATCTCCGGGACAACAGGATTGGCGCAGAGATCTACTACCCGCTTCCGCTACACCTCCAGGAGGCCTATCGCTTCCTGGGATATCAGAAAGGCGATTTCCCAGTCGCGGAGCGGCTGGCCGAGGAGGTGCTCTCCATCCCCATCTTTCCGGAGCTCTCTGACGAGCAGCTCGACAGGGTGGGGCAAGTGGTTCTGGAATTCGTCTCGCGGACGTCAGGCGCTGGGGCGCAGGAGAAGGTGGCATGAGCTATGATGTGAAAGACCCCGCGCTCGCTCAAGCGGGCGGCTTGCGGATCGGATACGCAGCCCAGCACATGCCGGTGCTGGGCATTCTCGGCGAGCGGTTCGCAAGGGAGAAGCCTCTGGCCGGCGTAAGACTGGGCGCCTGCCTTCACGTAACTACGGAAACGGCGAACCTGATGCAGGTGCTGAAGGCCGGCGGCGCGCAGGTGGCGCTCTGCGCCTCCAACCCGCTCAGCACCCAGGACGATGTCGCCGCCTGGCTGGCCGCCGAGCTCGGCATCCCGGTGTTCGCGGTGCGGGGGGAGGACAACGCCACCTACTACCAGCACATTGAGGCCGTCATCGCCACCAAGCCCCGGATCACGATGGACGACGGGTGCGACCTGGTGTGCGCTTTGCACGCGAAGCACCCCCACACCCTCCCGGAGATGCTCGGAGGATCAGAGGAGACCACCACGGGTGTGATTCGTCTCCGCGCCATGGAGTGCGGAGGAGCGCTTGCCTATCCGGTGATTGCGGTGAACGACGCTAACACCAAGCACTTCTTCGACAATCGCTACGGCACCGGTCAGAGCACCATTGACGGGATCATCCGCGCCACCAACGTCCTCCTTGCCGGACGGCGGTTTGTGGTCTGCGGGTATGGGTGGTGCGGCCGCGGGGTGGCGATGCGAGCGAAGGGGATGGGCGCCATCGTGGCGGTGTGCGAGGCCGATCCGCTTCCCGCGTTGGAGGCGGCGATGGACGGCAACCTGGTGATGCCGGTGGCAGAGGCCGCCGCCTGGGGCGAGGTGTTCGTCACGGTTACGGGCTGTTGCCATGTGCTGCGCGAGGAGCACTTCGCGGTGATGAAAGACGGCGCCATCCTCTGCAACTCGGGGCACTTCGATATCGAGATTGACATTCCCGCGCTGAAGAGCATGGCGAAGTCCGAGCGAAGGGTGCGGCCGCACGTGGACGAGTTTACCATGCCGGACGGGCGCCGGCTCCATCTGCTAGGAGAAGGTCGCTTGGTAAACCTGGCCGCCGCGGAGGGCCACCCGGCGGCGGTGATGGACATGAGCTTCGCCAACCAGGCGCTCTGCGCCGCCTACCTCGCCGAGCATGGCAGGAGTCTGGAGAACCGCGTCCATCCCGTGCCGCGAGAGATAGATGAAGAGGTGGCCCGCCTGAAACTGGAGAGCATGGGAATCGCCATAGACACCCTCACGTCGGAACAGCGGAAGTACCTGGCCGACTACGAGAGCGGGACCTGAACGTCGCCTCCGAGGCGAGCGCAATGCTTCAGCTGGGCGGGTCAGAGAGCCAGCTCCAGCCCCTCGCCGCCATCCTGATGGTGGCGCTTTCCTTCCTCATCTCCTTCGTAACCCCGAATCTCATCGGGCCGCGCATGAGGCGGCTGGCGAGAGAGGAGATCCCGGTCGGGATTCGCCCTCGCCGGCAGTGGGCGCTGTCGGGACTCAGCATCACCCTTTCCATCACGTTGCCCTTGCTCGTCTTCGGCAGCGATGTCCCCGCCCTCCGGGCCATCGCCCTGCTCGCCATACTGGGGGGCGTGGCAGGCATGGCGAATGACATCCTGGCGTTGCCGCACCCCGCGCAGATGGCGTCTGGGGTCGCCATCGCCTGGCTCGCGGTCAAGCTGGGCGTCCGTCTCGACGAACTCAAGCCTCCCTTCGTCGCCCACATGATTGCGCTGGGCAAGTGGTCCGCGCTCGTCACCATCGTCTGGCTGCTGGCGGTCTGCTACGCGGTGGTGCTGTGCCGCCGCCTTCCGAAGCTCACACCTGGACTGCTGATGATCGTGTCCACCACCCTGGCTCTCGCCGCCTTCCTCGCGGGGCCGTCCCGCGCCGCTCCTGCCGCGGGCTTGGTGGGCTTGGCGCTGGCGGCGGCCGCGGCAGGCGCGATGCGGAGAAGCTACCCGGCGCTTGGCTCATCGGCCCACTGGGCGTTGGGGTTCACGCTTGGGGCGGTCACGGTGGTGGGGATGTTGAAGAACACCGCCTTTCTAGTGCTCGCCGTCCCCTTGCTCGCCCTCGCCGTCCCCGTCGGTGAGACGACCTACGCTATCGTCTATGGGGCGGGGCCGGGCCGTTCTCGCTTCGCCTTCGGGCAGCGCCGGGAGCTGCTGCACGACGCACTCATCCGGACCGGTCTCAGCCCCCGCCGTACCGTCTTGCTCTTCCAGACGGCCACCGCCTATCTCTGCATGGTCGCGCTGGTGCTCGTGGTGGTGATCCGGGTGACCTTTCTGGTCAAGCTGGGAATCCTGGGAGCCGCCTTGGTCGCTGGTTTCGTGCTCTTCTTCCTCGTTGCTCGCATGGCGGCCGAACCGAAGGAAACCGGGGAACAGCAGGTTGACATGTTCGGCGTCCCTCTGGCGCGGATTGGCATGGAGGAAGCGCTCAGTCGGGTTGACCAGTTCATCCAGGAGCGGTCGCCGCACATGATCGTCACCTCTGACAGCACGGGGATCGTGCGCGCCCATGACGATGCTGAGTTTCAGGCGGTGCTGCAAGCGGCCGACATGGTGACTGCCGATGGCCGCGGCGTGGTGTGGATGGCGCGCGTGCTGGGGCTGCCCATGCGGGAGCGAGTATCAGGTGTGGACATGATGGAGAAGCTCTGCGCTCGCGCCGCCGAGCGCGGGTACTCCGTGTACCTGCTTGGCGCGCATCCGGGGGTAGGGGAGGAGGCGGGGCGCGTGCTCCAATCTCGCTACCCAGGCCTGCGCATTGCCGGCATGCACCACGGCTACTTCACGCCCGAGGAGGAGCCGGCGGTGGTGCGAGCCATCGCCGAGGCCAAGCCCGACATCCTCTTCGTCGCCTTCGGCGCGCCCAGGCAGGAGAAGTGGATCAGCCGCCACCAGGTGGAATTGGGTGTACCGGTGGCGATCGGAGTCGGGGGGAGCTTCGATCTGTTCTCCGGCCGGGTAAGGAGAGCCCCTGCCTGGATGCAGCGGGCCGGGCTGGAGTGGCTCTACCGGGCGCTGCGCGAGCCCAAGCGCCTACCGAGGCTGTGGGCGCTGCCCAGATTGGTGTGGATGACGCTGAGAGAGGCGCTCAGGAGGAGGCCGTGAGGCCGTCTTGTAGGGCGGGGCAATCTTGTTGCCCCGCCGGCTTGTTACTCTACCACCTCGTGGACCTTGGCCTCATGAGCAAGGAGGAGGATCAGATGGGCTACGGTGAACAGCAAGACGCCACGGCTCGCTTCGCCGGCACCGAAAGTGGGCGGCGATTCCTGCAGAGATGGTTCAGAACCTGACGAAGACCCAGGCTGGGGCAGAGTGTTGGCTGGACGAGCATTCTCCGTTGCCCCGCCGCTCCCCGAGGTCGCCCTCACATGCCAGCACATCAAGCCGAACGCGAAGGCAGTCTTCACAAGCGCAAACACCTCACCCGGCTGGATCGCATCCGCGTCCCCGGCGCTCCGGTCTATTTCATCACTGTATGCGTGGAAGGCAGAGCGCCGGTTCTGGCCGATCCCGCCGTTGCCGACATCCTTGTGGAGGCCTGGCGTCACTCGTACCAGGCCCATGGCTGGATGGTTGGTCGGTACGTGGTGATGCCCGACCACGGCCACTTCTTCGCCTCGCCAGGGCCTGAGACGGCCAAGTCCCTGTCGGCGTTCATGGGCTGCTGGAAGCGCAGTACCACAGTCAGGATTCGCGCCCTCCAGGCGGCGGGGCATCGTAGAATGCCCCGCCCTACAGAACGACGGTTCACCTGGCAGAAGGAGTTCTTCGATCATCTGCTGAGAAGCGACGAGTCCTACAGCCGAAAGTGGGAGTACGTTCGTCTCAACCCCGTGCGCGCAAAGCTAGTCTCCGGCCCTGACGAGTGGCCGTACCAAGGTCAGATTCACCTCCTATAGGGCGCGGCAGTTCCGTTCCCTCGGCACGCTCGTCTGGGCTGCTTCCCGGGGTCCCGCAGGAAAACACAAGAAAGTGGCCAATGCCTCTTGACAGGCTTTTCGGTTTGTGGTACAAACTAGGATGGATAACGAACTAGCGTTCAGGAAGAGCGTCAGAAAGGGGCAAAGCTGATGGGCAATAGGCAGAGCAAGGATGCGGGCGGCCCGGCGCGCGGCATCGCGGCCGGGATCAGCTTGCGGGGAGCGTTCTGGTGGGCCGCCATGCTCCTGATGATTGCTCTGCTGCCGGCCGCTGCGGACAGTGGGCAGCCAGCGCAGGCTCCGCCCGAGGAGTCGCTTGCCGCGAAGCAGCGCCCCCTGTTCGAGAAGGTGCATGTGCTCGAGGCCTGGCAGCTCACCAAGGGCAGCCCGGAGGTTCTGGTCGGAGTCATTGATAACGGCTTCGACTACTTCCACCCGGACTTGGCCGGGCAGTTGATTCCAGGCTACTACGCGCCAGGGGGCTATCACACTGAGATCGCCGAGAGCGTGGGCCACGGCACCCTGGTTGCCAGCATCATCGCCGCCAAGGGGGAAGAAGGGGTTGGCATGACAGGGCTTGCTCCCGGATGCAGGATCCTCACCGCGTCACTGGGGATGATCGAGCACAAGCTGCTCCGGCTCGAGCTGGAATTCCTGAAGGCCCATCCCGATGCTAAGTTGGCCGACCTCCAGAGCGAAATGGCGGCCCACGGCAATGAGATGGAGGTCTGGGGCCAGGCATGGACCACCTACCAAGCGACATCAACTGCCCAGGCCATTTGCTATCTCGTGGACCACGGTGTGAGAGTGATCAACAACAGCGGCTACCTCACGAAGGGGCTGATTGCGTCACCTGATGCGTGGAGAGAGCTTGACGACGCCTTCAGATACGCGGCGAGCAAAGACGTACTGATCGTCCTCAGTGCAGGCAACTCCGCCAAGGAGAGCAATGACTACCCGGGCGACGAGAGCCATACCATCGTCGCCGGGGCTAGCATGCTCAATGACGAGCGCTGGGAAGAAGAGGACAATATCATGGGCACCATGATCAAGCAGGGCTCCAACTACGGCAAGCGCCTCACGGTGATGGCGCCGACCGAATCCATCCTCGTGTGCGTGCCTCACGAGCAGAGGTTTTATGCCGCGGACAACAGCCCGATGGGCGCCCGACAGAACGAGTTCGCAGGCATGCATGAGTTCCAGCGGCAGGGAGCTACCTCCTCAGCGGCCCCCATCGTGACATCACTGGTTGCCCTGGTCTACAGCCTGAGGCCGGACCTCCGCGCCGAGTCCGTGATCGAGATCATCAAGCAGGGCTGTGACGACATCGGCGCGGCGGGATACGACACCTATACCGGATATGGGCGAGTGAACTTCCTGAAGACGCTGGAGGTGGCCAGGGACTTCCAGCAACCCACCCAGTAGCTGTTTCGCTCGCTGCTTGCGCGCGTTGAAGAGAACCCTAGCCGGGTCCATAGGAGAAGACGATGAGAGATGAAATGAGCCAACAGCCGCCGGGTGTGAACCAAGATCTCAAGGAGTTGCCGATCTGGGCGCGCCGCTACGCCCAGAACCGGACGCTGTCCGTGGTGGCGTCCCTCGTGATATTCACAGTGGCGTTCTGCATGTTCGGAGGCCTCTCGACACTCACCGCGTGGGCCTATGTCGAACACAAGCGAGTGCTATCAGCTGCATCCATGCTGGTCCTATGTGGGTTCACGGCATGGTGGCTGTGGTTCAGCTTCATCGGTGCAACCCGTATCATGGGGAGCATCAGCGAGCGGCTGTATCGGGGCGACGGAGGTGTCTCGGTCGGGGCCTCTGCTGGAATCGAACAGTCCAGGGGACCCGTGCTGGTTGGCTTTGTGTTCATGTTCTGCGTCTTTGCCAGTGTAGGGCTGGGTTTCCTGGGGCTCTACCCGATCAGACTCATGCAGCCCGTCTCGGCGCTGTATTCTGTGCCCTTCCTCTGCTATCTCGGGATAAAGCTGCGCCGCTTCGGCAGCCCCTTCATGTTCCTCTGGCCAGGGCTCTACGCAATCCACGCGGTCCTGCTTGTGACTGGCGTACCGATCGGTATGGGTCCCATGCTCGACATGTTCGTGCCGACGGTCGGCTACGGTCTCGTAGCCGCGCTGTCCGGACACGTCTACAGCCGGGTTGCGCTGCGGCGGCTGCGCGCGCTGGCAGCCACCACGGAGACGGCTGAGGATGGGTAGGGGAGATAGCAAGGGACTTCCAGCAACCCACTCCGTAGCTATCTCGCTCGCTGCTCGCGGGCGTTGAAGAGGGCCCTAGCTGGGTCCATAGGAGAAGACAATGAGAGATGAAATGAGCCAACAGCCGCCGGGTGTGCACCAGGATCTCAAGGAGTTGCCGACCTGGGCGCGCCGCTACGCTCAGAACCAGACCGTTCCGTTGCTCGTCTTCCAGGCCATCTTTGTCGCTGGCGCTGCCGCCTTCGGCGGACTGGGTTATCTCACGGGATGGGGCTACGTGCACGGCCACCGCGTGCTGGCCCTCGCCGCGCTGCTGGCGCTGATCGGCTTCGCGGGGTGGTGGGTGTGGTTCAGTGTCCTTGGCGCCGCCGGACTCATCCGGCAGGCCTCCTGGCGTCTGACTCGGGGCAGCGGCACCGTCTCTATGGGCGCGCCTCCGTTCTCACGGGCCACACCGACCGCGCCGGGGGTTCTCTTCGCGCTCTGCGTGGTGGCGAGCGTGCTGATCACGATGATGGGGTGGGTACCGACGCGGTATATGCAGCCTCTCTCCGCTATCTACGTCGTCCCCTTCATGATCTACCTGGCTGTGAAGCAGTGGAACACGTCCAGCCCCTTCATGGTGTTGTGGCCGGCGCTGTACGCGGTGCATGCGGTGCTGATAGTGGCCGGCGTCCCGATCAGCCGCGGCCCCATGTTCGACATGTTCTTTCCGATGGTCGCCTACGGCAGCATTGCCGCTCTCGCCGGGCACCTCTACAGCCGCTTCGCCCTGCGCAGGCTGCGGGCGCTGGCGGCGAGCACGGAGACGGCTGAGGAGGGGTAGGGGAGATGGCCAGGGACTGCCAGCAACCTACTCAGCAACTGTCTCGCTCGTTGCTCGCGCGCGTTGAAGAGAACCCTAGCTGGGTCCATGGGAGAAGACAATGAGAGATGGAATGAGCCGGCAGCCGCCGGGTGTGAATCAGGATCTCAGAGAGTTGCCGACCTGGGCGCGCCGCTATGCTCAGAACCGGACGCTGCCCGTGGTGGCGTTCCTCGTGATATTCACAGTGGGGTCGTGCATATTCGGGGGCCTCTCGTTGCTCACCGCGTGGGCCTATGTCGAGGACAAGCGGGTGCTGTCAGCTGCATCCATGCTGGTCCT
>Ga0315274_10015590_pt1 | contig 10757 bp, 5 predicted proteins | sample YL17G02_20_MG_FD_203700 | JGI IMG/M metagenome (GOLD analysis project Ga0315274, IMG submission 203700) | Sediment microbial communities from Yellowstone Lake, YNP, Wyoming, USA - YL17G02_20 | ecosystem: Environmental > Aquatic > Freshwater > Lake > Sediment | place: USA: Wyoming | collected...
GAGATTTCGCGGTCATCCGGAACGATGATTTGGCCGGACGGCCTCCTTCGCGGCCATTTTCGCGTTGTTGACATCGACCCATGGTCGGGTTTATCCTTTTTGCGTGAAGGGCGGAGTCGATCCGAGCGTAGCTGGAGGGAAGAACGTGCGACGCGAAAAAGCAAATTCCTATTCGCTTAGTAATCTATGTACCAAGGCTTATCACAAGCATCATGTCTCGCCATTCGTTCTTTGATGATACTCGATTCTTTATCTTCTCGCAACGCTCAGCCTCTGTAGCGATTCATCTATTGTCGCGGTACTTCGCCGGCTTCCTCGTCGTTCGTTTTACCGTTTATCTTATCCGGGGATTTGATGCCCTCTATCGTGTGGTGCTCCATCGACTTTAGTGGTAGACGGCCTCGGGCCAGATGAACGCATCCGCTGGCCATAGTCGGACCCTCGTACCACCTGAAGTTTCGGTAACAGGATTCAACAATAGCGAGCAGTTTCACGCTAATTTTCCCGGGAACAGAGCCGTTAGCATAAGAGCGTTGAGCATGATGCTTGCCGAGTCCGCGGTGATTTCTTCTTATCAAAGCCTGTGTCTTCATGGTTTGCAACTCCTCATGTTGTGTTTCCAGTTTATCGTTATATGCAAATCAAGTGCCAACTCTTCGGAATTCGGTGTAAGTGAGACTCAATGCCTTATAATTCACACGCCGAGAATAGGTTACGACGATCTGCGACACCTCCAAGACTCTCAAATTTATTCAAAAGACTCCGGAAAATGGGGAAATAATCAGCAAAGGTATAGAATAATTCCAGCTTAAATACTCCGTAAGGAGAAGGCGAAAGTCGAGAACCTACATCTTGATCTAGAATTTAATAAAAGGACTTGACTCGGCGCGGCGGCTGCGACGTCGCGTCCGTCTCGGACGTTTAAAAACGGGATTCCATCGCGGAGACGATTCGGCGCCCGCCCTGATCGGTAAGGCTAGCGAGAAAGAAGCTCCATGAATGATCGCCGTTAAGCGCATCGCCAAAAGTACGGCGATCTCACGGCCGTCCGCGGCCTGAGATTCCAGGTCGAAAAGGACAAGATCTGGGGTTTTCTGAGCCCCAACGCCGCCGGCAAGATGACCATGCGCATCTTGGCGGCTACCTGCCCGCCACGAAAGGCAAAGCCTCGGTCGGAGATTACGACATCTTCAACCAGCCGAACGAGTTCAAGAAGATCCTCGTCTATTTGCCGGAAGTCCTGCCCCTCTACCCAGACATGACCGAGACGGCGTACCTGGTCTTCATCGCCGCGATCAAGCAGATCCCCGCCGTCAAGCACAAGGAAGCCATGGCCAAGGCCGTGATGTCGGCTGGCATCGAGTCCGTCAAGGGCTGCCTGATCAAGAAAGTTTCGCGCGGCTCCAAGTACCGTGTCTGCATCGCCCAGGCTCCGGTCCACGATCCCAAGGTCCTGATACTGGACGAGCCGACGATCGGCCTCTACCCGGGCTAGATCCTCCAGATCCGCCAGCTGATCACCGCGCTCCAAGGGAAACTCACGATGGTCGTTTCGATCCAGATCAGCCGCGACCTGCCCGTAGGAAGCGACCTTTCCGCGCGGGATCGAGCGGATGGCATCCCGGACGCGCCGGGTGAATTCATTCGGCATCAGCATCCGTTTAAGTCTCGGCCAAGGCTCGGCCCTAATGACGCCAGGAGGCCTTTTGGCTGGACTTACGCCTCCGCTTTCATGACGAAGAATTCGTAGCCGAAGTATTTGGAGTATTTCCGGAACAGCTCGATTTCCCGCAGGCAGCCGGAGAAGACGGTCACGGCTTCGTAACAAGCCCCGATCACCCTGCGCGCGAAGACGGCGACGCCGAACTCCTCCCGGTCGAGAGGACCGCAATCTTCTGGATCAATTCCAAAACTAGTATGACCAAATCAACTTGGCCTCTAGGGGGCGTCCGACAACGCTGGCGCGGCGAGCAAGCCCAGCCCGAAAACGGCGATCAAAGCAAAGATGCCTGATATATTCCCCTCCTCATCCGTCATGAGCTAATACGGCCAAATCGACGCATTCGTTGCCGACGGGCCCTTGGTTTCCTTTATGTTCCGCGCCCACATTCGATCACCGAATTGTTTATCGCTATTAGTTAATCCGCTCACGCTAGAGAATCTTAATTGAGTTCAAAACGGCTGTCTCAAGTGCCATGTGCCAACATATGGTTTTCCCCCGTGAGAATGTCTTTCAATCCAGAGGTGAGTCTTCGCATTCGGGAACGCTTTCCGGATTGCCTCGACTGCGAGATCACTTGCCAAGACGTACCAACCTTCGCCCAACGCCTCAAATCTCGGTGGCTCCAACCATATCCAGCCGTCCTTCCAATACTCGCTCTTGACCATCGAATCACCCGCACTATTTAGCCATTCGAAGGGGTTTTTAGGGCTTAACATCCACCCTAGCTTTCTCGCTAAATTGCTGTTAATTGCGATCCAGCGATATTGCGGCCCGACAAGCTGGTGCTCATCATTCCATACAAATAGCTGCCCTCTTCCCTGCGCATTTCCTCGAATATATTCTTCGTATGTCAATTCGCGCTGTGATGCCAAGGATTTTCTAGGAGGGTCGTCATCTCGAGATACGATCAGCACCCCTCGATATCGCTCCTCGCGCGGCCATTCCCATTCTGGCCGGATAAACCACGATCGTTCAGCAATCAGATGAAATCCACGGATAGATTTCGGGTAATGATTCCAATCGGCTGCGCCTTTGCCGCTAAGCCAGTCTTTTCTACTTTCATCGAATAGATCCCAATTCATCGCGAGCATCTCGGACGGCCGCTCTAGCGGCACTATTAGCTCAAGAACCGGATCATAAAGCGGGAAGAACGAATCATATTCCTGTTCCATCCGAAGCGGAGCCTGGCCTGATAATGCACGACGTCCTAGAAGCCTCAACGCAGCCTCTCTGCCAAGAATTACGCTTGGATTTAGCCAGTGCCTTGACAAAGCCATTTCTAACCACTTTTCCAACCTCGTGTTGTTTTTCCAAGTATAGGTCTTCTCGATTTCAGAGAAGATCTTTATGAACTCGCTCTCAAGTTCATCGGAATCATTGCCGCATCTTCTCAGGATATCAAAGATGCAACTATATAAGATACGAGCAGTCGATGCGCCCCCTCCGATGAGCATGCGAGCCTCATCGTATGTGGTTTGTGCCCGAATAGGGGTTGGGATGAGGAGTTGTTTTAGTAGCGGCATGTCAACGATCTCCGTCCAAGTCCAATCCTGCTCTTGGCATATCCTTCTCGCAAGGCCTCGAACCGCAATTGATTCGTACCGATTTAGATCGGCGATGAACTCCCGTAGAGAAAGGAGGACCCTATGGTTTTGGAGCGATCCAACGTGCAGAGCTATTAGAATATGTTCGAGCTGTACAGCATCCCAACACGGTTCTGCCAGGAGAACGCTTGCCAATGAGCGGCCGTCCAGTTCTATGTACTTGGCAAAGCACCGGCGCGCTGCAATTCCAATATCAACAACAGGAAAGCTTAATAAGTGGATTAGAAACCGACAAAGCGCCTCATCAACGGAAGCGAGACTTTTTTGATCACCTAGAGATCTATATGATTCGACCTTCTGGTTGGCTGAAAGCACTTCATCGAGATAAGCTCCAACCGCATCAACGACAGCGTCGCCAGGCCAGCATATTTCAAGGAATTGGAATAGATCTACTAATTCGTCCATTAGGTGGTAGTTGTTCAACCTGCTAGAATTGAGGTCTTTTCCAAAATGCTCCCGTGCTTTCGTAATTGCCTCATGTGGAGCGACTCTCTGCAACGCACCATACGCAATTTTCTTCTGCGCGTCGTCAGACCAGCGAAACCATGAGCCGTCTTTCACAACCTCAATAGCCTGTTCTGCAAGATCTCTAGCGGCACGACGGTCGCCACTTGCCAGCATCCATTCAGATTTCCAAGCGAGCAATTCCACCGTTCGATACTCTGGAGGGGGGAAAGCTGCGATCAGCTCATTTAAATGATTAAGACTTTTAATACTCGTTCTCCTCATAGCAGCCCACCAGTCGAATTCGCTATTCTCAGTTGGATTTGTATTCCAGTCGCCCGGACGATCAGCTCTGCTCAATCGAACAGCAACTTGGTTCGTGGTGAGAATCTCACCGCTGGTAAGTTTGTAAAGCGTGTTTTTTCTGGAAGAGTCCTCATTGCCAGGCTGCAGTCCCTCTGACAAATTCACCTCGCTGACACGCGCCTCCCTAAGCGTGTCCTGAAGATCCCTCGCGACTTCAATTCGATGCGACGGCAGCGAATTGGTTCTAACGCTCGACATAAGCTCTTGAGCCGCATTGGACTTCTTATCAAAGGGAATCATATTCAGTATGGCAACGGCAGCGTTTTCTGCCGAGCCGGGATCAATAAGCGAAAGAAGTTCCCTGTACATGGCAGAGATCAATGAGGAAGAGCCTCCAGCTTGTGCCCCTCCTATCATCAACGCTTCGAAAGTTGTTGGGAGATTAAGAACACCCCGGTCAATCAGCTCGATTGCCAGAGCAGATGCCCTCGACGGTTCAAGGTGGATGACAGAACGAAGCATTTGTGCAGCCGCTAAGGATCTACCAGCACCCCCTGCTACCTCCACGGCCCTGGCAAACTTCTCAAGAACCTCCAACTCTCTCGTCGTAAGATTGGATTTGAACGCTCGATCAAGCCATTCGGCTAGATGAGCCATATGATAGTCTTTATGGCTTCCCGCCCCAGCCGACACTTCGATAGCACGACGTATCCAATTTTGGCAACTATCCTCGTCACCAATAGCATGTAGAAACGTGGCGATATCTAAGCAAGCTTCCTGCCTTTGCCTCGGATCGTCATCTTCTGTGTCCAGCGAGGACAAGCCAAGTTTTACAGCCTCTTCTTTATTAAGCATATTCTCGCGAAACAGTATCTCTGCAAAGTAACGGCGGTGTTCGGCAGAAAATTGATCTGCTGCTGGGCCGCCAACTATCTCTAATATTGTATCTTTAAGCGCTTCTAATCCCTTTTTGCCCAACGTTTTCGCGATTCTCGAGAGCTGTTTGTATACCGACTTTTTCGCTTGGACGACAAAATAGCCGCTACTCCTTTCATATTCAGGAAGACTGATAGGCTTGTTGTGAAATAGGAGAATAGAACGAAAGGAGCCGCGTACATCAGGAATAGCATTCCCTGCTTTAGCAGTCGCAAGCATAACTCCAAGCTGACGCGACGCTGCCTCAGTCCGCGCTAACGCTTCCTCGCGCGCGTCCTTCACTCCAGGAACTAGCCCTTCAGGTACAGCTAGCAATTCCTGCAGGCACCTTAAGTCCACCGTGAATGTCATGTCACTAAAATCAAAAGCATGATCCCTTTGAAGCGCGTTAAACCTAATGTGAGCCAGACCAGAGACGATGGGCCTTGCACTATCATGATCGCCTAATCTGTATAGGTGCTTTGCCAAGGCAAGGCCGAACTCGTCGTTCTGAGCGCAATGCGCATATGCGGCTTTAAGATCGGTTGTAGAAACATCTTTGGGATCTTTCTGCGCAATAGCAAGGAGCGCGGCGAAGATTAACTCAGGCCGCTCCTTTTCCTTCAGCGCCTGCAACAGAGTATCACGCGCTTCCCGGTCTAGGCCTGCCTCAAGTACCGTAAGCAACGCCCCGTAAAGGAGTCTGCACTTTACAGATTCAGGACTAACCTCTTCTATGCGCTCATCGACTTTAAACTGAAGCGCATTAACCTGCTTGATAATATCTTGAGGTGATTCAAAGAATGGCGCGACCTCGCTCCACGCGCGGAGCACTGCGTAATAGTCTTGATGCCTGTTCGTATCAATAGGCTCTCTATGAGAAACAAAAGCGATCGGTTTCGCTTGAAAGTAGAGGGTTCGTGCATCAGCCTTTAAGGTTTGAGAATCCTTGCTGTCGGCGTAATACCACAGGTTCTGAGTAAAGCCCAACGCGTCGTTATCGTTTACAATGAGCCTCCCGCCGCTTCGCACTTGGGATAAAGCCAAGTCTGGCCGGTCGAGATGTAGAAATCTGCTCGCCAGCTCACCCGCTTCTGTGCGGGCTGTTCTTGTATAGAGTTCGTAGTCTAAGAGCACGAATCTAATCACATGCCCATACTCGCCTTCCGTCCAAGCAGCATCTAAACCCGCGAGTAGAAGAGGGCGTATGAACGCGTACGGCAGAAAGGCACCAAGTGCTTCTCGAAGCCACGACGAGGCTAGAACATTCCGCAGCTCACGCTTGCGTCCTGCACGAAGCAGGTGGAGAACGTAGGCTTGGCCAAGGGGATTCGCACACGGCAAACCGCTTGAGCGATCCGCTAATGTCGAGTGGTACGCGCGCTCATCTGCAGCCTGATCTGCCCCTGGCAGCTTTGAACGAGTCTCGGCCTTAAGGAACGCGATGAGGCTATTATGAATAAAGTAAAGATTTCCATTCTCCTCGCGCATGAATGGAGAAAGGGTGCGCTGATATAAGTTCTCGAGAGTCGCACGCTCTGGCCATGACTGGAGCCAGCTCGTTGGGATCGTAGGGGCTGCTCGGCAGAGGAGTGCCAAGAGCTCTCTGGTCTGGAAGTCCTGCAGCGGAACGGAGAGAGCTGTCGCATAGTACTTGTCAATGTCACCGTCGTAGCTTCCAGCTTGTACAATGGCATCATTCACGCTGGTTTCGGGAGATCGCTGAAAGATGTTCAGCAGGTACGTGAGGATCAGAGGATTGCCTTGACAATCCTCATTGAGCCGATCCCGATCTTCAGTCGATGTAGGTTTGGCCAACTTGGAGACGATCGCGTACACTTCAGCCCGGCTCAGACCTGTAACTTCGATACGTCGACCTGATTCCGCGGTGACGGCGGTGCCAACGTCTGCTCCAATCGCGCCGGGCACAAGCGCCTGGGGTTGAGAACTCAAGATGATTAGAAAACCCTTTGGGATTTCATCCGGTCTTGGAAGCTCATAGAGAATGGAACTCTGCAGCCCAACCTCTCGAGATACGTGGTCCAAGCCGTCTATTAACAGGATGGTCTTTCGGCCCTGGGTCACATAATGTTCATGTGCCTTCGCCATGTGCTCGCGAAGAGCATCGCGACCCTGAGCGACATCCATAATTCCTAAGCTGTACCTATCGGCGAAAAATCTATCAAGTCTCCCAATAACATCCTGAAAAAAGGTAAGTGCTTCACCCCTATCTCTCGGACTGCCCTCGCCGTCCGGCAGGAATGCATAGTACGGAATGAAAAACGGATAATCGGCGTTACTGAGTACATCTTGCACGAGCGTAGATTTGCCGACGCCAGCGCATCCTGTCACGGCAATATAGCCTCCGGATATGGCCTCGATAAGATGTTTCAGTTGCTCAGCTGCGTTCGCGTTCTGCTCGTAAGGTATCTGAGGCGGAGGAAATCTCTGGATTAGCTCTGAGCGATATCCACGAAATCCAATAGCTGAGAAGAGGAACTTTCGATCTATGAATTCTGACGCAGGGTTATTGGTTAGCCAAGTGGCAATGGCCTTATGCAGTGCATTGAACTGCCTTAAGTAATGCCGCCAGTCACGAGTATCTGGACCGCTTCCGGGTGGTTCGGCAAATCCAAGCGAGAATATGCATCCCTTCACGAACTCTCCAAAATCCGCCTCTGAGAGACCTGTGTGCTGTGCAATCTTTTCCCAAGATTCCTTTAGGGCTTCGGAATCCTGAGCAGTCGGTCCCTTCTCCCAGTGATCCTGCAGGAATGCGGCTACGCTGAAGGCCGAGATAATCTGGCTGGGATATGTCTCTATTGACGGCGGACGTTTGCTTTGAAGACGAACCGTTACAGTCCGGCCGGGCCATCCTCGGCGGAGCTCCAAAAATCCTTCGGCTAGTTCTTTAACGAGGCCCTTTGCGCCAATGAGGTCGCCCCAGTTCATTGATGAGGCATCGTCGCTCCACTTAATGGAGTTTCCTTCGACATGCCCGTTCCATACCAGGACAAAATCATCAACACGACCAGCTTTCAAATCGGCAAGACGGACACCTTCGAAACCGGCAAACTCATGCAGTAGTTCATCCTTAAGAATCTGAAGGATTCGATGTGTAGCGACTTTATCTTGATAGCCGTAACCCCAACGAGCCCGTCGCTCGCCCATGGCTGGCGGCTCAGGTGATCCATGTTGTTGAGGTGAGATATCGGAATTTGATTTTTCGCGCAACCTGAAGATCCTTCCCTTTAGCTCGGAATCCGTATCGCCGTTTACGAGAAAAGGGTATTTCAGCTGCGGATCGATGTCAAGAACGAAGGAAGAGGAGTTCCCCCAAAAATTATTGTAAAAAAAGCCAGCGTTGACCTGTATCGGGATCGTGGGTGGAAAAACAGCCGTAAATACCTCTCTTTTGGCCGAACAGATAGGCCTTGATCCCATCGGCCAGGGCATAGAAGCGGAAGTTTTAGCCCGGAGTGGGCGGCGAGAATCCTTTCCTGGCGGCATACGGGGTTTTCGGTCCACAGCCGGGTCCGGGCCAAGACCAAGCCGGAGGCCGAGCGAGTCGGAAAATACATGATCCGTCCGGTTCTTTCTCTGGAGAGGCTTTCGTTCCTGGAACCCGAGGCCAAGGTCGGTTATCGCTACGGCCCAGACCGCGCCGAGCAGGAGACGATGGATTATCTAGAGTTCATCGCCCGGGTCACCTCTCATATCCCCGACAAGGGGCAGGTCATGGTTCGTTATTATGGTCCGTACGCCAATGCCCATCGGGGGAAAATCCGGAAGGCGGGGATCTCTCCCTTCGATCTACGGATGGCCGAGGAGGAAGAGAAGCGCATCCCATCCAAGGGCTGGGCGGCCATGATTCGGAAGGTCTACGAGGTCAATCCGATGGTCTGTCCCAAATGCGGAGGCTTGATGAAGGTCGTCGCCTTCATCACAGATTATCAGGCCGTGGACCGAATCATCGACCACCTGAAGCTTCGGTTCATCGCCGAGAAGCCGCCGCCGTCGCGAGTCTTGACCGAGGTCGCCCTGATGGCGGCCGAGGAGCGGGCGGAGTATTTTTCATGACAGGCGATTTCGAGAGGGACAGGAAGTCTATCGTTTTTTGAGAGATTTCGCGGTCATCCGGAACGATGATTTGGCCGGACGGCCTCCTTCGCGGCCATTTTCGCGTTGTTGACATCGACCCATGGTCGGGTTTATCCTTTTTGCGTGAAGGGCGGAGTCGATCCGAGCTTAGCTGGAGGGAAGAACGTGCGACGCGAAAAAGCAAATTCCTATCCGCCGGCCAGAAATATTATTTCTTCATGATGAGGAGCGCCGAACGAGACGCGCTCGGTTGATATCTTTTTGTTGCCAGGGAGACAACGATGAGAGCGTGCCGGTTCCTGACTTCAAGCCTCTTGGTTTTAGCAATCCACTTAAACGCCCAGGAGATCGTCAAGAATCCGAGTAAGCCGGCCAATCCGAAGGCAGGGCGGATCCTCAGCCTCAAGGAAGAGCTCCGGATCACGGACGCGGGCGGAGAATTTTTCTTTCAGTATCCTTTTAACCTGAAGGTCGGCCCCGACGGCTCGCTCTACTTCCGCGATCGCGACGAACTCATCCGGCTTGACGGCCGCGGCCGCTTCCTGCGGAATTATTATCGAAAGGGCCAGGGCCCCGGCGAGTTGAACAACGTCTCCGGCTTCGAGTGCGTCGGCGACCTGCTCCTCGTCCACAGCAACAACCCGGGCAAGCTTGTCTGGTTCGATGTTCAAGGGAGGGCGGACAAAGAGATTTCCCTGAGTGAGGTCGGCCGGCTGGAATTCATCTTTCACGCGGGAGACACGTCATATTTTTTCAAGCAAGGGCTGATTGAGCCTTCCCGTGGGGCCGTCCCCGTCGCCGTCCCCCATTTTCTCCTGGCCGTCTTCGATGATGCAAAGCAGAAAAGGGAATTAACGTCATTTCCGGTAAGAACGCTGGCCGTCGGCGGCGCGATGCTCTGGGACAGCATCCAGGCAGCCGTCATGGACGGCCGATTCGTCTTCGTGACTCACTCCAATCCGTATTCGATCAAGGTTTTCGATTGCCTAGCGCGAAGCCTTCTTCGAACGTTTTCCCGGCCCTACAAGCGAGTGGGCAGGCCGAAGGACAGCCGGCCGGGCTCGATTACCACGAGCGACGGGACGAGATACGTCATGCCCGGCTCCGAGTATCTTAATGACGTGGGCGCCATGTTCGTGGCCAAGGACAAGCTTTGGATCCAGACTTCGACGAAAGATCCTGATAAAGGCGCTCTCTTCGACGTCTTCGACGTCGACGGGCGTTACGTCGATATGTTCTATCTCAAGACTGGCGGGAGGCTCTTGGCCGTGGACGGGGACGCCGTCTTCATCGTCGAGCGGATGCCCGACGAGATTCTGAATATCGCGAAATATCGAATCCTTAACTAAGATTTCGTTTTAGATATTTTTATCGAATTTGTTTGAAATTAATTTTTCGTGGAAAAAAGCCATAATTCGTCTTCTCAAAGACGAATTTTCTTTAGGCATGAAGGCAAACCCGTCCGGTTCTTTCTCTGGAGAGGCTTTCGTTCCTGGAACCCGAGGCCAAGGTCGGTTATCGCTACGGCCCAGACCGGGCCGAGCAGGAGACGATGGATTATCTGGAGTTCATCGCCCGGGTCACCTCTCATATCCCCGACAAGGGGCAGGTCATGGTTCGTTATTATGGCCCGTACGCCAATGCCCATCGGGGGAAAATCCGGA
>Ga0315274_10015592_pt1 | contig 10756 bp, 10 predicted proteins | sample YL17G02_20_MG_FD_203700 | JGI IMG/M metagenome (GOLD analysis project Ga0315274, IMG submission 203700) | Sediment microbial communities from Yellowstone Lake, YNP, Wyoming, USA - YL17G02_20 | ecosystem: Environmental > Aquatic > Freshwater > Lake > Sediment | place: USA: Wyoming | collected...
GGGAGCGCTGCCGTTCCGCCCGTCCACCTTTCCGGCCCTGGACGAGTATGGCGCCACTTTGGCGGACGCAGAAGCGGTCGAAGACCGGGCACTAAGGGAAATCCAGGCGGACAGAAAGGCCGGCAAAGTTGTCCGGTTCACCGGAAAACTGCCGTGATACGGGTTGACATTGGCCCGCGCCTGGTCCGGACCGCCCACAAACTGGGCCCGGAAATCACTGCCAAGGCGGAACAGACGTTGTCCCTGGTCGCGCAACATTTCGGGGACGCCCATCGCCATGCCGGACTGGGGTTGCGCAAACTCGGGCGCAAATCATACGAAGCACGCCTCTGGCTCCAGTGGCGCATCCTGTTCATCCGGGAACCAGACAGACTGACCGCCTACGATATTATGGATCATAGCCAGGTGCGGACCTGGCTCAAGGGTAGAAAAGGGGATTAACAAAACACCCGGCCGGCCTCCCGGCCGCGCGTATGTCCGCCTCATTCCCCGCTGGCAGGTGTCGCCGGATATTGGGTCCATCTGGCCTTCTTGAAGCTGGACAGCGTGGATCTGGCGCTTGAACGCGTGGCGGCGTGCGTCGCCCAGGGCGGCCATGCCGTGCCGGACGGGGTGGTCCGGCGGCGCTTCGAGCAGGGCTGGCGGAACTTCGACCGCCTCTATCACAAACAAGACCATCGCCACCGCAAAACTGCCCGGCGGTCTCGCCGACCTTTTTCCCATCGTCCGCCAATACGTCCTCCAGCGCTGCTTCGGCAAGGTGGTTGATCTCGAAGACACCAAGATCCGCGACTACCTGCGCGCCGTGTTAGTCCAGGAAGGCATCGCAAATTATCTCGCCCGCAAGATCGCAGAACTGACCGCCGAAAAACGCGCCATCGGGTTCTACTATCCCGATTGGGTCGCCGTCCAAAAAGCCAGGAACGGTGCCGTCAACTGGATCATCGAAACCAAAGATCGCATTTGGGACAGCACCGCGGCCAAAGACGCCGCCATCGCCGACTGGCGCAAAAAAGTGTCGGCTCAGACCGAAACCCCCTGGCGCTACAAACGCATAGACCAGTTCGTGTTCGGTGCCGGCAATTTCCCCACCTTCACCGACCTCCTCACCGCCGCCGACCAGCGCACCCAGGCCGCCAGCACATGAAGAGGTTTACCACGTGATGAGCCGTGAGGATCGCCAGCGGGACATGTCTCTGGATGACGTGCACCAGCAGGATTGTCTCCAGACGCTGGCGGAGGTCCGTGAGAAGTCCGGTTTCCAGGTGCATGCGTATCTCAGAGGAATTGAAGCTAACGACATGAGCCCATGTGCTTCTGTTGTACAAAGCCGCCAGGATTTTATAGGTGCGAGGGCCAGGCTCATGGTGCATCCTGACAGCCGGAATTGATCGCACGAGCCAAGCAGTGAAAACAGTCTCTCGCAGACAGGCCCTGAGCGGTGGACCCGGGGCGACGCGCGGGCGGCGGATCAAGGTTTCGCTCGGAGACCCACTGCGGTGACCGCTGTGCCAACGGGCCGTTGACACTTGCGGGGCGGGCTGATAGCGTCGCGAACAATCTCAACCAGGAGTCATTGTGAAGAGACAGACTAGTTTCAGACTGATCGCCCTGCTGGGGGCGGCGCTTCTGGTTGTCGTGGCCGCTGGCGTCAGCCAGCCCGCCTCGGCGGCTCCGCTCGAAGAAGGGATCGCCATCGCGATCGTCTATGACACTTCCGGGAGCATGAGTGATGCAGTGAGAGATTCTCGCGGCCGGATGTCGCCCAAGTATCTCATCGCGAGTCGGGCGTTGACCGCTATTGTGGACCGGCTCCAGGCCGTGGCCACGAACACGGCGGCGGGCGCCCCGCGCAAGCTCGAAGCGGGCCTCTTTGCCTTCGATGGCCAGAAGGCCAGCGAAGCGGTGAAGTTCGGCCCGTTTGACCCCGACGCCTTGCGCAGTTGGATGCGAAGCTTCTCCCGTCCCAATGGTCCAACGCCGCTGGGCGAGTCGGTCCGCGTCGCGGGCCAGGCGGTCCTGGCCTCGAAGCTGTCGCGCAAGCACGTGCTTGTCCTCACCGACGGGGTGAATACCGCAGGGCGCGAGCCGGCGGACACGATCCCTCGCGTGCAGGCCGATGCCGTGCGCAACGGCGCCGTCGTTGGTTATCACTTCGTCGCGTTTGACGTGAACGCCAACGAGTTCGCCCGGGTGAAGAAGCTGGGCGCAACGGTGGTTGGCGCCGGCGACGAGAAACAGCTCCAGAGTCAACTGGAGTTCATCCTGGAGGAGAAAATCCTGCTGGAGGCGGAAGAGCCGGCCCCTGGCAGCAAATCCAAGAAGTAGAACCGGAGAGAGTCTATGTTCCGAGCTATCAAACGAGTGTTCATCTGGCTGGGCCTCATGGCCGAGAAAGCGACTGAAACCGACGCCATCAACGAGGCGGTCGTCGAACGTGGGATCCGCGATTCCAAGGCGAAGGCAGACAAGGCCCACTTCGCCAATGGCCAGCTCGCCGGCCAGATCGCGCTGCTCAAAGACCAGCTCAAGCGCCAGGAACGCCAGCGGGAGGAGCTCCAGGGCTTGCTCCAGGCCGCTGCGGCTGCGAACGACGAGGCCAACGGCGCGCACTACGCCGAGGAACTCGCGACGCTCGAGTCGGACCTGAACGAGAACCGCGCCCAGCTCCAGAGCCTCGAGCAGATGTACCAGCAGAACACGCAGATCATCGCCGAGAGTCTGCGGGAGATCCAGCGGTTCCAGCGCGAGTTCGAGGCCGTGAAGGCCAAGGTCGCCATTGGTCGCTCGCTCGAAAGCCTCGCGGGCATGATGAAGAGTTCCATCACCGAGCTCCAGGGCATGATGGGCGGCGAGTTGGGCCAGTCGATGCAACAGCTCCGCCAGTCGGCCGCGGCGGGCGAAGGCCAGATGCGCGCGACGCTGGATCTCGCCAAGGAAATGGGTTCAGGCATCGCCCGGCAACAGGAGGCGCGGCGCGTCCGCGGCGCCATGCTCTTCCAGGAATACAAGAAAAAGATGGGCATGGTGCAGGCCGACGCGGCGGCGCCGGCGGCGGCAACGCCCCCGGCGGCGGAGCGACAAAAGATTGCGGAGAAATGAATCCCTGATCCAACGTCGCACCCAGGCCGAGTCAACTGCTTTCCTGTTTCGTTCGTAGTCGAACCAACGCGAAGGGACCCCTTTGAACTCGCCTTTGCCATAGCCCAGGAGCCTGTTTATGACAACACGTGGTAAAATTGTATTCACTCTGATTCTACTCGGCGTAGTCGCGTTTGGTGCGTGGAAGTGGAAGGACAAACTGATGCCGCCACCGAAGCCGGCCGTTCAACAAGGCGCGTCGGCAGCCGCGACGCAGACGGCTCAGACGCCCGCCCTGGCCGCGGAGAGTCCGGCCACCCAAGCCGGTGCGCTGGTCGAGACCCAGACCGAAATCCCCAAACTCGCCGCCCCGGGCACCTATCAGCCGAAAGACAACGTCGTGGAAATCGAGCTGAGCGAATACGCCGGCTACGCGGGCCTCATCGCCGCCAACGGCGGGCTGGAGCCGAACGACAACTCCGTCTTCACCCGCAAGCACGGCTTCAGGGTCAAGATCACGCTGAGCGAGGAGGAGAGCTGGAACGCGCTCAACAGCGGCAAGATGGCCGCTTCCGCCACCACCGTCGATGTGCTTGCGACCTACGGCAAGCAGTTCCAGGTGGTCGTGCCGGTACAGATCGGTTACTCGCGCGGCGCCGACGGCGTGGTGGTCCGCAGCGAGATCAAGCGGATCAACGCGCTCAAAGGCAAGGTCCTGGCCACCGCCCAGTTCACCGAGGCGGACTTCTTCATCCGCTACCTCGCCCAAGAGGCCGGTCTCGGCGTCAACATGCTGCCCGACCTCAAGACGCGGCCGGACCCCGATAAACTTAACCTCGTGTTCTGCGCCGATGCCTTTGGCGCCGGCGACCTGTTTTCCAAAGAACTCCAGGCTGGGGGCCGAGTCCTCGCCGGTTGTGTGACCTGGGCGCCGAAGACGACCGAAGTCGCGAATCAAAGCGGTGGCAAGGCCAACGTGCTCACCACCAGCAAGAACCTGCTGGTGATCGCCGACATCCTCATCGTCAACAAAGGCTTCGCCCAGCAGAACGCCGACAAGGTCGCCGGCCTGGTGAACGGCATCCTCGAGGGCAACCGCATGGTGCGGGATAACGCCTCGGCTTACTACGACGTGATCGGCAAGGCCTTCAAATGGGACCGCGCCAAGACGCAGGCCGAGTTGGCCAAGGTGCATCTCGCCAACCTGCCGGAGAACCTCGCGTTTTTCTCGGGCGCCATCGACGCCGCCGGCAGTTTCGGGGGCATCTACCAATCCGCGATCTACGCCTACGGCAGTCAGCTCATCAAGGACCCGGTCGATAGCGACCGGTTCGTGGACCTCAAGGCGCTCAAAGCGATCGAACAGGCCGGGACGTTCAAGGACCAGAAGGTGGCCATCGCGCCGATTCGCTCCGGCGCCGCGGCAACGGTGGAAGTCGATCCGCTGCTGAGCAAAGACATTCGCTTCCTGTTCGCGCCCAATTCGGCCGACCTGGATCTGAACAGCCAGGACAACCTGAAGAACCTGGAAGCGATCAAACGGCTGCTCCAGGTGAGCCCAGGGTCCACGATCCTCCTGCGCGGGCACGTGGACAATTCGCTGGTGGAAAAGTTCCGGCAGCAGGGTGGCGACCAGTACGTGCGCCAGCAGGCGATGCGGGCCATCGAATTCAGCAAACAGCGGGCCAACACGATCCGGAAACTGCTGATTGAGAAGCATGGTGTGGAAGCCGCCCGGCTCGACACGATTGGCCGCGGCTGGGAAGAGCCGCTCGGCGCCGACATGGAACAGAACCGTCGCGTCGAGGCGCAGTGGTTTACGCTGGAATAGGGGTTGGGCCCGCCGTCTGATCTCAGCCGTGGAACATCAAACGGAATTCGCCATGAAGCAACCAGACCATGAAACGAGTCCCAGCCCCGTAGGGGGCGCAATGATCAGCATGGAGTCCGTCGCGGAATGATGACGACGTTAAGGCAGAACATTACGTCCCTACGGGACTGGAGCCATTTCGGGGCCTGCGTGGCTATAGACATTGCGCCCCTACGGGGCTGGGGTTCGGACGCCGCAGGAGCCTCGTGTGCGTTTGGCCCGAGGGCGGTTGGGATACGTTATCTGCGGCATGCGACAGCACCCAGTCCCGTAGGGACGGAATGTTTATAGCAACCAGACAATGAAATCAGGTCCCAGTCCCGTAGGGACGGAATGTTCATAGCAACCAGACAATGAAATCAGGTCCCAGTCCCGTAGGGGCGCAATGATCGGCACAACAAAACCCCCGATAGCCCATGGCCAACACCTACACCCAGATCTACATCCAGACGGTGTTCGCCGTTGAACACCGCCAGTGTGTGATCCGACGGGAGCATCAAGAAGAGCTGCATAAGTACATAACCGGGATCGTCCAGAACCTCGGCCATAAGCTCATCGCCATTCACGCCATGCCAGACCACGTCCATATCCTAATTGGCCAGAAGCCGGCCATGTCGCTCTCCGAGTTGGTGCAGAAGGTGAAAGCTGACTCCTCGGGCTTCATCAACCGGAAGCGGTGGGTCTTGGGACGGTTCAATTGGCAGGAAGGGTATGGGGCCTTTTCCTACGGCCACTCGCAACTCGGCGCGATCATTCGCTACGTCGAGAACCAGGAGCAGCACCACGCGCGCGTGTCATTCCGGAAGGAATACCTGGCGTTCTTGAAGAAGTTCGACGTGGCGTACGACGCCAAGTACGTGTTTGATTTTGACGCGCTGGGAGCAGCGGTTGAGCAATGAAGATGCCACGGCAGACCATTACGTCCCTACAGGACTGGACGCCAATTGGCGGCCTGCGTGGCTATAGACATTGCGCCCCTACGGGGCTGGGGTTCGGACGCCGCAGGAGCTTCGTGTGCGTTTGGCCCGAGGGCGATTGGGATACGTTATCTGCGGCATGCGACAGCACCCAGTCCCGTAGGGACGGAATGTTTATAGCAACCAGACAATGAAATCAGGTCCCAGTCCCGTAGGGACGGAATGTTTATAGCAACCAGACAATGAAATCAGGTCCCAGTCCCGTAGGGACGGAATGTTTATAGCAACCATGACTACCCGCGGTAAGATCGTCCTGACCCTCCTCATCCTGGGCGTGGTTGGTTTCGGCGTCTGGAGGTGGTGGGAGAAACTGCAGCCGGGTTTCGGGTTACGCCCGCCCGGAACCCAAGCGCAAGCGACCAACGCACCCAGCGCCGCGAAACCCGCGCCACCCGCCGAATTGACCGAGACCCAGACCGAGGTCCCGCCGCTAGCCGCCCCGGCGGCGTACCAGCCCAAGGACGACATCATCGACCTCGAGCTGAGTGAATACGCGGGCTACGCCGGCCTGATTGTGGCCAATGGCGGTCTGGAGCCGAACGAGAACTCGCTGTTCTACAAGAAGCACGGGTTCAAAGTCCGGATCAAGCTCAGCGAGGAGGAGAGTTGGTCGGCGTTGAACAGCGGCAAGATGGCGGCGTCGGCCACGACCGTGGATGTGTTGGCGGTTTACGGCAAACAGTTCCAGGTGGTGGTGCCGGCGCAAATCGGCTTCTCGCGTGGCGCCGACGGGGTGGTGGTCCGCAGCGACATCAAGCGGATCAACGGTCTCAAGGGCAGGATGCTGGCGACCAGCCAGTTCACGGAGGCCGATTTCTTCATTCGTTACCTTGCGCAGGAGGCCGGCTTGAGCATCCAGATGCTGCCCGACCTTGCGGCGAAGCCGGATCCGGAGAGCCTGAACCTGGTGTTCTGCAAAGACGCCTTCGCCGCAGGCGATTTCTTCCTCCGCGAGCTCAAGGCAGGCGAAAATCGGTTGGCCGGCTGCGTGACCTGGGCGCCGAAGACCACTGAAGTCGCCAAGGAGAGCGGTGGCAAGGCCCGCATCCTGACCACGAGCCTTAACTTGCTCATCGTCGCGGACATCCTCGTTGTCAACAAAGGCTTCGCCCAACAGAGCCCGGACAAGGTCGCGGGCCTCGTTAACGGCCTGCTCGAAGGCAACCGGTTGGTGCGCGACAACCCGGCGGCCTGCTACGACGTCATTGGCAAGGCGTTCAAGTGGGACCGCGAGCAAACGAAGGCCGAGTTGGCCAAGGTGCATCCGTCGAACCTGCCGGAAAACCTCGCGTTCTTCTCCGGGGCCATCGACGCGGCCGGCAGCTTCGGCGGAATCTACCAGGCCGCGGTTTACTCGTACGGCAATCAGCTCGTGAAAGACCCGATCGATGCCGAACGGTTCCTCGACTTGAAGCACCTCAAGACCCTGGAAGCGTCGGGTGCGTTCAAGGACCAAAAGATCGCGATCGCCCCGATTCGCACTGGCAGCGCGAGCGCGGTCGAGGGCGACCCGGTTTTGAGCAAAGACATCCGTTTCCTCTTCTCCGCCAACGCCACCAACCTCGACTTGACCGTGTTGGAGAACCTTAGCCAACTCGAGGCCATCAGGAAGCTCCTGCAAGTCAGCCCTGGCTCGACCGTGTTGCTGCGTGGGCACGTGGACACCACGCCGGCCAAGATCGACGAGTTCCGCAAGGCGGGTGGCGAGGCGCATGTCCGGAACATGGCGCTGCGGGCGGTCGAACTGAGCCGCAACCGCGCTGCCGAGATCAAACGGTTGCTCGCGGAAAAGCACGCCGTCGATCCGGCGCGCGTCGATATCGTCGGTCGCGGCTGGGAAGAGCCGCTCGGCCCGGATGGCGAGAAGAACCGGCGGGTTGAGGTCCAGTGGTTCATGCTGGAGTAGAAACGCGACGTGGAAGAGCAAACGCCCAGCTATCGGAAGCGCTTCTTCAAGAGCCCGCATCACGCGTGGTTCGGGATGTTGACCTTGGGATTGGGCTTTGTTCTCTCCGCGTTCATGCCGCTGGCCTTTCTCATCGGCGCCACGGCTTATGTCCTCGGCTGGATTTACCTGCCCGACCTGGCTTTCTTCCGGCGGTGGGTCGATCAGCGGGCCCAAGCGGACCAGCAAGCCGTGGCCCAGGCTCAGGTCGCCGAATTCGTCAAACAACGCGATGCGGCCCTGGCCGCGTTAGCGGCGAGCCGGCGGGACAAGTACGGAGCATTGGCGCAAGTCTGCCGGGACATCGAGCGCGCCACAGCCGAGAGCCAGAGTGGATCAGGCGAACAACTGACCGTGGACACGCGCTTGCGCCGGCTCGATGAACTGATGTGGATGTACCTGCGCCTGCTGACGATCGAGCAATCGCTGGAGGTGTTCCTGGAGACGGAGCGCAAGGAGGACCTGCCACGCCAGGTCGAGCAGACCCAACAGGAAATCAAGACGCTCACCGCGGAGATCGCCGAGATCCAACGCGATGGCCGCCAGTTGACGCTCGAGGCCAAGCGGCGGTTGCTCAACTCACGCAAAGAGCTGCTGGAAACGCTGGAGAAACGGGTGCTGCGCTGGGAGCAGACCAAGGCCAACCTCGCTGTGGTCCGCTCCGAGCAGGACCGGTTGGTGGAACAGGTCAAACTCATCCGCGCCGATGCCATCGCCACCCGCAACACGGACGCGCTGACGACCCGGATCAACGCCAGCATGGAGCACCTCGACCAGACCAACAAGTGGCTGTCGGAGTTGAGTGAATTCAAGGACCTCGTCGGCGAAATGCCGGCCACGGATCGGCGTCTGGGCTACACCCCGGCCACGAGCCCGCCCCTGAGCAACACCCCGCCGCCTTTACGGCAGACCGGCCAGAGCAGACCGTGAGCTGATGGCCTGGCGACTTCCATGAAACGAGATCCCAAATCATCGGTGGAGGAGATGGTGACAGGTAGAGCCGACGCCACCGCGCCGCGGCTGCCCTTGCGGGGGTGGGCCCTGGAACTGGCCCGGCGGTGGAACGGCGGCACCTACTCCTTGTTCGTGCTTCATGGGAACATTTTTGACGTGTTCCCCGTGCAAGATGGTGCGGACATCGTCTTTGTCCCGCTCAAGGCCTTCCTGGCCCGCCGGATCTTCCCGCAACGTTCGTTCCTGCTCTTCTTCGACATTGGCGACGGGTTGACCTTTGGTTCGGCCGACATGCAGAAGCGGTTCTTCGAGTGGCTGGAGATCTACGACCAGGTCGAGAGCACAAACTACCACGAGCAGGGGCCGCCGCGTGAGTTCACCAGGTTGGCGGCGCTCCTGCGCCGGTTCTTCCTGCGCATGGCCGAAGAAGGGCAGGGGATCACCCTCATCATCGATTTCGCCGAGAAGGTTGTGCCCGCCTCCCCGGACGGTTACTCCGGCCTCGACGAGCGGATGGCGCTGGTGACACTCCTCAAGTGGGCAGCTTCACCGGAGATGCGGCGGCATGACGTAGGCATCTTCCTGGTCACCGAGTCGGCGGCTAAGGTGCACGGGGATCTGCTCCAGAACCCGCATGTCGCCCAAATCAAGCTCGAGTTGCCCGACGCGGATGACCGTCGGCTCTTCCTGCAATCCGCCACGCTCAAGGCCCTGGTCCAGGGGAAACCGGCCGCCGAGTGGAGCGACCTGAGCCTCGAGGACCTCGCCGCGCAGTTGTCCGGTCTGAATCTGATGCGCATCCAGCACCTGCTGGCCGAAGCGGTCTGCAACGATGCCCGGGTCGCGCCGGAACAGGTGGCCGCGAACAAGAAGCGGCTCATCGAGGAGTACTGCCAGGGCCTGGTGCGTTTCAAGAGCCCTAAACCAGGGCTCGACCTGGAGGCGGTGGCGACGCATACCGCGGCCAAGGCCAAGCTGCGCGAACTGGCCTGGCTCATCCGGAACGGCAAACGCGATGTGCTCGAACGGGGCGTGCTGCTGCCAGGCCGGGTAGGTGTCGGCAAGTCGTTCCTCGTCGATTGTTTCGCGAGCGAGTGCGGCCTGCCCGTGATGGAGATTGGCGAGTTTCGATCGAAGTGGGTAGGCGACACCGAGCTCCAACAAGCGCGCATTTTGATGACGGTGCGCGCCCTCGGTCCGGTGATTGTGGTCGTGGACGAGGCGGACGCCGTGTTCGGCGGGCGTGATACCGGCGGCGACGACAGCGGCGTATCCAGCCGCGTGTTCGCGGCGTTCGCCGCGCACATTGGCGATTCCTCACTGCGCGGCCGCGAGCTCTGGATCGCGATGACGTCGCGGCCCGACTTGCTGAGTATCGACATGAAGCGCCAGGGTCGTTTCGGGCTCTGTATCCCGCTGTTTCCGGCGCAGGGTCCGGAGGACGTCGTGGCGCTGTTCACCACGGTGGCCCGCGTCAAGAAGATCGCGCTCAGCGAGCAGGTCGTGTGTCACGTGCGCGAGAACCTGGGCCAGCGTCCGCTGACGGGGAGTGACGCCGAGTCGATCCTGGTGCGCGCGAAAGAGCGGGCCGTGTTGGCCAGCCGCGACGATGACGTGCAGGTGGGCGACCTCCAGGAGGCGATCGATTCGTTCATCGACCCGCTGGATCCAGAACTGCTGGCGTTGCAGGAGCTCGCCGCGGTGCTGGCCTGCTCGGATCGGCGCTACTTGCCGGAACGATACCGAGCGGCCGACCGGGGGGAGTTGACTTTGGAGTTCGGGCGCCTGAAGCAGCGCTTGGGACGGGGATGATGACACGGCGGAAGCCCGTTACCCCAGCTTATCCCCGGCCTGCAATGGATGTCCGCTCAAGAACTCCTGCGGACCGAGTCGCTTGCCGCCTTCGAGCTGCAGCGCCAGGATCCGGAG
>Ga0315274_10015594_pt1 | contig 10756 bp, 7 predicted proteins | sample YL17G02_20_MG_FD_203700 | JGI IMG/M metagenome (GOLD analysis project Ga0315274, IMG submission 203700) | Sediment microbial communities from Yellowstone Lake, YNP, Wyoming, USA - YL17G02_20 | ecosystem: Environmental > Aquatic > Freshwater > Lake > Sediment | place: USA: Wyoming | collected...
GGAAGCACATAACATACTTCGCGCTATATCTGACAGATTTCATGATTTGCTGAGTCTGGCAACAGGAACACCGGTTGTTGCTACTGATATTTGTGGATTCGTCGATGAAAACACGGAGGTCAAAATCTATCATGCGCCACGATACAGCGGCAAACCCGTGATAATCCTGAGGGATGATATGGTCTTCACGTTTGACGATATCAGTCGCAATAGCCAAGCAGTATTTACAAGTTGGTTTAATAGTTGGAAGGAAATTGAAGCGGTCCATGAACTTTACTTCAGTAACTTGTGCCGCCCTGCCCCCTACCCAAGGGCTCGATTTCTTTCATATGTCCAAGCCCTGGAGGTCTATCATCGCCAGATGATCATGAAAAAGAATTTACCGATTCTGATTAACGAATTTGAAGCGCGCAAGAAACGCATGTACAGCACAATGAACCCCGAGGATAAAAAATGGTTCCACAAACGGATGAACTACGGCTATGAACCAACTCAAAGAGATCGGCTGAAAGAAATATTAGACTTACTTCCCGTCCCGTTCGCACTCGAAAAAAAACAAAGGGATAATCTAGTGGGAGTCATTGTGTCTACGCGCAATTACTACGTACATCTTGATCAGTCGTCGATGGAAGGAGTGGTAACCGACGAACATAAAATATGGCATCTTGCGCAAAGACTCAAAATGCTAGTAGAGGTGTTGTTGTTGAACGAACTCGGATTCGATGAACAGACGCGGACGAAAGTATTTGAAAATTTGAATAACCGATATTCGTATTTGAAAGAGGTTGTCGATCCGCCAACCTCAAAAGACTCCGGAGACGCACAAGAAACATCAGCACATACAGGATAACCATCTGTGGTAATCCGTGGCCATCAGTGGCAAATAAATCTTGGCGGGCTTGGCGATCTTGGCGGTTAATTTGTGATGTTCCTTGCGGGACCAGCGGAGGAGGCGCGCGCCGGATGATGTTGCCGCATTACAGGAATACCTCGTCTATTCCCCCGCAACGGCTACCAGCCTCCATAGGCGACAAGCGACTTTGTGAGACCAAGCACTTTTTCCTTATATATTTCCGCACTTGGGAACAAGTCGCGCAGCGCCTTCCGCGTCAGAAGGTGAATGGCCCCCGCCTCGTCGCGGGCTGCTTCCTTTGTTGATTGTTTCCCAATCCATCCCATGGCGAAATGGCGCAAAAGAAACACCTTGCACGCCATCGGAAGAAACTGAAAGAAGGGAAAGAGGAAATGAGGCTCAATGGGAAAGTAGTAATTGGGCGTCTGCACAAAATACCGCTTGCCCACGCGTATTATCTCCTTGGCCATCTTGGCTTGCCTGGCGCGGTCTCCCACGTGCTCAATAACGGAGTTTGAGAAGGCGACATCGAACTCCTTGTCTTGAAAGAGCGACATTTCGGCAGCGTCGCCGACAACACAGGTGAAATTCGGCAGGGACGTTTGTCTCTCTTTCACATTGAGCAGTACAACACTAAGCCCCGGAGATGTTCCCATCTGTTCCCAGAATTCGGGAGTTCCACCCACGTCGAGCACTCTGACAGGGGGGGGAAGCGTTTGGACAAGTTTTATGAAAAATGAAAACCTTTTTCTGCGAAATCTGTTTGCGAGAGAATCCGGCTCGAATATATTCGCCAAACCTTTCAAAAAGCCTGACATACCTGTTCCTTAACAAGCCGCGTTACGCTAAAACGCCTTAACATCCCCGACATTTAATAATACGTTTCCCGCCGCAGGCTGTCAACAAGTCCGCATGCAACTGATGAGACGCGGCTCAGCAGAAATGATCGGACCGGTTACTTGCGGGACCAGCGGGCGCCCTTGTCGCCTTCTTTCTCTTCACCGTGTTTGATTGCGGGTCTTACTTTCTTGACCAGGACAAAAGCTTTGCGGCTGCCGCGAGTTTGCCTTTCAACTGCGGGAAGGAGCGGATTGAGAGGACTTCGCGGATGACGCGCGAGGGGCGCAGGTAGAAGCGCCGGTGCGCCTCGCGCAAAATCTCGCGCAGTTTGGCCTCGTCCCAGTTCTCGCTGATTATCGCCGGGCGCTTGAGGTCCTTGTCCATCGGGTTCTGCGCGTCCACCTCGTGATACCAGCCCTTTGCAATCGCGTCGTCGTACATCGGCGTGTTCGGGAACGGCGACAGCACGCTGAACTGCGCGTAGTCGGCCTTCAACTCCAGCGCGAAGTCAATCGTGCGTTGCGCGTCCGCGTAAGTCTCCACGGGAATGCCGAGGATGAAATATCCCATCGTCCGAATGCCGGCCTTGCGCGTTGCGGCGAATGCGGCGCGCGCCATGTCCGGGTTCGTGCCTTTGTTGAGGTAATCAAGCCCGTGCTGGTTGGCGCTCTCCACGCCGTAGGCGATCATCGAGCATCCCGCGCGCTTCATGAGCGCAAGCATTTCTTCATCGACGATGTTCACGCGGCCTTCGCATTTCCAGTCAATCTTCAGGTTGCGTTTTATGACGCCCTCGCAGAATTCCTTCACGCGCTTTTTGTCAACGGGGAAAAGGTCGTCGTAGATGATGATGGAGCGCACGCCGTATTTGCCGACGATTTCATCGATCTCGGCGAGGATGTTCTCGGCGCTGCGCGCGCGCCATTTCGAGGTGAAGGTTGACTTGTCGCAGAAGGTGCAGCCGTAGGGGCAGCCGCGCGAGGTGAACATCGTGGTGACCCGCCCGCCGCGGCCCAGCGCGTGGCGGTAGCGGTCGTTGGGCAGAAGGTCGCGCGCGGGAAACGGCAGAGTGTCAAGGTCCGGGATAAGGTCGGGCGCGTCGTTGAGTTTGTCCCTCGTGATGACGCCCGGAAGGCCGGAGGGGTCGCCGCCGTTCGCAAGGGTTTTCACGGTGTTTGCGAAGGCGATTTCGCACTCGCCGTACATCGCGAAATCCAACTCCGGGGCCTGCTCGAAGACCTTCTGCTTGAACGCTGAGACGTGCGCGCCGCCGAAGAAGAGATAGCGGCAATGCGGCCGGGCGATCTCAAGCGCGCGCAGCGAGTTGTCCACGACGGGCGTCATGCCGGTAACGCCGACGAGTTCCGCTTTGGCCTCCGCCACGCGCCTTGCGAAAGCGTCCCAGTCGAGTTGCAGCGCGAAGGCATCGAGTATGCCGACGTCGTGCCCGTCGCGCCGGAGCACCGCGGCGAGATATGCAAGCCCCAGCGGCGGGACGACGATAGTCTCGTATTCAATCGTTCGCGGCGGCGGTTGTATGAGGAGGATTTTCATCTGTATCTCAATTGTCGGACCCGTCGGACGCGTCGGACCTGTCGGGTCTGCGGTTATTTTTTCAAAGCGAGTTCGCGCGCGGAAATCGCGAACCTCCCGAGCAGTTGCCGGACTTCGCGCGGGGAAAGTTTCGCGTTCTTCCACACGGCCGAGCGGCGCTTGAGCATTTTCGGCAGGCGCTTGAGCGCGGAGAGGTACGCTTTGATAAGGAGCCAGACGAGCGAGAACGCCCCGCGGCCCTTCGTGAACTCTCCGGCGGCGCCCCTGCCGCTGAGCGCGCCGTAGGCCTGCAATACTAAACGTTTGAGCGTGTACCACGGGCTTAGGAGGAGCATCGAGAGTGGCAGGCATTTGAGCGCGACGAACACGCGGTTCCGCTCCACGAGAAACGCCTTGAGCGGAGAGTATTCACCCGCCGTCATGGAATACTTGTGATACGCCACCGCCGTCGGCACGTACCAGCAGCCCCAGCCCGCGATGCGCCCGCGCACCCCGATGTCCGTGTCGTCGCCGTAAGCGAAGAAGTCCTCGTCGAAAAGCCCGATGCTGTCGAACATCTCCTTGCGGTACAGGGCCGCGCAGCCGCTGGGGAAAAGGGCTTCGGCGGGCGTGTCGTAGCGGCCGTCGTCTTTCTCAAGGCGCGCGTGGCCGCGGTTGAGGCCGTCGGGGTAGAAGAGATGGCCGATGTTGTCGATGGCCTCGCGGTTGGCGTAGTTGAGAATCTTGGAGGCGAACATGCCGACCGGGCGGTGCTCGCCGCCGCGGACGGGCGTCGTGGCTTCCCAGCCGGGCATACCGCCGCCGTAGGCGCGGTCTTCGAGCCCTTCGAGTTTCAGGCGGACGTTCTGCTTGTTCTGAGGCAGATGCGAGGCGGCGCGGCGCTTTTCGTCGGCCTCGGCGGCCTTGACGAGTTCCTCAAGCCAGCGCTCGTCGGCGACGGCGTCGTTGTTCAGGAGCGCGACGTATTTCCCGCGCGCCAGCCTGATGCCGATGTTGTTCGCCACGCCGAAGCCGAGGTTTTTCTCCTGCGGCAGGACGACGGCGAAGCCGGAATATTTTTCGCGGAGGAAATCGACGGAGCCGTCGGCCGAGCCGTTGTCAACGACGATGACCTCGAAGTCGCGGAAGGTCTGGCGCTTCAGCGAGTCGAGGCATTCGGCCAGCAGATGCCTGCCGTTCCAGTTGGCGATGATAACGGATACCGTGGGCATTAGTCCTCTCAATTCAGGAAACCACCATCACTATATTTCGGCATTATATCAAACGAATGAGGCAAAAAAAGAAGGCGGCCTTTTTCAAGCCGCCTTGTACGTCGTTCTGATGTGCAAGGAAATTTATCTTCCCTGCTGCTGAAGTTGTTCAAGTGCCTGGGGATTCGACTTAAAATATGACAATGCGGAGACGCCGATTATCACCAGGATGCCAATCAAAACCACGCCGATAATACCCAAAACCAACCCTGCTGTTGCCATGCCCTTGCCGGCCGCCTCTCCCTTATTGCACTTGGAAATAGAGATTGCGCCAAGAATGATCGCGACTACTCCGCACGGGATAGAAACGTACCATATAAAGCAGATGACCAGCGAGACAATTCCCAATATCAGCGAAGCGATAGCCATGCCCTTGGGAAGCGGGGCTCCAGGCATGCCCTGCGGCGGGCCGTAACCTGGAGGCGGTGGTGGGCCGTAACCCTGCGGCGGCTGCTGTGGCGGCGGTCCATAACCTTGAGGGGGTTGCTGTGGTGGTGGGTTGTAATTCATGTACGTCCTCCTCTAATTCCAGGAATTAAACTGTGCCAACATTTCAAAACGCGGATAGGATACACCATCAACGTGGTAAAAATCAAATTTTTTCTTGGCAAACTTTGCAGGGTAATATGGAATTCCCCCGAATCCCGGCCCTCGTCAGAAATTCAATTGAAAATCGCGGCTTCTCCTGATATGCTTTCTGGATTTCCAGGGGAAGAAAAGGTCGCTAAGAGTCAATAAAAGTTTCCAACAGAATCGACGGAGTTTTTCAGGAGGGCACGATGAACGAGTTACCACAACAGTATTTGCCGCCGCAGTACCCGTGGCTCGCCCTAATCCTGGGATTGGGCGTGGTCGGCCTGTTCTGCGCGTATTACCTTGCGCGATACGTGCTGGCCCAGGGCACGGGAACCGACAAGATGCGCTCCATCTCGGACGCCATCAAGCAGGGCGCGAACGCGTTCATGAAGAGGCAGTACAAAACCATCTTCATAATCGCGATAGTCTTCGCGCTCGGCATCGCCGCCCTTTACCTCGTGACCAACAAGCCCATGCTGGCGCTCCACACCGGGATCGCCTTCATAACGGGCGCATTCTCCTCCGGCGTGGCGGGCATCATAGGCATGTCGATATCCGTCCGCTCGAACATCAGGACTGCCGCCGCATCCACCAAATCCATCTCGCAAGCCGTCAAGATCGCCCTGCGCGGCGGAGCGGTCTCCGGGGTCACCATCGTCTCCATGTCCGTGCTGGGCGTGGCCTGCATTTACTGGTTGTTCGGCGCCATCCCGAAGGAAACCCCCTATGTGATAGTAGGCTACGGCTTTGGCGCCAGTTTCATTGCTCTCTTCGCGCAGTTGGGCGGCGGAATCTATACCAAGGCCGCTGACGTGGGCGCGGACCTTGTCGGAAAAATCGAAGCGGGAATTCCCGAAGACGATCCGCGTAACCCTGCCGTCATTGCCGACCTCGTCGGTGACAACGTGGGCGACTGCGCGGGCCGTGGCGCGGACCTCTTTGAAAGCACCGCCGCAGAAAACATAGGAGCAATGATCCTCGGCGTCGCGCTTTACCCCGTCTTCGGCATTCATGGAATTCTCTTCCCGCTCGTCGCGCGCGCCTTCGGCCTCATCGCTTGCATCGTAGGCATCTTCTTCGTTCACGGGCCCGAAGAGGAAGACCCGATGAAGACGCTCAACCGCGGCTACTATGTCGCGATTATCGGCTCCGTCATCGGCTTCTTTATCGCCGTAATGCTGCTCCTCAAGGGCAACATGCACTTCTTCTTCTGCGGCCTGATCGGCATTGCGACGAGTCTCGCGTTTGTGTATATCACGCAGTACTACACGGAAGCCAAGTACCGGCCCGTCAAGGAAATCATAGAGGCGTCCAAGACCGGCCCGGCCACCAACATCATCGCGGGACTGGCGGTGGGCCTTGAAAACCCCGGCATCCCGGTCATCGTTCTGTCCATGGCCCTCTACTTCTCGTACAAATTGGGAATGCTGGCGGGCGTCGGGGATGCCGGCGGGCTTTACGGCACCGCGGTCGCCACGATGGGCATGCTCGCAACCGCCGCTTACATCCTTGCGATGGACACGTTCGGACCAATCGTGGACAACGCCGGCGGCATCACCGAGATGAGCGGACAGGCCGAGGAAATCAGAAAGAAGACCGACAGGCTCGATGCCGTGGGCAATACCACCAAGGCGCTGACCAAGGGATACGCCATTGGCAGCGCGGCCCTTGCTTCCTTCCTTCTCTTCTCCGCTTACAAGGAAGAAGCCAGCAAGTATCTTGTTGAGAAGGGCCTGCCGAAACTCACAACCATCGATATCGGCAACATAGGCGTCTTCGTCGGCGCGTTCCTGGGCGCGATGCTCGTCTTCGTGTTCAGCGCATTCGCCATCCGCGCCGTCGGCAGGACAGCGCAATACATCATCGAGAACGTAAGGACACAGTTCAAAGACCCGGGCATCCTTGCGGGAACCGTCAAGCCGGATTACGCGCAGTGCGTGGACATTACCACCAAGGGCGCTCTGAAAAACATGATCCTTCCCGGCTGTACCGCGGTGATCTTCCCCATAGTCGTTGGCGTGCTGCTCAAGGCGGAAGCCACCGCGGCCATGCTGATGGTCGGCACAATCACGGGCGTGCTCCTCGCGACCCTGATGAACAACGCGGGCGGCGCATGGGACAACGCGAAGAAGTTCATGGAGTACGCCGCGGGCGGCAAGGGCACGCCGATGCACAAGACCACGGTCGTGGGCGATACCGTGGGCGACCCGCTCAAGGACTGCGCCGGCCCCAGCCTCCACATTCTTGTGAAGTTGCTCAGCACCATAACGCTGGTCCTTGCGCCACTCTTCATCTGAGCACGGACCGCGACACAGTTGCAACAGAAGGCCCTTCCCTGAATGGGAAGGGCCTTTTAATTACTATTGCCTGAATGAAGAGTTACTTCACAGTCCTTTTCGTGAAATTCAGCAGACCACCGGCAAGCATTATGTCAATCTGCCGGTCCGTCAGCGGGTGCTTAAGCATGATTTCCCTGCCGTTCGTCACGTTCACGGCCTTGAGCGTCTCGCCCTTGCGCAGGCCGCCGCGCACGCCTTCAATGCGGAGTTTGTCGCCGAAGTTCACCGCGTCGTAATCCGCCTCGTCTGCAAAGGTCAGCGGCAGAATGCCGAAGTTGATGAGGTTGGCAAGGTGTATGCGCGCGAAGGACTTCACGATGACGGCCTTCACGCCGAGATACATCGGCGCAAGCGCCGCATGCTCGCGGGACGAGCCCTGCCCGTAGTTCTGCCCACCCACGATGAACCCGCCGCCCGCCTCTTTTGCGCGTTTCGGAAAATCCTTGTCAACCGACTCGAACACGTATTCGCTAATCTTCGGCACGTTCGAGCGCAGCGGCAATATTTTCGCGCCCGCGGGCATGATGTGGTCGGTCGTGATGTTGTCCTGGACTTTTATGAGCACCGGCCCTTCGAGAACATCCGGCATCTCCGGCGCAATCGGCAGCGGCGCGATGTTCGGGCCGCGGATGATTTCAACCTTGTCCGGGTTCTTCGCGGGCTTGAGAATCATCGCGTCGTCGATAAGGAAGCGCTTGGGCATCACAATCTTCGGCGCGGCTTTGCCCAGTTTGCGCGGATCGGCGAATGCGCCCTTGATGGCCGTGGCCGCGGCGGTCTCAACGCTGGTCAGATACACGCCCGCGGTCTTCGTTCCGGAGCGCCCTTCAAAGTTACGGTTGAACGTGCGGACGCTTGCGGCGTTGGAAGGCGGGGCGAATCCCATCCCGATGCACGGGCCGCAGGTGTTCTCGAGTATCCTTGCGCCGGCCTCCACGAGGTCAGCCAGCGCGCCGTTCTTTGCGATCATCTCCATCACCTGGCGCGAACCCGGCGAAATGCCGAGCGACATGTTCGGGCTGATGTGCTTGCCCTTGAGGATCTTCGCCACTGTCATGAGGTCGCGGTAGGAAGAGTTTGTGCAGGAGCCGATGGCGACCTGGTCAACCTTCGTGCCTTCGAGTTCCCTGACGGTCTTGACGTTGTCGGGGCTGTGCGGGCAGGCGACGAGCGGCTCGATTTGGGAGAGGTCTAGTTCGATTACTTCGTCGTACTGCGCGCCTTCGTCGGCAACGATTTCCTTCCAGTCCCTGGCGCGGCCCTGCGCCGTGAAGAACGCTTTGGTAACTTCGTCGGAGGGGAACACGCTCGTCGTCGCTCCGAGTTCCGCGCCCATGTTCGTGATGGTGGCGCGCTCCGGCACGGCGAGCGTCTTCACGCCCGGCCCGGCGTATTCGAAAACCTTGCCCACCCCGCCCTTCACGGTGAGTCTGCGGAGCAGTTCAAGGATGACGTCCTTCGACGAAACCCACGGCGAAAGTTTGCCGGTCAGGTTGACCTTCACAACCTTGGGCATGTTCAGGTAGAACGACCCGCCGCCCATCGCCACCGCGACATCAAGGCCGCCCGCGCCGATTGCCATCATGCCCGCGCCGCCGGCAGTGGGCGTGTGGCTGTCGGAGCCGAGCAGCGTCTGGCCCGGCCGCGTGAACCGCTCAAGGTGCACCTGGTGGCAGATGCCGTTGCCCGGACGGGAAAAGAGTATGCCGTACTTCGCGGCAACACTCTGGAGGTAGAGGTGGTCATCCGGATTTTCAAATCCCGTCTGGAGCGTGTTGTGGTCAACGTAACTAACCGACAACTTCGTCTTGACCCTCTTGAGGCCCATCGCCTCGAACTGCAGGTACGCCATGGTTCCCGTGGCGTCTTGGGTGAGGGTCTGGTCGATGCGGATGCCTATTTCGCCGCCGGGCTTCATTTCGCCGGAGGCGAGATGGCTGCTGAGGATTTTCTGGACGATGTTCATTTTCATGCCATCCAAATCCCGAAAAAAAGGACTGCGAGAAATGGCGGCCGTTTCCCTACACACGGGGAAACCGGGCCGTTTGGAGGCGGGTATTCTATCCAAGCGCGCACCCGAGGGCAAGCAAATTTCCGCCGCCGCTATGAGGACGGATGTGCGGGCCTGGCTCGCCAGAAAGAGGGGTCGCGGCCTTGCGCGGCGGGCGCGTTGTCAATATAATGGTGATTCGCGAATCCGCGTTTGCGAGGAGGAGAATTTGCCGAAATATTATCCCTTGTGCCTTGACATCCGTGGAAAGCGGTGCCTTGTCGTGGGCGGCGGGAAGGTCGCGCTGAGGAAGGCGCTGGACCTGCTCGAAGCCGGCGCGAAGGTGAAGGCCGTCGCCCCGAAATTCGCCGGAGCTTTCCGCAGGACCCGCGGAATCGAACTGTGCCGGAAGGCGTACGATTCCTCGGACCTCAGGGACTGCGCGCTCGCCATCGCCGCGACAAACAGCAAAGAGGTGAACCGGCGGGTTTGCGCCGACGCGCGGCGCGAGGGAATTCTGGTGAACGTGGTTGACACGCCGGAAATGTGCGACTTCATCGTCCCGGCGACCTTGCGGCGGGGCGAGATGACGATAAGCGTGTCCACCGGCAACGCAAGCCCGTCGCTGGCGCGGAAAATCCGGCGCGAACTGGAGAAGCGCTATCCGGCGAAATACGCCGCTTACGTGCGCCTTCTGGGTGAGATACGGCGGACGGTGAAAGAGAAATTCCCGGCGCACAGGCGGCGCCAAATAATGGAACAGATAGTCAACGGCCGGGCGTGGGCGATCCTCGCCAAGAAGGGAGTCGGGGAGGCGAGGCGCTATGTCAGGAATCAGGTGAAAGGTCAAAGGTCAAAGTAAATGGAACGGGCTGAAGCCGGTTCCCTACGTTTCTTGCGGACAGGAAAATGAATTTAGCCGCGGCAGGATTAAACCACAGGTCGGCGCCTGTTGAGGTGCGCGAAAAACTCTCGGTGACCCAGTCGAGATTGCCGAAGGCGCTTGAGGAAATACGCGCGTTCGCCGATGAAGGCGTGCTGGTTTCCACGTGCAACCGCGTGGAACTTTACGCACACAAAAACGACGGGCCCATCGCGACGGAAACAATCCGGCGATTTTTCGCTTCGCTGAGCGGGCTGGCGGACGAAGAGTTGAAGAAGGCGCTCTACGAATTCCGCGACAGGGATGCCGTCCAGCATCTTTTCGAGGTCTCCGCCGGCATGGATTCCATGGTTCCCGGCGAGACGCAGATTCTGGCTCAGGTGAAGGAAGCCTATGTGCGCGCGACGACGGAGGGGATGACCGGGCCTTTCCTCAACCCTCTCTTTCAGGCCGCGTTCCGCGAGGCCAAAC
>Ga0315274_10015595_pt1 | contig 10755 bp, 8 predicted proteins | sample YL17G02_20_MG_FD_203700 | JGI IMG/M metagenome (GOLD analysis project Ga0315274, IMG submission 203700) | Sediment microbial communities from Yellowstone Lake, YNP, Wyoming, USA - YL17G02_20 | ecosystem: Environmental > Aquatic > Freshwater > Lake > Sediment | place: USA: Wyoming | collected...
GTCGGGGTCCTCCATCGCCACGGTGACGTGATCCAGCGCCACGCGTTCCCAGTGGCCCCCTCGGCGCGGTCGAAAATACGCGTGGCGTCGCTCACGAGCACAGTGTAGGCCAGCCCATCCGAATGTCGATGCCTGAGACGGTTCGCGCGCGAGCCTTTGCCGCACTTGGAGTTTCATAGCGTTGCACTCAGCGCACGTTCAGGTTGTGGTGTAAATCTCAGAACCTTGCGCGAAGAAAGACTTGTCGCCCTGCGCCAATTCAGGCAAGGAAATGGATCGTCCGATCATGAAAGCCCTGTGCTCTCCGAGAAACGCACTGGCATCTACGATGATGCTGGCTGCCGGGATTAGTCTCATCGCCGCCCCCCTGTCCCTGGCCGCGGGAGCCGCGAGCGCCACCATGCCCCAAACGCCAACCGAATCTGCCGACCTGATTCTACACAACGGCAAGGTCATTACCGTGGATGACCGGTTTTCCATCCAGGAAGCCGTCGCTGTGCGGGACGGGCGGATCCTGCAAGTCGGTCGGAACGCCGACGTCCTGAAACGCCGGGGGCCACGAACCGAGGTGGTGGATCTGCGGGGCAAGACGGTCGTCCCTGGCCTGATTGACTCCCACGCTCACCCCATCGACGCGAGCCTGACGGAGCTCGATCACGCGATCCCGTCGATGGAAGGCATTCAAGACGTGCTGGACTACATCCAGACGCGCACCGGGATCGTGAAAGAAGGCGAGTGGATCGCGGTGCGCCAGGTGTTCATCACCCGCCTGAAAGAGCAACGCTACCCGACCCGCGCCGAACTGGACCGCGTGGCGCCCAGGCATCCCGTGTTGTTCGCCACCGGCCCCGATGCTTCGCTGAACAGTCTGGCACTGAAGCTCAGCGGCATTGACCGCGACTTCAAAGTCACCGACGGCGGCACCGGTTTCGCCGAGAAGGACCCGACTACGGGCGAGCCGACAGGCATTCTGCGCAACTGCACTCGTTACGTGAAGGTCAAGTCTTCGGCCCGCCAACCCACCAGCGCAGAACGGGCGCAGCGATTGACGGAATTGTTCGCGGATTACAATTCGGTCGGCCTCACGAGCGTCTGTGATCGCGATGCCAGCCCGGAAGAGATCGAGTTATACAAGGAACTGCGCCAACGCCGCCAACTGACCGTGCGGGTGAGCGTGTCGCAGCACGTGGATTCGGCCGGTCCCCTGGACGCCATCCAGGCCAACATCCGGCAGGTCGCCCGGGATCCGTTGTTCAACGACCGCGACGATTGGCTGCGGATCATCGGCATCAAGATGTATCTCGACGGCGGCATGCTCACCGGGAGCGCTTACCTGCGCCAGCCGTGGGGGATCAGCGACATTTACTCGATCCGCGATCCGGAGTATCGCGGCGTGCTGTTCATACCCAAGGAACGTCTGGTGCCGATGGTGCGCGCGGCCGTCGAGTGCGGTCTGCAATTCACCGCCCATTCGGTGGGCGACGGCGCGGTGCACACGCTGCTGGAGGCCTACGCCGACGTGGACAATGAGGTGCCGGTGCGCAAAACGCGCCCGTGCATCAGCCACTCTAACTTCATGAGCCGCGAGGCCGTGGACGAAGCGGCGCGGCTCGGGGTCATGGTGGACATTCAGCCCGCCTGGCTGTATTTGGACACGCATACGCTGGTGAAACAGTTCGGCTACGACCGGCTCCGCTATTTCCAGCCGCTGCGGAGCCTGTTCGAGGCGGGCGTCGTCAGCGGCGGCGGTTCCGACCACATGCAGAAGATCGGCTCGCTGCGGTCGATCAATCCGTACAATCCCTTCCTGGGCATGGCGACAGCCATCACACGCAAATCCAAGCGGTATGAAGGCCCGCTGCATCCCGAAGAAGGGTTGACACGCGAGCAAGCCATCCGCTTTTACACCATCAACAACGCGCGCCTGTTGGCCCGCGAGAACCGCGTCGGCTCACTGGAGCCGGGCAAACTGGCGGACCTGGTCGTGCTCGATACCGACCTGTTGACCTGTCCGGAAGGCAAGCTCGCGGCCACCCGGGCGCTCCGAACGTATGTGGGCGGCAGGTTGGTTTACCAGGCGGAGACTCTGCGATGACTCCGCCCCTCCGTCTGCGCTTGATGCGACGGTCGGACTTGCCATTCGCGGACACCGTGCGCGCGCTGGCGGGCTGGAACCAAACGCTCGACGATTGGCAGCGCCTGCTGGCGCACGAGCCGCAGGGTTGTTTCCTGGCCGATTGGAACGGCGCGCCTGCCGGCACCGCCACCACAACGGTCTATGGACAGGACTTGGCCTGGATCGGCATGGTGCTGGTGCATCCCGATTACCGCCGGCGAGGGGTCGGCAAGGCTTTGCTGGAGCAATGCATCGAATACCTGCGCGGACTCGGCGTGCGCTGTATTAAACTCGACGCCACGCCCCTCGGCAAAAAGGTGTATGACGGCCTCGGCTTCGATGACGAATGGACGCTCACGCGCTGGGTCCATACCAAGCTCCGTCCGCGGCCTGCCTGGTCTGATCCCCGGATCCGAAGCTGGCGAGAGGACGATGGCCGGTTGATTGACCAACTCGACACCGTTGCGTTTGGTGTTTCCCGCCGCAGGTTTGTACAGGCCATGGCACAGCAGAACCGGCACGCGTTGGTTCTCGAATCTCAAGCCGGTCGGACGGTGGGCTACGCACTGAGCCGCGCTGGGACACAAGCACGCTATCTTGGTCCCGTCGTAGCAGAGTCGGCAGAGGCCGGCCTCAGACTCGTCGAAGCCTTGCTGGCGCACACGGCCGGCGAGACGATCTTCTGGGACATACCGGACCCAAACGCCGCCGCTGCGGAGTGGGCCAGTCGGCAAGGGTTCAACGTGCAACGCTCGCTGACTCGCATGTATCTGGGCGCAAATGCCACGCCCGGCGACCCGCGGAAGCAGTTCGCCCTGGCCGGACCGGAGGTGGGGTGATCATTTACACACTTTGGCGTGTCCCCACGGCCGGACACCCTGAATTTGACTCCGGGTAGGGCGAGACTCTGTCGAGCCCTGAAATCACGTGCGGGCAAGGAAGTCAGGGCTCGACGGAGTCTCGCCCTACCGGTGGACGGAGTCTCGCCCTACCGCTGGATGTCAGCGCCAAGCCGCGCCGAACAGGCGCGCCAGGCCTTCATCGACTCCGCCAGCGAGTCCCGCGCGTCTCCCTGGATCCCGTAGCATTGGAGACCGACCGGCCCGACGTAGCCGAGTTGGCGCAGGGTCTTCAGGAAGCTGTACATGTCGAACGAGCCGCGGCCCAGCGGCTGGATGTAGCGATCCCAGCCGGGCTGGTCGTCGAACTCGTCGGCCCCATTGATCGTGACGGCAAACAACCGGGGCATCGCCCGTTCGAGCAGCGGCCTGTAGTTGCGCTGTTTCTCCACGCGCAACCAGTGACACAGGTTGAACATGACACCGACATTTGGCCGGTCCACCTTGTCGGCCACGCGCAGCGCGTCCTCCAGACGCTCCAGCCAATCGCCCGTGTGCGGGTACAAGGCGACGCGCACGCCCGGGTCTTTGGCCAACCCGGCGATCTCGCGCAACAGTTCGACGGCCCGGGGATCGCAGGATACGTCTCCAGGTTTCCCGCCCGCCATCAGGGCGGCGAGCATCGTGTCTCGACCTTTCAGGAGAGGGACGACCTCTTTGAGTTTCGGGTCGTACGGTTGCTTGGCCTCAGGAGCGACGTCGATCCGGATGTAAATTTGAAACAGCTTCAGCCCCACGGCGTCGAGTGTCCGCAACCGTTCCGGGACCTGTTCCAACCACAGGTGGCCGGCGCCGTCATAACCGAGTTGCTTCAGCAGTTCGGCTTGCTGCTCGATCGTTCGCTTCCTCGCGTCGTGCGTGTCCATGCACAAGGCGAAGAACGGGTTCGGCAAAGTCCCGGCCGGGTTAATGTCCGCCGCGCCAACCCCCAGGATGCTGGCCGCGCAAACGGCCGGAAGCGCCATCACTCGCGCGCTGTTCCTAATGCGATATCCGATCTTCAATTTGATCACCATGAGTTCAGGGTTTGAGTGACTCCAGCCCGGTTTCGCTACGTCTTCAGCCCGCGCAAATCCACTTCCAGCCGTTTGTTTTCTTTGCTCAGCTCATCCATGGTCAGCCGAGCGTGGCGCGCCGCGGCCTCGCGTCCGAGGATACAGGTCAACGCGCCGTCCACGGCCCGCTTGACGGTCGGGTTGTCAAACCGCCCATCGGTCACGCAGCGGTAAAACGCGGCGATGTTCCGCTCCGCCCCGGCGTCGTAGAGATTCGCCACCTCGCCGTTGAAGGCATCATCCGACGTGCGGAACTGCGCCTTGCCCCAGTAATTGACCAGGGCGTGGCCGGTCTGGCCGTGGACTCGGCAGCTCAGTTCGCCCGTGGATTGGTTGCCCAATGCCTGCCCAAAATGGTTGTGCACCAGGCCGTCCGCATACTCGAACACGACCGAGCAGACATCCCGGCTGTCGCCGTGCGAGATCTTGCCGAACCCGGGGCCGCGGATCCGCTGGAGCACCTCGGTGTTCCCCGGGTCGGTCGGCATTTGGTAATCCACCTGGAAACATCGGTGCTTTTGTCCCGCCAGCTTGCCGGTCGCTTCGATCTGCAAACAGCCGGGCACATCCACCGCCACCGGCTTAGCCATATAGACATGCAACCCGGCCTCCGCGGCTGCCTTGGCGTGGCCCGGGAAGAAATACGGCGGCGTCTCCAACGCCACGGCTTCCACCCCGCTCTCGATCACTTTCCGGTAGCCCGACAACGTCGAGAACCGGCGCGCCTTGTCCACGCCCAGCGCGTCCCCGGATTTGTCGGCGACCTCCTGGAAGTAATCCGCCACGGCATGCATCTCGTAGCCGCCGTGTCTCTGGAACAGCTTGGCAATCCAGCCCCCGCGTCCGCCGCACCCGATCACCCCCAGCTTGATCTTGCGTTTGAACTCCGCGGGCTTCGCTTCCGGAGCTTCGGCCGCGAGGCTCGGCCAGACCCCGAGCGACGAGGTCGTAGCGGCGGCAGCCAGGGTGCCACTGAGAAACCGGCGGCGACTGAACCCCACCGCCGGCGGGCCAGACAAGTGCGTTTCCGATGCGTGAGTGCTCATAGTCATGTGCGTTGCCTGAGTTGCCCCCAGTGAAACAGATCCGCCTCCCGATTCCCATCAAAAAGCAACCCAGGGTCATGGCCGCGTGCCGGCCGCTCGCAACTCGTGGAACAGGGTGCGCAACCGGGCCGGGTTTAGTCGAGCCGCGGGATTGACGGCTACCCATAAATATGGGATGGTGCGGTTGTATGAAAACGACGATGGAATTGCCTGACACCCTTTTCCGCGAGACCAAAGCGTTGGCCGCACGCAAGGGTTTGTCTTTGCGCCAAGTTGTCGTTGAGGCCTTGGCGCAAAAACTCAGGGCCGAAAAAGAAACTCCGGAGGCCAAACCATGGCTGAATGCGTTCCGGGATCTGAAGCCTGATGACGATCTCGTGCAGGAATTGCGGCGGCTGAGCCGGAGGGTTGAAGCGGAATTCGAACGCGTGAACCTCGAGGATTGGAAGTGATTCTCGACACCAATGCCATTTCCGCCTGGGCTGAACGGAATCCGTCGGCCTGGAGGTTGATCGAAGCGCAACCGATCTTGTGCCTGCCGGTTATCGTGCTGGGCGAATTTCGGTTCGGCCTCCGTGGCTCCCGCAAGCGGTCCGTGCTCGAACCGCAGCTTGATTTTCTGGAGCGAACTGTCCGGGTGCTGGATATCACGCGCGAGACGGCGGCGGTTTACGCCGCAGTCCGCTATGAGTTGAAGCAGCGGGGCAAACCCATTCCTGAAAACGATGTCTGGATTGCCTCGTTGGCTCGACAGCACGGTTACACCATCATGAGCCAGGACATCCATTTCGACGCTGTGCCAGGCATCCGGCGGTTGTCATGGTGAACGCCCGGCAGGAAAATGCACTAGCTGCCCAAGCCCCCGGCGGAACCCCAACCGGTGGTTAGCCGTGCCCGCAGCCAAAGCGGCAGCGCCCTGGCGCACTCGCAAGACGCGGGCGCCTCGGCGGAGCTTTTGGAGTGCGCCGGCGCTCCGGCGCTTTGGCTGTTCCGCCCGGCGCTGTTTCCGGAATGTTGACTTGTTTACTACAGGCCTGGCGGTTCAAGGACTCCAGGGAGGTGTGTCGGAGACCAGGAAGAGCGACTGGACCGGCGAGAGTCTGAGCCGCACCCGCGTGAATTGCTCCCGGCCTTTCCTTCCGTGGGAGAGTTTGATCTTTCCAGTCCGGCCGGAATGCGGGTCCCACTGCTCGAGCTTCAGCCTGCCGCGTAACAGCACCGATCCCGCCACCTCGCGGTCCGAGGAGTTGGCGAAGAAAAAGACATCGCGGTTCTCCTTGACCTTGTGGATGCAGGACAGGTTGCCGCCGATTACCTGGATGTCCGACTCGAACTGCACATCGTAGAGCGGCACGGCTTCGTCGAGGATGGCCTTGAGACGGCTGGCGGTGGGTGAGGGCAGAAACCAGGCGCGGCCGCCGGTCGAGTTGGTGTGGACACTGAAACCGCCGACGCCGGGCCGCCGGTTGGCGCCGAAGATGGCCGCGGTCAACTCGCGCACGCGGGCGTCCTGACCGAACTCAGCGGCGTGCTCGGGCAACTGCGTTGTGGCGATGATGCGTCCGCCCTGCCGGTAGAACTGCACGAAAGTCTCGAGCGTGCCGACGGAGATGGTTCTCGAACCCGGCACGAGGAACACCCGGTATTCCTCGCGGTTGGTCGCGTTGTTCAAGCGGATTCGCGAGCCGTTCACCGTGCAGCGCTCGGCCAATGTCTCCGGGTGAATGAATGTGAAGTCGCGGCGCACCTGCAAGGCGAGCATATCACCGACCTCCATGTAGTCCGCTTCTGCCGGAATGACACCGCCTTCGTAAGGTTTGCCCGGGCCGAAGTAGTAGGCGCCCTGCAAGGTCGCGATCGGATACAGCACGCCGATATCCGCCACGTGCCGGCCGCCCTGGAGCATTCTTTGGAGCCGCCCGACATAGCGGTTGTATTCGGCCAGGCACGGGCCGTAAGTGGCATTCGTGGGTGACAGGTCGGGTGGGAAGATGATATTGGTGGGCGTGTACCAGACGGCGTGCGGCACCATGACGTTGATGCCCTTGGCGAACTGGTCCATCGCCTCCTTGTACAGGTTTATCCGGGGCATGTCGTTGATGCCGCCGTAGCACTCGGTCAATACCAACGGCCGATCGTAGTTGCAGGCCGCCGAGCTGACGATCTTGTAGGCCTTGGACGCGCGCCCGTACTGGAAGATCTGGTCGATCGCCGGGATGTCTTGGTGCTTGAAGGCCTTGAGCAGATCACCGCACAGCCCGACCGGATTGACGATCTCCTCCTGGTCCACGTGACCGGTCAACTGGATCCGGTGCTCCCGACACCAGTCGTTGAGCGTCTTGGGGAATCCGGTGGAATAGAGCTCCGCACGGAAGCCAAACAACGCATTCCGGGCCGCAGTGGTCTCCGGCCCAATGTCAAACCAGAGTGCGGGGTAGTAGATGACCGGATCGTACCCGCGCACCTGTCGGAAATTCTGGTTGAACTTCTCCGTCCAGGCTCGGCCGCCTTGCACCCAATGGAATGTCGGCTCGTCGTAAAAGGCGCTGTCGATGGCGGTGCCGAAATGAGCGGGGAACTTGCCGTAGTAACCCTCGTATGTCAGTGAGATGAAACGCTGGACCGCGTCGGGACTGAGATAGTCCACCAAGCCGCCCGCGCCGTCACGGACGCAGGTGAACAGCATGATCCGCCAGTCCCCGTCCGGGACCTCCCAAGTCAGCATCCCATCCTGCACTCGCTCCGAGACGTTCTGCCGGTTTTTGGTGGCGAGGTTCATGGCGACCGCGCCCATGAACGTTCCTGCCGGCACTGACTGCTTAATCTCCTTCGGTCCCTTCACCTCGGAGGTTGCCATGTCCAGGCGCCGACTCAACGCTTCCGGGTAACGCTTCGCCAAAAGTCCACCAGCGGATCCACTCGGGAACCAATACTCGTCGTAGAGGCAGAGCTTCATCCCCAGGCTCGCCGCGGTATCCACGGCCACCTGGTATTGGTCCAGGAACTCGGGAGTCATGAACGCCGGCGACATGCCGTGGGCGGGGAGAATGCCCACACCGCAATAGCCGCGCTGTTTGCAGGCCTCGAGTGTCGTCCGGGTCCGCTCCGCGCTCAACGGCCCGTTCCAGAACCAGAGCGGCCGGGAATGGAACCGAAGGGGCGGTTCTGCGAAATCGCGGCGCAGGTCGGTCTTGTTTACCTGCGCCGGCATTGGCCACCCAATGGCAAGGAGGATGGTGAGTATCAGCGCGGCCAGGGTTCCGCGAGTCCGGACTGGAGATTCTGCAAACTCGTTGTTCATGAGCGAATCTGAAAGCCCGCCACGCGTGGTCACTAGTAGTTAAAGGCATTCGCGCAACTCCGGCCAGCCCCGAACCGCCGCCAATCCTGCGACGTCACCTGTCCATCAGGCTAAGCTGAAGTGTCGCGGAACTGCTACCTCGGTCTCTGTCGGCATCCGCGTTCTCGGTGACTCGGTACCGATCTGTCCGATATCCGTTCCTCGCGCGCAACTGGAGAGCCTCCCGCTTGAACAGCACGTTCTTCTCAGACGCGATCTTCTCCAGGTGCTTACGGTCTTCGGTCGTGTCCCGCATCCGCGCGACAATGTCGGCACAGTCCAGTTCAATGCCAACCCACCGCCGTCCCAGGAGCTCAGCTACGACGTACGTTGTCCCCGAACCTCCGAAGGGGTCAAACACAACAGAATCGGAGTCAGATGCCATTGAAATCACGCGATCGAGCAATTTCAGGGAGAGTTCGTTTGCCTTGCGCCGCTTGTATTTCAAGTGGCGAACCGGCGGGATGTCATCCCACACGTCGGTCAGATTGACTCCGCGCGGGTTCATCTTATTCTTGTAGCCGCCGTAGTCGTGCTTCTCGCCACCGCAATGCCGGCAGGTTTCGATGGGCACACGGTCGGGATGGAAGATTCTCGGTTTCTGCCCTTTGACAAGATACAACAGCGCATAATGCGACGGGTAGAGACGCCCCGGAATTGGCAGCGTGTACGTCATGTTGATGGCGACCCAGTGCCGAAACGTGAGCAGACCCCCAAGGAACTCACCGAGTTTCAGACTCCACTTGGGCAGGTTGTAGAAGAAGAACGAGCCGCCGGGCTTCAGCAGCCTCACGGCTTCGGTGATCCAGCGCTTGCTCCAGTCGAGATACTCTCGCTCTCCCAGAGCGTCGTTGACCTTGGAGGCGTATGCCTTACCGAGGTTGAACGGCGGGTCAGCGAACAGGAGATCCACGGATTCGGCTGCCAGCGAGGGCATGATTGTGAGGCAATCACCCTCGAAGAGCGCGCCGAGATCCGTCTTCATTATCGGTTGCAGAGCCACAATCGCAGAGTAGTCCCTCCCGGAAGGCAAGCAACACGAAACGTGGAGAAGACCGGCCGGCCCCGTTCGGCAGCATAACACGATTGACAGCAGCCCGCCGTCCTCCCGTCTTGCCCTGACTGGCCAAGCGATTCTCTGCCCTTTCCTCGACCGCTTTGATTAGCGCCGAGGTCGGAACACTCAGCGCTCGCGCCAAGTTGGACAACGTCCGGAGGGATGGACTTTTCAGCCCGCGTTCGAGTTGACTGATGTAGGTGCGGTGATAGCCGCTCTCATCGGCGAGTTGCTCTTGGGAAAGTCCTCGCCTCTTCCGCAACTCCTGCAGGGCCTGCGCGAGGTCCGTGTCCGAGAGCGCCGTTGGTTTCGAGTCTCTTGGGCGGCGTTGCACCGGTCTTGTTTACCCGAAGCGCGGGTCCAGAAACCACAGACTATAGTATTCGCTCCGCGCTTTTTGACCACAACACCTGGTCCCGTCTCGGAGGCTTTGCGTGCCATGTCGCGCCGGGCTGTTGAATCCCCCACTTTGGACTCTCGAAGGTTGCCTTCGACGAGTTGAAGCCAGGTGCAGTTCAGAGTAAACCAGCTTCTTGTTGGCTTGGTTGGGTGTGATCCATGGCCCGCTGGCGTCCCAGCGTTCGCAGAGGTTGACGCTGGCACGATCAGAAACGATCAAGCCGAGCCGCCGCGAAACCTTGACCTGCCTGCGACGAACAGGCTCAGCCACCCCGTCCAATCTACCAAGCTCGCATAGAGCGTGCCGCCGGTACCCAGCGGCATCACTGAACTCAACACCCAGGAAGCACTACAGTTCCACCACCCAATTCGCCTGCGGAAGTTGGTCCAGGGTTGGCTGCGTTGACGGGAAGGTGTTGTCGCGCCGCACTTCACACCAACACCACCTCATTGCTGAGCGTGCCGATGCCGCTGATGTCGATCTGGACGCGATCGCCGCGGCGCAGGGTGAAGCTGTCCGGCGGGACAATGCCCGTGCCGGTCAACAGGCAGGCTCCGTGGGGCAGAGTCTGGCTCCGAAACAAGAACCGCGCCAGTTCATCGAACGACCGTTTGATCTGGCCGACGGATGTCTCCCCGGCAAACGCGACCTCGCCGCCCCGCTCGATGCGCATCCGGATCGTCCACGTCCGCGCCTCGGATTCATCCGGGCCGGTGACAATCCACGGTCCCAGAGCGCAGGACCGGTCGTAGATCTTGGCCTGGGGTAGATACAGCAGGTTCTCGCCTTCGATGTCGCGCGAGCTCATGTCGTTGCCGATCGTGTAGCCGACGATCCGACCC